>Ga0315284_10005578_pt1 | contig 17893 bp, 9 predicted proteins | sample YL17G09_16_MG_FD_203696 | JGI IMG/M metagenome (GOLD analysis project Ga0315284, IMG submission 203696) | Sediment microbial communities from Yellowstone Lake, YNP, Wyoming, USA - YL17G09_16 | ecosystem: Environmental > Aquatic > Freshwater > Lake > Sediment | place: USA: Wyoming | collected...
GCGTAGAACGCGTGCTTCGACAGTAAACACCCGCACTGCTGCACGCCCGAGGTAACACCCATGCCCGCTCCCGGCATAGTCACCGGCTCCAACTTAGCGACGGCGCTGTTCGGCGATACCACTACAAGTAAATATTCAGGCACCAAATTAGGTGTGTTTGGTGCTAATCCCGGGTCTACCCCAAAGTACGCACTTAATTTAGGCACGCGTGACGCGGAATACCGCGAAACGATGGCCCGGCTTTTCGTGGAAATCCCTGCGGGGACGAACAACTTCTTGGCGTCCATAAGCCCCGAAGCGCAGGCATTAGCGCGGGTATTGGCCACAGGCGGTGATACGGCGGGTTCAGGCGGTACAGGGTTCATCGACTTCCTGCTCACGGGAGCGCAAGAAGGTTTTGCCGAGAAAGCACAGATCGTAGATACGCTGACCGATAACTACGTCGCGTTCTACTCAGGCGAACAACCGCCGCTATTTCAGTATAGCGGTACTGTTTTGAACACGTACCAGGACGACCAGCGCGTGTGGCTGTTCCGACTGTACCGCGAGATTCTTCGCGGAACGCGCCTGGCGAATCGCAATCTGATCGCGCGGTTGCGTTACGACAGCTTCATAGTTTCTGGGTATCTAGAGAGCATGGATCAGTCGCTCTCGGGAGACAACGACCACCAAGCAGGTCAGTTCCGGTTTTCGATGCGCGTACAACACATGACGGTGTTCACGCCCAGTATCGGCCAGCCCACTATTGCGTCTACACCGGCCACCGAGATATCTCTGGCCATCTCTGAGGTTACGCCGTCAGACCCTAGTACCGAGCGGGTAGCCACTATTACACCTGAGTTAGACGCAGAGGGCCTCCCTATAGGAACTCCGCCCATTGACGAAGCCGCTACTCGAGAGGCGCTGCTTGCGGCAGGCGCTTCTGACGAGGACATAGCTGCGCTCATGTCTTCGTCTCGCGAGGCCCGTGCGGAGTCCGACAGCGGCGGCGCTGTTGCGATGTCGGAGCATATTCTTACGGAAGAACAATACGCGGCTGCTCGGATGCAAGAGTACGCGACGGAACGCCTTGGGGAGGTAATCGACGAGGGGCGGCCCTCTAATACCTCAGGGGCGGAGTCTGTGACAGTAGGCCTACAGTCCCCTAGCCGTCAAGACGACGGTATCGGAGGCTTGACTAACATCCTCGGGGACGTTTACGGCACGGTATTCGGCACCGAAAGTACCGACGGCGGCACCTTCGTACAAGAGCTACCTGAGCGCGAAGGTTTACGCCGCCGCGGTGGCTTAGGGGGTATTTGAGCATGCCTAGCTGGGGAATACTGCCGTGGGGTGGCGCCGTGTGGGGCGGAGCCCCTCCACCGGTTCCGGGTATAAACCCGCCGTTCATCATTGAGAGGGTGCCTGCTCCTAATACCACAGAGAATAACGAAGAGACGCCCATTTTCGTGCGTTTTTACGACGTCGATTTAAATCTAGACGTATCTACTGTAACGCTCACTATTAACGGGGTTCTGGCCTTCTCAGGGGGCGTATTCTCCCCGGGGTTCGTAGGGCTGACTAATATCAGCGGCGGATCGTACCTAGTCCGTATATTCAAACTGGGCGGGTGGGGGTACGACGCGACCGTGACTGTGTCCGCTTACGCGGCTGATACTACCGCGCTGTTCGTAACGGACGCGTGGTCCTGGACTACGCGCGGTAACCCTATCTGCTACAGCGGCCTGACGCCTCTACCCGTGGAGGTGGCTATACAGCAGCCCCTAGAGCGCTTCTTGGACATCGAACCCGCCCGTAGAGTGTTTCTAGATAATGCTCTAATCAACGACCCGCTGGGGCTTCGAGCCATACCTAATCGCGGAAACAAAGCCGCCCGCGTGCTTTATCAGATAGCCTTCGAGACCGAGGTTTCTAGCGTTCTACGCCCGTTCAACATCCGCAACGCAGCTGCGCTAGCCGTGGTAGTTTGCGAACGCCAGAACATCCTTGTCATAGACACGGCGCTACAAAAGATTTCCGGACAACTGCAATCAGGGATACAGTCGTTATTTACGCAAGGCGCGTTGCCTCAGACGTATGTGAGCACCTTCTTGGAGTATCTAGACTCCACCATTCCTACGTACCGTGTGGGTATTGTTGCTAATATGATCCTCTTAGCTAAGAGCAATGAGTTGAACCCCTGATGCCGCCTATCAACGAAGACTTACTAAATAAAGACCGCGCGTATCAGGTAGCGTGGATTGTTTACATCAATGGCATTGAAGTACCCTGCGTTAGCGCAGCTACTGCTTGTGGCGTGTGGCAGATACCCGAATGTGAACTAGCGCTGATACCCGATCCCATAGTCGCGCGCTTAGGCGCAGAAGACCGTGTTTCGGTACAGATATTCTACTGTGATTATTGGGTAAACCCGGGCTCTGCTGATTTCAGGCTGATGTTCGATGGCGAGATAGTGGGCTGGAGTTACGTCAACGTACAGCATGGGCGCGTGTTGTCGTTTAACTGCGTTGACTACATACAGATATGGACTCAGCTTTTCTTCTTTTTCATGTCCAGCATGGATGACTTCGGGACCGCCGCTTCCGGTAACGAAATAGGCGTGACCGCTGCAGGTGTCCAAGGATGCGGTTTCGCGCCCATCTACCCTTACTCCTTGTTTGCCCAAGGGCTGGTACCGCGTAGCACTGCCGAAGGAGGCACTACAACCAGCACTGACGGGGGCGCGGCTAGTAACGGGCTAATAACTCGACCGATAGACTTCGTCTACAACGTGGTGCGCGGACTCATAGAAGACGTGCCCAACCGCAGCGTGCCTGCGTGCAACTTCTTTGCCCCCTGGACTCAGCGCACGAATTTTCACAAGCGCTTCGTAGCGCTCCCCTACCTAGAGACGAGCGCTAATCCCGGCATCTGGCCAATACTCAGAGCGGTGCGCGCAGACTACGCTGTGAGCGCCGTAAGCGAACAAGCGCGCCAGATGGGATCCTCCGGGTCTATCTGGGACATGTTTCAGAATATAATGGGCGTCCTGATGATGGAGATCGCCATGATCCCCACGCCAGCAGCCGTCCGTTCGGCTTACGACAGCCTGGAAATAAAGGGGCCGCCCGGCGAAAGGTCCGAGGGCGTAAATCCTATCTTCCTTACCAACTACTTTACCAAACCGCAGTTCCTGTTTGGGATCCCACCCGTCTGCAATGTGTTCTTTCCCTCCCAGATAATTAGCTACTCTTACAATGAAAACTTCATCACGCAGCCGACGCGGATGTACTTCAGTGAAGAGTCTGTACTCAGCTATCTACACGTAGACGCTAATGCAGGCTCCCTGGCCACGTTCATACGGGACGCGCTGTCTGTCGCACACCCTGAAGAGGTCAACCAAGCTGCGAGGGCCGCGGTAGACCGCCCCGGCCAAAATGGTAAAAACGTACTAGTATACCCCGAAGAGTTCTTCAAAGGACCCGTAGTAGTACGGCGGCCGATGCCACAGTGGTTTACGTTCCTAGGGCAAGCGGGCGCACCCACGGGAGAGGATGGCCCCCCTGCACCGCCCCCGGCGTCCCCCGTAGGGGATGTGTTGCCTGGGGATAGCGACCGGGACGTGTTCCGCTTGTACGCTAAGTACGAGTATTTCAAGGAGCGGTACTCTAATCGAACTGGCGCGCTCACCTTAGTATTCAACCCCTACCCCGTGCCGGGGTTTCCGTGCGCCGTTTTCGATCGCAGGTCTACACAGATAGACACGTTCGGCTACGTAACCACGGTGCGCCAGCGGCTGATGGCTAACGGCTGGTCTACGGACGTAAGCTTTTCCCATGGGCGTACATTTCAGGAAATGTTTGCGCTACTGAATTACCAGTTCACCTTCGAGAATGCACTCATAGGTGTCACCGCACCCGCTACGAGCAGCAGCATTTTCGACGGTACGCAAAGCACGGATTTCGCTAATCAAGCCCAGCTGGTCGGAGCTATAGCTACCGCGCCTCCAGAACCCCTGTCGGAGATACGCGACGTAATACAGAATTTCGAGCGCGCAGAGGCGTTTTATCGAACCCTGTTTTTTAGGCAGGTATCGCCCACGGCCAGCACACTCACCCAGTCACAAGTTTCCGCGGAGTCCGACCGCAGCCGTGGCACGCTTACGGGCATCACGCCACTAGCAGCCCCAACCCCTGATCCGGTACCTAATTCAGGAGCGCTTTCAGTTACGCCGACCGTGACCTCGCCACCGCCCGCGGTAGGTAGTGCTGCTCTGCTGGGTGCCAACAGGACCGCCAGCTTCCATTATCCTAGCATAATCCAGTTGGTAGATGCGACGACCGGGACCGTGGAGAACGTCCAAATATCGGGGCTGGATAGCACCGCGCGTGTGGAGGCCCTGGCCATAATCACGCGCATGCGTGCGGGCACCGCTACAGTAGGAGACTTGCAGATAATGCGGGGCTACGTGGGCACGGAAGGCTTGCCTGTACAAGTAGCGGGCCAGGCGCCTGACCCGGGTGTTACTACTGCGCTAAACTCTATCGAGTTAACTATACGTGCAGCCCCTGTCACATCAAATCTGCGCGGAGATCGTTACATAATCCCACAGCCCGCAGCTGCCGAGCTCTTTGAGAAGTATGACGCTGCAATGCAATATGCTGCGCGCCCTATCTGCACGCTGGACGAGTACATAAACTTCCTAGGGGACTACGGTATGCGGGTAGGAGAAGTCGACCCTGTCGCCTCCCTGCTGAACGAAGAACGGCGCTTCTTCCCGGCACGCTTCTACCTACAAATACGTAACTACATACCAGGACCCCCGGCCGTATTCCCAAGTGCCGATCTGGGTAACAGCGGGGGTGTCACGTCAACAGACGGGGTTGTAGGTACCGCGGGCACTGCAGCAGCCCCGGCTACCCCAGACGCGCCCGCTACCGACGGAGCGCCTGTAGTACAGAGTTTGCCCGCAGACTTTCCGCAGAACCGCTCCAACTGGAGCGCAATACTGCTAAGATACCGGGAGGCAGCTCTGGCTGCTATGGCGCCGCGCTCTTAGCGCTACCTCAGGAGTCACTCCATGCCCGCTCTTGTATCAAAGAAAAAGCCGCCTAACCTGCCCTCTCTAGTGGCGGGGCCTGAACCTACACCGGTACCCGCACAGGTGGCGGTGTTCAATCAGGCCGCGGTATCCAGCGCTGACCACGTTCTCTGGCACGCGTGGAACGATAACAAGACGCCGCACGCTCTCGAAGCGCTCGTCAACCACCTAGACCCCCTCATACAGTCGGAGGTCAACAAGCGGGCAGGTACGCTGTCCCGCGACATGTTGGTTACCCAAGCCAAGGTGCTTACCGTAAAAGCCATCCGCAATTACGACCCTAAGTACAACACTAAACTGTCTACGCACGTTACCAATCAAATACAGAAGCTCAGTCGGGTAAACTACGCGCACCAGAATGCGGCGCGTATACCCGAGCACACGATGTTGCAGTTCCACAGTTACAACATCGCCAAGGAAGACTTCAAAGCAGAAAACGGACGGGACCCCACGGTCCATGAGTTGTCGGATTCCTTGAAATGGAGTCCCAAAAAGGTCGAACAGTTCCAGACGCAGTTCGGGCGTTCTGAACTACTCGAGTCTATAGACACTCCCGCAGGGATGTTCGTAGCTGCTACGCATGATCCTCGTGTAGAGTATGTCTACATGGGTATGTCTCCGCGACAGCAGCACATTTTCGAACTCACAACAGGCTACCACGGCGTAGAGCGTATATCTAACGCGGCTATCATGGCCCGCTTGGGCATCACGCAGGGCGTGCTGAGTTACGAGAAGAATAAGCTTCGGGATATGCTGAAAGACGTAGTGGCGTGACTTACCCGGCGGACTACCGAGCTAGCCTTGGCTTACGGCAGGAGACAGACAGTCACGACTCACGGGACTCCTTTGGTGCTACGGGCTCAGGAGAGGCGCTAAGCGACGCGAGCATAGCGGGCGGGCTACAGCAGCAGTTTGCTCACCTTGATGAAGTTCTGGCAGTAAACCAATCAGCCTACGCTAACCGTAGAGCGGCACTGCATCTTACTAATTCCCCCATACTAGTAATTTCAGACATAGGCAAAGACCAGCTCTTCAATATGGGGCTCCGCGCCCGGGGCACGGGCGCCCCCATATTTAGGTATTTTGCGCCCAAGTCTACGGGGCATCTGCGTGCAATGGCGCGTGATGACATCAAGTGGATGGTTATGCACAGTTTCGGGCGTGGCTTTGATGCGCGCGCTTTGCGAAACGGACAACGCACGGTCTCAATAGACCCGTTAACCGGTCACAATCCGCGAAGATTCATCAACGGACTGAACACGCTAGTCAACGGGACTGCTAGAAACGCTAGTGACGGTGAGACCGCTCTAGCCGCCATCCACCACGCAATATCGTTGCGAGGCGATGTGGTCAATTCGGTGCCGTGGGATACCGCATGCGTGCACGGTGAAGGAGGCCACTACCAGGACTTAGGCATAAACGCCCATTCTATAGGCATAGAGCACGAAGAATGGATGGCCGCTCCTGCGCCAAGTCGGGGCCACTCTGTAGAGCGACGATTCCGTGAAATACAAGACCACGGGCCGTACTCGGAGGAAACGTATAGCTGCGACGCGTTCATAATGAAAAAGCTGGGCGCATACACCGGCCGCGACTACGCCCACTATCTGGGGGAAGGATTAGAGGCTCGTGAAAATATACGTAACGGTGTTGTCGGAGTATTTAACCACAACTCGTCCTCGCAGCACTTAAACGAGCGGGGGCAGCTAGTCGGACACGCCGACCCCGGAGGGGACTTCTTCTTACCGCCGGAGTACGAGCTACGCGTCACCCCCTTCTCGTCAATGGCGGCTACCAAGGGCAGGCCCGGCGCGTGGCAAGAACGTATAGAGATTTGGTACTCCACTGTTCCAGATGGTACGCGTATATCAGCGTACGCACGGATCTTCGAGAAGGTGGGTAGGCTCCGTAGCTTCAATCTACAGACCGACGTATTCGATCCGACCATCGCAGGCGGAGTAATATCGCTAACACCGCCCACACCGACGGGCACATCGTCGCAGGTGTTAGCCCAAACAGCCGCCCGAGACCGTGTGTCGGCTGCCGAGCGCTCGGTGCGTGCAGGCACTTCGAGTCGCGTCGAGCTGTACGCAGCGGCGGGAGACACTTCTTCGGCCGTGCAACTCGCAATGAGCCGCGCATCTAGTCGCCTAGGCGCTATCGCAGATCACACCCTCCGCTTACCTGTGGTAGTAAACGCCCTGACCTTTGACTTCGATACGGGCTTGTGGAGCAATCTCACTAGCCGGGCTGTGACAGCCAACGTGAGTACTGACCCTACGGCAGGACCTGCACCGACAGCGGACATCGACCCTGTGACGGTTGTTGAACCTTAACCAACTGGAGACCCTCGCATGTCAATCCGCTTTGATATCCATATCCAGACACTCCCACAAGCAGAGCAGAAGGACACCTTCAAGTTCATGTCTTGGGGTTATGTGGGCTCCGTGGGTGTTAAGGGCCTCCAGATGCTCATTAACAACTGGTTGAAGTGCTTCCTAACTCCTAGAGGGTCTGACCCTACAGACTTGGCTTACGGCACCGTGTTCACCAACATGATCGGATCCAACATCCGCCCCCAGGACGCGCGAGACGTCACACTTTTAGCCATTTCCCAGTGCAATGCGCAGATAGTTACCTTTCAAAAAGGGGATACTACGCTAACATCCACAGAGCGCCTCGGCAGTGCCACTCTGACGGGGTTCACCATAGACAACTCGGCACCGGGGTTTAGCGCAGTAGTAGAGATACGGAACCAAGCAGGGGAACGCCTTGCCTTCAATCTTCCCTTGTTTGCCACTACCTGATATGCTTCCCCCGGAATAACATGGCCATTGAGATTGACTCATCGGACGTAGCGGACGCGACCACCTTTTTGGAGGAGCTCCTAACTCAAAACATTCCGAACGGGCGCTTCACGCGGGGAACAGCCCTGCGTGACCTGGTAATCAACGCGCTAGCTTTCGTCTTCGCGCAATTGCGGAAAGACAACGCAGACGTCAAGGCGATGCAAAGCCTGCTTACAGCCCCGAGCCTGGCCACGGGGGGTGACGTAGATAGGGACCGCGCGGTATCTAACGCAGTAGATGCAATTCTGTCTAACTGGTTCATAACCCGCAAATCAGGGTTTTTCGCGCGCGGAACTTTGACGCTCCAGGTTTCTAAGAAACAAGACTATTTGCTGCCGGGCAACAACAGGTTCTTATACAACGGCAACCTAGCGTTTTACCCCGACGTAGTAGACCCTACACAGGTGTCTGTCATACCCGCGGCGAGTCTGGCCGCAGTACAGGCGGCTGACGGCACTGTAACCGGGTACACTTTCCAGGTGCAGGTTATATCCGCACGCACGGGGGCGGCCTACAACGTGGCACCGGCTACCTGGACAGCAGGGCGGCAGTTCAGCCCGTTTTGCCAGAAAATCTTCAGCGAGACACGCCTTGACGGCGGTAAAGACCGGGAGACCAGTACAGAACTAATTGCGCGGTCCAACACCGCGATAGCTGTACGTAATCTCATTAATCCCCGCTCAATCAGCGCCACTCTGCGAGAGCGCTACTCGACTATCCGTAACATGCTGTCCGTTGGCATGGGCGAACCGGAGATGCAACGTGACCTTACCATTGAATCTGCCTCAGGTATTGATATACACGTTGGTGGTTTTTTTGATGTGTACCTGGATCTCCCTCGCACTACAACTACATTCGAAGGGCAGTTGGGAGGGCTCTACACGCGCCCCGACGGCGTCATCAACGTATTTCGCGACAGCCTAATCCCCGACTGGACCCTGACCGACATTCGACTAGCGGATATCTTGCGTATAACCGCGGGCCTATCTGATGTGCCGCGTGACTACGTAATCAAGGAGATCCTGCCTACCGAGTTGCGAGTAAGCACGGGCAATCCGTTCTCAGAAGCCACTGACCTCGTTGGCGGGGTAGTTGATTACTACATCTACCGCCCCGTATTCGGGCCGGACATACAAATACTGCCCCCTATAGGTGTGAACGTTAATGGGCGTACCAGTGGGCAGATACAGACAGCTAACCGCCTCACACTGCCTGGCGGAGCCCATTACGCCATTCTAGACGTGGCCGTAATAGACCCAGATCCGAGTGACCCCTTCATAAGCTTCACAGACGGGTTCGTACACTTTCCAGTACGGACGCCCGACGCCCCGGGGGCTGTCGTAGGCGCAGAGAATGCAGAATTTCACATAGAGAACAACGACCCGCCCAGCGCGCAGTCGATGGTTTCTTTTGAAGAGCTGTCCTTAATACCTACGTACAACCTCAAGACGGTGCGGGTCACTTATGAGACCGTGGTGAGTCTAGGTAGTATCCACAGTTTCATTACGGATAGATTCCAGAGGGTGTTATGCGCTAATGGGTTAGCCAAGGCGTTTAATCCTGTCTATCTATCCATGATAATTCCGTACAGGATAAGGCCTACGGCGGTAGTAGCCCCGGATCTCAATACTATGCGCAACGCGGTGGTTGATCTAATCAACAACTTCGACCCTAACGACGTTATCGACGTCTCTGATGTAGTGTCGACAGTGCGTGCTGCTGATATCAACGTGGGAACTATCTTCACGTTTGACATTACCTACAAACTCATTGCTCCGGACGGACGAGAACTTCAATATCAGACATCCGACTTAGTGACGCTGGACAGCGAGCACCTAGTGGTCGATACCGACTTTCTCAACAACAGCCTGGACAACCCGCTGGCTCAAGGCTTAAGCGATCGTACGGTGCGCTACATGACCAGCCCTGACCGCATCTCGTTTGAGGAGCGGTGACGCGTGGCTAATTACAATAGCAACGCGCGCAGTTTCTTAGCAGGTCTGTCAGATTTCTGGCTCATCTATTTCAAGGAAATAGATCAGCTTACCGAGCTATACCGCGGCACTGAGATACTAGTGGGTCAGACGTATCTGGACCTAATGGGCCTACTGCTGAACGCCAGCGTGCAAGACACGCTGCTATTCAATAAAGAATACTTCAAACTCCTCACCATTCGTGAGAGTGATATACGGTTCGTCAAGGGGAGCGCTACGGCATCCGACCGCTACGTATTCACGCTCCCTGACGATATCGTGTCCGTGCGGCACATGAACAACCGCATCTTCTTGCCAACCTCCGCGCTGGACAAGGATGTTGAGTACTTTGTAAACGACGACGCGCGGTCGCTAGAGTTCAAATTCGATCCACTCAACGCCTACTTAGAAACCACGTACGGTACCGGTAACGGGTCCCTGCGCCTTCGTACTAGGTATAGGGGCGCTAACGCCAGCTTAGTTCGAGTATGGCTGAATGACACCGGGGCGCCGCTGACCGTTACGGCGTCAGGGTATGACGTAACCATCACGTACGACGGGCCCGCCAACACCAACACCACCACGACGCTGGCAATAGTCGCCGCCATAAACACCAGCGTGTTACTGAGCGGGTTGCTGTTCGCGGAAGTCACGGGGCTAGGCACGGGCACTACGCCGCCTCCAGGTACCGTCGGTTTAGCCAGCTTAGGCAAATTTTCGGTTAACCCGCTAGATTTCTTTGGCGTGCGTAACATAGACGTTGCCTTCGCGGGGAAGCTCACCGCCGCGACAATAACTAACTGGGTTACGCTGGGGGTAGAGAAGGGTGACACCCTACGCCTGTTATCCGGGCGTACGGTTGGCGCGCCTGAAGACGCACAGATAAATCTCGTTCGCGAAAACGCGTTGTACGTAGAAGACGGCGGCGTGCTGGTAGCTTCCGCCAGTGACGTGATTGATTTCGTAGTGCTGCGTAAGCCTGCCAACGATCAATCTATAGACGAGCCGCTAGCCTCCAGCGGCGCTGTCGTACAGTCGGGTATAGACGGTACTATCACGGCGGTAACACGCGAGTTCACCTCACCTACCGCCGTCTTTTCGCCAGTTCACGAAGGTGAAATCGTAGAAGTACTCGGGACACTCAACTTAGGGCAGGGGCGTATTATTGAGGTGATAAACCCCAATACGGTAGTCCTGGGCCTAGGCTCCGCGTTCAACGAGACCCCTATAGGATGGAACCTTCTGACGGTAGTAGACCCCGCCAATCTTAATACTGATGGCGTGTTGGTAAACAACGCGGACGGTACTGCGACGTTCACCGCACCTAGCGCGTCGTTCAGCTTCAGTGAGCTCGGCGGCACCGTGCTGAAAATAGCGCGTGGTGGCGTATTGGAGCGTTACGAAATCACTGCGTTCGTACTACCTACTCAAGTGACTATAGCTGCTGCGCCTACGGTGCCCCCCGGCATAGGGCTCACCTGGGGTTGGGCCAAGATAAAGGCGCCGCCCTCCACAGTCATCTTTAGCCCGCCTATAGCGTGGCCGACAGTAGATTCCCTGGTAGTCACCGCGCGTAGGGCTCTCGACGACCAGATAGTAGTCCTGGGGCAGGATTACACCGTTAATTACGACACAGGCGTAGTGGCGGCAGTTACCGTGTGGCGCCCCGGATCAGACAACGTCATTACGTATAGCTACCGTGTAGCCATTGTAGAAAACGTAACGCCCCTACAATTGGGCGTGGACGGGACCCTGCTATCGGCATCGCCCGACACGTTCTCTTCGCCTACAGCGCTATTCAATTCTACGCACGCAGGTTGTGTAATAAAGATTACCAACACGGGGCTTCTACCTCCCGTAAGCAATAACCGCACATTCGTAATCGCAACGGTATTGAGCCCTACCACAGTCACGCTCACCGCGGCGCAACGCGTCATAACAGCGCCGCCTGATCCGAATAACGGAGCGCTGCAGTGGGCGCTGTTACGCCGCGCCACGTTGGCTACGCAGCAAACCGCCAGCGTCGCGCAGTCCGCCTTCTGGTGTCCCGACATACTGGTGGACCGCTTCCAGTTGTACAACACTTACGGTTATCTCATAGGGCGCTATGAGCGCTCGACTGAAGCCTACAGGGCCCTAATACGCGGCATCTTTCAGCTGTTCATGTTAGGGCCGACGCTGGAGCGTTTCGAGTCGGCTATCAACATAGTAGCGGGACTGCAGGTAGTGCGTGATAACGGGGAGATTTTCCTAGGGTATAGCAGCGGAGCGGAAGATTCGGGCGCCGACGGGTTTGTCACGTATACCACGCGCTACTTCACCGCAGCCAGCGCGGCCTTCGTGTTCGCCGATACTAACAAGTTCATCTATATAGCTACCGGCGCCAATGCCAATAAACTGTTCAAGATACAAAGCGTCGTAGACAGTAATACCGTACTCTTGACAGAGTTCCCTAGCACGGACGGGCCCGTAGACTGGGAGCTGACCAGCACCGCGGAACAGACGGTAAGCACCTCCAGGACAACGTACGTGTTTGATAGGCAGGTGCCCTTGCGCGCTTCTGCTACCGATAACGCGACGGTTGGCACCAAACTGTTTTCCGCATTCGAAGTACTTACTAACGTCTTTGAATGCACCGATTACGTGGAAGACCCGCAGTGGTGGGACCTTCTACAGATACCACTGGAGTTAACGCCCACGCTGTCCGGTAGCCGTAGGCAGTCGTCTCCACAGCTATTTGAGAACGTAGTAAACCCTGCCGATGAAGGGCGCATAGGCGACCCTGGGTTCTACATTGGTGCTGATGACGAAGGTTATGTTCCTCCAAGCAGTTTCTTACGCAGCGCCCTGGCCGACGGCATAACGACGGGCGACCCCTTATTCCCGTACTCTAATAACGTATTCTTCGATTCAGCGTCGGCCGTTTTTACCAACGCTGACGTAGGTAATTTTCTACAGTTACCCGCAGGTACTTTCTTAATTGAAGCCCGCATAAGTGCGGTGCGCGTGAAGCTGCAGTCCTTTGTAGATGTGTCTGACCTCAGCGGGCTCACCTGGGAAATTAGGACTGGCACGCTGCCTAAGCGACATAAGGCAGCGTTCGTTATTCTGAACAAGGTGCTCAAGCACCACTTGTTCGAAGTCAAGTTCGACGCGACGCTACTACCCCTACTAAGCATCACCCTGTTTAAGGATTTAGAAGAGTTAGTCTTCGAAGCCAAGCCGACGTACACGTTCATAGCACTAACACCCGCGCTATTCTTCCAGGAAGCTATACGCATAACAGAGACTCTGGAAGAAGAAGCTACGCTGGGATTAGGCGGTGGGGCTGGCGAGATAATCGCTATGAATGAAAACCCGCTTACCGTAATCGGCAGCAGTTGGACCATTGGCAATTGGTTCCGGTACCTGGACAAGACGGGTACCTTTGCAGCGCCTACGGCAGCGGTGCCCTCTGTGCTGGGAATACCCGCGGTAGGGTTCCAACATTACATTCACAAGGCGTATATAACACCGACGGATTTCACCTCAGGCGGAGCCCCGATTCAGGCGGGAGGTCTCATAGAAACTGGCAGCGGCTTACCCGCGCTGGGAGCTAGCGTGTCGGTTATCCTAGGAGAGAATTACGTAGATCTACCCGTAGCGACTTTGGTGGACTCGGACATCGGTACTCGCGTAATCCTTACTGGGTCGGGCCTGGGCAATGATGGCGTGTACACTATCGGAGCCGTGATTTCGGATACGCAGGCTAGGGTCTACAGAGCGCTAGCTTTCGTCCCCGAAGCAGGTCTGACCTGGGAGCTGGTTTCCGTAGGCAGTACACAAGGGCGTGTGAGCACTACCGCACAAGGGCAAGTAACGTTCGCGGATCTGACGGGGCGCCATCCGTTAACAGGCAGTGAGGGCGACCGCGTGCGGCGTCCCTTCACACAATACCTTAGCAACCAGTCGTGGCGTATCCATGAAGTAATCAACGCCACAGAGGTCTACCTAGCGGACGACACGCGCTTAATACCTACAGACGTGAGCGTGACCGTAACGTCGGGAACGGCATCTCCTATCAGCATAGGGGACATCATCTTCTTACCGTCCATGACCTACACCGCGCGAGCAACCGCAAATCCAGCCACCGTGCTAAAAGAGAGATACTACCTAGAGTTTACGTCTGGCGTTAATGCAGGTCAGCGGTTCTTTCTGGGGACATACCTGACTACTAACGCGGTGAAGTTGCAGGGGGCTGTGGCGGACACAGCCGCGGATACCGCCATTTTTGGCGTAGTGCGCTCCCCCACCGTGATGCTGGAAACCAGCGACTGGGAGCATGTACGAGATCAAATTCTATACGAAGGCCTAGGGGCCGCGCACAACGTGATTGACTTAAGCGCGACACCCTTGCAGGATGCGGCTGCTGTGGTCAACTACGAGGCGTATGGGGTCCGGGAGCCTATCGACCCTACTCTGAGCGTCTTTGCCGCAAACGCAGGGGATTCCTACTATTGTATAGGGATGCCGGACCCACGCCAGCACCGTGGTAAGAAGCGCACTGGTCGCGATGTCGATATGTTCGAGTCGCCCATACAGATTAAGGTGACGCCGTGAACGTAGAACATGAGTCGAAAATATCTATTCGCGGCGACTTGCGTATAGTCACACGGGACAGCTCCTCTTTTGATATTTTGGATGTGTTTGAGAAAAAGAATGTAATCACGTTCTTAGCTACAGAGACGCTTGTGAAGCTGATGGCGCCTAACGCGGTGTTTGGTGCAACGGTACAGCAAGAATCTCAGATAAAGTCCATGCGCTTCGGTACCAGCAGCGTTACGCCGCAGCGTACGGACACCAACCTAGCTGCTGAAGTGGCGCCTGCGCGCAAAGAACTACTCGACGGGAACCGGTTGGTGGGTGCCGCGGGTACCGTAGAGTTTACGGCCACTCTTGGCGCGGCGGATGGCAACGGCTTTACATTCCGCGAGGCGGGTCTGTTTACGCGAGGAAATGCCGACGATCCGTTGGTCACGGTACCTAACCCCACTTCCATGTTCTCCCGTCAAGTGTATCCTGACCAAGTCAAGACAGCCGCGATTACGCTAGAGTATCGTTGGCGCATCACGTTTACAGTCTGAGCTAAGGAAGCCCCATGTCACAACGCCTCTTTACTGACTACGCCAACCTAGGCGACTCTGGCACAGACTCCCCTGACGCTATACAGCCTGTATTAGACGGGCAGCCAGGTACGCAGTCCACGTTCCAACGTCCCTCCGAAAACCTGCGTAGCCGCACGGAGATTACGCGAGATGCCCACCGGGCACACTGGTACGCCCGCGATTTCTCTATGGGCGCCTACGTAATTGAAGGTGCTACGGGGCATAGCATTACATGGCCGGGACCTACTACGGCGCCATTCCTCAGTACCGGCATTGTTGCCGTGGTCGGGGATTTGACCATACGGCCGGTACTAACTCCGCGCGTGTCCACCAAGGGCGTGCTCACGGTGGGCGTACCTGCGTCTAATACGGTAAGGTACGAGACAACCGCTACCGGTTACGCCTCTAAGGGGCAGGACCAGGTATTTGTAGAGCACCGGGATACGCTAGCCGCAGTCCTCAGCTGCAACATTAGCGTTGGACCCGTGAAGCGTATCTTGGTGGTGTTCGATTCGACTAACCCGGCACACATTGCGTCCGCTGTGGTAGCTGTCGTAGGGGCCGCCATCGCCATCGACCCCGACCTAGGTGTTGGTGTCAACGCGCCTTATTTCAAGGCCACTACGACCATCGTCGGAGGGCCCGCAGTAAGTGCCGTCGCTGAAACCCTAGTAGAGGGCACGGCAGATCAGGAAGCGCATCGTTTAGTTTCAGGTGACCTCACTGCCTTCACTACGGCCAACCCACTGCAAGAGGGTGACGCGGTCGGCGTCTGGTACAGTAGTTTGGTAGAGGAGCCGCCGGGGGTGCTGGCTCCAGGTGGGCGTTGGGAGTCAAACCCAGACCGCGGCACGTCTACGGTGCCCTTTGCGTCATACTTCATCACGTCCAACAATCCGCAGAAGATACCTGGAGCCATAGCGCTATTCAAGGTCGTGAATGGCGAGCTGGTGTGGTTTACCGGTGATCGCTTCCTTCCCGGAACCGCGGGCCCGATAGGGTCCATTTCGGGAGGGCTGCTACTCATCAATGATTTGCCCTTTTCGGGTGCACCCACTAACAGTACCAACGGCGGCATAGACAAGCCCCTACCGTCTCCTACGGTACAGAACGCGCTAAACAGCGTGGACGTGCGTCTCGGGCAGTTGCGTACCGCGTGGACGTGCACCGACGGCGTGTCTACGACCGGGGGGCATTTCACAGGGCCATCCGCCATCCAGAATGCCATCACGGCGCTGGCAGGCTTGCCGGGCACCATCCTGGCGCGTCGCGGCACCTACACTATTCCTAACGCCTACGCCATCCCACCCGGGGTAGTTATCCGTACAGACGGGGCGGTTATTATTCAACAGGCTGCGTCTATATCGCTCAGTATCGGTAATAACTGCGAGCTGTATGGCCTAAGTCTGAACGTGAATTTCACGCAGATAACCACGGGGATCAACGTGGTTATGGATCGCGTTAGCATCACGGGACGCTTGCAAGTAGGCAGCGAGTTCCATGGCACTTACATTCTGGTAAACGGAGCGGCGTTTGCTACGGGGTACTCTGTCGTATTTACCGGGTTTAACGCTTACATAGAGAAACTGGTTGTAACGTCTAGTGTAGATATTGGCGGCCTGAACAACCACATCGAAGACTTGCAGGTAACCGGCAGCACTTCTACCCTGGGCAGTAGCCTGGTGCGTCTAAGCGGGACCAACGGTTCCATAAGCCGTCTGTCCATAACCGTGACGATGACCATAAGTGCGGGCACTGCACTGCTTGAAATTACCGGTTTCGAGAATAGCGTAGACCACTTCCTGACCAACACTATCGGTAGCCCCCTGACGGCAGGGCGGTATGGTGTGTGGCTTAACGGTTGTTCTGGCGCCAGCATACGCAATGCCACTGTCTTTATGGGCCTGGGCGTCCCGTTGCGGGTAGCGGCAGCTACCAGTTTCGATATTGCGCAATCGGTGTTCCTCAGTACGTTGGGTACTGAGGGAGTGTTTGAGAATACGGGCATAAGCGGCTTGACCCAACGCTGGGTATTCACGCGTTGCAGCTTTAGCCAGTTCACAAACACCGCGTCTACGCTAATGACGCTGCTGGCGTCCGCGCCCAGCCGTATTTTGTTTGAGACCTGTGATTTCGAAGTCGCCAAGCTCACGGGGTATGCCCTGCGTGCGCAGCACGTAACCTTCACTAACTGCAACTTTGCGATTAAGAACCCTCTAGTACTGGGCAACCCCCGGCTAGCGGGCAGCGTGAATTTGCAAACGTTAGCGCCGTTACTATTTGAAGGTGGTTGCTCACTGGAGACGTGTACCATCGACGGTAACGACGCCGAAGTTAACCTAGACGGCCCTAATCCCACGTTCAGTGCCCCTCTGTTTGCTACATTCGAAGATACATCACTGCCCTTTATCGGCGTTAATGTGTCCGAGCTACACATAGTAAACATAAATAAGCACATGAACTCGGTAGGGCTTAACGGCCTTATAGAGCTACGTGCCAACGCGCGCCTAGACGGGCTTACTACTGCATTTACGGCTACGCCTGCCATACAGGGCGGAGCAGCGTTACTAGAGAACGTGGTAGCTATTGCCGGAGATAGAGTCGAGTTCTCGCATTACATGCTAAACTCCATCAGCTACCCCAGCCCCGCAACGCTTTGCCCGATAGGTCTGCGCCTAGCATCGTCCTTCTTGCACGTAGACGCTATTCGAATCCTTAGCAATTATCGCGCGTTCATTCTCAATGACGCGCTTTCTCCCGCTAGTTTCTTGCGCGTAACACGCTCGCAGCTGGGTACCGCTTCAGCGGGGTGTAGTGACGTAGACGGGTTCCCCTTCCCGGTAGGGG
>Ga0315284_10005579_pt1 | contig 17891 bp, 16 predicted proteins | sample YL17G09_16_MG_FD_203696 | JGI IMG/M metagenome (GOLD analysis project Ga0315284, IMG submission 203696) | Sediment microbial communities from Yellowstone Lake, YNP, Wyoming, USA - YL17G09_16 | ecosystem: Environmental > Aquatic > Freshwater > Lake > Sediment | place: USA: Wyoming | collected...
GCCCGCCCTCGTCCCAGGAATCACTGCCAAAGAACACAAGCCCGGACAAACCGGGACGGGTACTCTATCTCAACGGCCGCATCAGCGTCAAGCACGTCTATTAGCGGCGGGCCCACAGGCTCCCACGGCGGGACACATCAACGGGGCGCTCACCAGCCGTGAGGTGACGCCCGAGGAGCATGACGGATCTGGTGATCAAGCGTCTGTCGGTCCCCGTTCGGGTACAATTCCGCACGGCTAGGGTCTTTGTGGACCGCGAAGACCGGAAAGCCCGAGGACGACGGCACGGGCGCCGCATGGAGAATCTGAGGCACATGGTTAACGTATTGGCCCGTCGAGGTTTGCGCCGCAAACCACGGGCGGCAGTGTGATGGACAGGCTGAGGGCCCGCCGGTGGGAACCCAGCCAAAGGGAGTTCGCGCTGCTCCGGTGCGGGACGCGGCAGACGAAGGAGAGCAGGGCAGGAACCCGATGAGCGCACAGGCGCAGGACGCCGCTACAGCGACCACCATCACGATCAGGCCCGCTTCGGGCTGGCTCGCGCTCAACCTCGCCGAGCTTTGGGAATATCGCGAGCTGCTCTACTTCCTGATCTGGCGGGACCTCAAGGTGCGCTACAGGCAGACCGCGATCGGCGTGGCGTGGGTCGTTATTCAGCCTTTGGTTACCACAGCCATTTTCGCTGTCATCTTCGGCCGGTTGGCCGGCCTGCCGTCGGAAGGCGTACCGTACCCGGTGTTCATCTTCGCCGCGCTGTTGCCGTGGCAAATGTTCTCCGGCGCGATCTCCCGTGCTGCGGTGAGCCTGGTTTCCAACGCGAACCTGCTCACGAAAGTGTACTTCCCCCGTCTGCTGGTTCCGCTGGCGGCCGTACTGTCGGGCCTCGTGGATCTCACAGTCTTCCTCGTGATCCTCGCTGGCATGATGGGCTGGTATCGCGTCACGCCCAGCTGGGCGGTGCTGACCCTACCCCTCCTGGTAGTGGTCGCGGTGCTTGCCGCGCTGGCGATCGGGATCTGGCTGGCGGCGCTCAACGTGAGGTACCGCGACGTTCAGCAGGCCATACCGTTCCTTATTCAGATTTGGTTTCTGGCGTCGCCCGTGGCCTACTCGGCTAGCTTGGTCCCCTCCGGGATCTGGCGTGTGCTATACAACCTCAACCCGATGACCGGCGTCATCCAGGGCTTCCGCTGGGCGCTCTTTGGCAAGGCAGCGCCGGATCCCCTCACCTGGATTTCCGTGACGGCGGTGGTGGTCCTTCTGGTCGCAGCCCTTTTCTACTTCCGGCGCCTCGAAGATTCCTTCGCGGACGTGGTCTAGAAGGCATGGCAGAAGTCGCTCTCCGCGCTCAGGCGTTAAGCAAGCGATACCGGATCGGGGCCTCACGCCCCGGCTACCGCACCCTTCGGGACGCACTATCTGAGGGTCTCACCAGGACGCTGCGCACCGCATACGGGCTAGTGCGGCTTCGCCCCCGCAGGTCCCGGACGGACGACACTATCTGGGCGCTGAAGGACGTATCATTCGAGGTCGAGCGTGGCGAGGTGGTCGGCATCATCGGTCGGAACGGCTCCGGGAAGAGCACACTGCTCAAGGTCCTCTCCCGAATCACCAGGCCTACGACGGGTTCGGCGGAAATCTCGGGGCGCGCCGGCTCACTACTCGAAGTTGGCACGGGCTTCCACCCAGAGCTCACCGGGAGGGACAACATCTACCTTAACGGCGCCATTCTTGGCATGAAGCGCGCCGAGATTGCGCGCAAGTTTGACGAGATCGTCGCCTTCGCTGAGGTCGGCAAGCTGCTCGACACGCCGGTCAAACACTACTCAAGCGGGATGTATGTGCGCCTCGCCTTTGCCGTTGCTGCCCATCTCGAGGCCGAGATCCTCCTCGTGGACGAGGTACTTGCGGTGGGCGACGCGGCCTTCCAACGCAAGTGCATACGCAAGATGCAGGAGGCCGGCGAACAGGGGAGGACGGTGCTCTTTGTCTCCCACAGCGCGACCGCGATCACGCGCTTGTGCCCGCGCAGCATCCTACTCGACGCGGGGTACCTTCAGACAGACGGCCCCTCCCACCAAGTCATGAACGCCTACCTCGGCACGGGCATCGGCCTGGTGGCGGCGCGAGAGTGGAGCAATCCGGCGCAGGCTCCCGGCAACGACGTCGCACGGTTGCGGGCGGTGCGGGTCCGCGGCGAAGACGGCAGCGTCCGTGAGGCGATGGACATCCGCCGGCCGGTCGCCATCGAGCTGGAGTTCGACGTCCTGCGGCCCGGCTTCGTGCTGGTGCCGAACTGCCACTTCTTCAACGAGGAGAGCGTGTACCTCTTCGTGACCAGCGACCTCGACGAGGAGTGGCGCAACCGGCCGAGGCCGGTGGGACGGTACGTGGCAACCGTCTGGCTGCCGGGTAACTTCCTCGCCGAGGGCACGTTGATCGTCGGCGCAGCGCTTTCGACCTTGACTCCCTTGGTAGTTCACTTTTACGAGCGCGACGCGGTCGCCTTCCAGGTCATCGACAGCCTGGATGGCGACTCGGCCCGGGGTGATTACGCCGGACCGATGCCCGGGGTCGTGAGACCGATACTGCAGTGGACCACACGTTTTCTGCCACCCGTCCATGATGGGGAAGGAGCGAGGTACGCATGAAGGTGGTCATCCTTGCAGGTGGGTTCGGTACGCGGCTCGCCGAGGAGACTGAGGTGCGACCGAAGCCGATGGTGGAGATCGGGGGCCGTCCAGTTCTCTGGCACATTCTCAAGCACTACGACCACTACGGTTTCAAGGAGTTCTGCCTGGCGCTCGGGTACAAGGGCGAGGAGATCAAGCGCTACTTCCTCGACTACTACACCCTCTCCGGCGACATCACAGTTGGCCTGGCGGATGGCGCTGTGCGGTACCCCCGCCGCGAGACCGAGGACTGGGTCGTGCACCTCCTCGACACTGGGGTAGCCACCAACACCGGAGGCCGAGTCCGGCGGCTGCAGCCACTGCTCGGAGGCGAGACGTTTATGCTCACGTACGGTGACGGTGTCAGCGATGTTGATCTCCTTGCCCTGCTCGAGTTTCACCGCCGCCACGGTCTGGCCGCCACGGTGACCGCGGTGCGACCGGCCTCGCGCTTCGGCGGCCTCACTTTCGACGGTGTCCGCTTGGTGCAGTTCTCCGAAAAACCCCAGGTCGGCGAGGGTTGGGTGAACGGCGGCTTCATGGTCTTCGAGCCCAGAGTCTTTGACTACCTCGATGGCGACGAGGCCAGCCTCGAGGCGGACTGTCTGGAACGGCTGGCGGCGGACGGGCAGTTGGCCGCGTACCGGCACGAGCGCTTCTGGCAGTGCATGGACACGCTGCGCGAGAAGCGCCACCTGGAGGCGCTGTGGCAGCAGGGCGCGGCGCCCTGGAGGGTCTGGGAATGAGTGGTTTCTGGCTTGACCGTCCCACGCTGGTGACTGGCGCCACCGGGTTGCTCGGCGGCTGGTTGGTCCGACGTCTGCTCGAGGGGGGAGCGGACGTGGTGTGCCTGGTGCGCGACTGGGTGCCGGGCAGCGAGCTGGTGCGCGCCGGTCTGCTTGAACGGTTGAAGACAGTGCGCGGCGGCGTCTGTGACCGGCAGGTCGTCGAGCGAGCCGTGGGTGAGTACGAGGTCGACACCGTTTTTCACCTTGCGGCACAGACCATTGTCCCAATTGCCAACCGCAACCCACTCTCCACTCTCGAGAGCAACGTTGCCGGCACCTGGACGCTTCTGGAGGCGTGCCGTCGCGCTCCAACAGTGAGGCAGATCGTACTGGCCTCTTCGGACAAGGCGTATGGCGAGAGCGCGACGCTACCCTACGATGAATCGACGCCGCTCCGTGCCCGGTATCCCTACGACGTGAGCAAGGCTTGCGGCGATCTCATCGCGCAGGCGTACGCCGCGACCTACGCTATATCGGTGGTCATCACCCGCTGCGGCAACTTTTACGGTGGCGGCGATTTGAACTGGAACCGCATCGTACCAGGAACGATCCGGTCGGTGTTGCGTGGGCAGCGGCCGATCATACGTTCCGATGGAAGCTACATGCGCGACTACTTCTACGTCGAGGACGGAGCAGCCGCGTACATGCTGCTCGCCGAGAAGCTCGCTGCGGAGCGTCACCTCGCCGGCGAGGCGTTCAACTTCTCCAACGAGGCGCCAATTAGGGTGATCGACCTCGTCACGAAGATCCTTCAGCTGATGGGCTCAGGGCTCGAGCCCGAGGTCCTTGACGAGGCCTCCAACGAGATCCGAGAGCAGTACCTGAGCGCCGCAAAGGCGCGTTCCGTTCTCAGGTGGCGCCCGCTCTTCGACCTCGACGAGGGGCTGCGGCGGACCATCGACTGGTATAAGGGCACCCTGGGACCAGAGGCGTGAGCGGACTCGCGGCGTGCCGCTCGTGCGGCGGAGGCGACCTCAAACCTGTGCTGGATCTGGGGTGCATGCCACTCGCAAACGCTCTGCTTGCCGCTGAGCAGCTCGGACAGCCGGAGCCGAGGTTTCCGCTTGAGCTGGTGTTCTGCCCGAGCTGCACCCTACTGCAACTCACCGAGACGATTTCACGCGAGAGTCTGTTCTCCGAGTACCCTTACTTTTCCTCGTACTCCGACACCATGCTCGGCCACGCTAGGTGTCTGGTCGACCGCCTGGCTGAGGAGCGCCGTCTCGGCCGAGGTTCGCTTGCCATCGAGGTGGCGAGCAACGACGGCTACCTCCTGCAGTACTACCGTGACCGGGGCATCCCGGTGCTCGGCATCGAGCCCGCGGCCAACATTGCCAAGGTTGCAGAAGAAAAGGGGATCCAAACGCTCTGCCGCTTTTTCAACGAGGCGCTGGCACAGGAGTTGGCGGCGAAGGGCCAACGTGGCAGTGTAGTGCACGCTCACAACGTGCTCGCGCACGTCGACGACCTCAACGGTTTCGCGCGCGGCCTGCGGGCTGTGCTCAGGGACGACGGTATCGCGGTGGTCGAGGTACCGTACGTACGCGACATGATCACGGGCGGGGAGTTCGACACCATCTACCATGAGCACCTCTGCTACTTCTCGCTCGCAGCGCTCACTCAGCTGTTCTCACGCCACCGGTTGACGGTCCGCGACGTGGAGCGGTTACCAGTCCACGGCGGCTCGTTGCGGGTGTTCCTAGCGCGCGACGATGGTGGAGCGGACGGCTACAGGCTCGCCGGGGTGTCGGTGTTGCTCGCCGAGGAGCGTGCGTGGAAGGTGGAGCAAATCGCGCCCTACCGCGCTTTTGGAGGACGGGTGGAAGCACTCCGGCGCGACCTGATGGAGCTGCTTCACCGCGTCAAGGCAGACGGTAAACGCGTTGCGGCATACGGCGCCTCGGCGAAGGGCAACACGTTGCTGAATTACTTCGGCATCGGGCGGGATCTCGTCGAGTTTGTGGCTGACCGCTCTCCGGTCAAGCAGGGACGTTTCACACCAGGCACACACCTGCCGATCGTGCCTCCCGCTACGCTGCTCGATTCGATGCCGGACTATGCGTTGTTGCTCTGCTGGAACTTGGTCGACGAGATCGTGGCGCAGCAGCAGGAGTACCTGGCCCGGGGAGGGCAATTCATCGTGCCGATCCCGGAGCTCAAGGTGGTTGGAGCATGATCTTCACTGCGACAGCGCTGGCGGGCGCGTTCCTGATCGACCTCGAGCGAAACGAGGATGAACGCGGGTTCTTCGCGCGCTCGTGGTGTCAGGAAGAGTTTGCTGCCCACGGTCTCAATCCGCGACTCGTACAGTGCAACATTTCGTTCAGCTGGCGTCGCGGGACGACGCGTGGCATGCACTACCAGGTCGAGCCACATGCGGAGTCCAAACTTGTGCGCTGCACGATGGGTGCTATCTACGACGTGATCCTCGACCTGCGTCCCGCCTCCGCGACCCTCGGACGGTGGCTAGCGACCGAACTCACCGCTCAGAACCGGAAGGCGCTCTACATCCCAGAGGGAGTGGCGCACGGCTTGCAAACGCTCCGTGATGAGACCGAGGTGTTCTACCAGATGTCCGAGGTCCACCACCCGGAGTGCGCCCGGGGTGTGTGCTGGGACGACCCAGCCTTCGCCATCGAGTGGCCGTGGGTCGAGAAGCGGATCATCTCCGATCGCGACCGCAGTTTTCCGCTGTGGCGACCGTGAACAGAGTGCTGGTGACTGGTGCGGCCGGCTTCATCGGCCGGCACTGCCTCGGTGAATTGCTTCAGCGGGGCTTTGAGGTTCACGCCCTCTCCTCGCGGCCCGTTACCAAGGGTGGGGGCGCGGTCGTCTGGCATAGGGCCAACCTCCTCGAGCCGAGTCAGACCGCCGCCCTCATAGACCGTGTCAGGCCAAGCCACCTCCTGCACCTTGCCTGGTACACGGTCCCTGGGGAGTACTGGACCTCCCTCGAGAACCTCCGCTGGGTGGAGGGGAGTCTGCGCCTGTTTCTTGAGTTCGCACGCCAGGGCGGGCGGCGGGTTGTGGCCGCGGGAAGCTGCTCTGAGTATGAGTGGCGAGCAGGGACGTACGGCGAGGCGACGACTCCGCTAGCACCCATGAGTCTCTATGGCACCGCCAAACATGCGGTGCAGTTGCTGCTGGCCGCGCTCGCCCGGGGGGCTGGTCTGTCCGCCGCCTGGGGGCGCATCTTCTATGTGTTCGGTCCGCACGAGCATCCGGAGCGGCTTGTCCCGCAGGTTGTTACCTCGCTGCTTCGCCGCGAGCCTGCGCGCTGCTCCCACGGAGCGCAGCGGCGTGACTTTCTCTATGTCAAGGACGTCGCGTCGGCGCTGGTGACCCTCCTGGCGAGCCCAGTCACCGGCCCCGTCAATATCGGCTCCGGCAAGGCGCTCCCCCTCGCAGAGCTGATTGGCAAAATCGCCGAAGTGCTCGACGGCTCGCGTCTGGTCGAGTTGGGCGCCGTGGCCGGGGGCGCTGGCGAGCCCGAGTTGGTGGTCGCCGACGTGCGGCGTCTGCACGAGGAGGTCGGCTGGCAACCGGGCTTTTCCCTCGAGCAGGGGATCGAGGAAACCGCAGAGTGGTGGCGGGAACAACTGTCCGGGGCGGGATCTTGAACTGTCCTGTCTGCGCTGCAACGGGAGGGCACGAGTTCCTGCGCCGCTATCGCGTCCCAGTTCACCAGAACCTCATGATCTCGGACGAGAAACTCGCTCGCTCGGCACCGCGTGGAGACATCGTCCTGCGAACCTGTGTACAGTGCGGCTTCATCTGCAACGTTGCCTTCCATTCTGAGGCTTTGGCGTACGGCAGAGGCTATGAGAACACCCAGGCCTGCTCGCCGTTCTTCGCCGCCTACGTCGACGGGCTGGTGCGCCATCTGCTCACGGAGAAGGGCGTGCGCAACTGTCGCATCGTCGAGATTGGCTGCGGCAACGGCCACTTCATACGCGCGCTGGTTTCCGCCGAAGGCTCCGCCAACGCCGGCGTCGGCTTCGACCCTGCGTATCGAGGTCCCCAGGTCTTGCTCGACGGGCGGCTCCGATTCGTCTCGCAAGCCTTCGAGGCTGCAGCGGTCCGCAACCCGGCAGACGTCGCCATCTGCCGGCACGTCATCGAACATGTGCCCGATCCCGTGCTCTTCCTGCGCTCGGTCAGGGCCGCGCTGGGCGGCTCACCGCCCGGCAGGCTATTCCTCGAGACTCCCGATGCCGCTTGGATCCTGCGTAACCGCGTGTTCTGGGACTTCTTCTACGAGCACTGCTCGTACTTCACAGCCGCGTCACTGGCGAGCGCTCTGGAGCTTGCGGGCTTCTCTGTAGTACACGTCCGCCAGACCTTCGGCGAGCAGTACCTGTGGGTGGAGGCCAGCGTCGCGGAGGACACGGCGGTCCCGGCCAAAAATGAGGCCGCGTGCGTGGTGGATGCGTGCGGCGCGTACGCCTGGGAAGAGCCCCGACTGATCAGGGCCTGGTCCCACCGCCTCGATGGCCTCTCTGCGAGCGGCGGCGTGGCACTGTGGGGGGCCGGCGCCAAGGGAGTGACACTTGCCAATCTGCTCGACTCGGACAGGACTCGGATCCGCTGCGTCGTCGACCTCAACCCCAACAAGCAGGGCTGCTACGTGCCAGGGACCGGGCATCCGATCGTGGGCTACCGTGCACTGCCCGAGTACGGCGTACGCAGCGCGGTGCTGCTGAACCCAAACTACGCGCAGGAGAACCGCGCTCTCCTCGCGGCGGGGGGCTTGGACATCGCGCTCGTCGAGTCGATGGAGCCGGGGGTGTCAACGTGAAGATCGTGATCGACAGCATTGGGGCGAGCCTCACTCACGAGCAGGACGGCACGACGAAGATGACCGGTCTGTACACGGAAGAAGCGTTCGGGATCCTTTCGGACCTCTGGCTTCGAGTGGGGTGGAGCCTCCGCTACTCCTATTCGCTCACCTGGCTCGGCCGGCCGGTGATCCAGCTCCCCGAGGACCTGCTCCGCATCCAAGAAGTTGTCTTTCGCGTGCGGCCCGACGTGATCGTCGAGACTGGCATCGCCCATGGGGGCTCCCTGGTCTTCTTTGCCAGCCTATGCCGGCTCCTCGACAAGGGCCATGTGGTCGGCGTGGACATCGAGATCAGGTCACCCAACCGCGACGCCATCGAGGCTCATCCGCTATCGTCACACATCTCCCTGATCGAAGGTGATTCGGCGGCGCAGGAAACCGCGGCCCGGGTGAGCCACCACATCCGTCCGGGCGACGTTGTCCTCGTTGTGCTCGACTCCTGCCACACCAGGGCCCACGTTCTCGCCGAGCTCACACTCTACGCGCCGCTGGTGAGCCCCGGCTCATACATCGTCGCCGCCGACGGGATCATGGCCGACTTGGCGGAGGTGCCTGGCGGGCGGCGTGAGTGGGCGTGGGACAACCCACGCGAGGCGGCTCGCGAGTTCGTAGCCGCCAACCCAAACTTCGTCATTGAGGAGCTACCCTTCCTTTTCAACGAGGGCAGCACCAAGCGACGCGTCACTTACTGGCCGAACGCCTTCATCAAGAGGCTGGCTTAAGGCACATGGGGGGTAAGGCGCCGCTTGTGAGCGTCGGAATCCCCACCCACAACCGCGCCAGCAGCTTGCACCACACGCTCGACTCGGTTCTGGCGCAGGACTACACCCCATTGGAAATCGTGATCTCAGACAACGCCTCCACTGACGAGACCGAGGCGGTCTGCCGGGCATATAGCAGTCGCCATAACCACGTCCGCTACCTGCGGCAGCCGAGGAACCTCGGGCTCACGCGCAACTTTTCAGAGACGCTTCGCCACGCGACTGGCGAGTACTTCATGTGGCTCGCCGACGACGACTTCATCGAGCCAGGTTACCTCGGCGCGTGCGTAAGGGTTCTTGCCGAGCGAACCGATCATGCCCTGGTCTACGGCACGGTCCGCTACCACAGAGGACGGTGGGAGGAGTGGGACGAGCCACCGATCACCCTCCAGCACGACGACCCCGTGGAGCGCGTCGCGGCGTTCTACGAACAGGTGCGTTGGAATGGCAGCTTGCACGGCCTGATGCGCCGCCGCGACCTGCTGTCGGTGCCATTCGAGTCAACGGTCGGCGACGACTGGAATGTTGTGGCATCCATGGCGTTTCTTGGCAAGCTCGCAACGGTGGACGGCGTTCACCTTCACCGCTCCATCGGCGTATCCGGCAACGTCGAAGAGATGGCCGACGCTCTTGGTCTGTCGCCATTCGAGCGCCGGCATTTCGACCTTAGCCTAGTCATGTCGGTGTTTCGCAGCATCGCATGGCGATCCCCAGTGTACGAGACACTCGGCCGCCGGCGCCGGCTGCTGCTCGCTGCCCGCTGTGTGGCCAGCGTCGTGAGCTGGCGGCATTTCGCCGTTATCTGGCCTAATTTCGTCACGGTCTGGGGGTTGCGGGGGCGCCTGCAGATCCGCACGCGACTGCGACGCTGGCTGCGCCGCGTGTCCCCTCCGTGAGTGCTGCAGGAATCGAGTGAGCAGAGTGGAGCAGGTTGGCTATCGCCCGGGTAGGGGTGGCGGCCGGTCACTCGTGGGTGTGGAGGGGCTCGCGCCCTTCGGGATGAAGAGGGGAAGTTGGGTTCGGTCGACGGGGCCCCGGGAGTAATCGGTGAGTCCCGGCGGGTCGCCACGTAGATGCTGCGGATTGCCAACTTCTACCCGGACATCCTGGAGCCAGCGAAGATCGGTGCCGGGAGATGCTTGGCGGGCTCCGGGACCCCGGCCACGGCGTTGTCCTGCTCAGCTCCCCGCCTTACTCCTTCACGCCGTGGACCACGGCGGTGACGGAGGCGCTCGAGCTCCACAGGTGGGCCGGATCAGCCAGCTCTTCGCCGGGTACACGGGGTCTCTCTTTCGCATGCTCAGCCGTCTCTTTCCCACGTGGGTAACGAAGTCGCTCTGCCTGCAGGGGCGGCGGCTCCCGCGCCCAGAGGGATCTTCTTAACCGTGGCTAACCGAGACGAGTCGCGGCCCATTGGCTGTATCGGCCCGACGCCATCGAACCCATGACCTCAGGTCAGGTCCGCCCACTGTGGCTGTCGGCCGTGGCGCATGGGCTGGCAGGGGCGGTACTTCTGCGTCAGCGACTGGTTGGGAAAACGCACCTAAAGCAGGTGAAACGAGTCGTTCACGTGTCACCTTCTTACTTTGGTGAAGGCTCGCTCATTGGGGGTGGGGAACGCTACGCCCAGAGCCTGGCAGCGGCAATCGCAGAGCGCATCGATACGGTGCTGGTGAGCTTTGGCTCGCGACGCGAGTCCTATCGGTCGGGAGCGCTCGCGATCGAGGTCTACCCTGTTCGCCGCTATCTCCAGGGGAGTAGCTTCGATCCGCTCAACCTTCGCTTCGTGCGGGAGCTTGTGACCGCGGATGTCGTGCACTGCCATCAGTTCTGGACCGTCGTGAGCAGCCTTGCCATTCTCACTGGGGCCCTGCTCGGCAAGCGAGTTTGTGTCACCGACGAGGGAGGAAGGGGTACTAGCTTTGTCGACCGGCTCCGACTCGAGCGCTTGGTCGACTGGTTTCTGCCCATCAGCGCGTGCTCGGCGAGCAGTTTGCCGGTTGGACCCCGGATGCAGGTCATCTACGGTGGCGTGGACGACCGGTTCATCTCCGCGGGTGCCAGTGATTGCCCTAAGGACGGCGTTCTGTTCGTCGGACGGCTCTTGCCCCACAAAGGTGTCAATTACCTCATCGAAGCCGCGGACGAAAAAGTTCGCGTCGAGGTGATCGGGCGTGCGTATGACAGCGACTATCTCGCTTTGCTTCGCCGTCTTGCAGTGGGAAAGAAAGTTCGGTTCGTTACGAACGCCTCTGACGAGGTCCTCGCAGAGCACTATCGCCGGGCGGCCGTGACGGTGCTGCCGTCCGTCTACCGAGACGTCAACGGCCGCAACTGGCAGTACCCCGAATTGCTTGGCCTCGTGCTCCTTGAGAGCATGGCCTGTCGCACCCCGGTCATCTGCACCAAAGTGGGGGCTCTACCGGAAATCGTCGAGGACGGCGTAACAGGTTACATCGTCTCGCCGAACGACCCGAAGGCCCTTCGGGATCGGATCCACTATTTAATATCGAATCCTGAAGCGGCTCGCAGGATGGGGCTAGCAGGGAGGGAGAGAGTGTTGCGAGGCTTCTCGTGGAATTCTGTGGTCGCGCGCTGCGTGGCGGCCTATACGGACAGTCTCTAGAGTCCCCGTGCGCATCCTGGTTGTCTCCAACTTCTTCCCGCCTCACTATGTGGGCGGCTACGAGATCGCTTGCAGCGAGGCGGTCAAGGGTCTAAAGGACCGTGGACACGAGGTCGTCGTGCTGACCAGTACCTACGGTGTCGGCCGGCGAGAAACAGCAGCCGGGGTATGCCGCTGGCTTCGACCAGATATCAGATGGCACCAGCAACCAAGTGGGCAGCTTCGCAGCGTTGCATCGACCTTAAAGCAAGAAATGGTCAATCAGAGGGCCCTTCGTTCCCTTGTGCGTGCCTTTGCACCGGACATCGTCTATCTCTGGAATCTGGCGGTCATCTCGGTTTCCATGGCATTCCTCACTCAGGAACTTGGTATCCCTCTCGCCTTTCAAGTGAGTGACTTCTCCCTATTGTCTTGGAAAGATGATGCCTGGTACTCCCTGATGTCGAGCCGCCCTAACCGTGCAGTTGTGCGATTGGTGCAGCGACTGGTGAGGATTGGCGCGCGACGCTTTGGTCTTATTGTTCCTGCGGATCATATCAAGTTGGGCCACGTTCATTTCCTGAGCGGCTTTCTGCAGCGGGCTCTACTGGACAAGGGCCTGAGAGCCACAAACCCTAGGGTCATCCATTGGGGAGTTGATGCAAGGCGCTATCAATATCGATCAGAACCCAGCGAGCGCACTCGAATCCTCTATGCCGGCCAGATCGTTCCTCACAAGGGTGTGCAGACCGTAGTCGAAGCCCTTAAGATCTTAGGCGAAGCTCAGGGCGGTGAGTTGGTCACCCTGACCCTAGCCGGCGGGAGCGTGCTTCCAGAATACGAATCGAAGATTCGCCAAATGGTTTCGTTCCTAGGATTGTCGAGGCGTGTGCAATTTCTCGGGCATGTCCCCCGAGAGGAACTTCCTGAGGTGTATGCAAAACACGACATCTTCGTCTTTCCCTCGGTATGGGACGAACCCTTCGGCATTGCTTTGCTAGAGGCCATGGCCAGTGGTCTGGCGGTTGTAGCCACCGCGAGTGGAGGCAGCGCCGAGATCTTGAAGGATGGGACCAACGCTCTGATCTTTCCGAAGGAGGACGCGTCCGCATGCGCCGAGAGGATCACGTCGCTGATGATGGACCCCGATCTTTTCAACAGGATTCGGCGGGCAGCCCGTCGCACCGTCGAACAAGGCTTTAGACTCGATGCAGCAGTCGAGAGCACTGAGTGTGCACTTCGCGACGCCATTGGGTAGCCTGTACCGTCGACGCGCCATCTCACCGTCTGCGGCCTCGAATGGCATGTTGAGATGAAGTGCCCAGGTTGGCGCAACCCTCGCCGAAGTCGGGGAGGACCGGTCTAAGTGGCAGACGACAGTCAGGCTCTCCCGGCACAACGGGCGTTTCTAGAACACCGTCAACCGCTTCGGGTTGCGATCAACGCCCAGATCCACCCCGAGAGGGGTCACGGGGGTGTCGTCCACGCTCTTGTGGGCCTGCTTCTCGCGCTTGGGCGCCTCGAGGACGGACCGGAGCAGTACACCGTCATCGGCCCCGAATCCGAACCGGAGTGGCTCCGGCCCTACATGGCGCCAAATCAGCAACTCGTTCGCGGGCCTGCAGGCGCCTTACAACCTGGCTCCCTACCCGCCTCTCTGCGAAAATTCCGCACACTGGCTGGAAGGATCCTGGCCCCCAAGGGCTTGCGCAGCGTTTCTCGGATCAACGTACCCGTGTCAGACGGATTCTTCGAGAGCCTGGGTTGTGACGTCATCCACTTCCCTTATCAGGTGTTCACGACGAGTTCTTTGCCCTCGGTGTACCAGCCATGGGATCTGCAGCATCTTCACTACCCACAGTTCTTCTCTCCAGAAGATCTCGCATGGCGGGAGACGGTGTATCGTGAAGGATGCCGGTCAGCCCACACCGTCGTGGTGGCGAGCCCCTTTGCGAAGGCCGACGTCGTCCGCTCCTACGGCGTTCCCCCGGATCGGCTTCAGGTCATCCCGATGGCCCCCCCGGCAACTCATTTCCGTGAACCGGACGACGAGACCATGAGGCAGGTTGGCACCAAGTTCGGGATCGAGCCTCCCTTTGCCCTATACCCAGCAGTTACGTGGCCGCACAAGAATCATGTCCGGCTTTTGGAGGCACTAGCCCAGTTGCGCGACAGCAAGGGGTTCAGCGTCCACGTCGTCTGCACAGGACATCATAACGACCACTGGCCTACCATAGGGGAAAAGTTACTGGAGCTCTCGCTGCAGGGACAGGTGCGATTCCTCGGGGAGGTCACCGGCGACGAGCTCCGCGCACTCTATCGTTTGTGCGAATTCGTCATCCTCCCGAGCCTGTTCGAGGGGGCTGGACTGCCTCTTCTTGAAGGTTGGCTGGAGGAGGCGCCCGTGGCTTGCTCCGGGGTGACGGCCCTGCGTGACTACGCCGGCGACGCAGCGCGCTTATTCGACCCCACTTCGGTCCAGGAAGTGGCTGAGGCTATCGAGGAGATGGCGACCAACGCGCAGTGCCGCGAGCGATTTCGTCGTAAGGGTCGGCAACGCCTCGCACACTTCACGTGGGAAAGCACCGCGCGAACCTTTCGCGCCGTCTACCGCCGTGCGGCTGGTCTTCCACTTGGCAGCGAAGACCAGCAGCTCCTGGACCACAGCTGGCCAGAGACCTAAGAACGACCTGGGATGGTGTGATGTGACGGAGTCTGTGGCTAACAGCGCCCCGCTCTTCTCGGTGGTGATCCCTTCACTCAATCAAGGCCAGTTTATCGAACAGTCTATCCTCTCCGTGGTAGGCCAGGGCGTGGACAGCGTCGAGTTAATCATCATCGACGGTGGGAGTAGCGACGAAACACTCGACGTAATCCGAAGGAACGAACATCACATCGCATACTGGAGTTCTGAACCGGACCACGGACAGGCGCACGCCATCAACAAAGGGTTCAGACGAGCGCGTGGCCGTATTCTCGCGTGGCTGAACTCGGACGACTTCTACCTCCCAGGCACTCTCTCCCGCGTCGCCCGGAAGCTCGGCTGGAGCGCCGAGCCTGCCCTTGTCTATGGGGCTAGCCTTCAGTTCGACGAGCTGGGTACAGTTGCCTGGGGCGTACGGCCGGCGCCGTTCGACCCTGAGCGGCTGCGCCAACTGGACTACATCGTGCAGCCGTCTACGTTCTGGACGAGGTCGCTTTGGACTCAGGTTGGTGAGCTCGACGAGGGCCTTCACTACGCTTTTGACTGGGATTGGTCTATCCGGGCGTCCCAGAGATGCGTCTTCACTCCACTAAACGACTACCTAAGCTGCTATCGAATTCACGAAGGACACAAGACACGCACTGGAGGCAGTGCCCGATTCATGGAGGTGGTCCAGGTCGTGGAACGACATGCCGCACCGGAGTGGGTGGCAGCTTACAGGGATGTACTTTATCGCGTCGACCGCGTAGCGAAGCAGGTTCGTCACCTGCGATCGTTGCGACTCTATCGTTTGCGCAGCCTGTTCTTCCCGCTCTTGCACCTGCGACACGGAAGCTCCCGCATGGACACCGTGTTCGCAATGCTCTAGGTGATCCTGGGCCGTGACGACCGGACATGTGCGCTACAAGGCCACTGTGATGTTTCCTGTTCTTGGCGATCCGGTGCAGCCGGACCCGGTCCGAGCCGACTGGCCACGTCAGGACAGGAGCAAGCGCCTTCCACCAGTGACGACCGATGGCTCGCCGTGGCCAACCTTTAGCATCGTCACACCGTCACTCAACCAGGCCGCATACATCGAGGACGCGCTCGCGAGCGTGGCCAACCAGGGCTACCCCGGGCTGGAGCACGTTGTGGCTGATGGGGGCTCCACAGATGGCACGCTTGAGATACTTCAAGGTGCTTCCGGTGTGACCTGGGAATCGGAGCCGGACGCAGGCCAAGCTGACGCCGTGAACAAGGGTTTCCAAAAAGCCACCGGTGAAATCCTGGGCTGGCTTAACGCTGACGACTTCTACGAGCCTGGCGCTGTTCATGCCGCCGCTGACTTCCTGGCGCGGAATCCCGATGTGGACGTGGTCTACGGCGATTGCCTCTACCTCTACCAGCAGACCGGACGCGAGGAGTTACGCCTGGTGCGCTCGCGCCAGTTCGACCTCGATTTCCTGCTCAATGGCGGGTGCTACATCCACCAGCCTGCAACGTTTCTTAGGCGAATCGCTCTGGCGGACCAAAGGCTTGACGAGAAGCTGCGCTACGCGATGGACTACGACCTCTGGGTCCGCCTCGCCCGCGGCGGCAGGAGGTTCGCCTATCTGCCCACAGTACTGGCGACGTTCCGGATAACGGACGCGTCGAAAAGCGGGGCCGGCCTCTCGGGGTTCTGGCCCGAGGTACGAGGGGTGAGCCGGAGGTACGGTGGGAGATTCTTTTCACCGATGCTCCAACGCCACCTGAAGGAAGGGTTAGCAGGGCGTTGGCCCGGCGCGTACGCGTCGGCGAAGCGGGTCTTCACGAGCCTCTTCCGCCGACCTACGCCCGGCGCTGGCTAGGATGCTGCCGGGCATGCGAGTCGCATTCGTGCTCCACTCGGCCAAACGTGATGGTGCAGGCAAGGCCTTCCTTGAACTGATAGACGGGCTCCGCGGAACAGAGGTCCAGGCGATGGTGTTGCTCCCCAAGGCCGGACCGCTCGCAGAGGACATCAATGCCCGCGGCGTCAGGGCTGTCATTGTCCCTTACCGCTGGTGGATGGACCGCGGCACGCCGGCGTGGACGAAGGCGGTGCGCACAATCTGGAACTTGTTGATGGCGCTGCCGGTAGCCGTAGTGCTCCGGCTCTGGAAGTGCGAGGTTGTGTACACCAACACGCTCACGATCAGCGCGGGCGGTTTTGCCGCGCGGATCCTGCGGCTGCCCCACGTCTGGCACGTTCACGAGCTGTGGGGCGGCGAGACCGGTTTCGAGTTCGACCTCGGTGAGAGGCTCTCCCTGCGCCTCGTCGACCGGCTCTCCCACGTCTGCATCGCCAACTCCCGGACGGTGGCTGACCGCCTTGCCGGCGCCGTCAGGCCGGACAAGCTCCGCGTGGCCTACCAGTCGGTGACGCTGCGGGAGCCGACCACGGGACGCGAGGCGCTGGTCACGAGACTCGACCAAGCCGCGACAGTCTGTCTCGTCGTCGCCTCCATTCTCCCTCTCAAGCGCCAGGAGGACGCGGTTCGCGCCGTGGCGCTCCTCAAGCGGCAGGGTGTCAGCGCGGAGCTGTGGCTGGTCGGCGACGACACTGGCCCGTACACGCAGCAACTGCGCAGTCTGGCGGCATCTGAGGACGTGGAGGCAGAGGTGCGCTTCCACGGCTTCCACGAGAACCCGCTGCCCCTCCAACGGGCGGCGGACCTCGTCCTGAGCTGCTCGCCGGTGGAGGCGTTCGGGCGAGCCACCGTCGAGGCGATGTTGGCCAGCAAGCCCGTCGTTGCGGCCCGCGGCGGCGGCAACAGCGAGCTCGTGCAGGACGGTTTCAACGGGCTCCTGTATGAGTCTGGGGACTGCAACGACCTGGCGCGCTGCATCAGGTTCCTTGCCGAAAACCCCGGCGAGCGCATGCGACTCGGTGCGAACGCAAGGGTATGGGCTGAATCTCGCGTCTCAGGACCCGAATACGGGCAAGCAATCCTCGGCATCCTCCAGTCCGCAGCCGTGAGAAAGGCATGAGCCCGCCGTCGGAAATGACCCCCTGATGAGCGAAACCGCTCGCGCGCCAGCCACGCGACCTCGCGTCGCGATTGTCGTCCTGAACTGGAACGGCTGGAACGACACCGTGGAGTGCCTCGAGGCGCTGCAGCAGCTTGACTATCCCGACTACCAGATCATCGTCGTCGACAACGGTTCCACCGATGCCTCCGTGGCGCGTATTCGCCAGTGGGCACGCGGGGAGCTTCCCGTGGCTTCCGCCCTCGTGCGATACGACCGCGCAGGCAAGCCGGTGCGCTGCGTCGAGTACACGCGAGGTGAGGCCGAGGGTGGCGGCATCGAAAGGCAGGAGGAAGAGCTCCAGTCGGTGCCAGCAGCCCGGCGCCTGGTCCTGGTCGAGGCCGGGGCAAACCTTGGGTTCTCGGCCGGCAACAACGTGGCGCTGCGCTACGCACTCGCTCGGGGCTTTCGGTACGTACTGCTTCTGAACAACGACGTGGTGGTCGAGCGTGACGCGCTTGGCACACTTGTGAACTGCCTGGAGGAGCACC
>Ga0315284_10005580_pt1 | contig 17891 bp, 15 predicted proteins | sample YL17G09_16_MG_FD_203696 | JGI IMG/M metagenome (GOLD analysis project Ga0315284, IMG submission 203696) | Sediment microbial communities from Yellowstone Lake, YNP, Wyoming, USA - YL17G09_16 | ecosystem: Environmental > Aquatic > Freshwater > Lake > Sediment | place: USA: Wyoming | collected...
GGGAGTAATCACCCCACCAGGCGCCCCCAGTGGAGAGAGCTTGTCGAGCAGCGGGATGCTCGCCTGCGGCCAAACCAGGTGAATCCGCATCAGGATCGAGAGCACCAGCCCGACGAAAACCGAAAATAGCGCCAGGAAGTAATACTGGATGCCGATCACCTTGTGGTCGAGGCTGAAGATGTATTTCCAGATGAAGGCCTTCGGCGCCTCATGCCGGTGAACGACTTCCGCTTGCATCTCTGCCATTGGCTATTTCTCCGTTAGGGTTTAAGGATGCCTCATTGCGCTTCGGCCATCTTCTGCAGCCAGTTCTGGTAATCCTCTTGGGTCATGACGTCCATGAACGCCCGCATCTTGTAATGTCCCAGGCCGCACAATTCCGCGCAGGCGATCTCGTAACGGCCGGTTTTGGTAGCCGTGAAGTGAATGGGGATTTCCATTCCCGGAACCAGGTCCTGCTTCAGCCGCAGCTCACGCACAAAAAATGAGTGCGTGACGTCTTTGGCGCGCAGAGTGATTTCTACCGGCTGATGTACTGGAATCGCGAGCGTGGCGGTAACGATGTCGTCCTTGGAAGCCGCGTCGTGCTCCCGGTCGAGGCCTAGAAAATTACCGGTCGCGTCATTAACCTTATTGTCCTCGATGTACTTGCCCGTCGCGGCGTCAAACTTGCTGCCGATGTGGTTGGGACCGAACTGGCCATCGGGCCCGGGGTAGCGGAAATACCAGGCGAACTGCTGCCCCCAAACTTCGATTTTCATCGCCCCCGGCTGCGCCCCCACGAAGTGGATTCCCGCCCAGATGTGGTATCCCATAAGGTTGAGGCCGATGAACATGATGGCCGCTGCGGTCGTCCAGGTGAGTTCCAGCTTGTTGTTTCCGTGGGAGTAGTGCGCTTTTTGCCCGTCACCCCGGTCGCGGTAACGCCAGAGGGCGTAGGCCAACGCACACTGGGCCAAGACGAAAATGACCCCCGTGATGATGAGCGTCAGCATGAACTGGCGGTCGATAGCGTGGCCGTGGGTGGAAATGTCCACCGGGAACCACCAAGTGTGCGCCCAGAAGAAATAGCCGGATAGGAAAGTGATAATGACCACTGCGAGCGCTATCGCCAGCGCCATAGTTCATTGCTCCTCGACAAGATTCCCGAGGCTTGACCGCAAGACTCTAGGATTTAGGGGGAACTCGCGAACAAACTCGCCCTACTTACACACCCAAACCAGTTTCGCAGGAAAGGAGTCGAACCGCAAGAGACATTTTGTCCCACGCGCCCGGGTCAAACGTCACCCTCTTCACTTTTCTCGCCGGACGCGAACGGGGGCCGAGGTAACCCTACCTTCGGCCCCCCAAAGCGGATTTCTTACACCCCGTCAAGAACTCTTGAGCGTGAATTCGACAGTCTTGGACTCTTTCGCTCCCACGGTCACTTTCTGTTCCTGGGTACCAAAGGTCGGCGACCAAGCCTCAATCGTGTAATCACCAGGAGGCAGGCCCTTGATGGTGAAGGTGCCGTCGCTCCCGGTCACCGCGAAGAAGGGATTCTTGGTCACGCCGACGTACGCCTTCATCCACGGATGCTGATTGCACTTCACGGGAATCATGATTTCCGGGCGTGAGAACTTCTGCTCCAGGGGAGCGGCGTTGGGCGCCTGGGACATGTTCCACTCCCGGTTATCCTTGGGCATGGGGTGGATGTTATGCGTCGTGGGATCCTTGGTCAGAATTCTGAGTGTCTGTCCCACTTGAACACCGACCACATGCGGCTTATACACGCACCCGTCCTGATCCAGTTCGACCGATTCAGTGGGAACAGCAAAATTGTATTTCTCCGCTCCGGCCTTGACGTAGACAAAAGCGTTGGGCACGGTGCCGTTGTCATTGACGGCGCCATCTTCCGCCAGAACCGGGCCGCTGTGTTTCTGCACGCAGACGGGATCCTGATCCATCATGATGCGGGCCAGCTTCGGCTTGGCGCCCTGGAAGGCCACCTTGCCGGTAACGCTGGCCACGGTGGCCTGATCGATCGGTGTCGGCGGCGCGGCCTGCTCCGTTGGAGCGGCGGTCTCTTCAGGAGCCGGCGTTTCTTTCTGCCCGCAAGAGACCAGCACGAGCGTGATGCCGAGGCAAAGAGTCAAAAAGAGTTTTCGTTGAATCATGTTTTGATGCCTTTTTCTGAGAATTTATTGCTGAACCTGCTCCTAGTGAGCTCGTGCCAGCGTGGCGACGGAGCCGGGTCGCAGACTGGAAGTGTTTTTCCCCGGATCTGCGCCAGGGTTCCCCCCGCCGGGCGCTACGGCGCCGGTGCTCATGCCCATCAGCCGGCGCTGCTCGTCAGGAGTAATCTCGAACATATAGCGTACCAGAAGATCGGCTTGGTCTCCCGCATACCCGCCGAAGATCGGCGGCGTGGGTCCGAAGAAGACCCATCGGCTGCCGTCACGCTTGAACAATCCGGAAGGCATAGCGGTGCCCGGGCTGATCATCGAGGGATCCAGCAGCCAGCGCTTGGTCCATCCGGCCTTCAGACGGTCGCGCGCCAGCAGGAAATTGGGCGCCGTGGCGTAGCGGTCGTGGCCGGCATCTCCCGTCGCATGACACTTCAGGCAAGGCGCCGCGCGGCTGGTGAAGAGTGCGCGCGCCAGGGCCAGTTCCTGCGCCGTGAGCGGATCGAGCTTCTGCGGAATGTAGGGTATCGGCTGCGAAGACTGGGCCTGGAAGAATCTCACCAATTTTCGCACTTCGAGGGGCGAGAAGTAGAAGGTTGGCATCCGCGCCTTCAGGTAGGGCCGAACCCCGTTGCGGTCCGTGTCGGTGTCACTCATTGCCGGGTTGGGCAGGAACTTCATCAGCCACTCCGTCGTGACGCGTGCGCCTTCGGCCAACAATTTGGGCGGCAACTGGTCTTTCCACTCCGGCGTCTGGTAGCGCGGGTTTTGCATGAGCGCTGAATCCTGCCCCACCTTGAACTGGTGGCAGCCCACGCAATTGTATTTTTTCACCAGCCACCAGCCGTCCTGGACGTCCTTGCGGTAATCCTCCGGCTGGTCGAAGTAGCGCTTCGGCAGAGTGGGGTCCACGCTACCCATCAGGAACGTGGTCAGGGCGGAGATTTCCTGGGGCTGGAGGTCGAAGTTGGGCATCTTTAACTCTTCGCCCTCCGCCTTGATCATGCCCTTGTCGAACATCTCGGGCTTGGCCAGCTTGTGTTCAAAGAAACCCTTATGGCTATACCAATTCTTTTCTCGCGCCTCCCTTACGAAGAGGCCAAAGTCGAACTGCTCGAGAGGTTTCGAGCCTTCCTTGGTCAGCTCGGTGCCGATTCTCCCCTCGTCTTCCAGGCCCGCGATTTCATGGCAACTCGCGCAGCCGTAGCGCTTCACAACCGCCTTGCCCCGGGCAGCCAGCTTGGGGTCGTTGAGGAAGTCTGCTTTGGCGTAAGAGCTGGGATCCTTCTGCTTCAGCGTCATCAGGTAGCTGGCGATGTCGCGCACCTCCTGCACCGACAAGCGCAGGCTGGGCATGACGGCCATCTGCTCGACCTGCAGTTCGTGGCCGTCGTTCGGGCACTTCGTATGGTCGAGGTCGAAGACAAACGGCAGGCCGTGCTTCTTGTAGTCCTGCTCGGTCAGGTCGCGCTTCTCGAAGGAGCAATACGGCCGCGTCCGCTCGCGCGGGTTGTGGATCCAGCGAACCAGGTAATCGTAGTTGTCCTTCTCTCCCACCCGGGTCAAGTTGGCGGCGAAAGTCCCGCCCACGGCATTCGAGCCCTCACCCACCGAGTGGCAGCCCATGCAGCCGCGCGTTTCGAAGCTTTCCTTGCCTTTCGCCGCATCGCCGGCGGGCTGTGCGGGGAGCTTGGCGTCCAGTCCCGACTGCCAGATGAACGCGGCCACGGGTTGCAGCTCTTCATCTTCTTCTTCGTCCCACCGGAAGCGCGGCATGCGTGTGGTGGGCCGAAATTCGTGGGGATTCTTAATCCAAACGGGAACCCAATCCGGGCGCAGCTTGACGCGCACTTCCTTGAGCGACGGCCCAATCTTTTTCACATCTCGCAGCAGATTGCGCGCGCGGTAGTCGAGCTGTTCGATGCGGGTGTCGATGTCACTGATCGAGACGCGCAGCGTATCGGCTTTCGTGTAGTACCGGCGCGCCGTCTCGTTGTCCGGAGCCGTGTCGCCCGCCTCGATGGTCTGGCGAATTTCCCGCTGCGTGTCATGCCGCTGGGTTTCGAGCTGCAGAATCTGCTGCTGCACAGCGACCAGTTCTTCCGGCTCCGCGTCATAGCCCTGGTAGCGGTGGCAGCCCATGCAGCCCCGGTACTGGAAAAGCTCCTTGCCGGAGCTGAGCACGGGGGCATGGTCGAGCACCATGTCACTAGCGTGACACTGCTGGCAGCCTGCTTGGGAGTTCGCCTTGGGGTACTGAGGCCAGAGCCAGTGCTCGTAATTGCCGTGCGCCATCTCGACGCTTGCCACCTGCAACCCATTGCCGTTGTGGCAGGGCGTGCAGCCGTACTTTTCCGGGTCGTGGATTTTCAGCAGTTCCATCTCAGGGTGGCTGGTAAACGCCTGGGCCATCTTGTCTTTTTCACCACCCATATCTTTCCGCGTCAGGACGACGGGCTCGCGAATGCCCAAATGGCAGGACTCGCAGCGGTCGACCAGTCCGGCGTCGGGATTGTTGATCTGCTTGATCTCGACGGTGAGGCTCTTCGCCTTGTTGTTAAGTCCCTGCAATTGATCTGCGGTCAAGCCCTTCAAGTGGTCCTGCATGTAGGACTCGACCTGCTTCCTCAGCTCCGACACCGGCCGCAGCAGGTCGGCCTTCTCGGTCAACAACCTAGCTTTCTCTTCCCGCAGCCGGTTGAATTCCTCCTCGAATTTCTCGTAGCTGAACCTGGCCTTCTCAAGTCTTCCGCCTCCTGCCGCAGAGGGCATCCGGACGGAAAAAGGCCCCGTTTTGAACTTGTCCAGGTCGGCTTGGAGCGATTTCTTGCGCCCCGCGCTGCCGGTATGCTCGATCTCGTAGATCTGAGATTGCGCGTTGGCTCGAGCGTCGGTATACACCTCGGTGACGGCCGAGAGGCGCTGCTCAACTTGCGCCACGTGCTTCTCGATTTCCCCCACATGGGGCGTGACGGACTGATTCAGGTCCTGCAACTTCTGCTTCAGCGCCTCGTACTCGGCGGAAGCGACGATTTCCTTCTCCGCCGCGCGCTGCTTGGGGATCTGCTTCTGGAGGAAGGATGTGTAGCGACGCACGAACTGCCGCTGGTAGCTCTTCCAGGGCCGAAGGCCGAAGAACTCATCGTAGAGCGCCCAAGCCAGCGTGACCATCAGAAGAAGCGCGCCAATGAAGATGTATAAGGATAGGGATTGCCCGACGACCGGATCCCGCTCGGGATTCTCAGGCATGGCGTGCCTCCCCCGCGCGGGACCGAAGGTGGCTTAGATGTTGAACCAAGGTGTGACCCATACGTATTTGATTCGAAAGACCAGCCTGGCCAGAATCTTGATTGGCAGGCTGAGCATCAGGACCAGCAAGAGTTGCAAGGTCAGGTACTGAAGCAGGTTCATCCGCTGGTAAATCTTCTTGTTGAAATCGGTCAGCGTGATGAGCTTGTGGCTGCCCCATCCAGCCGCCGCGAAGTAGGCTCCCACCGCCAGGGCGCCGACGATAAACTTCCCCACCAAGGAGGTTATGCCGAAAATATCCGGCAAGTCGCGGTTCACCGTGTAAGGCGTATAGGTGGGGTCCCAAGTCTGCCCGGGCCAGAACCACATCCATCCGGGCCCGCGGATAAACGTCCCGATAATGATCATGGTGGTCCACAGCACTAGAAAGCCGAAACAGAACGCCCCGATGGCGAATTTCCGCTGTTTCCAGGTGTAATAGCCGGAGCCGAGCGGGTTCGCGTCCATATACGGGATGGCCATCAGGCCGACGATGATGAGCGTGGGCATCACGACGCCCGCAATCCAGGGATCAAAGTAGACCAGCATCTCTTGCAACCCCAGGAAATACCAGGGCGCCTTGGCGGGATTCATGGTCAGGTTGGGGTTCGAGGGCTCTTCCAGCGGCGCGTTCAGCGTGATCGACCAGATAATGAGGATCACGGTGACGATGATCGCCGCCAGAAACTCAATCCGCAGCAGGTAGGGCCACACCTGGACTTCGCGCAGCCATGCGGGCTGCCAGGGAAAAACCTTGCGGTGATGCGTCTTGGCCAACTGCGGGTCCGCTTCGAGTTGCGTTATCAGGCGGTCGTTCGCCAGCGCCTGCCGCAGCCCGTACCAGGCGTAAAAGGGCACGAGGAACATCAACCCCACGATGGGGACGTTGTCCGGCGCGGAGACGATTTCCCAGAGTTGATGCCAGTCCATGAGAGCAGTTGACCGTTGAGAGTTAACAGTTGACAGTACAGCCGCCTGTTCGACCCTCTTGGCGATTGCTGTCGGCTGTTGGCTTCCTCGACCCTACTTCCCACTTCCTACTTCCGCCATTGGCCTACCCCTGCTGTGGCGCGACGTAAACCGGCGGGCCTTTCTTCATTTCGGACTCGAGCTGCACGGGGGCGGGACCGGAAATCCCGCCGTCCTTCCTCACCCGCCAGAAATGCACTCCCATGAACACCGAAGCGATGAGCGGGATGGCGATGCAATGCCAGATGTAGGCGCGCAGCAGGGCATTGGCGTCCACGATCGACCCGCCGAGCAGCGCGAAGCGCACGTCGTTATAAGGTGTCATCCCCATTTGCGCGCCAAAGGGCCCCTCATTCCCCAGCAGAGGCGTTGCCTTGGCCATTCCGGTTCCCACGGTCACCGCCCAAAAACCCAACTGGTCGTCGGGCAGGAGATAGCCGGTAAACGACAGCAACAGTGTCAGGACCAGCAGGATGACTCCCACGCACCAGTTGAACTCTCGGGGCCGTTTGTACGAGCCGGTCAGAAAGACGCGGAACATGTGCAGCCAGACGGCAATAATCATCAGATGCGCGGCCCAGCGATGCATGTTGCGCAGCAATTTCCCGAAAGGGACATCGCTCATCAGGTAAACGATGTCGCGATAAGCCTGCCCCTTGCTGGGGTGATAGTAGTACATCAGCAGAACACCGGTCAGGGTCAGGACGATAAAGAGATAAAAAGTGATTCCGCCCATCCCCCAGGTGTAGCTGTAGCGGACCGCGTCGCGGTTGATCTTGGCCGGATGAAGGTGCAGGAAGACGTTGCTGAGCACGCCCAGGGCGCGGCTGCGTTCGCTGTCGTCGTGCTTGACCCGGAAGATGGACTTGTAGAGAGAGGTCTTCTGCGGTTCCTTGAGGGGTTCGATGACGTCTTTCTTGGTTCGCTCGGTGAAGAGCTTGACCAGTTCGCGAATCTTCTTCGCGAGCCCATTCTTTTGCGGAGCGCCGTTTTCCTGGTCGCCCATCGACCTCTCCGGCTTCCGTAGCGCCGGCCTTCAGGCCGGCAAGTGCCCGGCTGAAGCCGGGCGCTACACTTACACCGAGATAAACGCCCCCGGGTCGTTGAAATGATCCGTCCCGCCCTTGGGCCATGAGTAAAGCTTGCTGGTATCCACAACGATCTGGCCCTGCGCGTCCATTTCGACGTGCGCCCGATCCATGGGCCGAGGCGCGGGACCTTCAAAATTGATGCCTTCGGGCGTATAACCGCTTCCGTGGCAAGGACATTTGAATTTGTTTTCGCTGGGCTTCCAGTCGGGCGTGCAGCCCAAGTGCGTGCAGCGTCCGTAAATGACGAACAAGCGGTCCGCCTCACGCACGACCCAGATACGGTATTGTTGCTTGAATTTCTCGTCCACGCCGAGTTGAAAATCCGAAGGATAGCCGATGCGAAAAACCGGGCTGGGTTCAAACAGCGCGCGCGGGAAGAAGAAGCGCAGAAACATCAGAAAATTCGCGGCCAGAAACGCTCCGATGGCCGTCCAGATGAACCGCCGGCGCTGCTTGTTGGGTTGTGGCTTTGGCTGCGCAGTCTTGGCGGCGGGTTTTGCCGGCGACGCCGCTGTTGGTTTTACAGGCTCAGCCGCAGGCGGCTTCCCCGAGGCCGGGGGACGAGTCGCGTCCACGTTCGACATTACTGAGACCCTCGCAGATTCCAGTGTGGATGCATGTAAGGAAATATCGGAGCAAGCCCGAAGCAAGCAATTTATATGACGGGCGATAAATCTGTCAAGCCGATTTGGACGCGCCAGAACTGCGCGCCGTCAAGATTTGCGAGGGCTTTGGCAGCCCTCAACACCCTCGCTCGCGCGCCCGCTCGGGCAACCGAATCTGCATGCACAAGTTCATCGCCGGAGTGACTTCGCCGAAAACCGCGAGCATCGATTCCACCAAATCGAGTCCCGTCGCGCTGCGCGTCTCGCTTTCCGTCATCGGGTAATAGAGTTGAAATCCCGCCCAATGGTTCCGGGGCGCGGCCTCCAGAGACTTGCGGAGCTTCCGCATGTCCGGGAAGTTCGCTTTGGAAAAGACCACGGGTTCCTGCTCCCAACTGCCGGCGCGAAGCATGAAGCCCTCGCGGCAAATCACGCGCCGGAGTTCGCGCTCCAGAGGGCTTCCCGGTTTGAGCGCTCCCAGCAGGCGGTGCCAGTCCCAGTCGGAGCGCAGCTCGCACGAGCGGTACTCGCGTGGCGACTTTAGGTAGCCGCGCTCGATTTGCAGGCCGCACTTGAAAAGCTGGTCATCGGTATCCACGCTCAGGAAGAACTTCGAGCAGCCGAAGCTGACGTGACTGGAAAGCGGTTTCGCCTCCCGGTTGGCCCGCGGCAGATACGCGATCCATTGCCAGAAGACCCCGCGCCCCCAGCGCTCGGTCACGAACGGCTGCGCATAGCGCGCTTCCAGCTCCAGTTTCAGGATGCGTGTGATGCGCTCGTGGTCCTCGAGGTTCCCGACGCGAATCCCTCGCCGGAAATCGAGGAACTCCGGCCGGAAGCCAACCGCCACCTTGGGCACCGGTAGAGAGAGAGCGGGATTCCTGGTCAAGCTTCCACCTGTGAACGAGAGACCAGCACATTATATCCATGCCAAACCAGTTCTGCGATCTCCTCACGTGACGAGTGAAGCGCCGCCAGGCATGGGTCAAGCCATTTGTCCCGGCAAATGTTAGGGGTGTGGAATAACAGAAAGGAGGATAATCGTATCGCCCATCAGCTCGAAGTAGAAACGAAATCTTCGGTCAACGCGGGCCTGCCATAGCCCCCGGGCTTCATCGAACTTCTTGGCCCGAAGCGAGGGGTGGCGGAGGTTGTCGGCGAGGTGACGGATTTGCTTGTCCACCTTGGCCCTCAGTTGCTCGGGCAAGGCTCGATATTGGCGTTCGAAGCGGTCGGCATACCGCAGGTTCATCGCCCGGTGCGCCGCAGGTTGCGAATGGCGTCTTCTGCGGTCTTGAAGGGACCCTTAGTTCTCCCTAGCCTAACGTCCTCAAGGGCGAGCGCCAGTTCGCGCTCCACGACGCTCATCGGCGTGAGAGAAATCGTGTCACCTTCCACTTTCGCTTCGAGCAAGTCGCCAACACGAAGGCCTGCTTGCCTCCGGACCTGGGCTGGAAGGGTCACCTGGTACTTCGTTTTTACTCGAATCAGCTGGCGCAAGAAGCGTTTGGTCTGCATCGAATGTTGAAAGTTAGAACTTCTGACTTTCCTCCCCAGTCACCTTAACACCGCAGCGGTCCGCTGTCAAAGCCAATTTCATCGCGATTACTAACCAACTGGACTAGCGGGCGCGACCCGCCACGCACCGCCGGCGCGTGGCTCTTGACTTCCCCTTCGAATTGCCTATTGTGTCTAAATGCTCCGTGCATCTGACGGGGGCGATTCTCGGCTCGCCCCGCCGCAAGACAAGAGGTGGATCGATGTCTAAACCCACGCTACGGCGAATTCTCCTGGTGGCCGTTTTCCTCTGCGGGTTGGCGAGTGTCTCCTTGCCCCCCCTGGCCAATCCGCCTGAGGGAACCGAGGCCGCGCGGCGGTTGGCAGCGCGCGCGCTTGGGCCCACACCTTTGTTTGATGATTTGAAGGAACTCTGCGATCGCATCGGCGGGCGGCCGCCGGGCTCGAAGGCCAATGAACGCGCCGTGGACTGGGCGGTCGAGAAATTCCGCGCGGCGGGCATGAACTCGGTGGGGGTTGAAAACTTCTCCCTGCCGGCCGTCTGGCAGTCACGGAAAGCCGAGGCGGAGTGCGTCAGTCCCGAGGAATTCTCCTTGCGCTTAGCCACCGCTCCGTCTTCCGCGTCGACTCCCGGTCTCTCCCTGGAAGCTCCGCTGGTGGATGTGGGCGAAGGGTCGGCGGAGGATTTCACGCGCGCGGGCGCGCGGGCGCGCGGCGCTATCGCGCTGGTTCGGTCGCGCGAGATGAAGACCACGGAAGACCTGTTCGGCGAGTATCTTCGTAACGCACCGCTGCTCGAAGCCGCGCAAAAAGCCGGCGTGGCGGCGCTCTTGCTGCAGTCCACTCGCCCGCGCGGCCTGCTCTATCGCCATCCCTTGACGTTTGACGGCTCGATCACACCCATTCCTACGGCCATCGTGGCGCGCGAGCCGGCGGCCCGACTGGCGCGTCTGGCGGAAAAAGGCCCGGTCCGCGTCCGCTTGACGCTCGCCAACGAAACGCGCGGCCCTCAAGACTCCCGGAACGTGGTGGCGGAAATCCGCGGGCGCGAGAAGCCGGAAGAAATTGTACTGCTCGGAGCGCACCTGGACTCCTGGGACCTGGGCACGGGCGCCGAGGACAACGGCGTCAACTGCGCGCTGGTCATCGACACCGCGCGCGCTTTCAAGGAATTGGGACTCGTGCCGCGCCGGACGGTCCGCTTGGTCCTTTTCAACGGCGAAGAAAGCGGCATGCTGGGGTCAGCGGCGTATGTCCAACGCCACGCCGCCGAAATCGGCCGGCACGTCGCCATGATCACGTTCGATACCGGCTCAGGAAAAACCAGCGGTTTCTATCTGAACGGCCGCGCGGAGCTGCGCCCGCCGGTAAACCAAGCTCTCGCCGCCGCCGCGCTTGGCGCGACCGACCATTCATTAGAGGGCCTGGATGGAACGGACAACTTCGACTTCCTGCTTTCAGGAATCCCCAACCTGGTCGCTAAACAGGACTGGGATCCCTATTTGCCCAATTATCACGCCGAGTCGGATGTGGTGGATTGGGTGAATGAACGCGAGGCCCGAGCCAACGCCGCGATTGCCGCCGCGCTGGTCTGGGGTCTCGCCGAGCGCCCCGACCCGCCCGCTCCGCGCCAGTCGCGAGCCGAGGTCGAGCGCCTCCTCAAGGACACCCACCTTGACGAGCAGATGAAAGCTTTTCGCCAGTGGGATGCCTGGGCCGCCGGTAAGCGCGGTGTGAGCCAGTAACGCACAAATATTCCATTCTCCCCCGCCCGCCTTTGGGCCGTTTCCACGCGTGGTGCGCGCCGGCGCGCGCGCCGCCGCGTGCGCGGGAATGGTATGCTCTCCTTCCGGCATGAGTCTCAGGGATTCGCCGACTTCCCAAAATCCGCCGCCATCTGACGCCGCGCCGTTGTGGCGGTCCTGCTGGTTTCGCGCCTGGCTGGTTTGCCTGTGATCCTATTTCCCGGTTTACTGGCTCTGCCAATTCCTGCTCTATGCGCTCCTGGGTCTGTTTCGTGTGACCGCCTTCGGGTACCGCCTGCGATATCTGCAGGTGACGCTGCTTACCGTGATGGCCGTCAGCTCGCCCCCGGAGGTGTCCGGGCTGGCCGGTCCAAGCTTCCGGCAACTAGATCGCTACGCCCTCCTGGAAACGGTTCTCCTCGTGACGGCGCTCGCGGCGCTGCTGGCGATCGCGGCGCGCCGGCGACGCTTCTGGAGCGGGTTCGCACTTGCCATGCTCGGGCAAGTGGCGCTGGCGCGGCCGCTGCTGCAACTGATCTTTGAGCGGCGCGTTTCTGCCGAGCTCGCCGCCGCCTCGCTGTTCTTCTTTACCGTCCTGACACTCGGATTGCGTTGCATGGTCGCGGGCGGGATCACGCGAACTTACGCGACGCGGGTGGCGACGTTGCTCGCAGCATTCACTCTGCCGCTGGGGCTAATGGGAGGAATTTACGTTCTGGTTTTGAGGCCCTGGTTTCCCTGGTTTGGAGTTCCTTTGATGTTGGTTCCGGGCGTGGTCGCGGCGTTTCTCGCCGGCGCGCTACCCGTGAGCCGCGCGACGACGCCCGAACCCTCGCCGCCGCAGGTCGGCTGGAAGCAAATCGGAATGGGGGTTGCCGCGACGCTCGTGCTCGGCGCGAGTGTTGTGTGGGGCGGCCGGGCGGTGGGCGCGACCTTCGAGAAAGCACGACGGGCGGAGAGCGAGGCAGCGATGGCAACGTTGCCCGCCATCCCGCGCGACCTCCCTTATCCAAAACTCTTTTTCCAGAAAGGCGTGACGCTGACGGCGGAATTCCCCGACGTTTACGCTTCCGAAGGCGCGCGCCGCATGCTCGAAGCCCTGCCGCGCTTCGGCGTGAATGCCGTGGCGCTGGTACCCTACGGCTTTTCACCACGCAGCCGGCCGCTGGTGCGCATGCCGGGAGCCAATAGCTGGGAAAGTGACGAGGGGTTGGAACAACTCTCGCGCCTCGCCCACGCGCGCGGGATCAAAGTCCTGCTGAAGCCGGCGCTGTGGCTGGAACAAGGATTTCCGGGGGAATTGGAATTCAGCTCGCAGCAGGACCGCGCCCGGTGGTTTGCCGAGTACCGGCAGTTTCTCGAACACTACGCGCGCCTCGCCACCGCCATTCACGCCGACGTCTTCTGTGTGGGCACGGAGCTTGCCAAGCTGACGCCTTACGAAGACGAATGGCGCAAGCTGATCGCCCGCGCGCGCGAGCTCTATCCCGGCCCGCTCGTTTACGCTGCCAACGTCGGAACGGAATTCGAGAGCGTCAAGTTCTGGGACGCGCTCGATTACAACGGCCTGCAGGAGTATTACCCGCTGCCCGACAACCTCGCGACGGATGCAGTGGTTCAGAAGGTCGAAGCTGTCCAGCGCAGGTTCCAGCGGCCCGTCATCTTCACCGAGGCCGGCTTCTCGAGTTACGAGGCGCCGAACCACGAGCCTTGGAGCGATTCCGACCATCGCAAGCTTTCCCCCGAGGCCCAAGCGCGCTGCTACGATGCCCTTCTGCGCGCCTTCTATCGCAAGACGTATTTCCAGGGCGTCTATTGGTGGGCGGTGCGCACCAACGCCCAGGGCGGCCCCGAGGACGGATCGCATTCACCCTGGGGCAAGCCTGCCATGGACGTGCTGGCGCGCTGGTATTCGCAGCCCGAGAAATGATCAGCCGAGAGCCGATGGTGACGACGCGCCAGGGGAATGTCACATCTCTGTTAGAATCCGTTGCATGCGATTCGAAAAGGAACTGGATGTTGCACGGAAAGTCGCGGCGGAAGCGGGCCGGCTGGCGCTCGAGCATCAGGCGCGCGGCTTCGAGTCGGAAGCCAAGGCCGATCTCTCTCCGGTGACCACGGCCGACCGCGCGAACGAAGAGCTCATCTGCCGGCGACTCGAAGAAGCTTTTCCAGAGGACGGCGTGCTGGGCGAGGAAGGCGCCAGGCGCGAATCGGCGAGCGGCCGCCGCTGGATCATTGATCCCATCGACGGCACGCGCGATTTTGTGCGCGGCATTCCCACCTGGGGCGTGATGCTGGCGCTCGAAGCGCGGGGCGCGGTCGTCGTCGGGGCGTGCAATCTTCCGGCGCTGGGCGAGCTCTATTCCGCCGCCACGGGAATCGGCGCCTATCGCAACGACTCGCGCATCCACGCTGCCGCCGCTAAATCGCCTGACCAGGCGGTGGTCTGCCTGACGGCCTTCAACAACTTGCGCGGACAGCCCTTCGCCGAGCGGCTGATCCCCTGGTTCGCGCAATTTTGGGCGGTGCGCAGCATGGGCGGATGCATGGACGCCATGTGCGTCTGCTCGGGGCGCGCCGACGCCTGGGTCGAAGTCGAGGCCAAAGCCTGGGACCTGGCGCCGCTCAAGATCATCGCCGAGGAAGCCGGCGCCCGCTTCTTCAACTTCACCGGCGAATCCTCTATCTACTCCGGCAACTGCGTCATCACCATCCCCTCCCTCGAAGCCGAAATCCGCAAGTTCCTAGCGGGATAGGTGCTGGGGGCTGGACTCTAGCGACTGTCATTCTGATCCCGCTCTGAGCGGGAGAAGAATCTGCTTTTCCCTTGTCGCACGGAACAACTGCAGATGCTTCGCTAGCGCTCAGCATGACAGCTTTGATGTGGCGAAGTGAATTCGCCGCTACGCCTTCAATCCAAAATCCAAAATTGCGACTAACGTGGCGAAGTAAATTCGCCTCTACACTCAAAAGGTGCCATTCAAAGACGCCGCTTCGGTGTGAATCGGGGCAAGGTGCGAGGTGTCGTTCAAGAGGATCAGTCGCCAGTCCCGCTCAGGGCGGGACTGGATAATATTCAGCGCGGCGTTATCCATGCTAATCCGGCGGCGATATTCAGAAGGCGCCAGGCCCAGCACGTGGCAGGCGATCAGCCGGCAGATGGTTTTGTGGCTCACCACGACGACGTGGTCGCGCTCCGCGGGATGTCGCACGGCAAGCTCATCCAGAAACGGCACGACGCGCGCGAGCGCTTGCTCGCCGGATTCGCCGTCAGGCGGCGCGACCGTGCCGGGGTCGGCGTCCCAGGCGCGATAGGCGTCGCCGTCCAGCTCCATGATCTCGGCGAAGGTCATGCCCTCCCACGCGCCGTAATTGAGCTCGATGAGGCGCTCGTCCACGATGGGCTTGAGGCCCGTGCCCGCGGCGATGATTTCCGCCGTCTCGACCGTGCGGCGGAGCGGGCTCGTATAAATGGCGTCGGTCCCGCTCTGAGCGGGAGCGCGAAGCCGCTCCGCGAGCCGCGCTGCCTGGCGACGCCCGGCGTCCGAGAGCGCCACATCCGTCCGCCCGCAAAGACGCTCCTCGGCGTTCCACTCACTCTCCCCGTGCCGCACGAAATAGAAAAGCGCCATGAGCTTGCGAACTCCCAAGAGACGATTGTCGTCGCTTCGCCATAGCCGGCGCAACGTGGAATGCCAAACTTTTCCCCGGGCGCAGCTTCAATCCAAAATCGAAAATCTGAAATTCCTATGAATCCCTGGCGAGTCCCGCCCCCGAATCCTACCTCTTCTTCGCTTTCCAAAGCTCCCGATAGTTCGTCAGCCTGATCCCTTTCTTCAAAATCATGGACTGCACTTCCAGGCTGGTCAACACATTCAACTCTTCCGCGCGATGCCGGCCGACTCCGCCATCCACGAAAATATCTTCCGGAGCCGTATGAATCAGCGCGCGCTGCTCGGGAGAATCGATTCCCACGTGGCAAACCCACAGCCACAACCCCGGCCCCAGTCCGTCGAGAATCTCGACCGCGCGTTTCTTCTTCTGCTCGACCGGCGTTTGATACACGCTCTCCATGTTTTTCTCGCCGAGTTGCGACGAAATCGGGAGGTTGTAGTCCGCGGCGATTTTTCGGATGGCGTCCTCGAGGCCGGGATAATCCGCAAGGTCCATGTAATGCGTATCGAGGTACTGAACGTTTACGCCCTTTTTCTTCGCCAGCTCGATCTGCGCGCGCAGCTCGGCGTCAATCTCCACGAGCCTCGGCTTGTGCTGGAAGAGTTCGCCGGGCGATGGATGAAGAAAACCGTCGGCATCCACCAGGGATCGCACTTTATCCCAGGGGAGGACGGGCCGCCAGCGGTAGCCGCGCCACTCTCCGACCAGGCAGAGATGAATTCCCGTGCACCAGCCGGGATTCCGGCGCGCCAGCTCCGCCGCGGCTTCGAACCACGGCCCCGGAACAATCATCGATGTGCACGTCAACACCCCTTCATTCATCGCCTTCTCGACGCCCACCAGAGACCCTTGGGTCATGCCAAGGTCGTCCCCGCGCACGATCAGCTGGACCTCCTGCGCGTCGGTCGTCAGCGGCATGGCAACCAAGATTGCGAAAAGTGCAACAGCAATCCCAAGCGTGGCTAGGATTCGATTCTTCATCTTGAGACCTCCTCGGCTCCGGCATTGCTCCTCCGCCGAGCGCGAACGAGTGCAGTATAGCCCAACCGGCGCGGTGGGTTAGGGTCACAATGCGCCCTCTGCGGAGTGCGGGGGTCTTTGCCGACGTCTGCGCCGGTCGGAGCCGGCTCCGGCCACCACAAAGCGGGAGCAGAGCTCCTGCAGTCCAAAGGGCACGGCACGTCGTGCCCCTACCTTTATCAATCGAAAACTCAAAACCGTCGCCGTCGAGCCCGGACAACCAGGCAGAGGGACTTGGAATCGAAACTCAGGGAAGAAGGCGGGGCGCTGGTGGAGCCGGACAGGTGGGTCGCGGCGCGGATAGGGATCGGGCCGGCAAGTTGATGTCGGCGACGCCTCGACGAAGTCCGGCGCAGCGCTTATGCTTCGCTGTTAGTTGAGAAACCGTCCGCCGTGGTCACTCGAAGGAGTCGCGCGCGACGAAGCATCTCGTCTGCCGTTGAAGGTCCAGAAAAGCAGGTGCTTCTCCCGCTGGGTGGGATTAGAATGACCTTGCATCGGAGTTTTTCAGCCAATGGTTAGAGTCGAAGGGCGGAACAAAATCATGAAGCGGATACGAACGACTTTGGTGGCTCTCACCTTGACGGCTGCCTTTTCGGTTCTAAGCGCCAGCGCGGCCGACACGCCGGTCATCGCCCCGGGCACCGTTCTGCACGTCAAGCTGAGGACAACGATTACCTCGAAGACGAACGCAGTAGGCGATACCTTCGCGGGCATGGTGGCCCAGGACGTTCTTTCCGGCACGGAGGTCATTGTGCCCCAGGGCAGCATGGTGACCGGCCACGTCGCGTATCTGAAGCCGGCGGGGCGCATCAAGGCCAAGGCGGAAATGCGCATCGTGCTCGATTCCATCACCACGCCGGAGGATCAGACGATCAAGCTTTCCAGCACGCTCGAAGACAGTAAAGGCGGGGTCTGCGGCAACGCGGCGGGCGACGAGGAAGGCACCATCAAAGGCTGTGGCAAAAGCAAGAAAGACGCTGCCAAGGATGCCGCGATGGGAGCCGCCGTCGGCGCCGGGGCGGGTGCGACGGTCGGCATGGGGGGCGCAATCGAATGCCGTTATTACGGCAATTGCGGCGGCCCGGGCATCGTGAGCGGCACCCTCTACGGCGCGGGCATCGGGGCGGGCACGGCCTTGCTCTTCAACCTCTTCAAAAAACAGAAGGAAATTATTCTGATCTCCGGGACGGAACTGACCTTCGTCGTCAGCCGCACCGTCGACGCTTCCAACAACAACTTGCCGCACCCGGCCCCGAGTACCCCGTAGTTGACCGGGTAGCGCCTCGAAGGCCAGTGCACCCCTCACACCGGGTCAGGACAACGGCGCTGTTGGCCGGATGTCGCAGTCGGCAGAGAATCCTCTGTGCCGCCGCGAAGTCTTCAGGAGTGATTCCCCAGATAAAGCTGTTGTGCCGCCCGGCACGCCCCGCTCAGGGACCTTGGCTCGCAGATTAGGGCGGGAACGGCAAGAGGTTGTATTATCACATTATGATAACATTATCATGATATGATAACTAACCAACGACCCCATCCCCGAAGGTGGAAGCCCCACTCAAGCAGAACGACCTATCACAGGTTTGCCTGCCCCGCCCCGCTACGCCGCTCGCGCCCTGGCCGCTGAACCGCGCGAGTGGAAACCGCTGATGAGGACCTTCGAGATCTCCTCGCGCTGGATCTGGTTGGTGCCTTCATAGATCTGGGTGATCTTGGCGTCGCGCATGTATTTCTCGATGGGGTAGTCGTGCATGTAGCCGTAGCCGCCGAAGATTTGGACGGCATCCACGGTCACGTCCATGGCGACGTCGGAGG
>Ga0315284_10005581_pt1 | contig 17889 bp, 9 predicted proteins | sample YL17G09_16_MG_FD_203696 | JGI IMG/M metagenome (GOLD analysis project Ga0315284, IMG submission 203696) | Sediment microbial communities from Yellowstone Lake, YNP, Wyoming, USA - YL17G09_16 | ecosystem: Environmental > Aquatic > Freshwater > Lake > Sediment | place: USA: Wyoming | collected...
GTGCTGCCCGCCGACGGCGGATCGGTCCTGCGCATCCGGCGGGCCTCGACCCCCGAGCCCCAGCACGTGGAGCTGTACGAGCTCCTGGGCGTTCCGACGAAGATCATGGCCCCAAGGAAGACCTGGTTCGAGGGCGAGGCGTCGCATAGTGACGGAAAAAACGCGTAGACCCTTGTATTACAGCATCTCCTGCACAAGGGTGCGGAAGTTGGGTTAACCACGGAACGCGAAATCATGGGCCAAACGGAGAGGAACGCACGCGTTGGAGTTCGTTTCGTGGCAGGTCCAAGGCCCACGAGGGCGTGCAACGAAACAGAGAGGATCGCGATGCAACGCAGCCGTCGCCGCAAAGCCGCACCCGTTCGTAACTTACGAAACGCGAGGAGCTCGGGAATGCGACCCGGCGGCGTCAACCACGGAAGGAAGCGGCCCGTTCCGGGCCGCAGACCTCCCCGAACGCAACCCCGGCAGCAACTCTCTCCGATCAACGGTTGCGATATCTGGCTCTCTCACCACACGACGCTACGACTCATTCAAGGCGGTCCGGGAGTCACTGGAGCGACGAAAGCGGTCTGTCACTGCAACTCCATTCCGGGTTTGACTTCGCCCAGGACACGCCTGATCTCCTGGACTACAGTATCGTCGACTGGCTTTGCACCGTCGCCAACCTCGACGTGCACTCGAAACCGGATCGCCGTCTTCGTCTTTGCACGGATTTCCAGCAAGCGCGGGACGCTGTCCGACAAATCCTGAAGCTCGGAAGGTTCAAACTCGGCAGACGCGATCAGTACGTGCGGTCGCTTCGGGGTTTCGCCGCCGACGCCCGCGGCTACCTCGCGCGGGGTTCCAGACGGCGACAGCTTGAGTCGAACCGCGTGCGCGGCAGCGATGTCACAGGGCCAGACGCCGGAACCGTCCGCCAGCGTCACGAACCGCGCTTGCAGCGCGCCGGCGATCGCGTCCTTGACCGTCTTCCACGGCAGGGTGCGCCCGTTCTTCTGCGATAGCGCGGTCGCGATCGATAGCGCGGTTGCCTCGTGCTCTTTCCACGCGTCTGGCAGATTCTCCGGTAAGATTTCCGGCGCTGGGACCGGGGCGGGTGGTGAACGAAGCGCTGCTCGCCCTGTCAAAACCCCCGTCGGCAGCGGCTCCCCAAGCAGGCTTGCAGGCCCTGAGAGCAACCAAAGCCGACCGTTCTCGACGGCTGCGGCCAGCGCGGCCTCGACCACGTTGCGCGGCGCCTTCGGAATCTGCACCGGTTCCGTAAATCCCTCCCGCTGAACCTGAACAACTTTGGTTCCGTCGAAGTACGCTGCCACGCTGTCGGCCGTGATTTCGTCGCCGGCCCAAAGTTCGGGCAGAGCACGTGGCACGAGCAGGTCTGGAGCGATATCCGCCAACTCGGCGGCGTGCGGGAGAATTAGCTCAAGGGCCGGGTCCTGAAGCACCGCGTCGTCCGGCCGCGTGCGCCACCAGGTGCGGAACGTACGATCCGGGCGCGTGAGCTTCAGCACAAACGTGCCCTGCACGCACCCATCGACCAGCGTCTCCACGATGGCCTGCGACTTCAGCATCTTCGGCAGGTGCGGAAGTTGCGCGAACGCGCCGGCCAGGTCCTTCACGCGGCGGCTGGTCTCGCCGCCCTTCCACAGGTTATACGGGCCATCCGGCAGCAGAGCCTCGGCTGTGATCGCCGTGTCCTGCACCCGCGACCGCGAGTCCCTTTTGATCATCTCGAAGTGGACCTCGTCGATGACCTTGATCTGGAAGGCTTGCACATCGTCCTTGTCCGACACGGTCACGACGATGCAGTAGGCTTGGCGGATCGCCTCGGGCACCCGCGCCTTGGCCTTGTCGATGTTGATCTTCAACGTCTGCAGACGCGCGACATCGACCGGCCCCTTCTGCTTCTTCTCCTCGTCGTTTTTGGGAGTCAGGTCGTCCATGACCCTCTCCCATGCCAGATAGTCGCGCACCCGCGCCTGGGCGACCTCAAGCCCGTCCCGCGACGGTGCGAGCATCAGCACGGCGTTGCGGAATACGCGCGGCTTCTCCGGCCCGGTCGTCTCATCGAGAAACCGCTTGGCCTCGGCGCTGGGCTTCCCTGAGTCTGACGCGGCGCTGGGCGGCAGCACCGCATAGTGGAACAGGTCATCGTCCTCGATATCCCTGGGCTTGGTGGGCAGCGTATGGACACGCACGCCTGACGCCGAAGTGCCGCTGGTCAACGTCTTGGCCTTGCCGATCTCCTCCACAAGCCGGGCTTTGACCACATTGTCCGAGATTTGCGCCGCGGCAGCGGCCTGCATCTGGTTGAGATTCGGGCGGTTGCCCAGACGCCAGATGCCCGGGAGCTGGTCATCCTTTTCGGGCAGATGCGTGTCATCAAGCCAGTAACTGCTTCGCGCCCACCGGACCAGCCCCTTCTCCAGTTCGATCTTGTCTGGCCGGCTCGCGCCGATTAGCAGCACCAGATCACGCGTCTTTGCGCTCTGGCCGATCGGCTGCGAATGCATGAACGTCGCCATGACCGCCTGTTCTATCTCCCGCATTCTCAGGCCCACCGACTCGTTCTGAATCTGCTTGGCCCGCGCCAACTCCGTGTCGATGATGCCCGTCCATGCCTGCTTCCTTCCCTCGTGTTCTTCGGTGTCGGCCACAGTGACCAGTTCGCGCGCCGCTTCTGACAATCCATCACGTCCCGCCGCGTTCAGAAACACCGCTGGCCCAATCAGCGGGCAGGTGTCCCACTTCTCGGCCTCCCGAAGCGCCAGCGCGAAAGTGCGCAGCACGCCGCGTGTCCGCTGAAATCGCGTCAACTGCGTCCACTTGCCGTAAAACACCTCTGTCAGGTCTGGGTGGAATGGAAAGCTCTTGAGAAACCGCTCTTCTGCCGCCGCACCCTGTTTCGCCATTTGCTCATCGACGGCCTGAATCCCCTTGAGCGCTGCGATCATATGCTGCTTGAACGTCGCCTGATTCTTGAGCGACTCAGGGGTGAAGAACCGCCGGCGCAGAACCTCGGCCACGTCTTCTTTCACTACGGGCTCGACCCCTTCTTCCTTCTCGCGCCGAAAGATGTCATAGAGGTCACCGAGAAGTTGCCGTCCAAACTCGTCGCCGGACTTCTTGGGGTCCGTCGCCAACAGCGACGCAACGATGCAGCACCGGTCCACCTTCGTCGCGGCCTGCGTCAGGTACTGGAAAAAGTCGATCAGCCGGTCACGCCAGCTCCGGTCCTGGGCGACCTTCTCGCGAGCGTACATAAGCACTTCGTCGATCAGGACCAGCGTCCCCAACTTCTCCTTCAGCGGCAGTTCCAGCAGATCGGTCAGCGTGTTCTCTGCGGGTGCGGTCTCGCGTTCCTCGGCCTTGCCTTCGGCGTGCAACAGCTTCAGGCCATCGTCCCCAGCGATCTGAAAGGCCAGAACGTTCCACGGATGCTTGAGCCGCCGGATCGCGCCGTCTGGCCCCCGCACGTCCATGCCCTTTTCCACGTCGAGTTTGTCGAAACAAAGCGCCGCGATCCGCGCCTTGGGAGGCGTGATGCCGATGGTCTCGAAGAACTCATGCACCGCCGGCAAATCGGGCAGCGCCGCCGGGTCGTGGGCAATATGCCACAGCGTGATCAGCGTGTGCGTCTTGCCGCCGCCGTAGGTCAGCTCGAGCTGCCGGACCGCCTTGTCGTTCTTCCCGGCCAAGCGCAGCACCACGTCCCGCACCAGGTTCCGCAGATTGTGCGTCGGGAACGTCAGCGCGAAGAACTCCTCGGGCTTCTCGTAGATCGGCCGCTTGCCATTCTGCATCATGACCTCGTAGAGGTCCGCCGCGAACAGGTGCAGGGGCAGGTCGCCGGATCGCAGATCCTCGCGCAGTTTCACGACCTCGTGCCACGCCTTCCAGGGTTGTTTTGCCATAGCGATATCCTCGCGGCGTGATGCCGCTTGTTATTCCTTTTTGATCCAGTCGCCGTCCGCGTCCACGAACGCAGGCCCTCGATCCTTCACCGCGCCCTTCGCGCCGATGTGGTTGCTGATGAGCTCCAGCAGCGACCGCTCGCTGTTGGCCGACAATTCGATCAGCGACTGCACCACCCGCTTGAACAGCTCGTGGCGGCGCAGGGCGTGTTCGTCCAGGTACTCGTCCACCTTATGGACGTCTCCGTCCTTCCACAGGTGCATCACCCGGTGGATGCGGTCGATCAGCGGCACGGCCTTGCCCTCGGGGGCCTCGTAGCCCATGCTCTTGCCCCGCCGCTGGTTCCACGGCTTAAGCTTGACCTTGCTGCCGCCGCCCGTGTCCTGCGACGATTCGGCGTCGGCGTCGCCGTTCCCAGATTCGTCGGCCTCGTCGTCCGGCGTGGCAACGGCGTCCTCGCCGGTGAAACCGTCTGCCCCACCGGTGCGGACCAACACGTCCCACGTCTTGTCCAGTCCCGCGTCGGAGAGGCCGCAGGCCGTGGCGTAGAGGATGCACGCGCCGATGGGCGCTTCGTCCGTGCCGAAGTCGTGGCGATGCAGCAGGTAGTAAGCCGTCACCTCGTCGAGCCGGTCGGCGGCGGCCATGTCGCTGTCGGCCCGACGCGCGCCATCGCCGGACAGCACCTGGCCGACGACGTAATCGACCACCATCCGCCGGACGTGGTTGAGGAACTCGCCCACGCCCATCGTAGCGTTCGGCTCGTTGGCCTTGCGCACCACGGGATGCTTGCTGTACGCCTCCATCGCCGGCCCCGTCGCCGCCCAGACGAAGTCCGGCCCGCGAATCCCCGCGTCCCAGAACTCCCGCAGCTTCACCGCGATGTTCGCCCGCATCTCCTCCAGCACGTTGTTGTCCCAACCGGGCTTGGCCGTGGCAAGACGCTTTTTGCAAACAAGCCAGACGGAAGACGCCAATGCTGCTGAGCCCAGCGACCGCACCCGTGCGGCGCGTTCTGTCTGGATGGGCCACGACCCATCCACGGTGAACCCGGCGCGGATGATCGCCGACACCAGCGTCTCCCATGCATCGGGCTGCTTATTGGCGAAGACGATCACCAAGCGACCTTCGGGCTTGAGTGCTGCGGCACATTGGACAAAGACCCGGGCCATGCCGTCTTCATAGGTCTGTTTGCTCTTGGCCGCGTCGAGCCCGTGGCGGCTCGAGTCGTCGATCAGTTCGCCGTCGTCCCTGTCGTGATCCCACTTGGGGGACAAGCTCAGACCGAACGAGGCATTGATGGTTGGGGACAGACCGTTGAGCGAACGCCGCAGCCAGATGTAAAAGAAATCCATCAAGTCGGAGTACGGAATCGCGTCGTAATATGGCGGATCGGTCACTATCGCATCGAATTCGACATTGGTAGCTTTAATTGCTGAAAGGTTCGCGGTTGTCGGCCGAGGCGCGTGGCTTGCAGCCGTCAGTGCGTGATCAACGACCATTGTCGCCCAGTTTAGCGCGCCGGGGTAACTCCCGCCTGTTGATGCCAAGAGGCTTGTCTCAGCAAAGTCCCATGTAATCGACAATGCGAAGCGAGCAAACGTACTACGAATGGCCTCCAAACCCATGATCCAACTACAATTCGCGCTGCTGTAGTCGGCGGTCTTGTCGAGCGTAAGTGCCAAATATGCCGCGACGGATTCAATCCACTCGGTGGAATGTTGAAGGGCAGCAATTCGGTCGCGCGCCGCGCGGGTGGCGGCGACGAACGCCCCTAACGCCATGAGCTGACGAGAAGTAAACAACTCTCTCCACTGCATCAGCCCGTAACCCTGCAGGCCAAACGCTCGCCCCGCACCTGTGCCGCCGCCCTTGGGTGTCGGTTCATCCGGAACGCCGAAGGGGACATCCTTGAACGCCGCCTGGACGCGGGCTTCATCCGGGGTGGCGACGGCGAGTTCGTGGGCCGTGGGCAGGCGGTACGCTTTGCTATCGCGGGTGTCGATGACAACAGCAGTCATTATGCTGCCGAGTTTGCCAGCCTTGCCTTCAACGCGGATGTCCTCCATCGTCATGATTGCCGGGCAGCAGGGGCACTTGGCCCCAGCGCGGCTCATGGTGCCCGCGCCGATCCGTTTGTCATGCTCACGCCTCTGCGCCGTGTTGCCACCCTTTGCTGCCACATCCGTCTCGACGCCAAACACGACGCCCGTGCGGTCGGCATTTGGTTCCATTGCCAGCAGCACGCGCTTGCGGCCGTCCTTTTTCTTGCACAGCCAGCGTGTCTTGAGCAGCGGCACGGTGGCGCGGCAGTTCTTGCACGTGACCGTCCGCGCCCAAAGGTAGGCGACCGTCGGCTTAGCGACCCAGCGCGGGTTGCGCTTGTCGGCCAGGTAGTCCTCGGTGAACTCGGCGTTCAGGCCACCAATGTCCGGCGTGCCGTCGTCCTGGGGCAGCACCAGCCGCATCGGCTGGTGCTCGTAAGAGACAAGGTCCTTCTTGATCGGCTCGAGGTCGGCGTAGGTGGGGTAGTACTGGGCCAACTCCCGCCGGGCGCGGTCGAGCACCCACTGGCCCCAGGCCCGAACGTGCCAGGCCAGATCGGCCTGGAGTTCATCGCCCTCAATCCCCTCGGCGGGCGCGAACGGTAGGCCGCCTTGCTCGCCTTTCTGGGTGGTCTTGGCCTTCTTCTTGAGACGCTGCTGGAGGCGCTTGAGGGCGGCGGTGATATCTGCTTTGCCGTACCCCTTGGCCTTCTTGAAGAACTCCGCCATGAAGGCGTCGTCGTGGAGGATGAACTCCGGCAGCGGGCGGGTCTGGCCGGCGAGCTTCTGCGGATACTCCAGCGTGCACTTGAGGATGAACCAAGCGACGGGGTTGATGTCCACAGCCGTGGCCTCGCAGCCCAGACGCATGGCCTCCAGCGGGATAGCGCCACCGCCCGCAAAGGGGTCGAGCACCTTGGGGGCGCGGCCGCCGTAGGCCTTGCGGATTTCCTGGCGGAACCATTCGAGCGTGTCGGCGTTCTCCGTCTCCCGGCCCCAGTGCAGGATTCCACCCTCGGTCTCCTCCTTCACCCGCTCGACCTTCTGGCCGTCGGGCATCGTCTTACGCTCGGTTTTCTTGACGACCTTGCCCGCGATCTTCTCGCACAGCTCCTGTCGGCGGCGTTTGATCTCCTCGGCCCATTGCGTATCGGACATGCCGGCGGGCTTGGGCTGGGCTGAGGGGTCGGGCAGCAGCGTGGCGATGAGCGCCGCCCGGCAAGCCGCCAGCGGCCGCCGCGCCGGCCAGATGTGCAGCGTGCTGATGTGCCCATGACGCACGTTCTTCTCGTGGACAGAGTCCAGCGACGTCTGCTTGAGCGGGAATGCGTGTTCGATGAGCCGGGGGAAATCGTTCACGTAACTGCTTTCCTATCAAAGGGTTATGGAAGGCGGCATCTCGAAATCCCGGGGATGGGCCTTGCCTTTGCGGCGCGAAACGTATAATCTAGCGAGAGTGCTCAACCACGGATGGTGAACTGCCGATAACCGTTTATCCATACTGGGTTTAGGCCGTGAGCGAAGGACGCACGCGGCGAACCACGGCAGCGGTGATGCCATGCGTCTACAATACATGCGATTGGTGCCGCAACTCGTCATGCCTCCGGGCCACTTTCGTTCGGTTCCGGCTGAGATAGGGACGACGTGCCCCCAGTACCCGGTTGCCCCGCCTCGACCGATGGAGCATCCGCAGTCAATGACGACGACGGTGGAGGTTGGGCGCGGCCCGATGGAACCGGCGAATGACTCCATCCTTGCGACAGAATGTCCTCCTGGATTGCCGCCTGACCGCCTGTCTGAAGACCGAGAAACGTGAACCTCCGTCGCGTCGTGTGGCGACTCGCTAGCGCCGCACTCTCGACCATCGCATGGGTTAATTCGTACTCTTTTGAGTCGCCTTGCTTCATCGGTCCCGACGCTGCGAGGTCGGATGCCGGATTGAACACCGACAGATTCTCAAACTCGCTCTCGTAGGCAACATAGAGGTTCCAGAGGCACGTCTCCAAATCCGGCTGTAACTGGTCAACGACTTTTAGCTTCAGATCCGTCTTCGCCTCTAGTCGATTGATGGGATGCCCGTGAAAGTAAAGCTTCGAAGCCATGTTCTCGACGATCTCGTTGATCGCATGGTCGTCGACGCCCGTCATGTGCGTTCGCAGAATCTTCTTCGCGATCATTCTGGATTGCTGAAGAAATCGCTCTACGTTTCCAATGGCTAGCGGATGAACCTTCTGTGCAAGAATCTCGATTGTCTTCACGAGTTCGTCTTCATGCCGAATGCCCACGGTGGACTTCACGAAGTTTACATACGCCTGCACGTCCTCGACGCTGATGCCAAGGCGGCGGCCGGTCGGTTGCTCGACGGGATTGAACTCGTTGGATACGGTCGGATCGATGGGCCCAAGCTCCGCGAACGGATGCATCACGATCTCGTCCGCGCCGAGGGCGAGCAGCGAAGCCGCGCTATAGGCTCGATACGGAATCAGTACCGCAAACGACTTCGCAAATTCACGGAAGAGGGAGACAAGTCGCCACGGGACAGTTCCGCTGCCCCCGTTGCTACACAGAAAGATATCCAGCTTCTCGACCGGGCGCGCTGGGAGCAAAAGCAAATGATCCAAGAACACGCGGACCGCGTCGTCCGCCATCAGGCCGGGAACGTTGGGACGCAGGCTCGTCAAGTAAGAGATCACGGTGGAACCGCGGAGTTCCTGAATGCGGCGAATCAACGGAAGCCGATCGGTGTATGCCATTGGACGTTTCTCCAGTGCTCCCTTGTTCTCATGGGATAAGTTCAGACGAATGCCTCGGCGGCCTCCAACAGCTGCTTCGCCCCGATCAGCACGCTGCCCTTGGCCTTGGCCAGCAGGTTGCCGAACGGGTCTTTCACCCGGGCGAGGCGCGGCGCGGGCGTGGCACAATCGTACACCGCATAGAGCCAGTAGCCATCGCGGAGGTTGGCGGCCCTGGCCCACTCGTTGGGGGTGACCTCCACGTCGCCCGTGTTGGCCCGGCCTTTGACCTCAATGGCGCGTCGCCCCCGGATGTCGCCATCGGAATAGATCGCCAGCAGGTCGAAGCCGGGGTTGTCGGTCAGCCCGGCGGCGCGAGCGAGTTCCGGCGTGTGAACGTCCTTGATGGTCGCTCCGGCAGCTTCCTCAAAGGCGCGGGCCAAGTCCATCGCTACCTTCTCGACCTCGGCGTCGTGGCGCTCCAGGTCGTCGGGATTGGTCGATGGCACGATCAGGGCATGGGCCAGAAACGTCAGATGGCCGGGCGAGATCAGTTCGGGTTCACGGCGGATCGTCGCTAGGGCGGTTGCGCGGCGCTGGACGATGGACCGCTGCTGCTCCTTGATGTCCTTGAGCGCCTTGGCGGCGGCCGGGTTGCCCGTGCGGGCCTTCTCCGATTGATTGAGCCGCGCGGCGGCAAGCTCCGCCTCCTGGAAGTCGAACCCGCGCTGGACGAACTGCTCACGCTCCGGCAAGGTCGCCAGCAGCGCCTCGCGCCTCTCCATCGCCATGCTGCGAGCGACGCGTTCGATGATGAACGCGTCGGCCTGGTCCTTCAGCTTCTCCGCAATAACCGCCAGCCGCTGCGCCGGTGGGGGCAAGCCGTGGCCTCCCTTGAGCAGCAGCAGATGTTCGACGGGGCAAAGCGTGACCTCGGCCCCTTCGAACTGTTTGACGCCGACGAGCCGGCAGTCCAACACTTCTTCGTTGGCCAGGTCGGGCAGTTCGGGGTCGGCCTGTCGGACCACGTTGACCAGCGCCAAGTGGAACAGGTACGGCTTGTCGGCGGTGGGATCGACGAATACGGCCCCCCGCAACGCCAGGTCGCCCAAGCGGTCGCTGACCACAGCGCGGAAGCACTCGAAGACGGGCTCGCCGGGATGGACCCAGATGGCCTGGTCCTTCTTACCGGGGTCCGGTCGAGTGACCATCAGGCAATCGCGCTGCTTGGGGAGGTACATTTCGAGCGCGTGAAGCAGAGGGGCGACCGCGCCGCTGGTCGTGGGCCGCATGGAGAAGCAGCTATCGAAGTCGCCGTCGATCTCGACGCCGACGAGCGGCGCGGCGTTCTCGATATAGTGGCGGACGTAGCCCGGCAGCAGTCGGCAGTAGGCCTCCTGCTCCAGTTCGTTGCGGAGGCGCGGGAGGTGCCGGGCCACGTCGCCGCCATCGCCGTAGAGCATCCGCTCTTTCGCCGCCAACGCTTCGACCTGTTCCTGTGTGAGGCGGCCTTCTAGATCGTGGGCGGCGGCGTCCGCGCCCTCGACGATGGCCTGCTCCATGTAGGTCTTGAGCGACACGCCCTCGAAGAGGCGGCCGATGGAGTCGAACACCTTCTCGCTGCCCAGACTGTTGCGGATGGTTTCGAGCTTGTTCAGCAGAGTCTTGATGACCATGCCCTCGCGGGTCTTGGGCGCGACGAGGTTGACGATCTGCACCGGATCGTGCTTCTGTCCGTAGCGGTGGATGCGTCCCATGCGCTGTTCGAGTCGGGCCGGGTTCCAGGGTATGTCGAAGTTGATCATGATCCAGCAGAACTGGAGGTTGATGCCTTCCGCCGCCGCGTCGGTGCATATCATGAACCGCGCACCGCCGTCTTCGTGCGGCAGGCGGAACCGTTCGACCTGCTCCTGTCGCTCGGTGTAGAACATGCCGCCGTGAATCTGCGCGATCTGCCCGGTGTAGCCCATGCCGCCGAGGCGCTGAATGAGGTAACTGAGCGTGTCGCGGTGCTCGGTGAAGACGATGAATTTCTCGCCGACGAACCGAGGATCGATCAGAACCTCACGCAGCTTGTCGAACTTGGACTCGGCACCAAGCTCGTAAACCTTCCGAGCCAGGTCATGAAGGTTCACGACCTGTTCACGCTCGACGACGAGGTCGGTCAGCGAGGCGGCGATGACGCCGGCCAGCAGGCGTTCCTCGGAGACTTCGCTCTCCTCGCGGCCGTCCTCTGTGCCTTCCTCGTCGGCGGTCTTCGTGTCCAGAACGTCGTCTTCCTCGGCAAGGCGACGCTGAAGGACGACGAGTTGTTCCTCGGTGAGCTCGCCCCCCTGTACCTGGCGAATCAGATCATCGAGCTTATCGATGCGGCGCTCAAACGACCTGAGCAGCGCGTAGGTCGAGCTGGCCAGACGACGTTGCAGCACGCCCATCGCCAGCCGCGCCGCCGATCGGTTCAGCAGCTTGGCACGGTTGTAGACGTGCCGCATGTAGTCGGTGGTTTCGTCGTAGAGGGTTTGCTCGCTGATCGGACCTTGGGTTAGGTCGTAGCCGAGCGTATCAGAGATTCGCTTGGGGTAGAGCGGCTTGCCGCTGAGGTGGACCATTTCCTCCTTCGTCCGCCGGATGAAGTGGGCCATACGGCGCTCGGGCGGGTATTCATCGAAGGCCTCGAGCGTGGCAAGAACCTCTGGCTCGAGCAGACGCCAGAGCGCGTAGTACGGGTAGTCCTTGCCCTGGTGCGGTGTGGCGGTCAGCAGCAGCAGGTGATGCGCCGCCCACGGCAATGTCCAGGCTTCACCCGCGCCGCCCACGCCTGCCAACGCCTCGGCCAGTTTGTAGCGGTCGGTCTTGCGGACACGCAGGTCATTCTCACGATCGGCGGACAACTTGTGGGCCTCATCGAAGATCACCAGGTCGTAAGGCACAACGCCAGGCTCGCGCAGTCGCGAGAACACCTTGGGACCGGCGAGTGTGTCCACACTGACGATGACGCAGTCACTGCCTTCGCCGATGAACGGGTTAGAGTTTTTGGCATCGGCACCGCTGACGATACCGAACTGAAGGCTGAATAGGGTACTGAGCTCGCGATGCCAATTTCCGATCAGACCCGCAGGCGGGATAATGAGGATGCGCTTGATGAGGCGACGGGCCTTCATCTCGCGGATGTAGAGGCCCGACATAATCGTCTTGCCGGCACCTGCGTCATCGGCCAAGAGGAAGCGTAGGGGGAACTGCTTGAGCATGTGTTCGTAGACCGCGATCCGTTGGTGCGGAAGCGGATCGATCTGCGAGATCTCCGTGGCGAATGCAGGGTTGAACATGTGGCCGAAGCTCAGACGCTCACCCTCGGCCAACGCCCGGACGACATCGGGAGACGCGGTGAAGTCGAGCACTGGGCGTTCGGTAGTTGCCTCTTCAGCCGGGTCGGGGGCGTCGCCCTCATCCATGCGAAGGATTTGTTGCCATGACAGCGGCGATGGCTTTGTCTGACCGTTTTCCCACCGGTTCACCGTGGCGAAGGAAACGCCAAGACGCGCGGCAAGCTCAACTTGCGTCAGGCCGAGGCGGGCACGGAACTGCTTGATCCGAACTGAGTAGTCGGATGGGAGGCTCGAAAACGTCGTGTCGTTGGCCATGCCTTTCCTCGATTCGTGCCGCCAAACGCGCCTGCAGCGGGCGAACTCTAGAAAGTATAGCATGTGTTATAGCTGTGTAAACCAAAAGCACGCGATATGCTACTGCAATCGTTCAGAGGGCTGCCGCCGTCCGAACGATGTTCGTTAAGTGCTTTCTGTCACCTTGTTTACGTTCATTGAGAACCGTGCCATCAGGCGGCCGATTCTTGGACAGCGTTTGCGGCTTCGGCCAGGGCCTCCCAGTCGGGGATGGTGCCATCTGCTTGGTAGGCCTTGCGAGCCTCGTGGATGGCGGCGTGGAGGGCGGGGAACGCCTGAGACTCGTCCTCGGCTTCGTGCAGGTGGGCGGTGGCGCGGAGGCGGTGGGCGTAGCGTGCGGATCAGCAGGTGAGCAGCGTCTGCCTACGCTCCCGCCCAGGTTCGACGGCGCATCGCCTCGATGACCGCTCTTCGCGCGAGGTGGTCGAGGTAGCGGGCGGTGGTGGTGATGCTGGCGTGGCCGAGTTGGCGGGAGATGATGGCGATGTCTACTCCTTCGGCGCGGAGTTGAGCGGCGTGCGTGTGGCGAAGTCCGTGGGCGTGGACGCGCTTGTCGATGCCCGCGCGGGCGGCTAGGCGTTTGAGCATGACCCGGACGTAGGCGTCGGACATTCGGTGAACGCGGAGCGTGCAGAAGACGGGGTGGCGGCCGCCCAGGCCGAGGCGGGACCGCGCGTCGAGCCAGCGCTCGATGACGGCGGCGGCGCCGGGGTCCAGGCCGACGGTGCGTGATCGCCCGCCTTTGCCGTGGAGGACGCGAACGCTGCCATCGGTGAGTTCGAGGTCCTTGGGGTAGAGGGTGAGGGCTTCGTTGATTCGCAGGCCGGTACGGTAGAGCAACGCGATCAATGCACGGTTGCGGATTCCCGTCGGCGCGTGGCGGCCACACGCCCCCATGAGGGCACAGCCCTCGGCGTCGGTGAGAACCTCCGGCGGCAGGCGGCGCGTTGGCCTGGCGGTTGCCGGATGAAGCATTGGCGGGGCGCTCTGCTTGTATTCCGTTTGTGGCGGCCACAACACTCGCAACGTAGGCGTCCGAGACTGGCGAGACCGACTCGTTTCCCTTGCCATTTTCACGACCTCCTTCTGCATTCTTGAGCTACGCTTTTTAGGCTCTCCGCCAAAGTCGCTGATTCTTGTGGTCGGCCGGCCGCTGGATTGCGGAACACCAACTTCAACGCCCCGTCAGGGAGGAGACTTACCCCCTTGCAACCGCTTTCCCAGTACTGGCAAGGGCTTTCGCCCACGAAATCGAACGGTCGCCTCTTGCAAGCTCTTGTGGTCAGCCAGCTTCCATCAGCGGAAATGGCGGAGAGCCGGAATACTGCAACCACTCTTGGCATCGACTGAGGCGTGGTTCGTGCAGAGAGATCATGATCGGCTCCCCCGGCGCGGGTCCGGCGGCATGGAGGGCGAGGGCCAGCGCCGTCCAGCGGTCGGCGTGGCTGCCTGCTTCGCGGGGAGCGGCGTAGCGTACTTTGCCGGAAAGCGTCACCGTCCGCTGGATCGAGTGCAGGTCGTCGATCAAGGGCCGGTGGTCGGGAATGCTGACATCCCCGCACTGGAAGACGGCCAGGATGCGCGAGGCCAGCGACTCCTTCACCGGCGCGGTCATGGTGATCGGCTCGACCCGCGAGCCGTGCTTCCGCACCAGTTCCTCGGCGAGCTGCATCCCCAGGCCGCTCTGGTCAATCGCCAGCCGCCGCAGACCGCGCACTTTCAGCACGCTGCTGAGCAGCTCGAACTGCTCCTCGAAGGGCGCCTCGCGGAGCTCCACCGCCCCGCGCCAGCGGAATCCCTTGTTGATCCTCTCCACGACGATCAGGACGGACAGGTCGCGCTTGCGGCCCACGTCGTAGCCCGCGTACAGGTCACCGGGTTCGCACAGGGTCTTGCCGTTGAGATGGTAGGACAGGGTGTCATCGACCCGCGCCAGCAGCAGGTCATACATGCCGTCGCCATTACCCCGGCGGAACCGCTGGTTCGCATCGCTCGTCACCCCGTAAGCCCGGGTCTCGGCTCTCCCCCAGCGGCGGCGGCTTTCCCTGAATTCTTGCCAAGTCGGCTTCCTTGTCGTGCCTTTCGAGGCCTGCTCAGCGTTCACTCACGTTACGGCCTGCATGCTCGCCAAGTCGCCTAATGCGACCCTCTGCACCGAAGGCTCCAACAGTTTCGCTACCTCCACTGCTGCTCCGATTGCTTCCGGCTGGAGCGACCCCTTGCCGGGCGGGACTCGCACCCGTTGAAAACGCACGCCCTTGCACGGCGCACAAGAAAAAGAAGCAAAAAAGAAAGAGAAACTGCATGTGACAATGACGATGCTGCAGGCCCAAAGGGCCGGACTATGATCCCCTCGGTGGGCCCAGTTTCCATGCCGATGTGGATCCCAACCTCATGCCCACACCAGACGATAAAGTTAGGGATGAACGGGCACGAAGGACCAAATCCGGCTCGGTGGAGAATCGACTCTGTGTTTGGTAGGCGTCACCGCCGCCGCATCTACAGCATTGTTGAGGATAGAGCCGATCTCAGTGTCCTACCTATTATTGAGGAGGATCCGCTGGCTGCGTGGGACAGGGCGGTTGAGGAGTCTCGGGCAGGAGTAGCCGATCCAGAGACACCCGCTTCGGAGCCGTCTCCGGGTGACCGGGGCCGGTAAGGCCAATCCACAGTTCGCCCGACTTTGCGGCGTTTCGGATGGCATCATCGCAGCCGGGCCGCGGCACCACCGTGAACGCGACCGCGGAGGTTCGCCCACTCTCGATTTCGTCAATCATCTGTTTCTCGCAGATGTTGGCGAACGAAAGGAGATCGGTCCGCGGCAAGTGAACAATTCTGATGCCGCGTTTACGCGACTCCCCCGTATTCGCGAGGCTAAGTGTTGCGTCCCGGCGCAGTCCGTCACCAAGCCCAGGCACGATGATGCTATCCCACGCATAATCGCTGTTTACGGAGGGTATGCCGAACCACCTCAAGACCAACCCAATGGCGATGGGCACGACTAATGTCGCGATAACGCCCTGGAAGAAACCGCGGGCTCGGCCGCGCTTCCGAGCGTTCTCCTCTGATCGCTGTCGCTCTTGGTCTTCGCGAACAGCGGTATCCAGTTCTCGGGCAAAGCGCTCGTAAGTGAACACTGCCCGAATCACGATCCGAGCGCCCGCTTCACGCGCGTCCAGGCCATCGTCCTCGAATGAGGCCGAGAGCAGGACAATGTACGGGACTTGCCGTCCAACCGCCGACTTCAGGACGCTTAGCGCCTGGAAACGCTGACTACCCTCTGGGGGGAACAACTCCCGATCGACCAGGATCGCAATAGGGTACGGTCCCCTAGACTCGAAAGAACGTCGGACCGAGTCGACCATCCAGGCAGCGCACCCCTCGTCACCGGACGGTTCGAACCTACTTGGCCGACACCGGTAGATCCGGCCAAGCGTGTCCTCGATGCGGGCCGTAAATTCCTCGGATCTGCCGAGCACCACCACGATTTCGCGTTGACATGCTTCCGACATGCGCGTTGCCCTCTTCGCCGCCTTGTGTGCGAACTGCCACACGCGCGGTAACACCCAGTGATGTCCATGCGAATGAGCTTGGCGACCGCTGGTGGCGGGCGGGGTGAATCATCGGCTTGTGACAGCTCGCCGACATGGACCACCGTGGACCCGTTCATGGCCATGACCTGGGGCCCCTCGCCCCCCTGCCCAGCCATGCGTCGATCAGCGGACCACGCCGCCCCCGTGAGTTGGCTTCGTCTCCTGCCGCTCGCTGACCGCCGCGAAAAAGCGCGCCAGCGGATCTTCGCCGTCGATCCGCGGCAGATGCGCAGAGTCAACCGCGTCGCTGACCACCGCATCCCACTGTTTCCGACCGCGACGGGTGCGAGTACCCAAGGCACACTCCTGCACTCGTTTGTACCGCTCCGGCTCCTTCATGTCGCTAGCTCCCGCGAATCCCAGAATGTAGTGTCTCCGTGGCTCACGTACAGGGTCCCCCGCGAGCCTCCGCGAACATTCCGTGTACTGCCAATCGGCCTGACATGGCGGTGAGTTGGTTCAGCAGGTCCAGGCGTGCCGATACACACTTTGGTCGCTTCGACGGATCGCCGGGATCCTGCAACCAAGCAATCCGGAACGCCTCGGCAATGCGGTCGGCCGGGGGGATCGGTACGAAAGGGATTACTTTCGATCCGCCATAAGGAGCAAACTCCCGTAACGGCGGCACTAGACCTCGCTCATCTTCAAACTCATATTTTCCAACGACTCGGCGTAGGACAGCCGTTACCCACTCTGCCGTCATTCCGCTGTGCTGGCCATTGAAGCGGCGCGCGATTCGGTCTTGCCAATCCTCGCCCTTGGGCAGCACTGCCGCCGCTTGCACTGCCCACCGGTGCAACACGGATTCGGCCACACGCTCCCAGGGGACCGACCCTCCCCACTTCTCGCGCGCCATGACGAGAACGCCCTCAAACACTTTGGCGACATGGTTAAATCGCTGGTCGGCGGTAAGGCCAGGAGTACTGCCGGCGAGAATATGGTACAAGGCAAACCAAGCCCCGATATCAGCGCAGAGCTCCTTGACGAGCGCGGCCAGTTGATTGAGCTGCGACGAGAGATCTCCGTCGCCAGCAGCCTGACCAATGAACTGCCCCTCCGGTATCAAGACCTTTTGGTTTTTCGACCACATCGTGGACCGGAAGTGGCCGTACGCGTGCGGGTGCGCCCCCGTCTCTGCAAGGGCTGCGATTACGTGATGCACCAGTCGGTGGGGATGCTGCTCGCGGAGCATCTTATCAAACCAGGCGCACACGTCCGCGAATTTCAGATTCGCCCAGTTGTCCGGGTCGGCGGCCAAGCACCAAGGCACGTACTTGGCACACAGCTCTTCAGTTGCCCCGCTTCGTTCGGCGACAGGGCCAGCCGCCGCGACGATTGCAGCCAGCCGTTCGTGCAAGTATCCAGTCGCCTGGCCGGCCACCCAACGATTGACGGCCGCGCGCAGAGCCTCGCATCGCGGTAGTTCGAGCCACTCCGACTTTTCCGCACACTCGTGAAACAGTTGCACGGTGGCGTACTCCGGCTGCATCAGAATGCGCCCCGAAATACTTAAGAGGAGCAAACGCGCCGGCCGCAGGCCGGTTAGGCCCTCCGCGGGGCCTGCCTCCCGGTCGGCTTCGCTGTGATTCCGGAATTCCTCGAACAGCTCTTGGCATACAATCCGCCCATGCGTCCCAGCGGCTACGCACGCGGCGAAGTGGTCCGTATTCACCTTTTCTCCAGGCGCCCCCTCCTCCAGACCCCGACGAAACAACTCCCAGCAGAGATAGGCGACCGCCGAATACGCATTGACCGTCTTGCACACACCGTCGCGCACCGTATGCGGGAACGGCGGATCCGCCGTTGTCGAGCGCTGTTCGATACGATTCCGCACGGCGCGGTTCACGAACGATATGAGATCATTAAGGTCTTCTGAGAATTCATCTAGGTTCTCGATGGTTCGTATCGCCTCGGTAGGCGT
>Ga0315284_10005582_pt1 | contig 17888 bp, 14 predicted proteins | sample YL17G09_16_MG_FD_203696 | JGI IMG/M metagenome (GOLD analysis project Ga0315284, IMG submission 203696) | Sediment microbial communities from Yellowstone Lake, YNP, Wyoming, USA - YL17G09_16 | ecosystem: Environmental > Aquatic > Freshwater > Lake > Sediment | place: USA: Wyoming | collected...
GCCGGCACTCAAAACAATCTTCAGCCGGCGCCTGACGATTTGAACATAGCCCGCGCATTGGGCCGACGCGTCGCAGAAATCTCAAAGAAACTTCGACGGTAGACAAGCACTTGCAATAGAACCATCGGTCAGGCAGTTGCGAGTATCAGATTTAAGTACCGGCTACAGCTTTATGTAAATACAATAGTGAATCTTTTGATTGCCGAACTCTCTGCCGCATGGATTGGGCCCGACAACGCCACCCTCATCGGCGCCGCAATCGCGGGATTGACAAACTGAACCAGACTTTAGACCGACTATAGACTCAAAACCTCATTCATTGCTCCGCTGCGGAAGCCCTGTAAATCAATCGTGACATATTTGAAACCGAGGGATTTGAGTTTTTTGACAATCTTCGAGCGGTTCGGCTCACTCGATATCTTTTTTAAATCCTCCGGATGGACCTCGATTCGGGCAATCGTGTCGTGATGGCGAACGCGAAACTCAACAAGGCCAAGTGTTCTCATAAAATCCTCCGCTTGCTCGATTTGCTTCAGCCGTTCTTCGTTAATCTCTAATCCATAAGCAAGCCGGGAGGCAAGACAAGGCGACGCAGGAACATCAGCCGTCTCAAGTCCCATCTTTCTGCTTAATGCGCGTATATCCTTTTTTGTCAATCCCGCCTCAGCCAATGGCGAGCGAACGCCGAATACTTTCATCGCGCGATTGCCGGGCCGATAATCATCGAGGTCATCGCAGTTTGTCCCAAACACGACGTATTTCAACCCCTTTTGGCTTGCTATATCCAAAAGTTCCTGACACAGATGACTCTTGCAGTGAAAGCACCTGTCTGCCTTGTTGGCGACGAAATTGGGGTCCTTAAGCTCATCCACATCGATGGTGTGCAGGCGAACCTTAAAATCTTTGGCGATTTTCTTTGCCCTTTTCAGAACGTGCTTCGGCTCGACAACGCCTGCACTTATGCACGCGAGGACATTTTTAACGCCAAGTGTATCGACGGCTGCTTTGAGTAAAAACGTGCTGTCCACCCCGCCTGAATACGCGACTACAACAGAACCAAGTTCTTTGAGGATTTTCTTTAGCGTTTCGTATTTGCGCTGCAAATCACCCGCCATACCGTTAACCAAGCACTTCGTCTAAAATCTCTGCTGCCGATATCACATATTTGGGACAGACCTGCTTAAACAAATCTCTCTTTTTCGCCTCTTCAAAACCTTCCGGAGTGCTGACATTGCAGCCGATAAGAGCCGTGCAACTGATAGAGCCGTGTCGTGCCTTAAACTTTTTGGCGAATTCATTCGTCATTTTGGCGGTATTCATCTTGGCCTCTATATCATCCGCCCTGGTCCTGCCGTATTTCAACCCGATGACCATAATCGCCCCAGTAACCGCCCCGCACGTCTGGTCTAAGTGCATCCCGCCGCCGAAACCGGAACTGACCTTGTATGCCAGGTGTTTGTCCAGGCCGAACTGCTCGCAATATGTTCCCAGCACCGCCATCGAACACGAAAATCCCTCTTTATAAGTTGCCGATGCTTTATCTGCGTTAGTCATAATTACCTCATATCATCAAAATCAATACGTTTAGGTTTTCGAAATTGCTCTGGGCAATTTGGGCTACCATAAACTTTGTTATATAGTTCTTCGCCAAGATGGCGTTTTGCCCAGATATGCCAGACCTCTTTTTCATTAGCATCGGGGTACTGCATTCTGATACCTGCCATCGAAAGCAATTGGCCCGTGCGGTATGCATCAAAAACCAGTTCTATCTTTCTCGCCGGGCTCATCCGCCGATAAAGGTCATATTGAACGTCCCTCGCCTCGGAAGTCGTATCGCTTATGCCCATAAACTAAAACTATCTCAAATCAATACAGCCGATGGTGGGAATTGGACCCACAACCCCGGCTTTACGAAAGCCGTGCTCTACCGTTGAGCTACATCGGCGGCTAACTAATTATGATACAGGCATCGCCTGGGCCTGTAAAGTAAATCAGGCCCCGCCGCAATCGGGCCACAGGCAAAATATTGCTAAAGCCGGAAGTTGACAGCTCCGATAATATGTCCTATATTAAATGGTATGTAATTGGCGGGGTATTTGATGCTCTGCCGAGCACAAAACTGCGACAAAAATGGTTGTCTCGCTCCAAAAATCAGGTCGATTATGGTGGATTCTGAACAAGCTGTAACTCAGGACGCGCCGCAGAGGCAAGAGCCGGAAATAAACAAGTTCTTCCGCGTAGCGATAAAGACCAGGGCAAGTGACCTGCACCTCAAGGTGGGACAGCCCCCCAAGCTGCGAATACAGGACGAACTCAAAAACACAACCGGCGAAGCACTCTCCGAACAACGTCTCGAACAGCTCACCTTCGAAATACTCACCGACGAGCAAAAGCAAATCTTCCTCAAGCAAGGCACCCTCGATTTCTCATACGGCGTGACCGAAGAAGAACGATTCCGCGTAAACCTCTTCCGCCAGCGGGGCCTGATAAGTCTGGTGGCAAGACGCGTTAATAACGAAATCCCCACAATCGAACAACTGCACCTTCCGGAGGCGCTGAAGAAAATCGCCGACGGCTCTCAGGGGCTTATCCTGGTCGTCGGCCCCACCGGCTCAGGCAAAACAACCACCGCCGTCTCGATGATTGACTACATCAACACAACCCGCTCCTGCCACATCGTCACAATCGAGGACCCCATCGAGTACTTCATCAAAGACAAAAAAGCCATAGTCTCCCAGCGCGAAATCAGTATCGATGTCCCTGACTATGACCAGGCCCTTACGTACCTGATGCGAGAAGACCCCGACGTCGTCTTCATCGGCGAACTTCGCGACGCCGGAACCGTTGCCGCAGGTATGCGGGCCTCCGAAACAGGCCACCTCGTCTTCGGCACAATCCACGCCTCCAGCGCCGCCCAGACCGTGCAACGCCTCATCGACCTCTTTCCACAGGTCGAACGCGACCTGGCCAGGCAAACGTTGAGTCTGACCCTGCGAGCAATCGTAAGCCAGGTTCTGTTGCCCTGTGTCAAAAAAGGCACAGACAGAATCCCGGCCGTCGAAATACTTATCGTCAACCCCGAGGCACGAAAACTGATAAGCGAAGGCCGCGAAACCGAAATTTCCAACCTTATCCGAGGATGCGCCGAAGAAGGAATGCAGACCCTCGCCGACAGTCTGGTCAAACTGATAATGGATGGAAGCGTCGAGCCAAAGGAGGCCTACAAGCACTCTCCCAACCCCGAAGAGCTGAAGATGGCGCTTAAGGGAATACGCACCGAGAAGGGAGGCATACTGTGAGGGCACAAACCACGATGCAGATGCAATGGAGTACACTATGCCGGAACTCTTAGCCGCTATCAGATACGGCGGTTACATATCGCCGATAAAGCTCGCCGTCTTCCTGGTATTGTTCTTCGGCTGGCTGCCCCTCGTCAACTGGGTCCACAAGGATGCCGAAGCGGTCGGGACAAAATCCACATTCTGGACCGCCGTCGTTTTCGGCGTCTGGGCTGCCGCAGGCCTCGTCTGGCTGCTCATACCCGTCTTTATCATTGGAACAGCGTTCTACCTCATCGCCGCAGGCGTCGCGTCTATAAGTTACGTTATGCACCGCAATTCCCTCGTCCCGGAGTTTCAGCGTCTCCTTACCCTCGAACACATAATGGGACTGTTTAGCAGCCCGGCCAAAAAGGCCGAATCGCTGAAAAGCTTCATCTTCATCACCGCAAACAACAACGAAGTCCCCATCCCCGAACCCAAAACGCCCGACTTCTTCGGGTATAAAGCCGCTTATGATATGTTCAAAGACGCACTCTACCGCAGGGCCTACGATGTCGTCTGCTCGCCGATGCCCCAAAACTACAACGTCGCCTATTATGTCGACGGGGCCGCCATCAGACAGCCACCCATCCCAAAAGACCAGATGGATTACCTCCTGCGCTTTGTAAAGAACCTCGCCAGCCTCGACGTCGAAGAAAAGCGAAAACCGCAGAAAGGCAAATTCACTATCTTTCAAAAAGACCGTCGCATCGACTGGGAAATAACCACCGCCGGCTCAACCGCCGGCGAACAATTGCGCGCCAGACAATTAACCCAGCAAAGCATTACCAACCTCTCCGACCTCGGCCTCACACCAGAACAGACAGAACAGCTCGCCGGCCTGCGAGGCACTAAAAAGGGAGTGTTTATCATTTCAGGCCCAAAAAACAGCGGCGTAACCACCACCTTCTACACCCTGCTCAGAAACCACGACGCGTTCCTAAACAGTATCGCGACCATCGAAAAACAACCCTCGGGCAAGCTGCCCAACATAACTCAAAACGCCTTTATGTTGAGCGACAGCGGCGTAACCACCTACGCCAAAAAGCTCCAGTCCGTCGTCCGAAGGGACCCGGACATCATCGGCGTCGCCGACTGTGAGGACGCCGAGACCGCTCAAATCGCCTGTGCCGCCGCCGCCGCCGGCAAGCTCGTCTATGTCACGGTCCTTGAGGAAAATATCCTTAAGGCGCTCGACAAATGGATAAGACTGGTCGGCGACAGAAACAAAGCCCTCGAACCGCTCCTGGGCCTCAGCAACCAGCGAATCCTTCGTAAACTTTGCGACCAGTGCAAGCAGGCCTACGAGCCAAACAGGGAGCTGCTCCACAAATTCAACATACCGGCGGAAAAAGTCAGGGCCTTCTACCGCTCCGGAAAAGTAGTCTACGACAAACGAGGCAAGCCCTCGCCCTGCGAAAACTGCCAGGAAACCGGCTATTTCGGCCGAATGGCCGTCTTTGAAACAATTCTCGTCAACGAACAGTTGCGACAGGCAATCAAACAATCCAAATCGCCGGCAGATGTCGGAACTGAATTTAGACGCGCAAAAATGCTCTACCTCCAGGAACAGGCATTGCTGAGGATTATCGCCGGCACTGCCTCAATCAACGAAATGGTCAGGGTCCTCTCCAAATCCAAAGAACCCAGGCAAACTACAGAGCAATAATTATGATTAATCGAAAAACGAGGTTGTAATGGCAAGTATTGCAGTTCTACTGATTATGGCCGGCTGCGCCGCATACCAGTACCTCAAAGGCACCTTCACCAGGGCATTTGCGACCTTTATGGCCGCCCTGTGTGCCAGCATTGTCGCATTCGCCTGGTTCGAGCAACTGGCCGACCTGCTTATCCAGCAAGAAACGCTTACAGACTGGGCACAGCCCATCTGTTTTATGGTGTTGTTCATCGTGACCTTCGCTGTCCTGCAAACAATTGCGACAACGCTCACTCGCGGCCCCATCGACCTCGGCGTTATGGCCGAACGCGCAGGTCGAATTGTCCTCGGCCTTTTCCTCGGACTCATCCTCTCTGGTATGTTGCTCACCGCCGCCGCAATGGCCCCGATGTCCAATAACTACCCATACCAAAGATTTGAACCTGCCAGGCCGGATACCCAAAACCCACAAAAACCGCTGCTCAATCCCGACGGCTTCATAACCCGCTGGTTCGGTATCATCAGCAATGGCAGTCTCAGCAGCGGCAAAAGCTTCGCTGTCCTCCACGCAGGATTTCTCGACCAGCTTTTCCTCAACCGCCTTGCGATTGACAAAAACATACCCGTCCTCGCCGGCTCAACTACAATTGAGCTGCCCCCAAAGGCCGCCGTCTGGCCCGCACCAGAGGGACTCAAAGACAGCAAAGGCGCTCCCCTGTCCTCCAAAACCGGCTGCGACCTGATTATGGCACGCCTCGGTTTAACAGCCAAAACAGGCCCCTTCACTGTCGGCCAGTTGCGACTGATATGCAAACAAAAAGATGACAAAAAGCGTCTTCAGGGTAACGCCACAAACGTCTATCCCATCGGCTATCTCAGAAGCCCGGGCCAGCTCCAGCTAAAAGGCCTCGCCGACCAGATAAAACCGGACGCGCAAACCCGCTGGATAGACTTCGCTTTTTACGTCCCTGCCGGCCTTGAGCCGGTGGCGGTCGCCCTCAAGGCAAACGCTATCGCCGAAGTCCCCCCGCTCGTCTCCGCCGACCAGGAACCCAAACCGATGCCCTTTATTCAAAGCTCTGAGTGCGCCACGTCATTCGCCAAAGTCGCCCACGCTGCGTCCGCCAAAATATACGGGCTGGAGCTTGCATCCGGCACATCATCCAGCTCACGGCTGCTCGAAGGCGCATCGCTTAGCGTCACCGACCACAACGCCTGGACAACAATGCAAACACAACGCAGCATTAAACCCGCAAAATTCGACCGGGACCAGATTACCTGCGTCCGGGCCGAGCTTAAAGCCCAGACGACCACACCTGAACCCAACCGGCCCCGCCAGCAATCCAAAGAAAGCAAAGAAAATAAACTGCCACAAATGCTCAAACCCGCCAACGGCTATCGTCTGCTTTCGCTGAAGTGCAATACCCCCGCGGTCGGTTCGGCAATACGCGGCGAACAGCTGCCCACGCTTATCGACGCCTCCGGAACAGTTCACAGGCCCTGCGGCCTCCTCGCGGCCGGCAAAACCAGCGACGGCACTATCTTCGAGCTTGACTACTGCTCCCTGACCGGCAACGCCCCGGATGGAATCACTCTGGATGATAATGGCGCCGTCGTAAAACCCTTCCCCGACACGCTCTGGCTGACCGAGCAGGCAGAGAGTATCTCCCAGCTCTACGTCCTTTATATGGTCAAAACCGGCACCGTTATTCTATCCGTCCAGCCCGCAGGCGCTCAGGTCGGCGCCGCCTTCGACGGAGCAGAGGCGTTCCTGGTGAATTGATTCGCTGGATATATACTCCCCCCTCCTTGTAAGTTCGATACGGCTTGTAACCCCCCTCGACTTGCGATGACCTCTTATGCGCAGACCAGAATCTCTTCAAGGTCCAATTCCATCAGATGTTCAAGGTAGTCCTTCAACTCCTCTTCGGAAAACGTGGCTAAAAACTCCGCCTTGGCGGATTTGTTTATCTCACAGATGCAGTCAATCAACTCTCTTTTGCTCATATCGCCAAATCCTTCCATAGCCATATAAAATTCACTATTGCCTTTCGCAGTATCGACACTGCTCGCAATTTTTCTTTAGCCCTTGCAACCGCCCTGACCCCAACGCCCCATAACTCAAACCCCGATATACAGTAAGCCGCTCACCCAATACACAATATATGGGACAGCCCCTCTCGCGTGCTCCTCAATGTCCAATAAAACCAGCCGCAACCTTTCGGATAAAAACGCCGGAAATTTTTCAATCCCGCCTTTTTTTTACGCGAATGAACGGATGATTCGCCGACCGGCATCATCACTGCCCCCCAAGCACCGACTGGGAAACATCGCAACGTACCTGGATGCGGCAAATCCCCCTATGCTAATTTTTCCAAACAAGGGCTTGTCCTGTCGGCGGTTTTTCTCTATACTCGTGTGTTTTAGGGCTTTATTCCCACACGGCCGTTATAACCTTTATTGGAGATTCGGAAGTGGCAAATACCGGCGACATACGCAATATAGTCCTCCTGGGCCACGGCGGCGCAGGAAAAACCTCCCTCGTCGAGTCAATCCTGCACAAAACAGGCGCAACCAATCGCCTCGGCAGCGTCGATGACAAAACCAGCATCTGCGATTACTACGACGAGGAAAAAGGACACGGCCATTCAATAAAATCCTCCGTCGTCCACGCCAACTTCGCCGGCAAACTGTTAAACATCATCGACACCCCCGGCTACCCCGATTTCATCGGCCCCTCCATCAAGGCCATATCCGCCGCAGAAACCGCCATCATCGTTATCAACGCCCCTGCAGGAATCGAAACCGTCACCCGCAAGGCCTTCGAGGCGGCCACAAAGACCCGCAAGGCCAAGCTTATCATCATCAATAAAATGGACGCCGAAAACGTCGAATGGCCTCGACTTATAAAAGACATACAGGAAAGTTTCGGCGCCAGGTGCCGTTGCGCTAATCTGCCCGCCGCTGACCGCGCATCAGTCATTGACTGCATCCAAAATAACGAAGGCAATTCCCCTGTGATGGATGTCGCCGCGGCCCACACCGAGCTTATCGAAAGCGTCATCGAAGCCGACGACGCACTTATGGAAAGCTACCTCGCAGGCGAGCAAATCCCGCCCGAAAAAATCGCCGCCGTCTTCGTCCAGGCCCTTCTTGCCGGGACCGTCGTCCCCATACTCTTCACAAATGCAAGAAAGGAAATCGGCGTCGACGAGCTTCTCAGTATCATCGTAAAATATACCCCCTCGCCCCTGCAGACCACGCCGTGTCAGCTAAAAGACGCAGATAAACAGACCGACCTTAAACCAGACCCCGCAGCCCCCCTGGCGGGCCTCGTGTTCCGCATCGCGTTCGACCCCCGCTCGAATATGAAGTTCTCAACCATCCGAATCTTCAGCGGCACACTCAAATCCGATACCAATATGCTTCGCAACGACGAGAAAAAAGGTGTCCGCCCGGGCCACATCCTCAAATCACAGGGCAACGAAACACAGGAAATCAGCACGGGCCTCGCGGGCGACATCGTAACCTTAGGCAAAATTGAAGACCTTAGAATCGGCGACCTCATTCACGATGGCCGAGTCGCAGGAAAGTTCGAACTCCCCCCCGCCCCGGAGCCGATGTTCGCTCTGGCGCTGGAGCCCGCCGCGAGAGGCGACGAGCAGAAAATCGGCTCCGCACTCGAAAAACTCTGCGAGGAAGACCCCTGTCTGAAGGTCACGAGGGACGCACAGACCAAAGAGCTGGTCCTCAACGGCCTCGGCGACCTCCACCTCCGCGTTATGCTCGAAAAAATGGAGCGCCGCTCAAAACTCAAGGTCAACACAAAAGAACCCAAAATCCCCTACCGCGAAACAATCACCGGCAAAGCCGAGGGACACTACCGCCACAAAAAACAAACCGGCGGCGCAGGACAGTTCGGCGAAGTATATCTCCGCGTCGAGCCGGCCGAACGAAACTCCAACCCGCCTCTGCAATATAGCTGGGACATATTCGGCGGCTCAATCCCGGGCCAGTATGAACCAGCCGTTCTCAAAGGCGTCAACGAGATTATGGAAAACGGCTTCATCGCGGGCTTCCCAATGCAGGATATTAAATGCTCCGTCTACGATGGTAAATACCACCCCGTCGATTCCAAAGAAGTCGCCTTCCGCTCCGCCGGAAAAGGCGCCTTTCTCGACGCACTCGAAAAGGCAAAACCGGTCCTTCTCGAACCCATAGTCAATATCGAAGTTACCGCCCCCGCTGAAAATATCGGCGATATCGCAGGCGACCTCGCCGGCAAACGCGGCAGAGTCCTCGGTCAGGATATGCTCCCCGGAAATATGCTCCTGATTAAGGCGCAGGTCCCCCTCTCCGAGGTCACTCAGTACAACAGCCAGTTGAAGTCCGTAACCAGCGGCCGCGGCTCCTACTCAATGTCGCTCTCGCACTATGAGGTCGTCCCCCCGAACATCCAGGCAAACGTCGTAGCCGCCTACGCAAAACCAAAACAGGCCGCTGAATAAAAATAGAGTATCCCGCCTCAATCCCTTCACGACTCTATTGCCGCCGTGAGGGTTTCACGGTTGGTGTCTATCCATTTGGCCTTGCGATAAATCATTTTCAAAAAATCAACCCCCTTCAGGTTGCCGAAAAAGCCGGTCGCGGCAATCGGCAGGACCGCCTCGGCTATCATTGTCTCAATCATCAAATCCAAAAGCGAATCCAGCCGGTGCTTGTCGAGGTCAATCACCTCTCGATAGCCCTCTAAAACATGGACCAGCTTTGCCTGGTCAAGGTAATCGGGCCAGTCCGCGGGATTCGGATGATAACCAACCATCGAAAACTGAAGCATCGCATTCGCCAAATCCGTTATCGGAGGCGCTATCTTCACCGAATCAAAATCCAGCACGGCCACGAGCTTGCCCTTGTCGAACAGCATATTGCCCGGATGCCAGTCCCCGTGCACCACCTGCTCGTCCCACGAATCAAATCCCATCTCGTTGACCCGAACGCTCGCGGCATTGTAAAGCGACATCAATTCCTCTCCGCAGAGGTGAAGCTTCCTTTCGTTGCTTTGCGCGATGTCCGAGGCCACGGTCTTGAGGTGCCCCCGCACCGTCGTCGAATCGTGGAAGCTGGCCTTCAACGGCTCCCACTCAAATTTGAAATTTTCAAGGTATTGATGAAACTTCGCAAGCTGCCTTCCCGTGTCGATAGTCTCCTCCGCCGAACCGTTGTATCTGGTGCCTCCGACAAATTTGAACATCTCGTAAATATTGCCCCTGACCTGCAAAATCGTTCCTATGCCGTCCCTGGTCGTCAGAAGCGGCGCAACCGGAAAATACCGTTTCGCCAGATGCGTCTGAACCGCATGGGCAAATGCGACGCGGTAAACGTCGTCCTTGCCCTGAAACCGACGCTTCAGCAGGAACCTGCCCTTGGTGGTCGTAACCACAATCTTCGGCGCATGCTTGCTGCCCCCCACAAGACGCATCACCTTGCGGATTTTACCGATGTCGTAATGGCTGAGAATCTCAGCCATCTCGTCCGAAGCAAATCTTGTGTCCGAAGGCGTAAGCATATTTAATTTATGAGTATTGGTTGGTAATTAGCAAGGTTATTCAATTGCACACCGCTCCGGCCCGTCACCGAACCAGCAGCAAAACAACTATCAGCAACAAAAGCACCGACACCGCAGCCATTACTAATATGGTGGTCTTATACCGCGCAATTGCCCGTTCAACGTCGAATTTTTCCGCCGCCTCAACCGCCTCCCCGTCCTCCAATTGCCCAAGCATCGACACGTCTATCCGCTTGTGTGCCCGCACCGGCGCTTCTCCCGCCCGAACCGCCTTCAAATCCACCAGCAGCTCATCAATATTGCTGTATCGGTCGTCCCTGTTCTTGGCCATCATCACCTCGATGACCTCCGACGCCCCCCCTGACAACGAAGTATTAATATGGTCCGGCGGAACCAGCTCATCCTTCAAATGCTTCTTCATCACCTCAACCGGGTCGTCCGCCATAAACGGCACTCGCCCCGTCACCAAATGATAAAACGTCGCGCCAAGCCCGTAGATGTCCGCCCTTCCGTCTATGTCCATCTCGCCGCGTATCTGCTCAGGCGAAATATAATAAGGCGTCCCGTATGCCTTGCCCTTCTCGGTTTTCGCCGCCTCTATGTCCGTCGTCTCACGCGCCAGACCCATATCGGCCAGCTTTACAATCCCCTCTTTGTTTATCATTATGTTCTTCGGCTTCACGTCGCGGTGAATCAGCCCCATTGAATGAGCGTGCCGCAGCGCCTCAGCCACCTGTATGATGACACCCAGCGACTCCTGCTCACTGAACACCTTCCCCGCCGCAATGTCGTCATACAGCGTCTTGCCCTCGACGAACTCCATCACAAAGTAGTGATACCCCCCCGCCTCACCTACGTCCACTGCCTGCACAATGTTGGGATGATTCAGCTTGCCGGCCGCCTGACCCTCTTTGTAAAAACGCTCCACATAGTCCTTATTCTCTGTGAACCGCTTCGGCAAAATCTTTATCGCCACAATCCGGTTCAAACTGAGCTGCCTCGCCTTGTAAACAACCGCCATCGCGCCTGCGCCAATCTTACCCAAAATCTGATATCCAGGTATCTGATGGGTCGTGGCAATCCCCTTCGCCTCCCTTATCGCATTCCTCAGCCGATTCGCCTGTGTCGCTGTAAGGTAACCCCTCTCAAGCAGCAGGTCCATAAGCAAAACAGGGTTGGTCTTTCGCCGGGCCTCAACCTCCTCGATGCACCGCTTCAACTCCTCGCTGGTGCAAAGACCCTGCTCTATGGCCATCTTGCCGAATACCGTATCGTAATTTGTGGTCTCGTTACCCATTTATCGCTCGAATTCGCCTGTCCTTTGGCTCTCGGCTGGGCATCCTTAGATTTTCTTTCAAACTCGCTATTATTGTTTATACCGGACCATTGTCAAAATAAAACTGCGCCGCCTCTCGTCCCTGTTAAAATAAATCGACCTTTTTGCTCTGCCGGTTTAACCCTTTTGCCATCAGCGCAGACCTCACCAGTCCTCAAACTGCCCCTTTCCTCATTGACTTGCCCGCAAATCCTGCTACACTGCCCTCTCTTTTAGTGCCGGCCCAAACCCGAATCGCAAGGAGAAAACGGTGGCGTATAACTGTGTAGTCTTGGTAAAACAGGTCCCTGATACAAAAAGGATTACCGGTAAGGCGATGAACGACGACGGAACCGTCAATCGTTCGGCCCTGCCCGCTATCTTCAATCCCGAAGACCTCAACGCCCTCGAAATGGCCCTCGACATCAAGGATAAATTCGGCGGCACCGTTACCGTTATAACAATGGGACTGCCCGCCGCCGCCGCAATACTGCGAGACGCCCTCTACCGCGGCGCCGACGACGCAATCCTCGTTACCGACGCCCGCTGCGCCGCAAGCGATACCCTCGCCACAAGCTACATCCTAAGTTGCGCCGTCAAACAGCTCAAATATGATATTGTTCTCTGCGGCAGACAGGCCATCGATGGCGACACCGCCCAGGTCGGCCCCCAATTGGCCGAAAAACTGGGCCTGCCCCAAATCACTTATGTCGAAAAACTTATCGAACTCAAAGACCGCACCATAATCGCCCAGCGAAATATCGGCAGCGGCTGGCAAAAAGTAAAAGCCACCCTTCCCGCCCTGCTTACCGTAACCGCCGACGCCAACGACCCACGCGTCCCCGCCGCAAAAAAAATGATGAAATACAAAACCGCCCTTGCCCCCTGCGAAATCGAGCAGCAACTAAAAACCCAAAATCCCAACGCCGCCCCCGAAGAGATAAAAACCCTTGCCTCCCGCAAGTCCGCCGAACTCGAACAAAAAGGCGTTCTCATAAAGCAGTGGAACCTTGACTTCCTCAAGGCCGATTTGACCTGGTGTGGCAGAACCGGCTCGCCCACAAAAGTCCACCGCATCCAAAGCGTCGTCCTCGCCTCCAAAGAAACCAAATCTATCGAACCCACCGACGCCGGCCTCACCGATATGATTCACGAACTTATCGACGACAAAATCATCGCATAAAGGAACGCTTTCTCACAATGATATCAGTAAACAGACAAGGTGAAGTTTGGGTCTTCGCTGAACAGCACTCTGGCCGTCTCGAAGATACGCCGCTTGAGCTGATGAGCAGGGCAAGACATCTCGCCGACGTTCTCAACGTCCAAATGGGAACCATCCTGCTCGGCGACAACGTAAAATCTATCGCCTCCAAAATGATTCACTTCGGAGCCGACAAGGTTTACCTGGCCGAACATCCCCTGCTCAAACACTACCAGGCAACCGGCTACGCCAAAATAATCTCTTGTCTAATCCACAAGTATAAGCCGCAAATCGTCCTCTACGGCGCAACCGTCGCAGGCCGGGACCTCGCCCCTCGCATCGCAAGCGCAGCCAAAGCGGGTCTTACCGCCGACTGCACCGACCTGCAAATCGGCGACCACGAAACTACAAACGGCGACTTCCACAAAAATCTCCTCTTCCAAATCCGCCCCGCATTCGGCGGCAACATTATCGCAACGATTATCAACTACGACCGCTGGCCACAAATGGCAACCGTCCGAGAAGGCGTTATGCCGATGCCCACCCCGGATACCAAAAGAAAAGGCCAGGTCATCACCGAAAAAGTCCAGCTATCTAACCAGGACCTGCCTCTCGAAATCCTCGAAGAGCATACAAGGCCCAAAAAAGTTGACCTCAAGGCCGCCCGGCTCATCGTCGCAGGCGGCGCAGGACTCGGCAGCAAGGAAAACTTCCGCCTCGTATGGGACCTCGCCAACTGTCTCGGCGCCGCGCCCGCCGCAACAAGGGCAGCCGTTGACCTCGGCTTCATCGACCACGACCACCAGGTCGGACAAACCGGCACAACCGTCAGGCCCTCTCTCTATATCGCCGTCGGTATCAGCGGCGCTATACAGCACCAGTCAGGAATGAACCAGAGTCAGAAAATAGTCGCAATCAACAACGACCCACAGGCCCCCATATTCGACGTCGCCCACTATAAAATCGTCGGCGACCTCAACGTTGTAGTCCCCAAAATGATTAAAGCCATCAAAGAAAAAGGATTCAAGGAGCTAACCACCACCGCGGGTAAATAACAATGCCAAACTTCTACACGGATAACGACGACATACAATTCTTGTTCAAACACATCGACCTCGGCGCCCTCGCCGCGTTGTGCGAAGAGAATTTCAAATTCGCCTCACAATTCGATTACGCGCCCGCTAATGCCGCCGAGGCAATACGAAATTACGATATGGTCCTCAATTCACTCGGGGCACTCAGTGCTGAATTCATCGCACCTACCGCCGAGCAAACCGACCGACAGGGCAGCACGCTCAACCCCGATGGCACTGTAACCTACGCCCCGGGCATCGCCGAATCCATCGATAAGCTCGCCAAGGCCGAGGTTATGGGCTTCACGCTCCCACACCGCTTCGGCGGACTCACCTTCCCCGATCTTATCTACACGATGGCAATCGAAATCGTCTCACGCGCCGATGCCTCTCTTATGAACATCTTCGGCCTGCAGGGTATCGCCGAAACCATAAATGTCTTCGCGTCCGAAGAAATAAAACAAAAATATCTGCACGATTTCGCAGCAGGCAAAATCACAGGCGCTATGGTCCTCACCGAACCCGACGCCGGCTCGGACCTCCAGGCCGTAAAACTCCGCGCCTTTCAGGATACTTCCGGCAACTGGTTCCTCCACGGCGTCAAACGCTTCATCACCAACGGCTGCGGCGAAGTCCTCCTCGTCCTCGCTCGCAGTGAGCCAGACCGCTCCGGCGGACTCGGCCTCAGCTTGTTCGTCTGCGACAGAGGCCCAACCGTCCATATCCGCCGGCTCGAAGACAAACTCGGCCTCCACGGCTCACCAACCTGCGAAATCTTCTTCGACAACACCCCCTGCCAGCTCATCGGCGAACGACAGCGGGGCCTCGTCACCTATGTTATGGCGCTTATGAACGTCGCACGCATCGGCATCGCCTGCCAATCACTCGGCATCGCTGAAGCCGCATACCGCGTCGCACGCAATTACGCCTCAAGTAGAAAACAATTCGGCGTCGCAATCCAAAAGCTCTCCGCCGTCCGTGATATGCTCATCGATATGAAAATCGCCCTCGAAGCGGGCCGTGCCCTCCTCTATGAAACCTCCCGCATCGTTGACCTCAGCATCGCCGCCGCTAAACAGCTCGAATTCAACCCGCCTGCCGACAAAACGCAATTGAAACCGCTCAAGGAAAAGGCCCGCCGACTCGACCGCCTCGCCTCGATGCTTACCCCAATGAGCAAATACTTCTGCTCCGAAATGGCCAACCGCGTCACCTACGACTCAATCCAGGTCCTCGGCGGCTCCGGCTATATGCGCGATTACGCCGTCGAACGACACGCACGCGACGCAAGAATCACAACCATTTATGAAGGCACAAGCCAGCTCCAAGTCATCGCCGCCGTCCGCGGCGTTTGCTCCGGCGCCTGCGAAAAATATCTGGCAGACCTGTCCGGCGAAGCGCACCTGTCCTCCGAAGCGTTAGCGAAGGAGGAAGCGAAGTCGGAACTGGCTGGCCAAAATTACGAGCCCGAACTCAAAGACCTCCTCGCCAAACTCGCCGAGGGAACAACTCAACTGTTCACCGCCGTCGCATTCGTCAAACAGCAGGGAACCGAATATATGGACCTCTATGGCAGGCCGCTCGTCGATATCGCAATCAACCTCATTGTCGGCTACCTCTTCTGCGACCAGGCCGGCTCGAAAGTCGATATGCTCGTCCCGGTAGAGGACTCATCACCCGAAGGCCAAATGATACAAATGAAAAAACGAAAAGCAATCATTGCCCGACGCTTCATCACCAAAAACGCCACCCAAATCGCCGCCCTTGTCCAGCTAATCTGCTCCGGCGACAAATCCACACTTACCGACTTCCCCGCCATCATCGGCCCCGTCCCCGAACAATGATGAAAATGCTCTGTAGAAAACGTCATTCCGAGCGAGGCGCAGCCGAGTCGAGGCCCTCAGAAATTTCAAAGAAATTTCGAGGACTTAGTCCCGGAAATCCTTTGGATTTCTCGGGGAATCTGTTTTTAATAGATTTCTCCACTTCGTCCCGACCCGGCTTCGACGAGCGAAGCCGAGGCGAGCAAATCGGGACTTCGGTCGAAATGACCTATGGCCTTTTGGTTATGAGGTTGTTCCTATGTTGAAAGCGGTGATTTTCGACTTCGATGGCGTCCTCGTCGATTCCGAGATGCTCCACTATCAGGCGTTTGACAATATCTTCCGCCCCTTAGGCGCGCAAATATCGGTCCGCGAATACTATGACAGGTTCGTCGGCATGACTGATGAAGAGCTTTTCCGCCTCCTCGACAAAGAAAAGAACCTTCATCTCTCCGAACAGCAACTGCAAAAACTCTTCAGGGAAAAGGCAACCTCGTTCAAACGGCTCGCCTCGACTCAGGCCGCCATAATCGAAGGCGTCCCTCAGCTCCTCAATTTGCTTGACGACAACAAAATCCCGATGGCGATATGCTCAGGTGCGTTGCTTGATGAAATAGAAATGATTTTGAAAAGCGCCGGACTGCGTAATTTCTTTGACGTGATTGTATCCGCCGAACAGGTTAAAAAAGGCAAACCCGACCCCGAAGGATTTCTCTTAGCCCTCAAACTTTTAAATAAAAAAACAACTCAACAAATTGAACCACAGGATTGTGTCGTTATTGAGGATTCGCATTGGGGCCTTGAAGCCGCTCGAACCGCCGGTATGCACCCTGTCGCTGTAACCAATACCTACGAAGCGGATTACCTCCGGCCCGCCGACAAAATCATCGCAAATCTAAGCGAATTGTCGCTCTCCGACCTCCGCACCCTCTGTTCCTGACTTAACCACAGATGACACAGATTTTTTGCCATTGAAAAAGGACGCAGTTTGGGTAGAATTGGGGGGAAAGTAAAAAGTTAAAAAGAAAAAACGGTAGCTGTCCCTAGTTATTCGTAGTTATTTGATGTTTCGGAGATAATTTGATGCCGTCGGCTTTCTCTTGGGAAACCCTTGCTGCTTACATCGCCCTTATATTGTCAATTGGCATCTGGATGCTTGAAGGTGCGTGTAAAATAAAATCGCTTTTGCCAAAACGACCGAGGCCAAAAGTAGAGGAAGTCCGGTTAAGATATGGCTCATTAATGGAAAGTAAGACCCCATTTCTATGCGACATTTTAGTTAATAATATCAAGGGCGACAAGGACTGCTCGCTGAAGCATGTTGAGATATCCCTGAACAATGTGAAGGGTACGACAGAAGGTTATTTAGGATATTATGATGAGAACGGATTTAGCGTAATAACATCAACATCGCTTCCTTTGACTATCCCAATCGGACCAAGTATTCCTGCTTGTATAGTGGGATGTTGTTCTATATTAAACGCTTCCCCGAAAAACGATCCTTTGCCTGCTTTCGTGACAATAACGTTTAATACTGGCAAATCCTTTACCAAAAAAATGAATGCCTTGTTCGACCCTTGTATCGATAAATATTCTTTTGTTGAGCCGAGGTTATGATTTTTAAATCGAGGGTCAGAATAAATAATAGATAGCTGTCCCCGTTTATTCGTTTATTCCAAAAGTTAGCGGAAAGGGCACAGGTGTTTTAATAACCTTATGCAATTGGTTTTCTGACAACTGCCAATATTGCGCCTAAGCCGAGAAGTAAAAGCGTGGCGGTTTCAGGAATGCCTACTTATAAATCTCGTTAAACAATTCATTTGCCTGTTCGGTATCCAAGGTTTTTAAGATTTTGTATTCTTCGAGGGCTGAACCCTTGTCGCCAACTATTAAATAGGCAACACCAAGACTAAAGTGTGCCTCAGCTAAATCC
>Ga0315284_10005584_pt1 | contig 17887 bp, 14 predicted proteins | sample YL17G09_16_MG_FD_203696 | JGI IMG/M metagenome (GOLD analysis project Ga0315284, IMG submission 203696) | Sediment microbial communities from Yellowstone Lake, YNP, Wyoming, USA - YL17G09_16 | ecosystem: Environmental > Aquatic > Freshwater > Lake > Sediment | place: USA: Wyoming | collected...
AACTTGTTCCCCTCCCTCCTCCTCGACCCCTCCCCTCTCTCGACCTCTCGACGCTGACGACGGCGGAAAATAAGGAGAATCCGAAACATCACTGCCCCGCCGCCCTCCTGTAGATTTCGACGTAGTCGATAGCGGGCCTCGCCCAGCTCCAGTCCGTCAGCATAATCCGAGACTGGAGAGACCTGAACCATTGCCGATCGTTGTAGAAGGCGTCGAGAGCCCTGTTGAGAGCCGAGTCGAGCGCTCCCGCGTCGGCTCCTTCAAAGGCGAAACCGTTCGTGGCGTCGAGCCCGTCGCGCTCCCAGTCAGAGGACCCCTCGACCTCCCAGGCCGCGCGGGCCTTGTCGTAGTCGACGTCGAAGACCGTGTCGTGGAGCCCACCCGTGGAGCGGACGACGGGGACGGTGCCGTAAGCGCACTGTTTTTTTTTTTCAAAAAAGGAAAAGTGAGTTTTCCCCCCCCCCCCCTCGTCCGAAGAAAGAAAAGAAAAAAAAACTCGAGAAAAAAACATATCTCTTACCGAGATCAGCTGCGCCAGCCCGCACGGCTCGAACATCGAAGGCATCACGATCAGGTCCGCACCCGCGTAGATCAAATGACTCAGAGGCTCGTCGAACGCGAAGACGAAGGCGGCGTTGTCGGATTGCAGCCGCGACGCGAGCGCGTCGAATCGCCCTTGGACTTTCGGGTCCGGCGCCGAGCCCAAAAGGACGAACTGCGCGCCGCGGTCGAGGGCGCGCCATGCGGCGTGCTCGATCAGGTGCACGCCCTTCTGTTCCGTCAGGCGCGACACCACCGCGACGACGGGTCGGGAGTCCCCGTCCCAACCCGAAAGACCCAACCTTCTCCGAAGCGCGTCCCTTGCCGCCTGCTTCCCTGCCTCTGCGGTCTCGGAGTTGTAAGGCATTGGCAAAAAGGGATCGTTCGAGGGGTCCCAGATGTCGGGGTCGATCCCGTTGCGCACCCCGCTGAACTTGCCCGCATTGGGAGCGATGGCGGGCAGCCCCGAAATCTCCCTCGCGTACGAGGGGGAAACAGTGGTGAAGGCCTGCGAGTGGTGCGCGGCGTCGCCGATCGCGGCGAGGCCGAAGTCCGCATTGTGGATCGTGAAGACGGCGCGAGGCGTAGGCAGGCCGTTGCAGTGGTAGTTGTTCCAGAGGAGGCCGGCGACGGGGGCCGTTGACCAGTCGTGGCAGTGGATCTGTTATTTATTGTTATTGTGTTTTTTTTTTGAAAAGGAAAAAGAGAGGAAGAAAGTGAGTCGAGGTCGAGGTCGACGGGAAAAAAGGGGGAAAAAATCTCAGACTCCAAAAAAACTCACGATGTCCGGCTGCCTCCCGCTCTGCAGCAGGAACTCCAAGGCGGCCCCGCAGAACCACCCGAACCGCGCCGCGTCGGCCCTCGAGTCGCCGTAGACGCCGCCGTTGGCGAACTTGCCGTCGGCGGGCTCGACGAAGAAGGTGCGGAGCCCCTCGACGACGCAGGACGAAACCTGAGTTTTTGATCGAGTTTTTTTTTCGAGGGTCAGCGAAAAGAGAAAACACACGACGAGAGGCGCGGAGAGAGGCAAAGAGAAACGAAAAATCTAAAAGAGAGCGCAGCAAGAAAAGAAAAAAAGGAAAGAAAAAACCTCACCCAGACGTGCGTCCCGCCGTAGTCAAACTCGCAGTCGAGCGCCATCGCGCCCAGCAGCGGCGACTGCGAGAAAAACCCAAACCTCGGCACGATGACCTCGACGAGGTGGCCCGCCTCCTGCACCGCCCTCCCCAGCGCCGTCACGACGTCTCCGAGGCCCCCGACCTTGGCGATCGGGGCCATCTCGACCGCGACGTGCACGACGTGCAGCCCGGGCTCGGCCAGCGGCGACCCCTCGACGGGGAGCTGGTAGTCCGCGCCGCCGCGGTTGTCGTACCGCGCGTGCGCGCCTCCCTCCCCGGGCCCGTCGCTGAACACGGCCTGCAGCGAGAAGGCCGAGCGGGGCACCTCGACCTCGAGCGAGAAGTGGCCGCCCGAGCCGGCGCCCGGCCGCTCCATCTCGACGGCGGCGCCGGAGCCGCGGGGGTGGCTCCAGCGGTTGAACCCCACGCGGGCAAAGACCCTCTCGGCGCCGCTCAGCGGCGTGTCCCCCGGGTTGTACTTCAGCACGGCCTTGCTCCCCGCCCTCAGGGGCTCGGGGTCCGTGTAGAGGACGTGGCGCTGCTGCCTGCGGCGGACCGCGGCGGCCTTGGCGGCGGCGTCGGCCCTGGCCTGCGCCCGCGCGGCGGCCGCGGCCGCGGCGCGCGCGGCCGCGGCCTCGCGCTGGCGGCGCTGCTCGAGCTCCAGCTCCGGGGCGAGCGACGCGGCCCAGGCCTCGTCGTCGGCCGCGAGGCCGTCGGCCCTCAGGAAGGCGGCGGGAGGCTGCACGGAGACGAAAAAGTCGCGGCCGCCGTTGTTGTCGACGACTTCTTCCTCGCCTCGGCCGTTGTCGCCGCCGAAGGACGCCCTGACGACGAAGGAGAGGGCGCCGTCTGCTGCGCGCGGGGCCAGCGGGGCGCGCCACCAGTCTCCAGGAGCAGCAGCAGAAGGGGAGGAGGAGGAGGAGGAGGAGGAGGAGGAGGCGGAGGAGGCGGCGGCAGAGGCCTTGGAGGCGGCGACGACCTCTGGCGGGCCGTCGCACCGCACGAACTCGACGTCGCGCGGCAGCTCCCAGCGGTTGGAGCCCAGGTGCAGCACGGGCGCCCTTTTCAGGCCTTTCCCGCCGCTCCTCCCTTTGAAGGCCTCGCTCTCTGCGGCGTTGAAGTAGAGCACGCCGCCTCCCCCGGCGACCAAGGGCTTCGGCGAAGTCGTCCAGAGCGGCATCGCCGAGTCGACGCCGAGCTGCCTCGCCTCGCGCGCGGCGGCGACCGCGGCCGAGGCGCGCTCCCTGCCGCGAGCGGCGTCGTCCCTCCTGGCCTGGCGCTCCGCCTCCACGGCGGCTTCCCGCTCGGCCTCCCTCGCGGCCTCGCGGCGGGCCTCGGCCTCGGAGGCCGCCCTCTCGAGGGCCAGCTCGCCCCAGAGCGAGGGCGTCATCTCCGAGGCGAGCGGGACCACGAAGTCGCCGCCCGAGGCGTTGTCGACGGCGACGGCCGCCGCCTCGGCGTCGCCCGCCCCTCCCCGCGCGGCCTCGACGACGAAGTCGAGCTCGAACGCCTCGGGGGGCAGGTCGAGCGCGGCCACGTGCCAGTTCCCGGAGCCGTCCGGGGCGGGCGCCGGGGCCGCGGGCAGCGGGAAGTGGGCGGGGCCCGCCGCCACGAGCGGCAGGGACCAGCCGTTGCAGCGCGCGTGGAGGCGCAGCGGCGCGCCCCCCGCCGCTCGCAGCGCGGCGCCCCCCTCGGTCGCGCTGGCCAGGTTGTAGAACACGGCGACGCTCCCCCCGGCGACGGGCCTCCGCGGGAGGGTGAAGTAGACCCAGTCGCCCCGGTCCGGCGGCGGCGGCGCGGCGGCGGCCGCGGCGGCGGCGGCGCGCGCCGCGGCGGCGAGCGCGGCGCGGGCGGCGGCGGCCTCCTCGCCCCCCGCGCTGCTCCCCTCGGAGATCTCGGAAAGTGCCCTGTCGACGGCGGCGTCGAAGGCGTCCTCGTCGCCGGCGGCGAGGGCCCTCTCCGCGGCGGCGACCGCGAGGTCGAGGACGGAGGGCTCCTTCTTCGTGGGGGGGGGCAGAGCCGAAACAACAGCGGTTGCGGCCGCGGCCTTTCCGGGGGAGGGAGACGGGGCGGCCACCGCCGCCGCTGCCGCCGAAGGAGCGCCTGCTCCTCCTCCTCCTCCTCCCCCTCCCGCGGCGGACGAGCGGGTGGTGTGGGAAGGAGAGGACGACGACGACGGCGGCGATGACGACGGCGCCTTCTCCCCGCTGCTGCTGCCGCCCTTCTTGCCTCCCGCCGCCGCCGACGCCTTCTTCGCTCCTCCTCCTCCTCCCGCTCCAGAGGGAGGGGAAGGAGAGGCGCCGGCGGCCCCGGCAGAGGGCGGCAGGGCGCGAACGACGCCGCCGCCGCCGCCTCCGCCCCTCCCGACCCCGCTGCCCGCCCTCAGGGAGGCGCCTGCAGCCAGCACGGCGGGCGCAGCGGGCGCGGCGGCGGCGACAGCGGCGGAGGCTCTTCTCGCGGGGAGCGCCCCCGCCCTGCTCCTCGACTTCGACGGCGCCGCGGAGGCGTCGTCGAAAGAGAAAAGGATCGTTCCGTCCGCATGAACAGAGGCGGCCACTCCCTCGGCGACGACGGTGGCGGCGACGGCGGCGGGAGCAGGAGCGGGGGTGGGAGGAGACGGAGGAGGAGCAGCGCGCTCTCCCTCCTTCGCCTCCGCCGCTGCCGCCGCCGCTGCTGCCCTCTCCGCCTCCTCCGACCTCTGCAGCTCCGCCCGGAGGGCCGCGTCCTTTGCCTCGAAGGCCTCGACGACGGCGGAAGCGGCGGCTTCGGGGCGCGACGAGAGCGACGCGAGCGCGCGCTCGACCTCGGAGCGCAGCACGGCATTCTCGGCGGCGAGCAGCTCTTCGGCTGCTGCCGCGGGAGAGGAGTCGCCTGCCGATGCTTTCGCCGTCCGCTGCTGCTGCTGCTGCTGCTGCTTCGGCACGGACGCGAGAGGGGCCTGGTGATCGATGAGTTTGAAAAAAAAAGGAGATTTTGTTTTTTGGTGAGCCTGAAATGAGCGGTCGAGAAGAGAGGGCGAGAGGGAAAGAAAGGAAAAACGCTATCGCCTCCTCTCGATCGGTCGAACGCTCTTTCCTCTATCATCCTCTTCGTTCTGGCCTCTTGTCTCCTCTGAATCCTCGAATTCTCTCGCTAGAGAGCAGCCCCGCATTATAATGCGCCTTGTTATCGAAGAGAACGAGGAAAGCAGTCGCGCCTCGAAGGCGATATCCCGTGGCGGAGATTCTGGCCCCCCTGATCTGCCTGCTCGTCGTCGCTAGCTCTCTCTTTTACTTCTTACCTTTTGCGCTTGCTGCTGTTTTCCATTCACGAGGCAGCTGCTGCTGCCACCACCGGGGCGGGACGTCCTGGAGACACCAGCACGCGAGGCTAGCTCGGTTTTTTAAAAGGGAGAGATGAGGGGAGGAAGAAAGAGAGTTGAGGCGATAGAAAAAGAGAGCAAGAGAGCAAAGAGTGCTCAGATTCAAAACTGCCGCACTTTCCCCTCTTCGGCAGCTGCTTTCGCTCCGTACCTGCTGCGCGCATCGTATGAGGACAAGCGGATGCTCAGCTCGGGTCGATCGGGGGGGGGGAACGAAGCGAATGCGCGCGCGAGAGGATATGGAGTTGACGAAGCGGTTTCGATCTCTCCCGACGAACGCTTGCTTTTCGGCTTTTTTTTTCCGCCCAAAGCAAAAACAAAAACAGTGCGCGACCTCTTGTCGAGTTAAACTCGTCGAGAGGACGCGTACTGTTGGAACCTCGAAGCTTCTTCGACTCGAGGGTCCAATTCGTCCACTACTTTGGAGCAGCAGGCTGCACCTGCTTTCCCCCCCAGAGCTGCTCGGCCCCAAATTCTCGACGCCTCCTCGTCGTTTTTTCTGCAAAAAAATCATGATGCGCGAGGCACTCAAGCTGCGGACCTCCTCGGCTGCTGCTGAAGCGAGAGGTCTAGAGAGCAGCAGCTCGAACGTGCATCTGCGGCGGCGGCGGCCACGCTCGAGCGGCGAATTTTTTCGCCATCGCCATTTGACGCTGAATATTTCTTCGCTGCCTCCCCCTCGCTCGCTGCCCCCTCAGGAGGCTGTCACCGCCGCAGGTGAGAAGAAGACCGTGCTTATCCTCCTGGTCCAATCCATCTGCGATTCCATGAGGGAGGAAGACAGAGAGAGAACAATTTGGGGCGAGGAAAGCATCAACCTTTTCGTCCTCTAAAACACGGAACACACGAAAAAACCGAAAACCAAAAAAAAACAGGCCTCTTCCTCGCCACCCAGTCTTCCTTGTCGCCGCCGTCGCTCCTCCACGAGGCGGCCTCTCTGCTCGCAGCCGCGGCTGCGGGAGCCCTGGCGGCAACCGCTGTGAGCGGCTCAAGGGTGGGGGCTTTCTCGAAGGCGACGGAAGTGCCTCCTCTTCCCGTTGTCGCCGTCGCCGCCGCCGCTGCCGTCGCACGAGAGGAAGAGGAGGAAGCAGAAGAGGCGGCGGAGACGACCCCGCTTCCCGCCGCTTCTTCCTCTTCTTCTTCTTCTTCTTCTTCTCTCGAGGAGGCAACAGCAGCATTCTCGGGAGAAGAAGAAGAGCAGCGATGGGAAGAAAAGCAAGAAGCTTCATCGAAAAGGAAGAGGAAGGCGAAGGAGAAGACTGCCTGGGGAGAGGCCTGGGCCGTCCTCGGCAGCGGCAGCAGCGACGCCTCGAAAGCCCCGGCCCCGACCTCCTCCTCTCCGCCGCCGCCGCCGCCCTTCCTCCCCGCGGGCGCCTCCCTGGGCCCTCTGCCCCCCGCGACGAGGGCCCTGCAGGCCCTGGCTCCCGGCCCCAGGGCCGCGCTCGTCGCCGCGTGCCTCGCCGCGCTGGAGAGGGGCGCAGGAGGAGAAGGAAGGGGGGGAGGGAGAGGAGCAGGAGGAGGGAGCTCGCCACCTCCGGCCGCGGAGCAGGCGGCCGGCAAGGGCGCCGACGGCGAGGAGGAACGCGAGGGAGGAGCGGGGGCAGCAGCCCCGCCGCCCTCGCTCGCGGACGAGGGCCGCGCCGCCGTCGCCGCGGCCGCGGCCTCGGCCCGCGCCGCCTGGCTGACCGGCGCCCGCGTCGCCGTGCGGGCGGCGGAGACGGCGCCGCGAGGAGGAGGGACGCGAGCGGCCGCGGCGGCCCCTGCGGGGAGGGGCTCGAGCAGCAGCGGCGGCGGCAGCAGCAGCGGCAGCAGCAGCAGCTCCTCCTTCCCTTCGGGGGTGCCCGACGCCCTGGCGGCGCTGCACGCGGCGGCGCTCGCGTCGGCGCGGCTGGAGGAGGAGGAGGGGGACGAGGGAACGGGAGCGGGAGGGAGAGGGGGAGGAGGAGGCGGCTCCGAGCCCTCCCCCGCTGCGGCCCTCGCTTCTTCGGCTTCTTCGGGTTCTTCTTCTTCGGCCCCTCCTCCTCCTTACTCGCGGCCCGTGGACGCGAGGGAGGCCGCGAGGGCACTGCTCGAAAGGGCGGAGCGAGGCGGGGGGGGAGGAGGAGGAGGAGGAGGGGGGGGAGAGGCTTTGTTCTCCGCCGGATTCTCTCCTTCTCCTTCTGCTCCTCCTCCTCTGCCCCTCCTCCAGCGCTCCGTCGTCCCGGCCCTGCTGCTCGACGCCGCGGCCAGGGCGGCAGACGCCGTGGCCTCCGAGGCGCTCTCGGCGCTCGCGGCCTCCTCGGCGGCAGCGGCGACGGGGGCGGCAGCAGCAGCCTCGGCAGCGGCGGCGGCAGCGGCGGCAGCCGCCCCCCTTTCCCTCTCGCTCGCCGCCTCGGGCCTCGTCTCCCCGCGCCTAGCCTCCTCGCACCGCGCCCTCGAGGAGTTCCGCAACCGCGTCGCCATCGCGACGTTCCTCGATTCGGGCCCGAGGGACGTCGTCGACGTCCTCGAGGACCGGCTGCAGCTGCTGGTCCCCGGCGAGGGCGGCGTACTGGCCGCGGCGCGCGTCCCCGCGGCCTCGCTCGGCGCCTCCTCTCCGGCCTCCCCCTCCTCCTCCTCGTCTCCGTCGCCTGGCGCCGCTGCCTCTGGCCTCTCGGCCCTCTCCCTCCCCTCGCCGTTCTCGAGGGCCGGCGAGAGGGCCTCGCTGCGCGGCTGGAGGCTCGCTTTCGCGCTCTCGCTCGAGCTCGCTGACGTCGCGCTGCCGCTGCTGTCGGCCGCGGCCTCCGCGCTGGGGCGGGCGGCCGCCTGGCTGCTACGGGAGCTCGTCGGGAGGGCCGTGGGGGCGCTGGTGAGCGGGGCGAGGGCCGGGGTCGCGGCCGCGGCGGAGGGGGCGGGCGTGCCGTTCCTGTTTGGCCGGGGCGGGGCGGCGCAGAGGCGGCGGCGGCGGGAGGAGCAGCAGGAGGAGGAGGAGGCGCGGCGGCGGCGGGAACGGGAGGCTTCGGCCTCTGCCCTCCGGGGGCGGCACCGCGCGAGGCAGCGAGAGAGCGACTTCCCGCCCTCGTGGCGCCTCGGGGGCGGCGCGGACGCGGACGGGGGGGACGGAGGGGGGAGCTGGTTTGGCGGGAGCGCAGGCGCGGCGGGCGCATGAATAAAGAAGAGGTTTTCTGTTTCTCTCTCTCCCTTTTTTTTCGTTGCGTTTCTCTGGAAAACCACTTGTTCTCTAAATCAAACTGGTGGCCAAGTTCTCGTGTGTTACATGGGTGGTGGTGGTGGAAGGAAGAGGGAGGTGGGAGCGGGGGGGGGGGTGAGAAGGAAGAAGGGAGGAGGTCTAGGTCGTAGAGAATCGGCGATCGAGAAGAGCGGCGAAAATAGTTTCGTCCATCGTTTCTCCCTTCGTTTCTCCCTTCAGTTTGGCTTCGCTCTCCCAATTTCTCCTCTCCGGGCTGTCTGCTTGTGCGTCGCACGCGTCCACACAAACGCGAAAAGTGAAAACTCCCTCTCCTCATTCCAGCGGCGGCGGCGCTTTCCATCAGTGCGCCGCCTTTTTGCTCGCCCCGGTCGCCTTGTCAAATGCGACGTAGAGGAGGAAAAGAGCCGCTCCCCCGGCCAGCCCCGGGGCCGAGGCCCGCATGGTGCCCGTGAGCATCGGGTGCGTGCGCCAGGCGTCGAGCTTCTTGTAGTTGATCATCGTGAAGAGAGAACGAAGAGAGAACGAATAGAGAGGAGGAATCGTTTTTTTTTTCGAGTTTGAGGAGTGAATGTCCTCCATCACTTTTCTTCCCCTCCAGTGAGCCGAAAGGAACTAAAAAATCAATCTAGCAGGGGAAGCTTCTCTCTCCAGACGCATCGACCTCGGATTCCCGCCTCCTTCGCGTTCTCTTTACCCTTTGCTCGTCCACCATGACCGGCGCCGAGGCACCCACGACTTCGGGCGCTGCTGCTGCTGCTGCTGTCGCCCCCGCCTCATCCGCAGACTGCAGCAAGCCCAAGATGACGTTCAGGGGCGCGGCGAGGCTTGTCGTCGCCGCCAAGCGCTTCCAGGGTGCGTTGATTTGATGCTTTTTTTTACCTCCCTCTGGTCGCGTCTCTTTCTTTCTCTTTCTTTCTTTCTCTCTCTCTCTCTCTTTATCTCTTTGGCTCTCGAGAGCATCAGCTTGAAAGAGAGAGAGAGAGAGATGGATTTTTCCACTCCAGGCTCGAAGGAGCGGAGAGCGAGAGGAAAAAGACACTCGACAAATTCTTTCCAACAAGGCACAGAAGCGAGAGAGTGCCTCTTCGTCGCTCTCGCTTCTCTTCTTCCTCCTCTCTCCGTCGCAGCCTCGCCCCTCGCTGCCCCTTTTGCCTCTTCGCAATGGTGCACGGGGCTCTTCTCACGAGGCCCCCTGCGAGGAATGCAGCCCCCCAAAAAGAGCTCGCTGAAGGCGCGGGCGAGAAGGCCGTCGATCGAAGGCAGCGAGGCATTGCGAGAGGCTGAGCAGGACGAGAAGACACCGCGCTCTCGCCTCGTCTCCTTCTTTCCCTCTAACACCCCTTTTGTCTTTCCTCTCTTTTCTTTGAACAAAACCTTTATCACAGCCGCGCTCAACCCGACGTACACCTTCGGAAAGAGGGCCGACTCCGGGGGCAACGCCTCAACCACCGTCTCCGGCTGGACTAAGGCGGACGCGACGAGCTCCTCCCCCGTCGACGTTGCCGCGGCCAAGGCGGCGGGCGGAGCTTCGATCCCGCCGCTCAGCTCGCCGCCGCTTGGCGCGACGCCTCCCAAGAAGGTCTACGACCACCACGGGCACAAGGGCAACCTGATCTTCAACCCGCTGCCGGAAATTTTCACTGCCGAGAAGGCCTGAATTCATCGAAGGCGAAAGAGTAGAGGAGAGGAGAGGAGAGGAGGGAATGAAAAGATGAAGATGAAAAAAAATTGTACAGACTTCTTTTTTTGCTTTTTTTGCTGCCTTGCTTTCTTTCCGTTCTTTTCTTTCGCTCCCGTGTCAAAGTACTTAGTCTTCTCCAGAAGAAATAATTTACACTCGTGGTCTCTCTCGCGGAGGGCAAGGAAAAGGGGCGCGAGAGTTGAAGAGGCTTCCTAATTCAACCCTTGCCGCACTCGCCCCGCAGCGCGCAGGAGCCCGGGCACAAGTCGCCGCCGCTGCTGCTGCTGCTGCTGCCGCCGCTGCTGCTGCTCGAGAGGACGCTGCACCCTTCCAGGCAGCTCGAGCCTGCGACCAGCGCCAGGTCCTCCTCCAGATCCGGGGCGACCCCGAAGGAGAACTGGCAGCTGAAGTCGTCGAGGTTGGGCGACATCCTCAGCGGCAGGCCCATGTCGTTCGCGAAGAACGACTGCGTCGGCAGCTTGCACGAGTTGAGGCAGGCGGAGACGCAGTTGGTAGATGCCAGGTAGCGACAGTAGGCGACCTTGCAGCCCGTGCGGCGTCCCGCGCCCCCGAGAGGCGAAGAACCGGCAGCTCCACCGCCCGCTCCCGCCGCGCTCCCGCCTCCGCCGTCGTTGACCTCCGTCGGGCCCATGAGCCACTCGCAGGCCAGCGCCGTCGCCTCGGCGTTGATCCTCGCGCTGGCGTATGGCAAGGGCCGAGAGAAAAGCACCGCGAAGGCCGCGGGGAGCCACGGGGGGAAGAGCGACCGGAGGATGCCGCGGGTCCTGGCCGCGGTCTCGCTCGGCGCGAGCGCGTTGAGCCGTCTCGTCAGGTCGACGATCGCCTCGTAGCTTCCCCTGGGCTCCGCGCTGTCCTCTCCTTCCAGAGCCAGAGCCATCTTGGAGCGGAACAGGGCGAGGACGAGCCTGGAAAGGGGCCTGGCGTCGATGAGCGCGACCTGCGCGTCCCAGCCCGGAGGGGGCGGGGGAGGGGACCGGAGGGCGAGGCGTCGAGGGGACTGGGGCCGAGAGGCAGCAGCAGAGGTCGAGGACAAAGAATTCGGAGACGATTCGGGAGCCGCGAACGCGGGCTTGGTTCTGCTTCTGCCTCTGTAGCCCCGACTGGACATCAGGTGCACCCGAGGGGTCGAGAGCTGCATCTCGAAAACCAGTCTCGAGCGCGAAGACGGGGGAAGGCGACGAGAGCGGCAACGAGGGGGAGAGATTTGAGTTTTTCTCGAAATATCGAGCGCAGTGAGTTTTTCATTTTCCACGTCGACTCGATCTAACCTCTCTCTCTCTCTCTCTCTCTCTCTCTCTCTCTCTCTCTCTTTTCTTTTCCATGCGCCCTCCCTTAGGCCACTCACCCGCAGCCTCGACGGGCACCACCGCGGCCATGAGGACCTCTCGAACTGTCCTCTCGTTCTGCTCTCTGGCGAGGAGCAGTGGCGGCGGGAGGGAGAGCGAGAGAGGGTTCAATGTAGTCGTCGGGTTTCCCACACCGGCGACATCGACCTCGACCGCCGCCGCCGTGGCCTCGCTCCTCTTCCGCCGCCGCCGTCGCTCCCCGACCTTTTCGGCCTCCGCCGCCGCCGTCGCCTCCTCGTCCTCGTCCCACTACTTCTCCGAGTCCGAGGAGGACGATGAGCTCTCCTTCTACCGGATCCGGGACCGGGCCCGGAAGCAGGAGAGGAAGACGACGAGGGTGCCCAAGTCCAGGGGGGCGGCGGGGCTCAGGGCGAGCGGCGCGCTCTCCCACGCCTCGTCGACCTCGTCCTCTTCCTCCTCCTCCCCGTCGTCGCCGCCGCTGCCCCCCCAGCCCCGCCCCCCTCCGGGTCACCCCCTGCGCCCGACCTACGCCGACGTCGACTCGATCTCCCGGGGGGGGCCCTCCTCCAGGGGCAGGAAGGGCACGGGGAGCAGGAGGGTGCCGCACAGGCTTGACGCTGAGGAGCGCGCCGCCTTTGACGCCGCCCGGCGCAAGGAGGGGCTGTCGGCGTCCTCGGCCCCGGCCCCCGCCGGCGGCGCCGCCTCCGCCTCTCATCCTTCTGCTGTTGCTGCTGCTGCTGCTGCTTCCGGCGGAGGAGGCTTCGTCTCTTTGAGGGGCTCTGGGTACAGAGCCGGGAGGAAGGGGGCCCCTCTGGCCAACATCTGGCGGCAGGTGAGAAAGAGAGAGAGCAGTTTTTTTTCCCCTCCATCTTCTTCGAGTTTTTTCCTTTCTTTTTGTTTCCTCACCTCTCTCTTTCCTTCTCTCTCCCTCTCTCTCAAATCCTCCCTTTTTTCATTCAGTGGTGCGACGTCGCCGGCCTCCCGACGATAGTGCTCATGCGCGGCGGGGGGGGGGACCCGAGAGACACCGTCGTCGCCGACTTCTCGACGCTGAGGCTGCCTCGGTCGCTCGCGGCCTCCCTCTCAAGCGGAGAGTGGCCTGCGGAGGCTCCGGCGGCGACGACTGCAACCTCTGCCTCTCCCTCGCTCCCGGAAGCGCTCTCGTCGCTGGCCAGGGAGCACAGGGTGCGGCCGCTCTCCGAGGCGGAGACGGCCTCGGCCTGTCCCTTCACGCACGAGGCGAGGCCGAGCAAGGCCGGAGAGGAGCCCGAGGTCGACCTCGCCGCCGCGTTCGTCCCGATCTGGCAGCTGCTGCCGCGGCCGCTCTTCGCGTTCGAAGGGGACAGGGCGGGAGCGAGGGCCCTGGCGAGCGCGCTCAGCGACAGGGAGGGGACAGTGGGGAGGATAGCTCGCGCGGCTGTCGAAGAGGCCGCGCGGGGGAGGGAGGAGGCGGCGGCAGAGGCCAAGCGGAAGAGGGGGCTCGAAGAGAAAAATGTGTAGAATAGAGTTTCGCTCTTCGTTGTTGCAGTTTTCCCTATCTCTCTTTTCTCTCACCCCGCGCCGGCTCCGCCTCCGCTGAGCCTCGCGCCCGGAACGTGGGACGCGTCCGCCCAGCGCATGAGGCGCCAGTCAAAATCCCTGAAGGAGGACGGGGGCTCTTTTTTTCCGTCGCCGCTGCAGCTCTCGTCGCTTTCGTCGCCGCCGCCGCTGCTGCTGCTGCTCCTCTCCGCCTCCTCCTCCTCCTCCTCTTCCTCCTCCTCTTCCTCCTCCTCCTCGTCGCCCCTCTCCTTTCTCTTCTTCTTCCTCTTCTTCCGAGTCACCACGATCTCGGTGATGGAGCCGTTCGCCGAGCGGGGAGGCAGGGGCACTCCGGGGAAGAGCTCGGCCGCCGCGGCCGAGATCGCGCCTCCGTGCGAGACGACGGCGACGGCTTTCGTTCCGCCCTCGCTCCAGCTTCCGCCCTCGCTCCAGCTTCCGCCCTCGCTCCAGCTTCCGCCCCCGCTTCCGCGGCAGCCCTGGCTCCCGCTCCCGCTCCCGCTCCCGCTCCCGGCTCCTTCCGGAGGAGGCAGGAACGAGGCCGCGACCGACGCCAGGGCCGCGGCGACGCGCGACCGGACCTCTATCGGGCTCTCCCCTTCCCCGAACGGGAGGGAGCGGCGGGGGGAGCCCCGGCGGGGGAGGGCGCCCGTCCCTGCTCGCGCCCACGCCCCGGCTCCGGCTTCGGCGTCGGCGAAAGCGGCGGCGACGCCCCCCAGCCCGGCTGGGACCCGGTGGCGACGGGGAGATCCGCCCCGACCGGCCAACGCCGCGGCGGCCTCCGGGTCCCGCCGCCGCAGCTCCTCGCGCGTGAACCCCGTCGCCCTGCCCAGCGCCCTCTCGCGGAGCCTCTCGTCGACGACGAGGGGGACTCCCGCGCCTCGCCCCCCGGCCGCCGCCGCCGCCGGCCCCGCCCGCGCTCTCGCCGCCTCGGTGGAGGCCTCCCTCACGACCTCGGCGGTCTCCCTCGCCCGCAGGAGGTCGGAGGAGACCACGGCGCAGAGGGGAGACGCGCCTTCTCCGCCCCCGCCGCCGTCGCCGCCGGCGCCGCCGCCGCAGGCCGCGACCAGGGCCTCCGCCAGGGCCCGCGCCTGCCGCCTGCCCGTGTCGTTGAGCGAGGGCTCCGGCTCTGACTCGACCTCGGCGGCAGGGCGCTCTCGGCCGTCGCCTCCTCCCGCCCCTCCGTCCCCTCCGCCGTTTCCTCTTCCGTGCCTCCTCGCCGTCGCCGTCGGGTCGTTCCTCCGGTACTGCCCCTGCAGCCTCCCGCCGAGGTTCCAGTCCGTCTCTCCGTGCCTGCAGAGGAAGAGTCTGAGCGCTGCTCTTCCTCGGCGGCTGGGGGACGGGTTCAGCAGGCTCGCGGCCGCGCGCGAGGAGCGTGCGAGCGAGGCGGCTGAGGCGGCGGCGCGGCGGTCGGCCCTTGTCGTCGTCGTTGTCGGCTTGATGGCGACGTTGCTCTCATTCTCGGCAATTGCCGTCTCTCCGCTCATCTCTTCTCGCTGTTTGTCCCTCGTGACGACAGAAAGGTCTCTACTTCACTCTTTTGTAAAACGCGGACTCTTTTAGCCTTCTCCAGAAGGAGCGCGGAAGAGAGAGAGAGGAGGAGAAACCTTGAGAAAAAAGATGGAGTTTTTTTTTTTTTTTTGTGAACGAGTTTTTATTACAAACAGGAGTTTTTCATTCCCAACAGACGACGCTCTCTGATGAGGCTCTCTGATGATCAATCGTCCTTGAAGAATGGTGTCAAAAAGGGAAGCGCTGCGCTTCAAGAGGATGAGGGTACAAGTTACCAAAAAGGAAAAGGAAAAAAAAGGACGCTGCAAGCTGTAGAGTAAGAATGTTTGTTTTTGTCTTCCCTCTCTTCTACTCTGCCGCGGTCTCAGCCGAAGCCGCCGCCACGCACCTCCGCCTCAGCATCGCGACCCGCCTCCGCGCCCCGCCGACGAATACCCCCCCCTCCCCTCCTTCGTGCTCGTCGCCGCCGCTGTCGTTGTCCGAAGAGGAAAGGAGCGACGCCGCTACTGCAAAGAGCCCCGACGCCCCCCGCTTCCCGGCTGCCAAGAAGCGCCCCTCGGAGGAGGCGTGGAGGATGCCGGACAGGGCGGGAGCGCCGCCGCTGGCCCAGGCCTGGAAGAGGGAGGAGAGGCTCCCGAGGTAAGTGGTCGCGGAAGAAGAAGAAGGACAGGGAGCGTCGTCATTGCCGTCCTTGGCGGCGGCGAGAGGGGAAGAGCGCCCCTCTTGCCCCTCGCAGCTCGCTCCAGCTGCTCCTGCTGCTGCCGTCGCCGTCCGAGGGGAGAAGCGCGCGGCCTTGGGAGTCGACAGGGCGAGGAAGGTGGCGGCCCTCGCGGCGGCGTCGGAGGTCGCGGCGGAAGCGCTGGCCTCGGCTCCCTCTCTGCCCCCGCCGACGTCGTCAAGCGAGAGCGACGAGCGCGTCGCTTCCTCTTCCTCTTCCTCCTCCCCTTCGAACACGACGCTGAGCACGCGGCGGTGCCCTCCTCCTCCTCCGCCGCCGCCCAGCTGCTGCAAGTGCTGCCGGGAAGCATCGGCCCTTCGCCTCCGCGCCGCCGAAGAGGAGCGGCGCGCAGCAGCGGCAGCGGAAGAAGAAGAGGGAGAAGACGAGGCAGCGAGGAGCGCCAGCCTCTGCAGCGCCGCTGCGGCCGCCCCCGCCGCCTCCGCGACGGCCCCCGCGGCCGCCCTCGCGGCCCTCGCCGCGGGCCCCGCGAGCTCCAGCTCGGGCTCGGGCTCTCCCTCGATCAGGCAGTACAGGGCGTGGACCCCCCGTGCCATCGCCAGGTGCCACAGCGAGTGGAAGCAGAAGTAGAGCCCCGGGAGGACCTCGGGCAGCGGGAAGAGGAGCAGGCCGGCGAGGATCGAGAGGCCGGCCCGCCCGAGGCGCCGCCGCTCGTCCGGGGTCGTGGCGTGTGGGAAGAAGGGGCGCGGGGTGGCCGGGAGAGGGCCCGGGGGGGGGAGGGGGGCGGGGGCCGGCCCGCCGGCCTCCCCTCCCCGTCCTCCGCCCCGGACGCTCCAGAAGCTCTGCAGCCTCCGCCGCCGCTCCCGCTCGAGCCTCGCGTGCTCCCTGGCGTGCAGCCCGTGAAGGAGGCACTTGGATGCGGCGGCGGAGAGCACGACGGCGAGCAGGACCTTGGAGCAGGCCCCGAGCGAGATCGACCCCGCCGCGGCCGCCGCGAGCGACGCGAGGCTCTTGGTCGCCGCCGCCGGCGCTGCTGCTGCCGCCGCTCCTGCTCCTCCCTCCGACGGCGACGACGGCGACGGCGGCGGAGCCAGGGCCCCCGAGACGGCCATCACGGCCACGGCGACTGGGAACCCGGCCTCTGTCAGCACCCTGCTCACGAAATGGCACTTCGAGGAGATAAAGTGGCCGAACGAGCGCGCCATCACAAACTGCGCCGCGAGGATGTCCACCTTCCTCCAAGCGGTTCCTTTCACGCCCCAGAGCGTGCCCTGGAGTCCTGCGTTGGGGTCCATTTGGCAAAAGTGATAGGCGCATGCGAAAACGAAGCCGACGCCGAAGGTGACCTGAGGGGAGTTTTTGTAGGTTTTTTTTTGAAGGCAGGAAAAAGAAAAAAAAGTTGAGGAGGAGGAGGAGGAGGCGCGGAGGCGGAGGAAGAGGCCGAGGAGAGGTCGGGGTCGAGTGTAGCTCTCTCTTCTTCGTTCGCCTCTTAGGCCAAAGCGTCTCACGAAAGTTCAATTCCCTCCACTCTCTCTCTTTCTCTCTCTTCGTTGCTGGCCATCTCTTTCGAATCCAACCGGCTTTCATCGACCGACAACACCTTCGACAAGGCGGCCAAGGCGAGGAGTTTTGAGAACGACAGCAAAACACTGCGTGCGGAGAAAAAAACGTCGGAAGAGATAGAAACAGAGAGAGACATGCCGCCGCGGCGGCGGCGTCGAAGCAAAAAAAAAGAAAGAGAAAAGCTCCAAAAAAACTCCGACAACGCCTCTTTGAAACCACTCACCAAGTTCCAGTGCCTCCGCTTCGTCACGAACAGCTTCAGCGTGGGCACGCAGGCCGCCATCGTGGCGAGCGCCAGCACGTCGAGCACGAAGATGCCCGTCGTCGACGCAGAGACGCCGCGGGGAAGATGGTCGACGGAAATCGTCGCCGCCATCGTTTCGTCTCTTTTCTTTTTGCGCGTTTTCCCGCGGGCCCGCTCGTTCTCCTTTGTGTTCTTTTTGAACTAATCAGCAGCACCACAGACGGACCCGCTCTCTCCGCTGCGGGCGAGAGAAGCGGGAAACAAGGAAGGGAAGAACACGCAAAGCGCGCGAGAAGAAGACGGATGCGAGGAAGTTTCTTCTTCTTTCGCTGTTTTTTTTGTCAAAGATAGTGAGGAGCCAGCGGGACTATCGAGAAGGAAAATTTCTCCGCCACCTCCCCGAGACCCAGGATCAGATCCGCTCTGTCTGTTCTCTCTCTCCTTCTCTTCGTTTTCTCTCAATTCGCAAAACGCTGCTCTTTTCTCCATGACGGCACGGAGAAAAAAGAGAAGAATACGGGAGGACGAGCGATACTTTTCCTTCCGCACTATTCTCGTCGAGAAAAAAAATACACGGCAGCAACTGAAAAGACGCAACCTCCTCGAGGAGGTCCCCAAAGGATTTCTTCTCTCCCTCTCTTCTTTCCCCGCTCGATGGAACAAAAAGCCATCCAACAAACCGCAGCAGAGAGACAAAACAGAAAACTATCGATTTTATAAGATACGTTTTTTTTTTCGATAAAGTTTTGATAACAACGCCGTTTTTTTAAGCCTCAAAAGTAAGAAGAAAGAAGAATGGGCACGCTCCCTCTTGCACCTCATTTTACCTCGCCTCTGAAAAGAGCAAGGGAAAAAGAAGAAGCACAAAGGAAGAAGATGGCGAAAAAAAAAACAGGAAACAACAACGGGGCGCGAGAAAATGTTTGTAGAAAGAAAGCCTAAACAAGTCGAGAAAAACCATTTTTTCTCCCCCTGCTCAAAACCCCAATTCTCTCTCGCTCGCCTCTCTGCGGGGCCGCCCGGTGGGGGCGGGGCCCGGGGGGGGGGGGGGGGGGGGGGGGGGGGGGGGGGGGGTGGGGGGGGGGGCGAGCCCGTGGGGGGCGCGGTGGGGCCCTCCGGGCTCGGACGACTCTTGGCCCGCACTCGGTCGCCTGCAGCC
>Ga0315284_10005585_pt1 | contig 17886 bp, 25 predicted proteins | sample YL17G09_16_MG_FD_203696 | JGI IMG/M metagenome (GOLD analysis project Ga0315284, IMG submission 203696) | Sediment microbial communities from Yellowstone Lake, YNP, Wyoming, USA - YL17G09_16 | ecosystem: Environmental > Aquatic > Freshwater > Lake > Sediment | place: USA: Wyoming | collected...
TGAATGTCTTCGCGCAGCCGCGCGTTCTTCCGCCCACTCAAAGCATCTCCGTTTCCGCGCCGGTGACCTCGTAGCCGTCGCCACGCTCAAGCTTCTCGCACAAGTGCGCGAGCGCTGACGCTGTGCGCGCAGAGTCGGACGAGAGATGGGCCACGCGGATTGACGCACGGTGAAGGCCGCCGTCCGGATCGATCTCACAAACGGCGAACGCCGGCCCCTGCGCGTGAACTTGCGCGACAAGGTGTTTCACGATCGCGCGCCTCTCTTTGACGGAGCGCAGTCCGAACAACTGGTACGAGAGCGTCAGCAGCCCGACCCTCATCGCTCCCTAGCGCTCCACTTCCTTGAGATCGAACACGACAAGCCGATCGCCAACCTGCACATCGTCGAAGTCCTTGAAGCGAATGCCGCACTCTCGCCCCATCAGGACCTCGCGAACATCGTCTTCGAACCGTCGCAACGATGCGATCTCCCCCACGAACACCTCTTGGTCGTCGCGCAGGACCCGCACGTGGCTCTTCCGGGTCACCTTCCCGTCCGCAACGAAACAGCCGGCCACTTTGCCGGTCGGAATCTTGAACACATTCCGAACTTCGACGGACCCCACGACCACTTCCTCGAACTCCGGGGCGAGCTTTCGTTTGAGGGCCCGTTCAATCTCATCGACGAGGTCGTAGATGATGTCGTACGTCAAGACAAGGATGCCGTGCTCTTCCGCCGCTTTCGCGGCCTTGCCATCAGCTTTCACGCCGAACCCAACGACGAAGGACTCATTTTGCACGGACATGGCAAGCAGGACGTCGCTCTCGGAGATCGCGCCGACGCCGGCGTGCAGAATCGAGAGCTCGACGCCCTCAATGCTTAGGGACTCCAGCTCTCGCCGAGCCGCCTCGAGCGCGCCGGTAGACGAGGCCTTCAGAATGAGCTGAAGGCGAACCTTCTCTCCCGCCTCCTCCAGCAGCTCGTCGAACGTCATGACGCGCCGCACGCGCTTTGGCTTCTGCTCCTCTCTGGCTACTTCCACCGCTCGCTTCGCTGCCGCTTGGTCCTTGGCCACGACGATCCTCGTCCCGACCGCCGGGACCTCATCGAACCCCAGGACCTCGACCGCGTCCCCGGGCCTCGCCTCCGCCACGCGCTGGCTCGTCTCATCAAGCAGAGCCTTGACACGCCCGTAGGTCGACCCGGCAACGGCCCAGTCCTTCTCTCGGAGGGTGCCATCGCGGACGATCACGGTCGCGACGGGACCTCGGCCTGGAGAGAGGTGGCTCTCGATAATGACCGCTTCCAGAGTGCCCTTCGGATCGGCTCGCAGATCCTCCATCTCCGCCACGAGGAGGATCATCTCCAGCAGGTCTTCCACGTTCGTGCCCTGCAGGGCGGAGATCTCCACGGTGATCGTGTCGCCTCCCCACGCCTCTGGCGTCAACCCCTGTTTGGCCAAGTCCCCCATGACCTTGTTCACGTCGGCGTTCGCCTTGTCCACCTTGTTGATCGCCACGATCATCGGGATCTGCGCAGCCTTGATGTGGTCAATGGCCTCGATGGTTTGCGTCATCACACCGTCGTCCGCCGCTACGACAAGAATGGCGATATCGGTGGCACTCGCGCCGCGCGCGCGCATTCCGGTGAACGCCTTGTGTCCCGGTGTGTCGATGAACGTGATCCTGCGTCCGCCGAGATCGGCCTGGTAGGCGGCGACGCCCTGCGTGATGCCACCTGCCTCCTTGGCCGCGAGATGCGAGTGCCGGATCGCGTCGAGCAACGTCGTCTTGCCGTGGTCAATGTGCCCAAGGACCGACACGATCGGTGGCCGCGGCGCCCCGTGACGCGGCCCGTGCGCCGCCGGCTTCCTCGGCCCCGGCCCTGGAGTGACAATCGGCGCGGACGCCGCTTGCGCCATTGGCGCTTCCGCCGCCGCCGCTCCTTGCGCCTCCGCGCGCGCCACCGGCTTCTCGGGCTCCTTGTACAGGCGGACGATCAGCGCGTACTCCTCGTCTTCGACGGAGTTCGCCGCCTTCCTGCCGGCCATCCCCATCTCCTCGAGCTTGGCAATCAAGTCCTTGCTCGAAACGCCTAGTTCGTGAGCGATCTCGTAGATCCTCTTCCGTGCCAAGAATGCCCTTCCTTTCCGGTTATGGAGATGGTGAACGCGGTGCTGACTATACGTGATGCGTTCGGGTCCGTCAAACGCAAGACCTGCCAGAGCACAGAGCTCCGTCCACCCCTTGAACGAAGATCCTAGCGCCTGCCGCCGCGCTGGACCTCGGTTCTCGAGCGGATTAGGATTCGGTCACCGAACCCTGCGCGTCGATCCACGCCTTGACCTTCTGGACATCGACCCACGTGAGGTACTTCGGGCTTCCTTTCTCCTTCGATGGATAGCGAAGCAGGTAGCTTGGGTGAAACATCGGGAACACCAGAATCGCGCCCCGCCAGGCGAAGAACGACCCGTGCGACTGAGTGATCCCGGGAGCGTCCGGAAGGAACCACTGGGTTGGCGTGTTCCCCAACGCGACGATCAGCAATGGCTGGATGAGAGCGATCTGCGCCTCGAGGTACGGCGAACACGTTTCCATCTCGCCGCGCGCCGGGACACGGTTGCCCGGCGGGCGGCACTTGACGATGTTGGTGATGTAGACGTCTTCCCGGCGAAGGCCGACCGAGTCCATCACTTCATCGAGCTTCTGTCCGGCCGGTCCGACGAACGGCCGCCCCGTCGTGTCTTCCACTTCCCCCGGCCCCTCGCCAACCATCATCAGCCGCGCTTGGATGGCGCCCTCTCCGAACACTACGTTCGTGCGCGTTTCGCTCAGCGGGCAGGCCGTGCACCCCTTGACGCGGGCACACAACGACTCAAGGCTCAGGAGCGTTGCTGGACTGGGGCACTGTTCCACCGCCGCCTCCCACAGATAGCGCACTGCGCCAGCTACACGAACGAGGGACAAAGCGGACAGCGGGATTCGAACCCGCGACCCCCAGCTTGGGAAGCTGATGCTCTACCAACTGAGCTATGCCCGCAACACGGAAGGGAGTATAACGACCATCCGATGGCGAGTCCACCGTAGGATGCTCACCTTGCCCAAGGGTCGCCAAACGCCCCGAAAAGGGGGAAGTATGGCGGTCGCTCACGAGCCGGGCTTCGGGGCCGCGAGGGACCTCTTCGCTCTCTACTGCAAGGCGAAGGGGCTGTCTGCTCGACCGGGCTTCTGGATCTCATCACCGACAGATGGGTCGAAATCGACCATCCAGATTTCGCCCCTATGAGGTCTCGTCATACAGATCTTGTTCGCCAAAAGCATTGAACCCGGCGAGTGAAGCGTCCTTAGAATAGACTTCCCGCGCCTCTTCGCACATGCCTCGGAGAATGCGCTGGCGGTCCACTAGGCTCATCTTCATGAGTTCCCGGGCCGAGTATCGCGGCATGTGGCTAGATCCGACCACTACCAGTTCATTAGATGCCACATCCCCTCCCGCCCACACTGCAAATATCGCACTGAGAGCTTGCGCATTGGACATTGTTGATGCAACGGCGGAGCTCCCGTAGCACGTGGACATCCGCTACTCCTTCCGCCTCAGGTCGTCTGGTATCTCCGCTGGAATGACGACTATCTGTGACCGGGTTATGTAGAGAGGGTCTTCGTCTTCCGTGAAAGAATGCTGCGCGCGGAACATAGCCCCAAGGACATGTCTGACTCTGATCTTCGATCCGTCCGCCAGAGAATACTCGCACCATGGCTCGTCGGACTTTACGACCTCGATCTGATCTACTTCCACATCCTGCCGGCCATGCTTGATCTTCATGGTGTGCCTCCACAAAAGAGCATACACCTCGGCAGGCGAAGCGTGATGGCGCGGTAACCACGACGACGCGCATCTTGGAGCGGATCTCCGCTCGCAGCCGGCCGCGTCAGCCCGCACCGTCTCCGGCACACCTTCGCGACGCACTACATCATGAACGGAGGCGATCCCTTCAGTCTGCAGCGAATACTGGGCCATTCCGACATCAAGACGACCATGATCTACGCCAACCTGGCCGGAGTGGGACTGAGAGAGGCACACGGGAAGGCGGGTCCGGTGGACCGGCTCGCTCACTGACGCGCTGGCGAGGTTTGGGCCGCTCACAGTCCGCTCAGCCGATGACGCGTGAAGTGCTCCGCAGGTCGGGAATCTGTCGCGAGGAGGCCATTCTCAGCCGCCGGACGCTGCATCGCAGACCCGGCGGCGAAGCCATCATGACCAAGTACCCGCAGGAGTACCTTGACGAGTTCGCCTTCCGGCAGTCGAATCGAGTGAATCGGGATGCGCTAGTTGGGCTAGTGCACGAGAACTGCTAGGATGGCGAGAATCGGAGGACAGATCGCAGCGAATCGGAGATGATCAGGCGGTCCATCGATGCGTGCTGGACAAGGACATGACTATGGCCAGAGTGGAGGTATAGATGCCAGCCAAAGACAGTGATCAAGTTGGTGGGCCGTTTCTCACTGGAGCATTCTTCTGCGAGAAGATTCTGCAAGAGAAGGATGGGGCGCTCACGCCCGTTCGCATCATCGATACCGTCATCTTAGAGGTAGTCACAGATACGAGACAAAGCGAAGGCCTACCGGAGGGCACTCCAATCAAGCTCCGTCGGCAGCTGTCGGCGCTGCTCTCGTTCAAGTCCGGAGACGCAACTGGTAAACGGGCGGTTCGAATAGCATGCAAGTCGCTCTCAATAGACGTGACTCTGCCAATAGTGCTGCAGGGCGGGCATCATGGAGCCAATCTGATCATCAACATGGGATTGGAAATGCCTGCCGGAGTCCACTGGTTCAGCGTTCTCCTAAGCCGCAAGTTGGTGACGAAAATCCCACTTCGCGCGATTATCCAGCACCGACAAGCTGATATGACAACTGTGGAGTCTCAAACGACATCTCAAGAATCGACGAACTAGTCTCGGTGGCACTCCATGCAGGCAATAGTCCGAATGACCGCTCGCGCAAGATGCAAGAAAGCCTTCTCTGTAGTTCGTCTTCTGCGCAGAATCCGCCAGAGAACTCTGCGAATACCAGGTCGATCGCATATGCGAACCGCGCCATCGTTGTACCTGTACTGGAGCCAACGTCCAGCATGGCGATTACGAACCAATCAACGAACGAATCGCGAGACGTATCTCCCGCGAGGTAGCGTGCAAGCCTGTCTGCGATTTCTCTTTCTAGTCTGCTGATCATGTCACATCGGGACTCGTGGACCACAGTCATTGTATCCGAATGCGAACTCAGGAGAATGTTCGATGAGCGGGGATACGAACAGCTCGCCGACCAGGGAGTTCTCGACACAGTAGTGCCATATGATCGACACCGAGAACCGAGAGAGGCGAATCCCAAACTTCCGTTGACAACGAGGAGCCAGATCATTGAGTTCCGGGACACCGAAGGCCGAAAGATTGCTCGTGCCCATCAACACATGTTGCCATCCGGAGAACGCGGTGCGTCCGGACTACTAGACCCCAAGGCGATCTACGACTACGGTCTGTCTGTCGCCTATCGCGTACCGTGATCGCCAGATAGCGGCGCTCTCCACGGCATTCTAGATCGTGATGCGTGTATCGGCCCCCGCTACCCTAGCGGGATAGGCGTGACAGATGTCCCTCCACAGACCGTGATGACTTTCCGTTCATAGTCCCGGCAGGCAGGTCAACTCCCAAACGATTCTCTCGCCTCCACGCGCGATCCTTTTCAGATCTGATTAACGATATCCCTCATACCGGAGAGCCTTTCGTAAAACGTACGATTTGGGTTTACATCAGCGAATCCGAGGCTACCACTCGGCCACCCCCTCCGCCCCATTCCCCTCCTGCACCCCCAACAGCTTCACCGTGCCGTCCCGCGCCCCGAGGCGAGGAGCGTGCCGCCAGGAGAGAAGGTCACCGAGCAGAAGTGTCTTGAACCCGAGCGCACGCACAGGCGGCAGCCTTCCAGAGCCGGCAGCCATCGCGATGCACGCCACAACAAGCACCAACCCGTGAGCAAGCGGGACCTTGCAGGCCTAGTGGCAGCAGACGACCATCACTACACTGTTGTTGAAATAGTTAGACTCACCCCCCGTAAAATTGCTGTTAATTGTCATCGTCAGCGTGCCCGGGTTGAGCGTGACGCAAGGACAGAGTTTGTCGCAGCCGAACGTCCACGACCAGCTGACCGTTTGCGGTTGGTTGGGGGTGAGAGAACCTATTCCTCCTGACGAGAGATGGGAGTTGCCATTCGAATCGACGATCGTCGCTTCACACGGGTAGGAGTCTGCCGTACCGACGTTCTTGACAACCGCGTTGACGGTGATCGTGCACGTGGACATGAGGGGGTCTTGCACGCATGTGCACGTACCGCTACTGCTTATGATCGCAAGATCGGCGCGCGGGTAGTTGCAGCAGGTGTACGCCTCCGAGAAGTTGTCGTTGTAGTCATACTCATATGCAACATGGGGGGTGGGATTGACTTCGACATTCAGATGGCACTCGAACAGACATGGCATGCCAAAGCCGGCTTGGGGAATGGTCCAAGTCCATGTGACGATGGTCGTCGCATTCACGCCGAGCCCCACTACAGATGCGAGAAGGGGTGGCCCGAGCGGCACACAAAATGACCCCGCCACATCTGTGAGCTCCGCGGAGCACGCGTCGGAGTTTTGGTTGCCGATGTTCGTGACTTTGGCCTTGACGATTATCGTGCACTGTCCCCCTTCGTGGCAGTCGCAGCTACCGATGTTGTCCATGTCCACCTCCACCCCAGAGATGATGAGATTGGGGCCAATTCCCGATGGCGCGGTGGTCTTCACACCGTAATTGCTTTGGTTACACGCTGCGACGTAGCCCGTGGACACAGCGTCCACGGTGGTCGCCGCGGGGACGTCAATCCAGAAGTCGCCATAGCTGCCGCTAGCGATGCCCGCACTCCATACCGTAGCGGTCCACCTCCACCCCCTCGGGTTCAGTGTACTTGTGCAGATCCAGTTGACGAGGTTGGTGCCGAACGACGACATTTGCCCTGTGTTGTCGGGCAACCAGAACTCGCAAAGAGCAACACCGCTATTGTTGGTCACTCTGTAGGAATAGCCGTCGACAACAGCGCCCGGCGTTACGCACTCCTCGATCTCAACGTCCCCGAACGCCACGCTGGAGACATGCACATCGTATTTGAATCCCGAAGGGCAGAAGAACACACGCTCAAGCGGTCGACCACCTGTGGTGTCCTTCCCTTGAGTTATGAGAAGACCACCGATCACGCAGAGGCAGACAACAACGAGGACCATCCGTAATCCTGCGGGGCGCGTCATCACGGGTATCTCCTTGGCTATGTACGGAGTACGGGAGCTCATCCTGTTCGTGTCGCGACCGCGGAGGACGCGCCCGCTGCTCCGTTCGTCTGGTACAGAGTCACCTATAGCATTCAGTATAGGCGGAACGGCGGTCACGTCCACTCTTAAAGCGGAACACCAAACAGTGACCTACCCTCACCGTTCCGTCCACATCGTGAGTTAGCATAGCGTGCCTCCACTAACTGCAGCCGGCGCCTCAGGCGCGGGTGGCGCGTAGCCGAGACTGCTGCGTGGGGTTGGGAGTGCGGTTAAGTCGAACGAAGGCAGTAGCGGCCTTCCCAACGCGATCGCCCCGCTGGCCGACTTGCCCGTACCACGCATGCCGGGAAGGCAGCGTGCTTTCGTAACACCAGGGCACGCGTCTCATCGCAGCAGCCGTATGATCAATGTGCGTAGGTCCTTGCATGCTCCTCACTAGTATACGTGGCGACAACGTGTACTCTGACATAGGAGGTGGTTCACATGACGCGACGCTTACGAAGCGTCTCGATGTTCGCGTTGCTTGCCCTGTCGGTAATCCTCGCAGGCGGGATCGTAGAAGGGGGGCCGGTCCAAGGACAGGCGTGGGTGATCTACTCGGCAACTCCCTCGCCCGCCGTGGCCAAAGACACAGCGCAGCCCGCTCTCGCCATAGGGAGGGTAGACACGGCAGTCACTCTGGACATGGTCATCGCTACGTTTGAGGGCATGGCCGGCGGGGACAAGGCGGTGACGACAATCCGAGAGGGCCAGGCAGCTGCAGCGAGAGGAGGCAAGGGCTACGATGATCTGGTGCTCACACCGTTGAAATCGCTGCAGTTTACCGCATCTGGCATCTGGGGGACGCTGGCGCTATACAATGCCGACCTGCCGTACCAGACGCTCAATCTAGAGGCGATGTGGAAGTTGGATGCCGCCTTTTTCCTTGAATCTGGCTGGTCCGGGCCGGTTTGGCCGGACATGCCCGGCGACGGCATGACGCCTCCAGATCCTCAGCCGCAACACCCGGGCGTCGCCAGGATCTCCGTGGTCGTCAACCTACCGCCGCACTGCTGGTTCGTGCTCTGCCCCCAGATGGCCAATCTCGATTACTTCTGGACCTATGCACCCAGCACGTGGCAACTCTTGACTGCCTCACCATCCTTCGGCACTCCAGTAGGCACCCCAATGACATCGCCGGGTGGGCCCGACCCGTGGATCTTGCCCCTGCTGATCCAGACGGCCGGGGCGCATGGCGATCCGTTCTCGTCCTACTCCTTCTACTTCGACAAAGTGGCTGGCTCGGCAGTATTCTGGAATTTCTCAGTCCTCTTTGTGAGCGACTTGTGAGCGACGCGTAGCGGTCGGCGCCGGTCGCGTCCCCTCAAGCGGCAGACGAGCGCCCGGATGCGGGTGACGCTGCTGCATGCGGGCGCTGCTCGGACGCCCTGCGACGGCGAGAGGAATCTATCAGGGCCAACGGTTCTTTCCGTTGGCCCCTTTGTTGCCAACGCATACCATTCAGAAGCGGTCGCGCCTTTGGAAAGGTTGAGTCGAACGAAGGGAATAGCGGCCGTCCTTCGCGATCGGCTCCCCTGGACGCCCGCTCTGGGTTAGCAAGGACCTGCCGTGAATCTCTCCTTTACCTCAACTAGCGCCGACCGTACACGCTACTGTGACACGTGGCGTGGTGACGTGGTGTACTGTGATGTAGGAGGTGGTTCACATGACGCGTTGTTTACGAAGCGTCTCGATGTTCGCGTTGCTCGTCCTGTCGGTGATCCTCGTAGGTGGGATCGTCGAAACGGCCCCAGCTGTTGTACAGACGGCGGGCCCAGTCCAAGGAGAGGCGTGGGTGATCACCGCTCCCTCGCCCTCAGCGCCCGACGACGCGAAAGGGGTTGCTATGGACATAGGGACGGTGAACACGACCGTCACTCTGGACATGATCATCGCTACGTTCAGGGGCATGACTGGCGGAGATAGGGTGATGAGAATCTGGGATCAAGGCGCCCAGGCAGCTGCGACGAGAGGAGGCAAGGCAGTGTGCCCGGTAATGTATCTCACACCGCTGAAGCCGGTGAAGCAGGCCGTTGCCCCATGTGGTATGTACGGAACAATGTCCCTATACAATGCCGACATGAGCACTACTGCGTACAACCCGCAGCCGAACTTCAACTTGCCACCGATGTGTCAACTCGATAGGGCCTATTTTCTTGAAGCCGGTCAGGTTGTGAACTCGTGGCTCATACCCGGCTACGGCATGACGCCACCGGATCCTCAGCCGAGAGAGAGGGGCGCCGCTAGAATCGCGGTAAACGTTTCCCTACCGCCGGGCGGCTCGTTCGTCATCGGTGCTTGGTTTTCGGGTTTCCCTCTTCCCGGTGGAACGTGGACGTGCACTACGTGGCGACCCACGCTTGCGATAAACCCATGGACCTTTGTAGACGGGCCACCGTACACTCTATGCCAACCCTCCTTCATACCCTTCTTCTTCGAGACTCCCCCCGGCCCTGCGTATACGTTCCACAGCTTCTACTTCGATAAGATGAACGGCTCGGCGGCTTTCTACGGCGTGTTCATTTGGCAGTTGTACTAGCCTGTCCAGTCCCGCAATGGTGTTGACACTTCAGGCCTCCTCGTGGCGTTGTGCTCGGACGGCTCCCCAGAAGATCTCAGCTGGAGGACGTCCTTTCGTGCGGTAGCCCTGATGGGGCCGCTCGAAGTTGTAGAACTGAAGGAACCCGTCGAGCGACGCCTGAAGCTGGAATCGCTTGCGGAAGTACCTCCGCCGGAAAGCGATCCGCCAGTGCTCGTGCAGGATTGTCCCCTGCAGCCGCTCGACGAACCCGTTCGTCCACGCGTGGCGCGGCTTGGTCCGTGTGTGTCGGACGTTCAGCTCATGGCAGACCTTGTCGAACTCGCCTTTGAACTCGCTCCCGCCATCGGTGAGAACCCGCCACAGCTTCCATCCCGCTTCCTTCATCTCCGCCGCCACCACATCACGGAGGAACGTGGCGGCCTCCGTGGCGTTGTCCACCGCCACGACCTTGGCGATCGCATACGAGCTCGCGGCATCACACGCCGTCAGCTGCCACAGCTTCCCAACCCCTTTCAGGTTCCCGATGTAGAACGTGTCGATGCACACCAGCTCGCCGGGCTTCTCGGCTTGAACGTGACGAACCTTCCGTTGGGTGAGAGCTCGCCCGGTTCGCTCAGTGAGCAACCCCGCGCTCGTAGCGCTGTGCACCTCAAGGACAAGCAACCGCTCGACGCGCGTTCCCAGCCCCAGCCGGTGCAACGCTCTCCACACAGTCGTCGGGGAGACAAGGGTGCCGTCTTCCTCCAGTTGCAGGCTGAGGCGTCCCGGTCCCCGGGTAGGACAGGCCAGCGCCGTCGCTACGATCTTCCGTTCGGTAGTGGTGTCCAGCTGAACGGGTCGTCCGGGGCGTGTCGCCGTCCTGCGCGGATGCAGCCCATCAGACCCATACAGGGTGAATCGCTTCTTCCATCGGTAGTACAGCGTTCGCGAGATCCCTGCTTCGCGGCAGGCCACGCTGACGTTGCCGAGTTCTTGGGCTCGCTGCAGGACACGAAGCCGGAAAGCGTGTACCTTGTCTTCGAGGGTCATCGGCAGTCCTCCCAGGTTGTGTTGTGACTCCCTGGCCATTCTGCCCTGGTGACCCTCTTGTTTCTTCGTCCCTCGATCCTCCACCTGTAAACAGTACTACGGAATGCGACAGGCTAGCCAACGGTGCTGGCTCCCTCAAGCGGCAAGCGCGCCCGCATGACGTTGATGATCGTGCAGGGCGCTGGCCGGATGCGCTGCAACGGCGATAGGAATCTATCAGGGCCAACGGTCCTTTCCGTTGGCCCCTTTGTTGCCAACGGATACCATCCAGAAGCGGCCCTTCCTACGCGATCGATTCAGCGTCCCACGTCTCGCCGTCTCTCCTTCGTAGAGCGCACGGTTTGCGCCACGTCGGCGCCCCAAGGCTGCCAGTCGCCCATTCCCTCTACCCTACTCTCCTTCCTCCACCGTCCACAGCTTCACCGTGCCGTCCCACGACCCCGAAGCGAGGAGCTTGCCATCAGACGAGAAGGCGACGGAAAGGACCCAGTTGATATGGCCGGCGAAGATGCGCAGCTCCTGTCCCGTGGCAACGTCCCACAGCTTGATCGTCTTATCCCGCGACCCCGAGGCGAGGAGCTTCCCGTCAGGCGAGAAGGCGACGGACTCGACCAAGTCGGTATGGCCTGAAAAGGTGCGCAGCTCCGCCCCCGTGGCGACGTCCCACAGCTTGATTGTGTTGTCCCCCGACCCCGACGCGAGGAGCGTCCCATCAGGCGAGAAGGCGACGGAGCCGACATAGTCGGTGTGGCCAGCGAGGGTGATGTCGAGGCCGGCGGCTGCGGCGCGCACCAGCGCGCCGGGGTCAATCGGGAGAGAGAACAGGGCCAGTACGCGTTCGACGTGAAGTACCTGCCCCGTGGCGACGTCCCACAGCTTGATTGTGTTGTCCCCCGACCCCGACGCGAGGAGCGTCCCGTCAGGCGAGAAGGCGACGGAGCCGACATAGTCGGTGTGGCCAGCGAGGGTCCGCAGCTCCTGTGCCGTGGCGACGTCCCACAGCTTGATTGTGTTGTCCCCCGACCCCGAGGCGAGGAGCTTGCCGTCAGGCGAGAAGGCGACGGAGAAGACAGTCTTTGTATGGCCTTCGAGCGTGCGGACGACCGTCCAGCGCTCCGTCTCCACGAGATGCACCGCGCCCGTTGCACCTGCAACGGCTAGGTAGCGGCCATCCGGGGAGAAAGTCACTGAGTAGACCGCCCCGAACCCGAGGGTACGCACAGGCGGCGGCATTCCAGATTCGGCTGCCGTACCGAGGCACGCTACAAGAAGCACAAGAGCGACAGCGAGCGAAACGTTTCTTGTCATGGGCCGAGGTCTCCTTCCTTCACGAGCAGAGTAGCATGCGCAGCCATGTCAGACGAAGCACGCGGCGGGGGCGGCCAACAACCTGTCGTATCCAATTCCTACCTAGTGTCTCGGCCGCCTGATGTATCCACAGACATGGCATGGAGTGGTATGCTGCGGCATGGCACGCAAAGCAGCGGTTGTGACGTTGAGTCCCGAAGAGCGGAAGACCCTGAAGACGTGGGCGGCATCGCGCACTGAATCGTACCGGAAGGTACAACGGGCACGCGTGGTCCTGCTTGCGGCGGAAGGGAGACCCAACTTGGCCATTGCGAGCGAGGTAGGACTGGCGCGGCGGATGGTCGTCCAGTGGCGGCAGAGGTTCATCAAGGAGCGGTTGGGCGGCCTCCTCGATCGGCCGCGGCCAGGAAGACCCCGGACGTACACGGACGCCGATCGACTACGAGTGGTGGAGACGGCATGCAAGAAGACCCCTCCCGACGCGACACACTGGAGTGTGCGCAGTCTGGCGGAAGCGACCGGGGTGGGACGCGACGTCGTGCACCAGATTCTGCGTCAGAATCAGCTGCAGCCGCATCGCGTCGGCACGTTCTCGGAGTCTCCGGACCCCAACTTCGCGGCGAAAGTGATCGACGTCGTCGGGCCGTACATGAATCCACCCGAGAACGCCATCGTGCTGTGCGTGGATGAGAAGACGCAGATTCAAGCGCTTGATCGAACTCAGCCGATGCTGCCGATGCGGCCAGATCAAATCGAACGCCACACTCACGACTACAAGAGGGGGTGGAAGAGCACGAGGTTGTGAAACCATCCAGCGGAGATCGCTGTTACGCCCCCCTGATAGATGTCTGCCGGCGTGAATCCCTGCATCAGCGTAAAGGTATCACTCGCACCGCCTGTGGTGCCAAGTTGGCCAAGGTTGTCCGCACCACAGGAGAATACTTGTCCGTCACGGAGCACGAGCGAATGTCGTTCGCCCGCGGAGATCGCGGTCACTCCGTAGGTGAACAGGGACCCCAAGACCGGTTGAGGTGTGGAGTAGAAGTTGGCTGTGCCGGTGGGCCCAAGACCGAGTTGCCCGTAGCTGTTGCTGCCAAAGGACAACACGCTGCATTGACCTGAAATGCACCCCACTACCAGGGAGTGAGAGATTCCCGCCGCAATCCTCGTGACGTTAGTGAGGCCCGGGATCAGCGTTGGGGTCGCCACCGGAGAACCGGTGACCGTGAGTCCAAGCTGGCCCGTGTCGTTTCTCCCACAGGCGTACACTGTGCCGTTCGCTAGCAGAAACAGCGAGTGCGCGCCACCGGCAGCGATCGCCACGACGTCAGTGAGGCCCGGGATCAGCGTTGGGGTCGCCACCGGAGTGATACTGGTGTACATGAGTCCAAGCTGGCCCTCGTCGTTCTTTCCGAAAGAGTAAACGGTTCCATTTGTGAGTAAGACAAGGGAGTATTTGCACCCGGCAGCTACCGCCTTCGGCCACACCCCGGAGATGTTGGGCATCGGGACAACCACTGGGGGGGCGACGGCATAGCTGCTGGGGGTGGACCCCAGCTGGCCGAATCTGTTCGTGCCGAAACCCATCACCACGTACTGCTCCGGCATCTTGTGCGCCGTGTTCGGCGCGTGAGGTTTATGAACCATGACAAGAGCGTGATCCTGCCCAGCAGAAATGGCCACCGCTTGGGTGAGGTTCGGAATCAGCACCGGAGGGGTCAAATAGGAATAAAAAGGCCCCGACGCGATGCCGAGCGCGCGGCACCAACCCTCATTGTCGCCACAGCCGTACACACTGCCATTCACCAGGAACAAGGAGATGTCCTCCCCGGCGGAGATCGCCTGCACATCGAGCATCACCAGGGGGGCCGCAATCTTCTGCAGGAGTACGCTAGTGCCACCAACGGACCCGTTTCCGAGTTCACCAAAAAGGTTGCTCCCGCAGGCGCTGACATAGTGACCCTTGACAGGAAGTCCTACTAGGCACAGGAGAAGCACAAGGACGAGCGCGCCCAGGCCACCCGCCACCTCTTCTCTTCTTCGTTGTGACTCTCTCATCTCACCGCACCTCCCGCAGCTCACCCTGAAACGTGCCGCGGCATTGATTCTGCCCCACCGTTCAGCCCACTTCTTAGAGCTATTCTAGCACACTTTCGCCAATGGCGGCCAATCCCCGCCGCAGGGCGCACGTAGCCGAGACGGGTGCGTGGGGTCTCCCCCCCGTGTGAGGTTGAATCGAACGAAGGCAGTAACTGTCTTCCTACGCGATTGAACACCCTGCAGGCTCCAGCACCAACCCCGGACCTTCGGGGACAGGTCACTGGATTCGGACGGAAGGAGACGTAGTCTCGTCGAGCGCGACTTGTCCTCGCACGTTCAGACCGACTATGTTGGGGCATCTCAATATGGGGAGTTAGGCGGTCTTTGAGAGGGGCAAGAACGCGGCAGCGGTGTTCTGAACTAGAAACTAGCACTCGAACCCGCGACCTTCAGCTTAGAAAGCTTCAGCTTGGGAAGCTGATGCTCTACCAACTGAGCTATGCCCGCAACACGGGCGAGTATAGTCTGCAGGTGCGTCCCGGCCAACCTACTCCTCGAGCGCAGCCAGTGCGGGCAGGGGCTTCCCACGTACGTACGCCAGGCATGCACCGCCGCCGGTTGACACGAAGCTCACGCGGTCCGCGTACCCCATCTCTTGCACCGCCTCGCCCGTCTCCCCGCCGCCGATCACGCTGAATGCGCCCGATGTCGCCACGGCCTCAGCAACTCCCCGCGTTCCCGCCGCGAACGCCGCTGTCTCGAACGCGCCCATCGGCCCTGCCCAGACGATCGAGCGAGCACGTGCGATCTCCCGGGCGAACATCTCGACGGTCTCGGGTCCGATGTCGAACCCACTCAAGCCGGACGGTATGCGGGTCGCGTCGCCGATGGCCGACTTCTCTGGCATGCTGAGCGAGGGCGCAAGCACGGCGTCGACGGGCAGAACGATCTTCGCCCCCTTCTCCGCGGCCAGCCGCGCAATGCCGCGAATATCGTCCAGGAGGGTGCGGTCAACGCGCGAGTCGCCCACGTCCGCCCCGGTGGCGGCAAGGAAGGTGAACGCCACGCCGCCCCCGATGAGGATCCCGTCAACGCGCGGTATGAGATCGCGCAGGACGCCAAGCTTGTCGCTCGCCTTCTTCCCGCCCACGATCGCCCAGTACGGCCGAGCCGGATCGTTGACGAGACGAGATAGGACGTCCACCTCCTTCTGGACGAGGAGGCCGGCGTACGACGGGAGTCGCTGCGCGACGCCCACCGTCGACGCGTGGGCGCGATGCGCCGTCCCAAACGCGTCATCGACGTAGACGTCGGCGACCTTAGCTAGCGCATCGGCGAACGCCGCATCGTTCTCTTCTTCCTCGCGATGGAAGCGAACGTTCTCCAAGAGGAGCACATCGCCCGGTACGCTCGACCGAACGGCGCTGACGACTTCCCTGCCGACGCAGTCGCCAAGCTTGCGCACAGGGCGGCCGAGGAGCTCTGCAAGGCGGATACCTACGGGATCCAGCCGCAATTCCGGGACGGCGACGCCGTCCGGGCGGCCAAGGTGCGTCACAAGAACAAGGGTCGCTCCGCGGTGCAAGAGCAGTTCGAGTGTCGGTACGGAGGCCCGGATGCGGGCATCGTCCTTGATCGTCGTCCCTTCGAGGGGAACGTTGTAGTCGACGCGGACGAGGACTATCTTCCCCGCAACGTCTGCATCCTGGATCCGTCGTAGGGACTTCGCGCGACCCATGGACCCTCCTCCCGCGCTTGCGCAACGCGATTGAACGTATTCCTGAACGGCATTATAATGACCCGCAATGAGTGGGCAAAGCCTCGTTCTCCTCGCGGTAGGTCTGTTCGCCTCCCTTGTCGTCACAGTTGCTGCCGTGGATCGCTACCTGCTCGACGAGCACCCGCCTTCCGAGATCGGCGGCCTCTTGTGGCGCGTGGAGAATGCACTCGGCCGAGCCCAAGACCTCGAGATCTCCCTCGCGTCCACGGAATATGGGACCAGTCCGGAGACCGTTCGCATGGTGGTTCGCGTCCTCGTGGGCCCTGTCCCGGCCCTCTCGATCCACTACACGGAGCCCGAGAGCATGAGGGATCAAGTCGTAACCATCGAGAACGATCTCTTGTCGCACTATCTGCCCGAGGCGGACCTCTTGGTCATCAAGCGCTGGACAGGAGTTCCGCTCGCCGCCGTAGGCCTCGCCGGGCTCGATGTGTCCCGCCTGCGCGCCGAGTGGCAGCAAGGCCTCGTCACCGTGCAGATCCTCGACAGCATGGTCAGTCTCGCCTCGGGCGCCCTCGCAACGAGCTTCGCGTTCGCCGGGACGCTAACCTCCACGTCGCTCGATCAGGGCACCTCGCTCAGCGCCCATCCGTCGCCCACGTTTGACCCGGACCTTTCCGGGTTCGCGTCGGCGCCCTCCATCAGCCTCTCCGACCCGCTCTACGGAAGCTACATTATGGAGGTGCGCGACGCGGAGTCGGGGCGACTGACGCGGACCCTGTGGGTTGACCGCAGGACGTTCCTTGTCCAGAAAGTCGTCTTCTTTGAGGACGACCGCCGCGTCCGGACTCTCGAGATCGAGCGACTGCTCCTGAATCAAGGCCTCACAGCCGACGAGATTCTCGTCCTTCCTCGGGCCGCCTCGACGATTCGAGGGTGAGGCGTCGACCTAGTTTGCTCAGTCTCACAGGAGTCGTTACCAGCTGGCCACCGCAGAGCGCGCAGAGGACGCAGAGAGAGCAGGGTCACTGAACAAACACCCCGAGACCCCATGATGAGACCTGGAACGACGCTCGATGGCGCCCAAACACAAGACTTGCGCCCTCATCGGCTCCATGTCCTTCTCCCCATAACTCTGCGCGCTCTGCGGTAGAGACCGCTTGTCGTTCGCAGCGTAGGACCGCGGAGACCGCAGAGGATGCAGAGCGTAGAGACAGCCGCTGAGCGACATGCGAGGAACTCACGACGGAACCTAGAGGGTTGCCTGATGGCGCCAAAACACAAGACCTGCGCCCTCATCGGCTCCATGTCCTCCTCTCCACAACTCTGCGCGCTCTGCGGTAGAGACCGCTTGTCGTTCGCAACGTTAGGACCGCGGGGACCGCAGAGGATGCAGAGCGTAGAGACAGCCGCTGAGCGACATGCGAGGAACTCACGACGGAACCTAGAGGGTTGCCTGATGGCGCCCAAACACAAGACTTGCGCCCTCATCGGCTCCATGTCCTTCTCCCCATAACTCTGCGCGCTCTGCGGTAGAGACCGCTTGTCGTTCGCAGCGTAGGACCGCGGGGACCAGATGTCAGCGAGCGCACCAAGAGATCCGAAGTGTCCACACCCTTCCGACACTGGACAACCTAGTTCCCGTCAGCGTCCCCGGTCGCCCCGCGGCGGCGCCGGAACTCCCGAAGGTCGAGTCCATCCTCAACGAACTCCTGGAACTCGTCCTCCTCCGCGAAGGGTGATTCGATGGACGCCACATCGAACACGGCGTCGGCAATGAAGATCGGGCACCCCACGCGGAGCGACAACGCAAGGGAGTCCGACGGACGCGCGTCGAATTCGAGGATATCGCCGCTGGCGGGTCGAACGTAGATCG
>Ga0315284_10005586_pt1 | contig 17884 bp, 21 predicted proteins | sample YL17G09_16_MG_FD_203696 | JGI IMG/M metagenome (GOLD analysis project Ga0315284, IMG submission 203696) | Sediment microbial communities from Yellowstone Lake, YNP, Wyoming, USA - YL17G09_16 | ecosystem: Environmental > Aquatic > Freshwater > Lake > Sediment | place: USA: Wyoming | collected...
GGCTATGCTAATTGCTGGGACATCGGCTTAAATGCTATGCTAGTCCCACAAGGGCCACTAAGGGTGGAGGAATACCGGCGACCTGTCAGAAGGTAGAGGATAGAGAACGAAGAACGAATAACTTTTACAAGTCGCCGGACTTTAATGTTGAATCACTGAAAACCGGTGAGTTCTAAAAAAGAGGTGTGCTATTGCTAAGGGATTTAGTAGTAAAAAACAGAAGTTATCGGCGATTTCACCAGGACATTCCTATAGAGCTTGAGACTTTAAGAGAGCTCGTTGACCTGGCGAGGCTGTCCCCATCCGCCGCAAACCGGCAGGCTCTGAAATACATAATTTCCAATGACCATCAGAAGAATGCCCTGATTTTCCCGCATGTTCATATTGACAATGATCCGGTTGAAGGGGAACGACCGTCTGCATATGTCATCATACTTGAAGACATCAGGATAAAGCTGGTCTTGGCATGTGACTATGGAATCGCCGCTCAGACCATCCATCTGGGTGCAGTCGAGAAAGGGTTTGGCGGCGTGATGGTCGGCAACATAAACAGGAATGGGCTCCGAAAAGCCCTGAAAATACCAGCACACTATGAAATCTTGCTGGTATTAGCTCTGGGCAAACCCAAAGAAGAAATGGTAATTGAGACCGTAGGGTCGGATGGCAATACCCAACAGAGGTGGGATGAAAACAGGGTGCGACACGTGCGCAAGCGAGCCCTGGATGATATTATCGTGGGCTAAATCTCTGCTGATGCCTGGTCACCTGACCGTATCTCATCAAGATTGATGCTAATCCGGAATAAGATATGTCAGAATCACCGTTGGTATGATGACTGTAGTGGAGAATCAAAAGGCCGAATCTTCGTGCATGAAAAGGAGGAGAAATGGCAGAGATAACACATCGCATCGTAGAAACAAATGGCATCAAAATGCACATCGCTGAACAGGGCAAGGGACCACTGGTCATCCTATGTCATGGCTTCCCGGAACTGTGGTACTCTTGGCGTCACCAATTAAGTGCCCTGGCGGACGCTGGTTTCCATGCAGTGGCTCCGGACCAGCGTGGTTATGGCCGGACTGACAGGCCAGAGCCGGTTGAAGACTATAACATCCTCAAGCTGACCGGGGACATTACAGGCCTTGTGCATGTCCTTGGTGAAGAAAGGGCCATTATCGTGGGACATGACTGGGGAGCCCCCGTTGCTTGGTATTGCACCCTCCTCAGACCGGACATCTTCAAAGCGCTTGTATTGATGAGTGTGCCCTATCGCAGCGGTTCCTGGGAAAGCATCCGGCCGACGGAAGCGATGAGGCGGATGGCAGGAGAACAGGAATTCTATCAGCTCTACTTCCAGGAGCCGGGCAAGGCCGAGCATGAACTGGAGGAAAATGTCAGGAAAACCATGCTCACACTTCTTTACTCAGCTTCCGGAGACCCGCCGCCGCACAAGCGTTGGCGGTTTCTGTTCGAAAAATCCCAGAAGTTCATAGACACAGGTTCTTTGCCCGATGTGTTGCCCAAATGGTTGACGGAGCAGGATCTCGATGTCTTCAGCCGAGAATTCAAGCGGACTGGCTTCCGTGGCGGGCTCAATTGGTATAGAAACGCTGACAGGAATTGGGAACTAACGTCTTTTTTGAATGGAGCGATGATTCGCCAGCCAACACTTTTCGTGGCTGGGGAGTTGGATGGGGTCATCGCCATGTCTCGGCGTGGGTTCGAAACCCTTGAAGCGTCGATTCCTGGTCTCACCAGGAAGGTCCTGATACCGGGCGCCGGACACTGGGTGCAGCAAGAACGGCCAGATGAGGTCAACAGACTGCTCATCGAGTTTCTGACTGGCCTGTAGCTCTGTGAGAAATGGGCTCTTTGTCAACCCGATGGAATAGCAGGCAAGGTCATCTTCGGCTATTTGGAGACGGTGCGCACGTGATTGTCTTTGACAGTCAGGGCGACACGGGGTTCAGATGCTTGCGTCCGGAAACGTTGACCTAGTGCCGCCAGCTCACGGTATTCCGTCACCTGCCTCTGGCGCTCGGTTTCATCCCAGCCAAGCAGCCGTGCCATTTCTACGGCAACGGTCTCGACGGCGTCCAAGCCCTGGCACCGCTCCAAGCCACAAGAGCCGCGCCATAGCAGGAAATCGCAACCGTTAGCGCGCTTTCTTCGTTGACCGCATGCCAGACCTGGGCGAGAATATCCCGTGAGTGCGGACACAGGGGTTGCCTTGCCCTGCTGTCCTTTTGCGCAAGCTCCAGCACTTGCGTAAACCGCGAACCGTAGACACTGGCAAGGTGTGCAACAGTCTCCACGGGAAGCTTGCTGTCTATTGCGGACTGCGCCACCCGCTCCTGAGACACGGCCGGCGCTCCTGGTAGCGATAGAGACGCCGTGCGGCAGGAAGCCTGGACACCGAGCCTACGGCAAACGACATCCGCGACCTCTTCGGCGATTGCCCGGTAACCGGTAATCTTGCCTCCAAGAACCGAAATGAACGCGCACCGGCATCTATTTGCCCTGCTGCCATTTTCCTGACCTGAACGATTCCTGTGTTTCAATTGCTAGCCGCCCTTTTCGCCGTCAGGCAACAGCTAGTGCCACCTGCTTCATTCAGTTTCCGCGACCAAATGGTGTTTCCGCCAACGTTGGACCGGGCATCCACGCGCTGCCTAGGGGTCGCGCAGACAAAACCCATACCGGTACCGGCTCGAGAGTGGGATATCCTTTTGAATAAACAGAGCGCCTTTTCCGTTGCTCCAACTAGGTTACGTCGACTTGAGCCTCAATTCGGGCAATCATTTTTTCAACGCTTCCTTTTTCCAGCGTCATGCTTATCGCTCCAGTTGGGCATACTCCCTCGCATCTTCCACAGCCATAACACTTTTCGTCGTCAATTACCATCTTGCCGTCCACCATTGCCCTTCCGCCAAAAATACAGACTTCAACGCACTTGCCACAGTCATTACAGAGGTCACTATCTGTTGTAAACGTTAATCCTTCAAATCTCTTAACGATTTCTCTCACATAGCTCGGTGAGTATTTCATACCACCCATGACACAACAACATGGGCAACAATAACACATATTGAAGAGATCCCCTGTATCAGGTATAGGTCCACCAATGCGGTTAATAGCATCGCCTCTGAGTCTGCCGAACCCTGGTATCAGTCCGTCTGCAACTCCCGCTCTGGCGCGTTCCAAGGCTTCTTCTTTAGTAGCTCTATGCCCTTGTATAACCCTGCCGTCATTGGGTTTCATTCTAAGAACCCCCCTACCCAGCACCATACAACCGTACTTGTAATGATCATGATGCTGGCAGTTCCTGTTTACTCGACAAGGGCATAAATCATAAAGGAAAATATACTTTGCCTTGTTGATGAAATATTCCAAAACTGCGAGAGGTATTGCTTGAGAATTATATGTTCCTAGGGATTGATTGATTGGAATCATTACGGCGGTTGAATGCTCAGTGCCTTGGGTTTTTTCCACAATCGGTCTGAAAGATGGAAGTTTTGTTACGAGCGCTCTCGCTGGTATGAGTGGACTGGTGGTAGCAAGCCCCATGACATCCGGTGAAGTAATCTCAAAATCCCCTTTCTCAAAGTCCCGCATGTCATCAAGCTCATTGTTGAGAAATTGCTTAACAAAATTAAGATTATCGCACGCAACCAGTATATCCGGGTTTTCAATCTCTGCATCGTTCTTGAAAGAGTACTCCGTTTCATTGTAAATTTGGTATCCTTTAACGGGGCCGAATTTCCACTGAACCTTGGCTTTGAAACCCTTCATGTCCTTGGCATAGTGTTTGTACGTCCTGGCGTACTCTTCACCATCCTTTAGCATTTTCTCAAAAAGCGCTCTTACCAGTTGTTCCTTGTTCGCCATGTTTCTCTCCTTCCTTCTTTCGTATTCTTTGAGCAAATCTGCCATTCTCTCATCGCTTCGAATACCCGTCTTTGGCCGCCCCTTCTTCTATGTGTGGTCTCTCATTTGCCTGGACACTACTGCCATCCCGCTGGCCATCTCTGGAGCCACACGATCACCTGCGGGCCGGTCGAGCTTTTAATTCCTTCGCCTGGTCAATTAACCAAGAGAACCACTGGTCCAATCCTTCGCCTGTCTTGACTGAGACCGGGAATATCTTCACATCCGGGTTCAATCCAGTTACGCCCTTATGGAAGTGATCCATCTGGAAATCCAGATGAGGTAAGAGGTCGACCTTGGTTACCAGCACCACGTCCGCTTCAGTAAACATCAGTGGGTATTTGTATGGCTTATCGTCCCCCTCAGGCGTGCTGGCAAGGATTACTCTTTTGTGTTCGCCCAGGTCGAACTCGGCCGGGCAGATGAGATTGCCCACGTTTTCGATGAACAGCAGATCGATTTCATTGAGAGGCAGGTTGTTCAATGCACTCTCGATCATGTTGGCGTCGAGGTGACAGCCTCCGGGTATGTTTATCTGGACTACCGGCACACCCCGCTCGTGGACCTTGTCAGCGTCAACCTGGGAGGCCACGTCGCCCTCGATGACCCCAACTCTGAGCTTCCCCTTAAGCCCGGTAATCGCTTGTAGAATGAGGCTGGTCTTGCCGGCGCCGGGTGAAGACATTATGTTTATGGTCAGGATACGTTGTTCATTCAGCCGTTCGCGGTTCTTGGCTGCTTTCTTTTCATTGACGCCCAGGATGTCCTCTTTGATGGTGAGAACCTTGACTTCCATTACTCTATCTCCATACTTTCCACGAAGCATTCCCGGCCTGACACTATCTCTATGTTTCGATCATGGCAATTGGGACACACCCAATTCTGGCCATTAGGCGAGAACACCGAGGCGCAGACCCGACAGCGCAACCTGGCTGGCGGCTGGTTGAACACAAGAGCGGCACCGGCAGCGATCGTATCCTTGCTGAGAAACTCGAACTGCGTTTCCACATACTCAGGGACAACGCCAGACAGCTCTCCGATCTTGAGGCTGATGCTCTTGATCCTGCTCGCTTGGACCGTCTTGGCTTGTTCCAGCACTATTGACAGAATGCTCATCGTTACGGGCAACTCATGCATGTCGGTGATGTAGCTCCTTGCACGCCACGCCACACTAACGCAGCGGCGAATACGGTAGAGTGAATACCGGGACAACATATTCGTGCGGTGCGATTGGGCGAAGCATCCTGAAGAACTCCTTCGACGGTTCAGTGGCCGGTTCATACGACGACTGGCGTACAGGCCCTTTCCATAGGTCGATCACTTGGTTCCGGTTGAACACCACGGGACGCCAGCTCGCCGCAATCGGGAGCACCTTTGACCTTTCCTTGAGCTCAGCCACGAAGGCGGGCATGTTGCTCACCTCCAGGATTGCCAGGAAGTACGCTTGCAAAGGTGTCTTCTGGCTGTCGGCGATCGCGGTGTGCAGCGTCTCCGGCGGCACGGGCCCCAGCGGCTCAAGCAACCGGGTGCGCCGCTGTGGGGCAAACTCCTCGAGACCCGCCATGTATTTGCCCCAATCCGCGTTCTGGCTGGATTTGACACGAAAAGCCTTTAGCGCTTCGATATCATCGAACTCTACTACGTGTGTCACCTGGGCATACAGTTCAGCGTTGCTCGTCCACGCCGCAACCAGCCGCGCGCCCAGGCGCCGCGATACGGGCACGAACTGCGCCTGCGCGAATTTCACAAAACTATCCAGTGTTTCAGGGCTGGCTGGTGAAAGGCTAATTGTCTCTTCCAGATAAATCATAATGTATACTCCTCTATGTTGTTCCTCTTACGAAGTCAATTTTCTCCGCACTGCCTTTGTTTTGTAACGTCCTCCTTTGCCACCTGTAAGTCTAGGGTCAAGTACGTCTCGCAACCCATCTCCCAGCATGTTGATACCCCAGATAACAAGGGTTAAGGCTAGCCCTGGCCACAGTGCCAACCACGGAGCCTGGTCCATGTATACCCGTGCTTCTCTACTCAGCATTCCTCCCCAACTGGGATAGGGCGGCGGAACACCAAAGCCCAAGAAACTTAAGGTGGCTTCAGTCAGAATAGCACCGCCCATTGATACTGTAAACAATATTATCAGAGGCGCTGTAATGTTGGGCAGGATATGCTTGAGCATCGTCTTCGCATCAGGAGAGCCAACCGCCTTAGCTGCCTCAACATACATCGATAGCTTGATACCTAGCACCGCACTCCGCACCACTCTTACCCGACCGCCAATCCCGTCGAGTATCCCTAGGACTAGTATAATCTGTACAAGGCCTGGCCCGGTGAGAGCGATCACAGTTAGCATAATGACTAATCCCGGGAAGCACATTATGGCATCAACAAACCTCTGTATTATCATGTCAGTCTTACCGCCAAAGTATGCCGAGATACAGCCAAGAAATGTGCTCAGCACCAGAGCAATGGCAGGCGCACCGAGACCTATATATATAGATATGCGAGTCCCATAGACAACTCGACTCAAAAGGTCTCGGCCAAGCTGGTCTGTTCCCAGAATATACTTTCCTGATGGCGGTAACAGGCGGTCTGCCAGCACCATATCGTTATATCCATGAGGAGCTATGATATCGGCGAAGAGACCAGTAAGAAACAACAATAAGACCGCAACCCCTCCCACCGTAGCAAGCGGCTTTTCCTTGAGTATTCTCAATATTACATTGATAGCTAAAGAATGATGTTTCTTTACCGTTGCCTGCCGCGTCGCGAACTCAGCGTTTATACCCATTTCCGTAGTTCGCCCTATCTATACCGAATTCTTGGGTCTATCCAAGCGTAAGATAGATCCACTAATAGGTTACATCCTAAGATCACAATAGCTATTACCAGGTTTAACCCGGAGATTATCGGGTAGTCTCTCGTATTGACAGCATCAAGCACCCAACGGCCTACCCCTGGTAGAGCAAATATCTGCTCCAGAATGACGGAGCCTCCAATTAGCATGGGGACCATCATCCCAACAATGGTAATTACTGGCATAAGTGCATTCTTCAGGGCGTGCCGAATGACTATTACCTTTTCGGTGAGCCCTTTTGACCACGCAGTCCTGATGTAATCCTGCCTCAGAACCTCAAGCATCATCGTACGGGTCATTCTCATGGTCGTTCCGGACATGACCATGCCTATAATGGCAGATGGGATTATGAACTGTAGTAGATTCCCACCCGGGTCATCGATGAATCGGATATACTCCATAGAGGGCGTCCAATTCCACCATCTTGCTGGATAGACAATCACCATCGTCGCCACCCAAAAGCTGGGAACTGATATCGCCAGCACTGCAATGGTACGGCCTAAGTAATCACCCCATGTATCTTGCCGAATCGCCGAATAAACCCCTATTGGAATGGCTATCAATAACGAAATAATTAATCCGAGTATACCAAGTTCAAATGATATCGGAACCTTTTCACTCAGCAGTTCGACAACACTTTTTTGTCCCCACAAAGTCAGCCCCAGGTCACCACGGACTGCGCCAGACACCCACCTGCCATACTGGACATGGATAGGCACATCCAGACCAAGGGCGTGCCTAAGAGTTTCGGCGGTCAGTTCCTGATCAACACCAGCCAGCGATGTTCCCATCTGTCTCTCATTTACCATCAGGGTTATCACATCGCCTGGAATGAACCGCACAAGCATGAAAACAATTATCGTTACTAATAATAGAGTGGGTATAGTTAGCGCTATTCTTCTAATGATATAGGCTCCCATGACACATCTCTTTTCATATATTGATTTGCGAGTAAGAGCTTCTCCCAGCTATTAAGGTCAACACCATAGCTACCCCGGTACACTCACTACCACCCACTCAGCAATCAGTTTTGGTTATAAACTTGCCCGAACCGTCAGCAAGTCGGTTCGGGCAAGTTTTTCAAACATAAGCTACCTTTTCCCCGCCTATGTCAAACGGTTGATTCGCTCTACTCTCACAGGCTATTTTTGACCGGTCATCTTATATTTTAGGTTCTGGTCAATCCAGGCGTATTTGACCCAACCCTTGTAAGTATTTAGTTGTAAGCAAAAGATCGACCCGTTATAGCCTTTTACCCACGGATGCCACACTACGTACCAATACGGCGAGGTCAGTGTGATCTTGTAAGCTTGATCAAGAATGTAGGGGAAGACTTCCTTCATTGGACGTGTTAAAGCTTGCTGGTCAAGCCCGGCTAAGTCCGCTTTTACTCTTGCCGCCTCAATGACTGGGTCCTTGAAATTGCCAAAGTTTTGTGACACTCCTGCTCCTAGCCTCGGCCAATAACTGAATTCTACAGTACAGTCGATTGAACCACGGATCAGGTTAGGGAAGGTTCTTCCGTACGCGATAGCATTGTATGCACCCGGCTCTTTAACCTGAATATCCAGCTCAATGCCAACTTTAACCAGGTCGGCTTTAACAATAGACATCAAGTCCACATCTGCTTCCATACAGATTAGTTCAGCCTTGAAACCTTTGGGATACCCGGCTTCAGTCAGCAGCTTCTTTGCCTCATCAGGATAGTATCCAAAAAGCTTCTGTGTCGACTCCGGTAGTTTTGCCAATGGTGTATACATATCCCCAAAGATATCAATATCGGAAACAGGTGCTACCGGCCAGGCTAATATTTCGGCCTGACCTCGATAGAATGAGTTTTTGATTTCCGGGTGGTTTATTGCCATAAACATAGCATGCCGGACTCTCTTGTCATACCACGGTAGTGCAGGGTTATCCAGCTTCATGTCAATGGTGGTAGCAGTGGCAGCTACATAACTCTTATACTTCGTTTCAGGATTAGTTTTGAGCAAAGCCTGCAGGTCTTCCCAAAGGCTAAGACCACCCTGGTCAATTTTACCCGTCCTCATTGCCGCGAGTATGGTGGACCGGTCTGTTATATACAGCTCTTTAATTTGATCTACATAGGGAAGGCGGTTCTCGGGAAACATGGGGTCTTTCATCCAGTAGTCTGGATTCTTTTTATAAGTCGCAGAGCCGTTTGCCACGAAATCCATAAGTATATACGGCCCCGTGCCGCAAACATTCTTCCAATCGTTCATGTCTCCATATTTATCGATCACTTCACGTGGATAAACATAGGAAGCACCGGTAACCATTGTAAAGGGTATCAAAATCTTGCCTGGCTTGGATTTCATTTCGAGCGTCCATTTATCGATCGCTTTGATGGATTCCATGTATACGCTCCAGGGAACGCCAGAATAGTGATATGACTTCGGAGCGTTCCAATAGCGCAGAAGGCTAAACTCCACATCATAGGCATTCATTTCCCTGCCGTTGACGGGCGGCTTGTTATGGAAATACACCCCCTTGCGAATCTGGAAAACGACGGTATCTGTACCAACTATCTCCCAGCTTTCAGCAAGACCGCCCCCGCCCATAGCATCAAATGGTGGTGTCATTATGTTCCACATAAATTCGAAATCCCCGGTGCCAGACGGACCCCATATCCATTTGTCTTCGTTTAAGGGTTCCATGGTCCACTTACAGGGTCCGGGATAATTCAGTCCATAGACACCATCAATGTACAACGGGTTAGAACCATAAGTTGTGAGAGTTCCGCCATATTTTGGTTTCTCTACGGTTTTTTGCATTGTGGTACCGTCGCGCTTCTTCAGGGTGAGCGTAACCATATTCGAGGTAGGCGTGGTTGCCGTTGCCGTGGTGGTTGCAGTTGAGACTGTTGTAGTAGTGCTGGTAGGTTGACCTGTCACGGTCGTTCCGCCCGTGGGGGTTGCCGTCTGTCCCTGGCACGCCACGAGTAGCATGCATACAGCGACCAAACAGCCAGTGACTGCGTAGAGTGTTTTCCTTAACATTGCCGTTCTCTCTCCTCTGTATTGTTGATTTGGTCCATCCCCCTTGTGTTCAATCCAGCCTCCGGCTCCCTCATGTCTGCTGGAAGGATTTCCACAAGCTATCCGGATGTGCCCTCGATAGGCATCGCTTTTTTACTTACCGTTCAATCAACTTTTTTGTTTGGTGCTATAATATCACGGCAAACTTGTTGTTGTCAAGGACATCATTGAACTTCTTGTGTCAACCGATTTCGCTCGGTTTGACAATACACTACGGATGTGGTACTTTTGGCTCAAAGTTATCAAACACCCGTTAAACTACAGCGATCCCCAGGTGATGACTGGTCTCACATCAACCGGGCTTCTGTATCATGGGTGGACACTTTGGGATTCGGAAGGCACAAGAAGCTTGAACCATGAAGTGCCGTTAAGGGTATAAGGCCCGCCCGTTTTGCGGGCAGCGGCGGGGAGGACCCAGGATGTCGGAAATCCGGCGCGTGTTCAAGGTAATGGGAAAGCCATTCTTTCCTATCGGTGGGCAATCTAAAAACTCAAGCGCGTATAATGAACTTGAGTGTGAGACGGCTTTCAAGATAGTTAAACTGCTCCACGGAAATACCCTCGAAGCTCCCGTTTACTGGGACCAGGTCGAGCCTGAAGAAGGCAAGTTTGATTTCACCAGTGTTGACAGCCTCCTCACTATTGCACGTTCGTCCGGGGTCAGGTTGATTTTGCTCTGGTTCGGCACCTGGAAGAACGGCACTATGAACTACGTGCCAGCCTGGGTCAAAACCAACCCCCGGCGCTTCAAGAGGGTGATTTCCGCTTCGGGCATGGACATCTGGGTACTCTCTTCGCACTGCCGCGTGAATCACGAAGCAGACAAGAAGGCTTATGTTGCACTTTGCAGCCACTTGGAAGCAAGTGATGGCGCTGAAGGTACTGTCATCGCCCTCCAGGTTGAAAATGAACCTGGCATAATAGGGAGTGACCGCGATTACGGCTCTGAAGCCCAATCTACATTCGAAAGCCAGGTGCCGCCCGGGTTGATAGCCTCGATGAAAGCCAAGGGCGGCGGACAAGTGAACGACCTCTGGAAGAACGCGGGCGGCAGAGAAAATGGCACGTGGCCTGAGTTATTTGGTGGTGCGGCTGGTGAACTTATGACCGCCTGGAGCATTGCCAACTATGTGGATGAGATCGCCGCGGCTGGTAGAAAAGCTTTCGATATCCCGATGTACGTCAACGTCTGGTTGGGGGAACAGCGGTGGTGGAGTGCTGGTGAAGACTATCCTTCAGGCGGTGCGGTCAGCAAGGCGTTGGACATATACAAATGGTTCACGCCACACATCGACCTTATCGCCCCGGATATTTACATTGCCGAAGCCAAACGATATGAGGCTATTTGCTCGAATTACAGCCGCGCTGATAACCCGTTCTTCGTACCGGAATCAGGTTCCGAAATGAACGAACGGAACATGTTCCGAGCTGTTGGCCGGTATGATGCCATCGGGTACCACGTTTTCGGCATAGAGAACATGCTCGCGCCGGATGGTTCCATTCATCCTGACTTCCATATGTTGGCTGAGAGCATCCATTGCGTGGCGGCGGCGGCTCCGCTCCTGCTCAAGTACCAGGGGTCGGGCAAGATTCATACGATAGTCCAGGATGAGGGGATGCTGTCGCAACTCTTAGACTTCGATGGCTACCTTGGTCTGGCACAGTTCAGTGATGGGACATCCCCCTGGTACTCAAAAGACTGGCGCCACAATCCCAGGCAGCGGCCTGCCAGAGAGAATAGGGCTTACAACTGCGGACGCGGGTTAGCCATCCAGACAGGCAGGGGTGAATTCTACTTTGTTGGTGCGAATTACCGGCTGTTGTTTCGGCCCAAGCTGCCACAAGACAGGATGCTTGACGCTTCATACACGAGTGCTTTCATGCTGACCCGGTTGGCTCATTGCGTCAGCGTGGATGAAGGTCATTTCAATGAGAAAGATGAATTCGTGGTTAACCGACGGCGCAATGGCGATGAGACTGATTATGGTGTATGGATTGAGCCTGACGTAGGAGTTGTACGGGTGAGAATGACCGATTGAGTGCAGTTATTGCTTTTACGGGAGAAATCGGTATTACCATGCCAGGAAGGCCGAATCAGCGGAAAGAGGTGTGTTGTATATGACCCAAAAATCGATTGAAAAGAGGCATCAGATAGTGGAGGTGGCTATCAAGCTCTTTCTGAGCCAGGGTGTGCAGGGGACAAGCATGCGTGATATCGCCAATGCCATCGGTACTTCCGCTGCCAACCTGTATTACTATTTCAGGTCAAAGGACGAGATCATAGATTCCGTTGCTGAGCTTGGGGTCAGATCGGTCAATGTGACTCGAGATTATTACCGAGGCCTTGGCAACATCAGCCCCACCGAGGCCCTTCGCAAATGCATAGTCCAGATGATACTGAGTCCGGATCACGATAGGATTCTCTTTTTCAACCGGGAGTACCGCTCCCTCTCTCCTGCGAGAGGAAGCGAACTGATGGCGACAGTCCGGCAGTACATCAGCTTCTTTGAGCATCTGCTGGATGAAGGGATAAGAGCCGGCGAGTTCAGAATAGAGAACACCAAGCTGGTGGCTTTTAACATTTACATTTCGCAACAGGAGTGGGCGTTGCGACGCTGGCTGTTAAGGGACACGCTAACAGCCGAGGAATTCGCAGAACGGCAAGCCGATTTCATATTGAAGTCGATCTGCCCGCCCACTCATGTGTTGGTGGGGGAGTCTGGCCACTAGTTGATGGGAGGGATGTGAAAATGTCTACCGCTCTGAAGGGTATCAAGGTTATCGATTGCTCCCAAGTAGCAGCGGTGCCGATGTGCGCCCGCATTCTCGGCGATTTTGGGGCAGACGTCATACATGTCGAGAATCCGGTTACTGGGGAGTACTGGCGCGTGTATGTGGATGCCAGTGTCAGTGGGGGACTTGTCTGCCCCTCTGATTTTGACTACAACTGGGGGTGAACTACAACCGCAACAAGCGTAGCGTCACTCTTGACCTTTCTAAGGACAGCGGACGTGTTGTTATCTACAAAATGGTAGAGCAGGCTGATGTGTTTCTGAACAATCTGCGCTCCTCTGAACTTGATAAATTCAAGCTGGACTATGAGACTCTGAACCGGATAAACCCGCGCATTATCTGGGGTAATGTCAGCGGCTACGGGAAAACAGGTCTGGATAAAGACCTGTGGATTGACCAGGCCTTGAAACAAAAGATTACGGGAAGCAAGTAGCGGTAGAGCTTTATCTCCACGCGCAGTACAAGTAGCACCGTCGTTCATGCTCAGTACGCCCCCCCTCTTTTGGTGTCTCTGTGCCCAGTTTCACATTCCTACTAAGGCCGGTTCATCAAAACAATCGCCTTCTCACTTCTGAAACACACTCCATGCCCAAACACAACGAGGAAGTCCAGAACTCCGCAATCGCTACCATCGGACCCACAAAAATGTCAGCGTTCACCGGGCTGTCGTGGGCAATGACCAGCACGCGGTTGTTGCTCTTTATTGGCTTGCTGTTTGCTGCGCTGGTGGCAGTGGCGATTTGCTGGTTGGACAGGAGGTAGTCATTCTCCGTTACCTTAAGCGATAATTCGGGCGTGCTTCCCACCACGGGGTTAAGACTAACCGAAGTAGCCACGGGATCCAGGCTCAAACGCTCAAGTTGGCATGGTCAAAAAAAAACGACGCGCTGTAGTGACCAAGGAAGCCACTGGAGGACAAAAGCCGATAGCTGATACACCAAGTTTAGGCGTGGAGTATAGCGTAAGTTGTCAGTAAGTGGTTGTCAAAAATCTATGGCTTCCGGCTCAACACCGAGGGCTTTGGCGAGTTTGCTCCTGGTAGAAGAGCGGGGCTTGTTCTTTCCTTTTTCTAACCGGCAAATGGTTTCCGTCCTCACTCCCGTTTCCTCTGCCAGTTCTCTTTGGCTTAGCAGTTTCTTTTCTCTCAGTTCTCGTAACTTCATGCGCCAATGTTATCATTATGTCATAGAAATATCAATAATATTGACATAATCGCACACTTACGCCATAGTCAAAGTCCCGTAATTTGTTCCGCACCTGAAAACACTTTCCAGGTTGCCCCAAAAAGGGCGAAGGCGGTGAAGAAGGGCATCAATACCGGAGTTAGAATCGGTCAGAGGTGCCCTTTTTCTTTGCCAAGGAGGCAGTGCCTATGGGTGATTGAAGTGTAGCATAACCTGCCGTAATGATATTGCCATCTGAACAACCAAACTGAAAAAGGAAGTTGAAACAATGTACGCTAGAGTAACGTTTGCCCCCGCACAGCCGAACAAGGTTGACGAGACAATCAAAGTCATGCGGGATTCCATACTACCCGCTGCAAAGAAGCAGAAGGGTTTCAAGGGTTTGTTCTACCTAACGGATCGCAAAGCAGGGAAAGGTATGGTCGTTGTCCTGTGGAAAACTGAAGCTGACATGACAGCTGGTGAGGCTAGCGGATTCTACCGAGAGCAGGTTGCCAAGGGAATGCCGCTCCTTGCTGGGGCACCTACCATGGAACATTATGAAGTCAGTGTTGAAGGATAAATTGTGTCCAAAAGAGGGGGTGGAAAACGCGTCCCCTCTGGACCAAGCTGACCACAGTATCTCCCGGATTCCAGCGTTCCCACACCTCAGCCAGGCTCGCTAATTCGCGCCTATCGACTGGGAGTGATCAACCGCTGCCCAGATGTCGGCTTGGTCACCAACCATTTCCCCATGATTTCGAGCGCGGGCAGTTTTGCCTCGAGGTTCTGACGCCGGAGCGGCACTATGTCCACAACGTCAAATCCGCATATCTGCAGGATCCGATCAAGACTCGCGCAGCAGTTGGGAGCGCCGTTACCGCTACTACCGGCATAACACAGACCAACCGCCGGAATGCTCCTCGGGACTTCCGGGTCCCTTCTCAGAAACCCTATCCTACGCAACCGATCCAGGAACCCTCTCATGCTTTCAGTCAGGTCGCCAAAGTAGACAGGGTTGGCAAAAACAACAACATCGGACGCCTTTATCTTCTTCACCAATGACTGGAAATCATCCTCAATAGTACAGTGCCCCTCCTTACGGCAGAGTCCCCAGCCGTCGGACTCGCATTGTCGGCACCGTTCGAGTTTAAGTTCAGGCAGAAAGAGGCATTCGGATTCCCCGCCGGCCGCCGTTGCGCCTTTGAGCAGGCTGCGTATGGCCTCGGCGGTCTTGCCTTGAGGATTCCTACTTCCTGGCAACACTAAGATCTTCATAATAAACCTCACTCGGTTTCGAACCCTGAGAACCCAGGTAGTGCGTAATGATTATACCGTTTTCGGTGGTAGTCACGCACTTGCAGAAGTCGCTGACGTTGAAGGAAGTGAATCCGAAATGCATGAGTTGGTGTTCCACAATTGTCAGAATTGTGTGGCCGCCACTTCCCTATGCCTTGGGAATGCCCTGGCGCGTCTTAACAAGGCAGCAATATTCTTTACTCTCCTATTGCCAAATCGCGTTTCTTGGTGGAAAATTAAGAGAGGAGGACTTGTAATGAAACAAGATCCTGTGAGGAGACTAGCTTCCCGGCTTCAGTAGCATTTGATGTCCGACCGAAGGAGGCAGGTGATGTGACTAGTGAGGTACACACGACAGCTGGCAGGTGGCAAGTGGGGAATCGAACCCGCGAGAGAAAATGCCAGCGTGCCCGTCTAGGGAGAAATCATGAGTAAGAAGGACGAAAAGAGAGAGGAAAAGCGTAAAGAGGGGATATGCCCTGTCTGTCAGTACGACTGCCATGATAAGGAAAGCTTAAAGACGCACATGGATTGGGTACACAAGCAGGGCAAGGCAACGACCACGACCATCTGATTCCCACGATGATATACTTGACAGCTCCCAGCACTGGCTCTTTATAATTCACACGCAAGGGGTCAGAAGTTCAAATCTTCTGAGGCCAAATGACACGAATATCAGTCATCCGGCCCGCGTGCATAAACCCGATAGTTCACGAGGCTTTGCTCCACGGGTGCCTTGTGTTCCAAGAGTCTTATTTCGCGTCACAACTTGCGCAGTTCCTCCTCCCGTAGATTATGAAGTGTCTTGCCTCTGTCCAGTGCCACATCGTAGCGAGGCTCTGGCTCTGGTTTTGGGAGGTCTACATCAACTGGCTGAGTAACTGGCTTGATTCCAGTTCCGACAAAAACAATCTTGCCACGCTTTCCTAGATTCCTCTTGTCGGGGTGTTCGATGACCTCAACGTTGTCCCCAATCGCGAGCATTGAATTCACCTCCTTGGCCAGCAATCGTCCCCATTGTACGTATGCGATAGTCGGATGTCAAGGTAGCTGGAAACTGAAAAGTATGGGGCAGGCCGTTAAGTCGGAATCGTTACCTAAAAACGTCCGCTCAATTTCACGCCTGAAGGTCACGCTCAAAATTGTGGGGCAATAATGGAACCTTTATATCGAATTCGAGTAGACAAGACGGCGAGACGAGGCAGCAGAGTCGAACTATACCCGAAACAACGCTTGGGTGGGTGACACGCATGCAGCAGGCAGTTAGGAGAGCAGCTGTTTTCGGCAAGCGAAACGGGACCCGCTAGCAAAAGTGGGCCTTTTGGACACAACGGTTAGGAATTGAGCAATTCGCCTGTTTGGCTCACTTTCAGACCGTTCCCCCCATCTTTTCTATGATGCCGAAAATGGCCACTTTTCGCCAGTTGCGCTGGCGACAGCGGATCGAACCAGATCACAAATGGCGGCGCCGCTTAGTTCTCCGTTGTCGGGCAAGTCATCTTCGCCTATTAGTTCCATCAAACTTCTAAGTGCCTCCAGCATCATCGGACTGGCTGCTATTAGCCGAGCAACAGTCTCATGGTTTGCACCCTTATCAATGGAAGCTACAACTCGGCCCCTGGAATCGAGGATCTTCCACACACCGCGTTGCGGCTCTGCTTTCCAAGATCCCTTAATAAATTCGTCCTGCATAACGGCCTCCAGCGCTTAATCTTAACATCGACTCACACTGCGAACTTCCGGAATACTGAGAACTGATTTACAACTTGTTCTGTAATTCGTTGGCCGATATTATCGCAGTTGATTACGAAGGAAGTTTGCTACTTCGGTTGGAGAAGTCTTGGCAAAAAACTCCAGGCCTTGAAGAGAACTCAAGGCTTGAACTAGCTCTACGCTGGGCTCAGGACATGTTGCCGGGTCGAATTCTTCGGGATTGATCATAAAATCTTTCCATTGCCCTTTGTCCACCGAGGTCGGTTCGGCCGGTATGCTGTATTTGCCTTCTAGGAAACCTGTACTCCTATTGAGCACGGCGACTAGGGCTGCTGCCGTCGATAGGTCAGCTAATATAACCTCCAGTCGCTCTTTGGTTAGAGTCTCCCTGAGGCCATCTAAGTTTAGCACTCCACATACGAGTTTGAACGGCTTGACCCTATACGGAATTGGCATTGACATAATCCATGCCAATTCCGGATGAGCTTTCTGAACTTCATTCTGTAGATCTGATTCTTTAATATCAGCATCTGACGCGTAGGGCCATTTCCCATCTTTTTTTATCGACAACACCGGGCGGAAATATTTGTACGCCCGACCCGATGATAGACATCCACTTGGAATGCTAATAGTGAGTTCGTCCTTGGCAACCATCGGGCCTTCCATATTCAGATGAAAACTGTCAAGTATACTGAGTTTATCATCATTGCTAAGAGTAAAGATATTTGATCGTACAAGTTCTACACCCAGGACGTGCTTGGCTCGCTCGAGCATGATTTTCATAATCTGTTTGGTTCGGAGTTCGGCTCCCCTTCGGTCGATAGCTATGGTCTCGAATGTCCCTATTGTTGTGACAACCCTTCCACCCAATGCTTCCGACATCAGTCTATTTACATCAGCTTCGGCCTTCATTGTGGGGATTATCATGCCCAGGACTCTCGACGTCAACAAATATGCGACGACCAGATATGCCATGCTAATGTGAATTTTCAGGGAAATGACCCACTATAAGGCCTGAATTTTCAAGTAATCGACCCACCCCCTTTTCACGGATATGACCCACCCCATTTTCAAACAAA
>Ga0315284_10005587_pt1 | contig 17878 bp, 30 predicted proteins | sample YL17G09_16_MG_FD_203696 | JGI IMG/M metagenome (GOLD analysis project Ga0315284, IMG submission 203696) | Sediment microbial communities from Yellowstone Lake, YNP, Wyoming, USA - YL17G09_16 | ecosystem: Environmental > Aquatic > Freshwater > Lake > Sediment | place: USA: Wyoming | collected...
ATCTTGTCATGGTTTTGGTATTTAAGGTTAACTGTGCTATGGGTTTTTTCTTTAGTAAAACTATGCCGGAACGTTTTTAATAGTAGTTACCTGTTATTGAGTAGCAGGTGAGTTTAGGTAAAATGAGCAAAAAGCTTCATGTTAAGGAGCTTATGGATGTCTTGATCTATGTCCTGTTCGCGTCTGTTGTGCTGCCGATCATCGCAATCAACATTAGCGCTATGGAAGGGGATACCGGGAATTTCTCGGCATCTGAGATCGTGGTTCTTGGTTTAATCACGACCTTGATAGTCCTTGGCGTCGCATATGCGATCATAAAAACATTGTTCTAAGAGGTGTTTCATGGAAATGAAATGTCTTTTAGTTTCTTCTTTTTTCTTTTTAATTAGTTTTAAAGAGGTTAAGGTATGAAGAAAAAATTAGGCGAGTATAAAATAAAGAATCGGTATCTTATCTATATCATCCTTTGTTCGTTTTGTCTCGGGTCGTTCCTTGGGATTGTCGTTCATCCTGCGTCTGCGCTGATCCCTAATCATTGGTATATATGTGATTTTTCTGGTTATACGAACGGTCAACAGGCGAATGAGGTACCGTGGTTTCAAACGCAAATATTGGCTAATCCTCAGTTTAGTTGTGATGGTGCTGGACGATTTAAAATCAATAAGGCATGGGATGGCAGCGGCGCAAATAAGCCGAACGGTAATTTTCTTTTTAGTTATACTGCTGACTATAATTTATCTTTATTGAATTATACCATGAAAATGAATATTGGTACGGGCACAGGAATATTCTATATGTATTTTAATGATACTACAACAGGTGATACATTTGTTAAATTGCAATGTACTGGAAATCCTCATTGGCTAATTCTTTTTTGGAATTATACGTCTAGTGCGTGGCAAACATTAAATGCGCATAATGGTTCTGATATTGGAAACTGGCATTATCTTAATGTAACGTTTTATCCTATTACACATGCTGTTAAATTGCGTGTTGATACTATAGGTAAAAATGAGGTGATCGCTCCTGATTATTATACGAATAGTTTATTGACTTCTGCGTCTAAATTTGATAAAATATATATGGTTGATACTCAGTATAATCATATTGTTTTGATTGATGATGTCGGCGTGAAATTTGATGATAATGGGTATGTGGATCCTGGCTATAATTGCGGATATTTGTTCGATGGTTACTCTTTTAAAGGAAGTCTGAATACTAATACCCCAATCTCTTACAGTCGTTTCGCGGAGATAACGTATGATGTGATGTCTGATATTGCTTTAAAGGGAGTTGAGTTATTGGTTCATCGTGGAACCACCGACCTGACATCTGATTTGTATCTGAAGGTCAATGGAGAGGCTATCGGCCATGATGTCTGTATTCAGCATATTAGCGATTATTGGGATAAGGTCATATGGTCTTTTGATAAGACCATATCTAATGATAAGATAGTTTTTGAGTTCAGCTGTCCGGCTGTCGACCTGAATCTTAATTATGTTTATTCGGATGATCTTGACGATGACGGCGATATATTAAGTTCGTATCATAATAGTTATTCATTATGGAATGGCGTCTTTGACGGTAATTTATTTCTCAGGGATTTTTCCTATAAATTTTATTATGATGATATGATTTTTCAGAACGAGACATCTCCTTATACTGATCTTGTAACGTCAACGAAAACAGGTTTTGAGACGTTCGATACCATCCCGGTTTATTATTTTATAGCTGATTATTCTTATACGAACAGTATTCAGCTTTGGAAAAGCGGTGTTCAGCAGACGGCTCAGGGTTTTCCTTTTACGGTCACGTCAGGGGATTTTAACGGCGAGTTGTCATTCACTCCTTTTCATAGTGGCTCGTATCAGTTTCGTCTTATGCGTAATAGTATTATTCGTTCATCGTTTAATTTTACGGTGACTGATCCTGCGGATACTGATTTTGTTCTCGCGGTGTATCCTAATCCCTGCGAGTTTAATACCGAAGTGAATATCGGGTATCGGTTTTATCCTGATGACGGCTCTGATGGGTTTATCGGCGTCTCTGAGTTTCCTGGTACCTCTAATTTTTCAAGCTTCTCTGAATATTGGATGCTTTCTGCGAATACATCAGGGAATAAAACATTTTTTGCTCAGACGAATATGTATGTTTCTCTCTGGAAGAAAACAGGCTCTTCGTATGTCAGGATGAAAATAAAGTATCTGAAGATGGGCAGTATGTTCGATAACACGATCAATGTCGGCTATAAATCTATAGCGTTGTCTGATGCGGTTCCTTCTGTGTCGCAGCGTATCTATGGTACGCAGGTCGTGCAGGGTTTTAACACGTTTGTCCGTATGAATAATAAGCTGTTGCAGTATGTGACTGATACTCCTTTTTATAATGTGTATGCCCCTGTGTCGAAGGGTGGTAACTATAATGTTGAGTTGTGCATGGAGACGGCGAACGGATCGAAGGTTCTTTGTGCTGTGAATTTCACGGTTTCTTCTCCCTCTGCAGGTGGCGGCGCGGGTGCTGAGGCGTTTCCGCCTGAGATGAAACTATTGTTCGGTATCTGCTGCATACTCGTAGCTGTCAGTTGTCCTCTTATGATCAGTGTGAAGTATCATGTCGCTGTCCCGACATTCGTGTATGTTGTGTTTATGGCTTTTGGTATCGGTATCGGGACTGTCCTGGGTTTCCTGGAGCTTTGGCTCGTGTTCTTGTTCGTGGTGGCCTTGGTCGCAGGCGCGGTGTTTACGATCTTTGGTCATGGCGGCTCGGGTGGCGGCGGGGGCGATAGCGGCACGATCCGTAAGGGAGGCATACTTTCCCGTCGTGGTGGTAAGGATTACGCGGGTGCTTCGCGCAAGGCTGATTACGGGGTGTCTCCTAAGGGGTCGCCTGGTTATCTGAAAGGCCCAGGCCGAAGGGGGTATTGATCCTTGCTCGACGAAAATAATGATTTTCGTCTGCATAATTTCTTTATAATGGAGGTGTGAAATTATGGGCTTGTATTTCAATACGACTTTTGTTTTTTGCATTGCTTTTCTTATGATTTTCACCTATGCCGCCGAGTATGCCGTCTTTAGCGAAAAACAAGATTTCGATGATTCGTTAAAAAGTTCATCAACTCCGGCTTTATTTGATAAAACAACATTCATCAATGTAGCATTTAATTTCTCCCGGGAGATTCTTCAGCATCATATGGTTGGGCCCGTGTTTGTGATGCCTAAGGGCACGGCTAAATCATTTGAATTATTTATTACTTCTATGCAGAAGATACCGAATGTTTTTAATAGATTCCAAACAGGCATGCAGATGTATAATGCCCTACCATTAAAGACAGGCGGAATTGTAGGATATACAGTTGAGAAATCAGAGATCGATGATCTTTTTATTCGTTATCTTAAAGAAAAGGGTTATGAGATAACGTCGGCAGGCACTATCCTTCCGCTTAAAAAGAATATTTTGCAACAGGCACTTGATCTTCTGGGGAAAATACCGGAGGGAATAGGCAGGTTCCTGGAGCTGTTGACGTTTAGTATAAAGGATCATTATGGCAATAATATCATTCCCGAACCTGTCATGTGGATACTTAACATCTTTTTTATTCCGCTTGGTATCATACTGATCATTGAAATTCTGCCTATCATAATAAAGGCTGTCGAGGCGATAGGATCGCTTCTTGACGCATTTACACCCTTTACATAAGGAGTCGAAAAGATATGAGGAATATGAAGATTATTGCAGGGTTGTTTTTCGGGCTGTTGATGCTGACGATCGTGCCGTTTGTTGAGGATGTTCGCGCTGATCCGCCGTCTCCCCATCCCTATGATTACATCTATGCACCAGGGAGTAATACAGGAACAGGATTCGGTCATAATTACGTTAAACTCGTGAACTGGACTTTCTTTAAAAACAAGTTTCAGACGCATACGAACTGGAGTTTGGAGTATAAACGGTATTCGTATTCATCATGGACAGATGGTAGTTCTTATTTATCAATACAAAAAACATGGAATGATTCTGGTTTCTGGAAATTTAAACTCACTCTTAATGTTCCAGTGAATATTTATAGTGCCAGATTCACGTTTGGTATAGATATTAATTGTCTACAATATATTAATAGAAGCGGAACAGAAATATTTATTAATTATACTGCAAACGTGACGGAGATTTATCATTGTGTGTTTAACTATTCTGATATAATCAATATTCCTAATCTTATCATAACTCGTGGTAAAACAAATAATAAGATGTGGTTTAGATTTCAGAAAGATACTATAAATGCGGGAACATATGTTTTTGACCCGATATTTGGGAATAACATGATATATGTTACTCAGGGAACTATAGAAAATCTTATAGATATGTATTATGATGGTAATTGTTATGCGCAAAACACTTTTATACCAAAATATTTTATGATTTATTTAATTGTTACTACCAAATCCCATAAAGTTAAATGTGCTATTTATGATATGACATCTTATAAAATCTGTCAATCAGAAGAAAAAATAATACCTGTTTCGACAGGTTGGAACAAATTTAATATAACAACTAATTATCTTGTTCCAGGAGCTAATTATTATTTAGCAGCATGGTCAAATTCAACAACAGGAGATTGCAAAATTGTTTCAAATTTCGGAGACGGAACTAATCATTTCAATACCTATACATATGCGGCTAATTTTCCAAATTCATTTTCATATTTAGTTGAAGGTTATTATTCACATTCCATATATTGTTATTATGTAAGTTTAGAACCATTAAAGGCATTTAATAATTATCCTGTGAATAAAACCTATACATATAAAAATGTAACTATATCATTTGATATTAACCATAATGGCGGTAAATATAATTATTCTTTTTATAAAAAATATCCGGGTGCATCAACGTTTTCTCTTATTGAAACAAAAAATAATCTCGCGAACAACACCTATTTTTATAAATGGTTTAATGCTTCAGTTTCAGTAACTAATTATACTTGGAAAGTTGCATGTAAAAATTATTCTTTTAATTATTGGCACAACTATACATTCTGGTTTTATATTAATGATTCAACTGTACATTTATCAGACACTAAAACAAATGTAGCAGGAACATTAACAAGTAAAAGAAATAATACAGGCTTCTGGATAACAAGTATTCATAATAGCAGTATTACTCCTTATAACCATGCTGTTAATTCAACATTGGTTCATCAGTATTATTGGGTTACGAACACATGGAAGGATTATGCGAACAGCACGGGCAATACGACGGCGATCCATACATCTGATACAAAAAAGAACGTCTCAGGCTCTCTGTCTTATATCCTGAATAATACCGGATATTGGGTGACGAGCAGCCATGAAAGCAAACTAGTCCAGTTCACTAATCTTATTAACGCGTTCGGCACGCATACCGGAGCATGGAACGGCGCAGCCTGGGTTGATTATGCGAACATCACCGGGAACGCTTCAGGCTGTAATTCGACGAACCTTACGTTATATGAGAACTTTGTTGATGCCGTAGGGACTCATCAATCCTTCTATGATCCTCTCCTCGGGTGGTTTGCATGGGCGAACGTGACAGGTAATGCTTCTACGAACGGGACAGGGAACTATACAGTCGGCATTAATCTCACTGGTTTTAACGGGTATATCTCCTGGAGCGGTGATCATATCGAGAACCTTACGAATATTAGTTTCCCGGTGACATCGAACATGAGCATCAATGGATCGGTGCATGTCGATGAGGACGCGTATTTCCTGTCCGGGATGCTTTCGTTTGACCCTGCGGTGATGATACTTTCTTTGTTCTTCGGGTTCTTTTATATCGGGTATGAGAGCAAGAAACGAAGCGGCGGCTTCTTCATGCTGTTCGCAGGGTTCCTATTGATCGCGCTTGGTATCCTGGTGTATGGCATGCTCGGCTATGCGGCTGTCCTGGTAGTTCCGTTCGCTATCTTCATCATGCTCCTGGGCGGTAAGAAAGCGTTCTATGGGCCTGAGACTGAAGAATCGCATGGTGATAAGCCTACCAAATAACTTATATAATGACTAAGTGTTTTCACTATAGTAATACCATGATTGAGGAGTTGTGATGTTTGTCGAAGCGAAGCCGTAGACGAAAACAGGAGGCGTACGCGCCTGATGACGCGGTGGAGCAGACGTTCACCGCATATATTGTTAAGGGGAATCGTCAGGTCGTGAAACGTGAGGTCATCGCAAGCAAGCGTTTCCGGGTCGATGAGGAAACCTATTTCATCAAGCCGGACTGTATTTTTCTTAAGAACATCGACGGGGTGCTTAAATCCGTCTCGTATTACAAGGAGGGGAACCCTAATCCGTATTCGTTCGAAGGCGTCAATGATGGTATAACGCCTGCGGAGCTTGACCGGGTGTTCGCGGAGGACTTTTATCATATTGTGACGAACCTGCAGCCCATGAACCGTATGATGTACGTCCTGGCCGTCGTCGTCCTGGTCTTTGGGTTATCTATCGCGTTTGATATTGGAGTTGCAGTTCATGCGTTTTTATAAGGAGGTTTTATAATGTCGTTTTTCAGATCGAAAGAAGAACTTATCAAGCTGCGCATGGCGCGTGAGAAGCAGAAGCTCCGGGAACTCAAAAAGAAACAATCTGAACAAAAGATCGTTACAAGGCCGGAGATCCAAAAACGAGACAAGCCGGATATAGTAGCGGAGCAGGAACCAGGAAGCTATTATACGACCGAGTTCTGCCCTGAGGCCGTCTCCGATATGAAGCTCATCAAGAAAAGCCCGGAGAACTACCTGGAGATAAACATCGTCAAACGTTCCCGGGTCGTCGATACTTTTGCCGTTTCCATAGACCGCAAGAGCCTCACGTATAAGGATAAGAAATATAATATCACAGAGAAATTCATTTACCTCTTGCCGACGAAAGCTGGGTATCTCATGCCAACCTCGTTCTATAAGGAGGATAGGGAGGAGCCTGTCGGCTTCCTGAATACAAACAAGGGCATCACCGGGAAAGCCCTGAGCCTCTTGTATAGCGAACAGCTGTATGCGACCCTCCTGTTTTCTGAGGATGAGAAATACAATCTCTTTATCGTGATCCTGCTCATTGGCTGCCTTATTGCGTTTGCGGTCGGATGCTATTTCGTGTTCTTCCATGAGGGCGGCCTGTTCGGCCCTGCGTATCCGATCTATCCGTATATACCGGGTAATTACACAGGAGGCACTCCATGAAGGGAGCCGTAGAGAAAGAGTTCGTCCCGGTCGATGAAAAAAAGAAGCCTGATAGAGATGATCGACAGAACGAATCATTATTGAATCGTGTGTTCGCGCCTCCAGCTGAAGCATCCCATACGAGTACCGAGTCTGAGGATGTCGCCATGATAATCCGGGAATGGCTCGCGCCAAAACACATCAAGGCAAAGACCCGCTACACGAAGAAACAAGTCATAGCCGTAAGCATCCTTCAGAGCCTCGCTGATACCTATAATATTAAGACCTTGAAAAGATTCTTGATCGAGTTTAAGACCGCGAAGCTCTCCGAGGACGGCCAGAGCAGTAGTGAGCTTGAGGGCATCCTGAAGGCGCGCATTCAGGAGACGGATGATGTCGAGCTGAAGAAACTCTCAAAGTTCCTGGAGTAATATGAACGAGAATGATTACGATAGGCTGCAGTACAGCATCCTTCTGTTCACATTTATCATTATCGCGCAGTTCGTCCTCATCGTCTGGTATTTCAGCATTCCAGTCGGATGGGGATTTATCATCTTTATACTCAGCCTCGGCATTGTAGGGTTTTTCCTTGCGCTATTCCTGCAGTATAAGAAGATCGTGTATATCGGCGAGATGAAAAAATACCTCTCCATTGACATACAGATAAAAGAAAAGAAGAAAAGAGGCTGATAATGAGTTTTAATGATGATCGTCCTAAGGAGGTCTTTGTCACCGATACCGAGAAATGGAGCATCATGCGGTATCGCAGTTATGATGACTTCATGTACGGCAGCTTCGATGTGTACGTCACGAAAGATGAGATAATCATACGTGGTCATCTGAAACGTGGTCAACCAAGTCTTTATATGAAGCTGCAAGTGAGGAGATAAAGAACATATGGATTTAACGACTATATTCCTGACAGGGTTTGCGAACGGTTTCGGTACTCTCACCGCGCTCGAGGTATGGACGTACATTAAGAAGCGTGATCTGCATAAGCATCCCTCAAACCTTATCGAGGATATCATAAACAGGGTAAAAAATGGAGACAGTTAAACAAATATTTTTAACACAAGGAAAATATGCGATAGTAGATGCACAAGATTATGATGAACTTATAAAATATAAATGGTGTGCTAATAAGGTTAGAAAAAGATGGTATGCTGTAAGAGGCGTCTGGGAGTCCACTACAAAAACAACAAAAATTATACTCATGCATCGAATTATTATGAAAGATGATTTTAACGAATATTATTGTTATACTGACCATATCAATAATGATACTCTTGATAATAGAAAATGTAATTTAAGGGTCTGCAATAATTCAGAAAATATGAAGAACTGTCGAAAATCTCATAATACTTCAGGATATATTGGAGTTGTATGGGATAAATCGAGGAAAAAATGGAAAGCGCAGATTGGTTTTCATTGGAAACAGGTTTTCATCGGACGTTATGATGATATTATTGATGCCGCACTAGCCGTTGATGCGAAAGCAAAAGAATTGTTTGGAGAGTACGCTCTCCTGAACTTCCCCGGAGGCGGTAATCCATAGTAAAGGCTGAGAATATTATAGTAGGAGTTTTCGGATTTAAGGGAAGCGGAAAAACCACTGCCCTGACATTATTTCTTTGGCTTGAGAGCCTGCAGAACTCGCGTAAGAATCTTTTCTGCAACTATAAGCTCGAGTTTCCGTTCCAATGGCTCGCAGGACAGGATATGATAGAGCTGACCGATAAGCTCATGGATGCTGCCGTAGGCATCGACGAGCTGCATGAGTACGCAGACGCCCGCGCCTCAGGAACCATGCAGAACAAACGCGTTGCGGATTTCTTCCTTCAATCCAGGCATACAAGGTCGAACGTATATTATACGACACAGTATAAGGATCAGGTCGATAAACGAATCAGGCGAATAACCGATATTGATATCGTCTGCGAGAACCTGTTCATAGATAGCGACCATGATGGTGATGATGATGTTTTCCGCATGACATACCTGGATAGGAGACGACTTGATCAGCTGCCTATCGTCAAGGATTTCTATGCTAGGCCTATCTTCGACCTGTTCGACAGCACCGAACGGATCAACCCGTTTATTTTTACGAAGAAAGATGAGAAAAAATGGAGGGATGACATTGCATACAGAACCCCAAAGAAAACCCCTGTTATCGCGTAACCTGAAAATAATGATCGTTCTTTATCTGTTCTTCATGGTTTACATGCTCGTGGTGACAGGCATGCTCATCATGGGCTTGTATGATAGTATGCAGTTTCTCGTCATCATGCCGTTTTTGTTGTTCGGCTTCTGCTCCTCCCTGGTTTGGCTGCTGCGTCATAAACAGGAGGTATGGATGCTGCAGGATATCCTCAGTAAGAAGGTATCGCGCAGGCTTAAATCGACACGAACAAAGATAAAAGAAAGAGTTGATCGTTAAATGCCAAGACCAAGGGTATCTGGGAGTTTCCTTGCCGATATGAAGCGTTTCCTGGGCTTCCTCTGGTCGCGCAAAGGCAAAGGACAGGGGAAGGGTCGGATAGGAAAATTCCTGGGTAAGATAGCGGATCATGCGCGACGCGAAGGAGGACTGAGATAAGTTGTCTGGTAAGTTCTGGCTTATCGTCCTGGGCGTCATCGGACTCGCAGCACTCTATTATTTTATAGCACCATTATGTTACCTTGTTATAGTCCTCATCATCCTGTATTTCGGGTATCGTTGGTATAATAAACGCAGGGTTCCACAGGGTCATCATATCAACCATGGCCTGCTCCGGGGACATCTCACATCGAAATATGGTGACGAGGAGGGAGGCAAGCTGTATCAGCGCATGGTTCGGGAGCTGCAGCGCAAAGGATACCGATAAGGTCTGATAGATGACGAACGACGCACGCAGGAAAATGTCAAAATGGAAAATCCTGAGCTATATCCCAGCCCTCCTCATCATATGTGGGTTCGTCAGTCAAATATCCTTATCGGATGCCTCAATAATCTTCGTCGAACAAAAAGAAGCCTCAACAGGAACGGATTTTTCTGTCAATATCACCTGCGTTCCCTCCGAGCCTGTGAAAGCCTTCGAGTTTAAGATTCGTTACCCCTCTTTTTTATCTCTGGTATCGGTGAATACCGGAGGCTTTTTTACGGGTTTCATCACATTCCAGGCAACGGGGATAAATAACATAAAATCCTGTTCAATAAAAAACGTGTACGGTCTTATCATGGGGAAGGGTAATGTTTCGTTCCCTGGCGTTCTCATCAGGCTATGTTTTCATGCTGATAGTGCCGGAAACGGAACGATAAGCCTGTATGACGCGGGGGTCACGAACGAAACGCGGTATCTTTCTTTAACTGTCGTGAATGGGACTATAAACGTCGATCACAAAGAGACATCAGCGGAAATAAAAAATAATGATAGGAAGATAAATAATCTCCCCGGTCAGATACTCATCATCGGCTTCAGTATTTTTATTCTTATAGCGATATTCAAACGGCTCAGTCACCGAAAACCCTGAGTTCGTGCGCCTTAATGATCGCTTGTTTTGGTGGCATGCCCGAGGCCCGGAGTTCCTTGTATATCTAACGAAAACAAAGTTTTCGTTACGATCCCGACGTCTCTCGCAGGAGACGTCATGATCTCAAAATACTTATCATCCAATGTTATCACTCCTCATGTCCTATTTTATCATTACAGGTTTATATACTATTACTGGCAGAATACCATTCTGATACAACGACTTGTATTGATATAATATATCACTATACCACAGGTTGATTTCTGTTTATTTCGATACCATAATAAGACTGTATTTTGTTTTCTTGCATGAAAGTTTTTTTGAGTTGAGGTTGTGAGTATGACAAGGGCGAGGTCTTTACCATCACAGAAAGAACAATATCGGCAGCTGCGAAAGAAAGGCATCATCAATAAACATGGTCGTAACCCGGTCAGCGGCAAGCAGATAAAAGGGAAATGGACTATTTACCGTCTCTATAAATTCTATGTCGTCGATGAACATAAAAAGACTGATCCTTATTTTCAGGCGTACAGCCTCCGTAAAAGCACGTACGCGCGTATAGAGGAGCATGGCCCCAGGGTCAAGGTATCGACGCCAGGGGGCATGAAAACAGGCTCCAGCTTCATACGCTCGCAGGATACCAGGACAGAGAAAGAGCTTCTTAAACGGCTGCCTCCGCAGGTGACGCCCAGGTTCGGCCGTTACTACAAGACCGTGCAGCACGTGCGCGACGAGTTCATCTATAGTATCCGGCCGCCTATCGTCGCCTCCGAGGTTAATTATACGTCTATGATGAGGCGCAGCGAACAGGTGACCAAAGAGATCGTCAGCATCATATCTCACTACCTGAAGATCAGGGGTGAGCTGTACCGGAACCACGCGGTCGGCAGCATCATCCATTACAATACCGACAATATGACGACACAATCAGGCCAGGAAAACCCTTCTGGTTACATACGCGTCCCCTGGATAACCATACAGAACAAGAGCCTTATCGAGGCTGCTATGCAGGAGGCGTTCGAGACAGCGATCCATATGATATTTAAATATCCGAAAGCGATAGTTGAAATATACCGGGTCGATGTGTATATATCGACGAAGTTCCGATCTGGAAACATTGACCTTATACGCGCCAGGAAATAACCGGAGCGTATCATGGTGACGAATTTCATTGAAATTCATCGACATCGAAACGAAAACCAAGGGGGTTTTCGTTAGATGGCGAACTATAGTTTTGTCCCCCATTTCCTCGCGCCTCTCAAAAAACAGAGGCTTCTTAAGAACATGGCGGTCTTTGACATAGAAACCGACGAATGGGCTGACGATACCTACGATATGAGCATGGGCGAGCGCAGGACATGGAACAACCGACGCATCACGCCATTTCTGGCGATGTTCTTTAATGGGAAGGATATGAGATTCTATGAGGGACAGGATTGCATATCAGAGTTCCTCAGGGATTACCTGAAGTTCAGCAACCGTACGACCGTCACGTTCGCGCACAACGGCGGGAAATTCGATTTCCTGGCCTTGTATGAGACGCTGATACGCGATCCATACCTCAGCGAACGATTCTACCCGAAGCCGTTCCTTGCGCACGGACGGCTTATCGCCCTCACCATCAAAGACAACGACAAGCATGTCTGGCATTTCCGGGATTCGTACAGCCTGCTGCAGGGGAGCCTCCAGAGCCTCTGTGACTCATTCAAACCAGAGCATCGGAAACTCACCCGCCCCAAAGCTCCATACGCGCAGGCGCGCGCAGAATGGCAGACCTATGGAGAAAACGATTGCAGGTCGCTCTATGAGATACTGCAGCTTTTTAATGGCATCATAGCGGATGTCGGCGGCTCAGTAGGATATACGATAGCAAGCACCGCGATGCTGACGTTCCGCAAGAAATTCCTTGACCGTGAGATACCGAACTATTTCCCCTATAACAACCTGTTCAGGAACGCCTACTATGGAGGCAGGGTCGAGATCATACGCATGCTCGCGCAGGAGAAAGGCACGCCCTATTATTATTATGATGTGAACAGCGAATACCCGGATGTCATGGCGAACCACCCTTACCCGGTGAGCGCGCCTCTCAGCGTCCGGTATAAGGACGCGGACGAATGTCGGGGGAAATGCGGCATTATGGAGGCTTCGATAATCGCTCCGCCTGATCTTGATATCCCGCTCCTGCCGTATCGTCACCCGGATAGCCGCAAGCTTCTGTTTCCCCTTGGCACATGGTACGGATGGTATGAATATTCGCTTATCGAGGCCGCGCTGCGATACGGTTACGAGATCAAGCCGCACCGCTGCTACGAGTTCCAATCTGACTTTATCTTCCGGGAGTATGTGAAACGGTTCTATGACCTTAAATGTCATAGCGAGGGAGCGGAACGCCAGACCATGAAACTCCTCCTCAACGCCCTGTATGGGAAGTTCGGGGAGCATCAGGAACGCGAAGAAATGATAACAGACCCTGACACCGACATCACAGGATCGTACCCATACGATGATATCTTCGGCTACAGCATCAGAAAAATAATACGATTCAGCGCCTATCACCTGCCAGCGATAGCCGCCAGGGTCACTAGTCTTGCGCAGCTTAAACTTTATGGCTATATCGAACAGATACAACGCCTGGGAGGAAAAATCTATTACATGGATACCGACAGCATCGTCACCGACATACGCATACCCACAAGCACGGAGCTAGGGGGACTCAAGCTCGAGCATGAGATACAGAGCGCGGTTTTTCTCGCGCCAAAGACATACTGCCTCAGGCTCTACAACACCGATGAGACGGGGAATAACGAGAAGATCGTGATGAAAGGCTTCAGCCGCAGTTTCCATAAACACCTCTGCTACAATGATTTCGAGGAGGCCTTGCTTACAGGGAATTATAGTAAGTTCCTGGAGTACATCGTTGAGCCTGCAAGCCTTAAGACCGTCCATATCAGGAAAATGGACGGGTTCGTCACAGTCCTCAACATGAAAGCGATACGGTCAGGTTACGATAAACGGATAATAAACCCTGATTACACAACGACACCGTTCACGATGCCGCTGCCAGAGCCGACATCGGAACCAGAACAATACGCGCCTCTCACTGTCTCACACCTTGATTATTCAGCCAGGGAAAAACAAAGACTCGCCAGAGAGCCACAGGGATACCCGGAGAAACAACTTCTCGAGCGTCTCATCAGACAAACCGGACGACCCAGGGATTACCTTATGCGCTGCATAACAGCGTGCAGGGATAATGACTTTGATCTTGAATCAGAGGTTGATTGGGAGCAGGGAGGAGACCCGTTGGAGCAGATAGAACACAGACTCAAAAAAGGATACCTAGATTTCTACCTATAAATCAGAAAGAACAACGAAATCATTCCACCTATTCTCTTTATCCTCATCATACTGCGCCCTCAGAAAATCAACCGTACGCATAAAACCAAACAACAACGGAAGCCAAACAAGGATATTCTCCAGGGCCGTCACCTCACCATCACCCAGGCAGAACCCCCAGGTCTGACGCGCAAACTCAACATTCTGGACTCTCCATTCCGGGTGTTCTCGCGCATAATCCTCGTTGACGATCGGGACGCGCGCAAGATCAACACAGACCATGAACGAACCCAGGCCATAACACACGATCATCATACCAAGGATGCGGCGAAGTTTTTTCGTTATATTTTATCCCTCAACTGTAGCAAAAATCCTACGTCCCACTTCTTTTGTAATCTTTAACTTCCCATGTTTAGCCAAACCTACATCCAATTTAAAATGAATCGCTATAAATGAATCATACAATGATTTACTGAAATTCTCTTTAACATACTCTGGTAAATCAGCGAAACAATAGAAATCAATATAGTCTACTTTCGCTTTCAAATCCATAGAGTTATCAAGAACATAACCAGGAACTAAAATAATTTCTTTTTTGTTCCATTTTCTAATTCGTTTAATCCAGTAAGGTTTCGCTTCTCTGAACTCAACAGTCTTTTCCCCATTATGAATCATATCGTAGTATTTGTATTTCAAATGGAGTATCAATGGATTATTCATTCTTATCCCTCAAGAATCTCTTTCTGATAAGATATGGCTTTAATAATACATACCAAAGACCAAGAATATACATTGCACAAATAAAAGCAAATGGAAATAAAATCCTATATGTTTCAACTTCATTCATTTTATTCCTGTCCTGCATGAAATTCTGTTAATTTTTTCCTCATCTTAATAGATGGACAGCTATCAATCTCGTCTTTTTCAAGTTCACAATGACCCGTATAAACATTTTGGTATGAACATGAACTATTGTTACACTTCATTTTTATCCCTCAAGTAATGGTTTTTCAGGTCTATTCTTTATAAATACTATCCAATATAGATGATTCCTTGTTCCCATCTGACTACCATACAACGGTCTATATGGGAATAATTTTAGCACTTTATCTATCTTGATTGATAACTCAGCCCATTTAAATATAAAGAACCCATCTGGTTTTAACACTCTGAACAACTCGGATATTCCAAATCGTAAATCAGATTCCCAGGTTGTCTTGTTAAGCACTTCATATTGAGTAACAAAATTATTCTTTTTACAACCTATGGTTCCAGTTGTAAATGGTGGGTCGAAAATCACCATATCAAAAGTATCATTATCAAAAGGAATTGTTTTTGTCCAATCTGCAACAACATTTGGTTTTATTTTAAACCGCCTTCTTTGTTTGAATTTAACATTCTCGGTCTTACTATCATATAGACCATTTCTTTTATCCATAAATGTAACATAAGGATGATTTTTCTGATACCATATTCCTCTGCATCCTGCTGTCGCATCAAGTATCTTCATTGCTTTATCCCTGTCCTGCATGACTTAAAATACTAAAGAATATTAATCCATGATATTCCGCCAGGACTGCATTATTTTTCATCAGTTTTCCAACGATCATCAAAATGCTCCTTCATACCGCCCTTCAGACGCTTATTATCAACCCCGCAGAGCTTACAGGGAACCAAATAAGACATCCCAGGTTTCTTAAACAACGCATATCGCAAGATATGCCAGACGCCGAGCTTCTTATGGCACGCGTCACAGAAAAACGGGCTATCCGGGGAGCCGAAGAAATACTGCAGGTCAGCCCTGGCACGAGTCGAATAATCAACGCCTGATTCCCTGGATACCTGCTTCTCATCCTTTAACAAGCCCATACTCACTCCTCCATGTTTTTAGTCTGTAATTTATAAAAACAAAGGACGATAGTGACCGACGGGTACGAGTCAGACGAGTCATACGATGAGACAGACGAGGCGAACAGATGATACCCATACCCCTGCTCCTCAGACACCACAAGATTACATTTCTCCTCCAGGTTCGCGCCCGTCACAACCCGGACATGCGAAGGAAGCATCAGATAACGCTCATCATTCATCGGCATCTTTTCAATCTCTCTCTCTATACTATCATATAAGGATTTACACCATCCCCACCCTGTCATGCGTCACCCATGAACTCCTTACGCCTCTCCGGACTACGAAACATCAGACCGAAACTCACGCCAAAACACGCCAGGACACCCAGGACATAATACAACATATTCGTATAATCCACGCACCAGATGACCAGACACGCGACAGCAAACCCCAGGACAAACACCGTCCGTATCTCATGCCAGAACAGGCGCAGACCCTTATACAGATCACGCCATAAAATGATCATAATAGATCACTATCAAGGTACATACCTAAAAATTTATCCCCATTCATCGTATTAAATTCATACCTGCAGATGACGCTCCGGCCGATGAAACCCTGGATAAAATCCTTATCAATGTTCTTCATGTCATGCAGCGTAAACCCGGTTCCATTACCGTTCTGAAATAACAGGTCACAGGAACCGTTATCGTTCACCATGCCAAGGAATATTCCTTTCGTCTCCATGACAGTCCCCTGATCCTCCATGACGACAGACACATAATAATAGACTGTCGCTGCGATAGCTACCGTGATAGCGACCATCAAGATAACACCGATAACAGCGGATACGCCGATGTTACGGTTCAGACGAACATCAGTTCGTCGAGAACCAATATCCGCTGATACTGCTTTATTTTTTCTCATCATCTTTACCTCCTAAATTCTGACGATTCATCAAAGAATCGTCTGAAACGCAACGAATATCAATATTCGTTAGTAACAATTCTTTCCATGATTTACCTGCCTTCTTTTTAAGAAGCAGGAGATACTCCTCAGCCGACACATTAAACGTCACAGGAATATAATCAGTTCCGTCAAGGCTTCGCGGCCCAACGCTGCACATACTCTAAAACCTCCTTCTTAGATGTCTTGCCAGTAAGATAAAGGTTAAGCATCTTCTCCAAGTTACGATAATACTGGCCGGACGGGTCAGCCTTATACTCCCGGGCAAGCCTATGAAGATCACCTGTTAAAGTCATTATTTCTCAATCCCCTCAGAAGGTATTGGGAAAACCCTTCCGTTAGCGCAACGGATCGCCTCAGAATAATCAACCGCAGCACCGATATCAGAGCCGAAATGTTTTTTCCAATCAATAAGAATATTCTTCGCGTTCGTATCTATTTCAATCATAGGCATACTCAAACTCGACCCCCTTCCTTTAAGGGAAGGACTCACCACCTTCACCCTATTAATTACCCTGTTTCCTGCAATACCGTCTTACGACGATACACCTTAAACAGCTTCATAGTCCCCTTCGGCATCTTACGCTGATCATAAAACACGATACGCAGCCAAGACCCCTTAGCGATCAGACTCATCTTATCATCCAGATCACTGGAGCCATGCAGACGCACACTAGAGCCATCATCCTTCTCCACGGTATAGATACCGAAATTATACTGCTCAGACCGCCCGACCTCGCGCAGCGTCCCCTCAACGCTATCACCTACGTTCTCAAAACGATAAAAATTCGGGGACTCGATCTCCTCAGTCTCAAATTCTTCAGCCTTTTTTTGCTTGGTTTCTTTCTTTTCACTCATGGTTATGGTTCCTATAGCCTAGTCCGGCTATAGAAAAAGTATGGACAACCAAATATAAATAGTTTTACTAAAGAAAAAACCCATAGCACAGTTAACCTTAAATACCAAAACCATGACAAGATAACACATGACAAAAGCAATGACAAACCAAACCATGACACAACATCCAAC
>Ga0315284_10005588_pt1 | contig 17878 bp, 19 predicted proteins | sample YL17G09_16_MG_FD_203696 | JGI IMG/M metagenome (GOLD analysis project Ga0315284, IMG submission 203696) | Sediment microbial communities from Yellowstone Lake, YNP, Wyoming, USA - YL17G09_16 | ecosystem: Environmental > Aquatic > Freshwater > Lake > Sediment | place: USA: Wyoming | collected...
GCTACACTCTGTCATCGCGAATGGCCTTTCTTGTTGGGTCGAGGAATCGCACAAATCCCTCTATACCAACCGAAAGGCCATCGCGCCATAGGGAACCGGCATAAAAACTGATGAAATATCCGGGTTAGCATGTAAACCCTGAAAGGCCAAGGGGGGGGCTTCCCCGCACAATAGAATGCCCGTGGGCCAACGTGGGCGGCCAGGAACGAATCACCCGTTGCCCCTGGACCTCTCACTTCACCGAATGCCCAACCTCGTACCAAAGTCGCTGACGTTGAACATCCGACATCGCGGCCACCCCTTCCTCGCAGTACGGACGCAAGAGCCTACTATGCCGAAGGCGCCTCGGCAAACGCTTTAATCCCTGCGGCGGCCAGGGCGATGGCCCTGCGGACCGCGCGGCTCATGCGGTCGGCCTCCTCGAGGCCCTCCGGCTGGGCCGCCAGGAGCGTGCAGGCCACCTGGCGGCCCCGGTCGCGGGCCAGGGCCCGGATCGCCTCGGACACCAGCCAGAGCGATATCGCGTGGGTCGAGACGTCCACCTCGGCCAGGCGCGACGCCGGGACGAGCGCCACGCGGCCCGGCTCGGCCCCGAGGTCGGCCGCGTCCACAAAAACGACGCTCGCGCACCCGGACTCGACGATCGGAACCAGGTAGGACTCGGGCACCGCCTGGACGTCAAAGAGGTGCAGCCGCGGCGACGGCCGCAGGGCGGCGATGACGGCCGGGCCGAAGGCGTCGTCGCCCCGGAGGGCGTTGCCGACGCCGACGATGGCCGCCGGGCGAGGCACCCCGGCGGCGAGCGCCCGGGCCAGATCGGCCGGCGAATCGCAAAAAATCAAGCCCGGCAAGGCCATGGCCTAGGCGCCCCAGACCTCGCGGAGGACGCTCGTCCGGCGGCACGCCGGGCAGAGGACCCGCATGGTGTCGCTGCGGTCGAGCGGGCGGTTGGGGTCGCGCTCGGCCTCGGCGTGGATGAGGCCGAGTTCGTCGTCCGCCAGGAGGATGAGCGTCGGGTTGGCATAGCGTTTCGCGCCCAGCCGCTCGGCGATCCAGAGGAGGTGATCGCGGCAGCCGATGACCGAGCCGCACACCTCGCACAGGACGAGCGGCTTCTCCACCGACTCGATGCACTCCTTGCGATTGAACGTCGCAAGGTCGAACTCCGTCGTCAGGCGGATGCCCTTCTCGGTCGTGCAATAGAGTTGGCACTGGCCGCAGTAGATGCAGGCGTCGAAGTGGAGTTCGAACCGCCGGACGGGCGGGTCGGCGTCGGTCTTCTCCGTGACGGTGATGCACTGGCTCGGGCAGACCTCGGCGCAGGCCTTGCAGCCGATGCAGTCCTCCTCGAAATACTTGGGTTTTCCGCGGAAGACGTCGGGCGGGACATAGGGCTCGGCGGGGAACTTGATGGTGGCCGGGCCGCGCACGAGGGCCTTGATGGCCTCGCCGAGTTCTCGGAGTTTGGGTTTCTTCATGGCTTGGGCTCCTCACTGGCGGCTACGGGCCGGGGCGATTCGGCCGGTTCGGCCCGTTCGCCCTTCGGATGGATGGCGCCGAGGGCCTCGCCATAGCGGTCGACGACGCTGCCTTCCCAGAGGCGGACGCCCGACCGGTAGGCGCCGCGGGCGATGGCGTGGGCAGCCACGGGCGATGTCAGAAGGACGAACAGCGCGCAGAGGAGCGCCTTGGAGCCCATGGCGCCGTCGCCGACGCCGACGGCGTGGAGGAACGTCCCCACGAGAATCATGCACGTGCCGAGGGTGACGCACTTGGTGGCCGCCTGGACGCGGTTGTAGACGTCCGGCAGGCGCACGAGGCCGATGCATCCGAACAGGTCGAACGCGAGGCCCACCCCGATGATCACTTGGGCGATGAGTTCAATCATCGTAGTAGCGGCCCTCCAGGTACTTCGCCAGAGCGATGGTGCCGATGAACGAGAGGAGCGCCCACGCAATGGCGATGTTCATGTAGAAGTCCTGTCCGGTCCACAGGGCCAGAAGGCAGCAGAACCCAACGACCAGCGTGCCGAGGATGTCGATGGCGACGGTGCGGTCCGGCGCCGTCGGCCCGCGCCCGATGCGGTACAGGCACAGGAACGACCCCAGGACGAGGCCCGCCGCCACAATCGCCAGGAACAGGCTCACTCGAACACCCTCCTCAAGAAGCCTTCGAAGCGCGTCACGATCTCGGCCGTGTGGGCCGCCGGATCGTCGCCCTTGACGTTGATCCAGTGGACGTAGAGGTCCTGGCCGATGATGTCCACCGCGAGCGTCCCGGGCGTCAGCGTGATCGAATTGGCCAGGAACGTCTTGCCGATCTCGGTCCTGAGTTGCGTCCGCACCTTGACGATGCCCGGGCGGATGGGCATGTCCGGGTGGAGAACGCGGTACGCGACGTCCAGGTTCGCTATCAGGCAATAGTAGATGAAGTACGGGATGTAAAGCGCCAGGTAGAACCACCGGCGCGGGTCGAGCGCCTTTTCGGGCTCGTTCGGATAGATGTGCGCCAGGAGCGTCGCCACGAGGAACGAAAGGATCAGGCCCACCGCCACCTCGTCCGGCGCGAGCGACCACGTCAGGAGGAGCCACAGCAGGAACGTGAACAGGATGCACAGGAGTTGTTTCATCGGGCGGCCCCTTCGAGTGCGGAGTGCGGAGTGCGGAGTGCGGAGTCAACGGCATCCGGTGCATGGGCCTGGACATTCGGATCGGCCGGCGCCGGGGCCTGGACCGTCGCGGTGGCGCCCTCGGCGGGCGGCGCCAGAATCACCTTGTCAATGGCCGGCGCGAGGAGGCCGCCCCTGACGGACGGCAGGATGATCAGGCTGCTCGCGAAGCACAGGACCGCCAGCGCCACCGACGCCACGCACATGCCGGCCGGGACCTCGCGGGCGTGCGCGGCCGCGGGCGACGGCTTGCCGCCCAGGATGTACCGCTGGACCTTGGCGAACGACAGGAGCGTCATGAAACTCACCGCCACCGTGACGGCGGCCAGCGTATAGTACCCGCCGAGCACGAGGGCGATGACGATGACGAGTTTGCTCCAGAAGCCGTTCAGGGGCGGAACGCCGGAAATCGAAAGGGCGGCGATCCGCAGGCACCAGGCCGTCACAGGCATGTGCCGCCCGATGCCCCCGAGCGACTTCAGTTGGCGCGTGCCCGTCGCATACTCGACCGACCCCGAGCAGAGGAACAGGAGGCTCTTGAAGATCGCGTGGTTCACGAGGTGGAAGAGGCCGCCGAAGGCCGCCAGGGCGACGATCGCATCGCTCACCCCGTGGGCCTTCATGACGGCCGCCGCACCGAGCGCTAGAACCACGTAGCCCATCTGGCTGATCGAGTGGTAGGCGAGGAGGCGCTTGAAGTCCCACTGGCCGACGGCCATCAGGACGCCGACGACCATCGAAAGGACCCCGAGGACCATAAGCACCGTGCCGAGTGCCGCGTCGGCCCCGAACACCGAGAACACCAGCCGTGCGAGGACATACACGCCGCACGCCTTGATCAGCACGCCCGAGAGCATCGCCGAGATGGGGGCGGGGGCCGAGGGATGGGCGTCGGGCAGCCAGGCGTGGAACGGGACCATGGCGGCCTTGAGGCCGAAGCCCATGAGGAACATCGCCGCGGCGACATACAGGGGCAGGCTCAAACCGCCGCCCGCCTGGATGACCTCGGCGATCTTGTCCCAGTTGAGTTGGCCGGTCACGTTGTAGATGACGGCGATGCCCACCAGGAGGAAGGTCGAGGCGATCGTCCCCAGGACCAGGTACTTGAAACTCGCCTCGAGTTCATCCGACTCGGTGCCGAACGCGACGAGGGCGTAACTGGAGATGCCCGCGACCTCGACGAAGACGAAGATGTTAAAGAGGTCCCCGGCCAGGACGACGCCGTTCATCCCGGCCAGCATCAGCATGAACAGGGCGTAGTAGAGGCCCGGCCGCGTGTAATCCTGCATGTAGTCCATGCTGAAAAGCAGGGCCATAAGGCTGATCACCAGGACCACCAGCAGCACGAGTTTCGAGAGGCCGTCGGCCACCAGGCTGATGCCGATCGGGAACGTCCAGTCGCCGACCCAGTAGACGATGCGGCCGGCGTCGTCCGCCACGAGGGCGGCGGCCAGGACCAGGAGCGTCGCGGCTACGAGGATGGGCAGCGCCGCCGAGGCCTTGTGCCCTTTCAAGAGCCGGCCGACAAGCGGCATCAGGAACCCGCCCGCGAGCGGGATGACCACAAAGAGCGGCAGCACGTTTCCCACGGCGTTATCCTCTCAGGTTCCTCATCAGTCCCGTGTCGAACGTTCCGTACTTGTCGTAGAGGCGAATCGCCAGCGCCACAACCAGCGCCGTCACCGAGAGGCCGATGACGATGCTCGTCAGGATGAGGGCCTGCGGCAAGGGATCGACCGAGCGGGCCGCAAACTCCGCGGCGCCCTGGGCGCCGCCGGTCAGGATCGGGGCCACCGGCGCCCCCGACTCCAGGCCCGACGGGCGGTACCCGGTAAGCACCAGGATGAGGTTCGCCCCGTAGTCCAGCAAGAGGAGGCCGACGATCACCTTGATGAGGTTGCGCTTGGCGACGATGGCATAGAGGCCTACCATCAGGACGAGCAGCGCCAGCAGGTACGGCAGCATCGCCAGTGTCATGGGGAAGCCCTTTTCAGTGCGGAGTGCTTGCCCGGCACGACATTACGGCGTGCTTCCGCACGCCGCTCGCTAAAGGATTTGCCCAGGCCAGGCCGGTGGTGGGCTCAAACGGCGAGCCGTTGCCGTTTTGGTTTTTCATTCCGCACTCCGCACTCTGCACTCCGCACTTGCGTTACTCGCGCCAGTCGCCGTCGGGCTCGATAAGCCGTGTCTCGCCCTGCCGCCGAAAGAGCGCCAGCGCCAGGAACGCCCCGAACAGCCCCGCCCCCACCTTGATGCCGATGGCGAGGTTCGAGAGGACGATCGTCCCGGCCGACGCCAGGTGCCCCACCGTGCCGCGCGGCAACCAGTTGGCGAAGAACGTCCCCGCTGCCGCATACCCGAACACGGCCACCAGCAGGAACGCCAGCGCGGCGAGGCAGTCGCTCGCCTGGGCGATGCCGTGGGTCAGAATAGCGCGGCTGAACTCCTCTCCGAAGGCAAGGACCACCAGCACCAGCGCCCCGGCCAGGATCACGCCGCCGGCAAACCCGCCGCCCGGCGTCACGTGCCCATAGAGCACGATGTACGCGCCGAACAGGGCGATGAACCCGGCGACCAGACGCGTGATGTTCTTAACGATCAGGCTCATTCCGTGCATGACGGCTTCTCCCCACGTGGCGAAGAACGGCGTAGGCGCCCACGATCGCGGTGAAAATGATGGTCGCCTCGCCGAGCGTGTCGTAGGCCCGGTAGTCCAGGATGATGTCCATGACGATGTTGGCCCCATTGGGCGGCGCGGGCAGCGATGGAAGGCCAGGACCATGAGCGGGCATGGCAGCCGCGACCGTCGAGCCGGCCGGCGCCGGGACTTCGATCCCGTGTTTCAGGTACGACCCGCCGATGCTGCCCGGCTCGGTCGCCGTCGTGGCGGCCGCCGGCTCGCCCCGCGGGGCCATCGCCGAGGCCGCGACCGTCTCATTCAGCAGCGGGTTGCCGAACGGGCGCATCTTCAGGCCCCGCTCGCCCGACCCCGAAAGCGCCCAGAACACCACCGCTACCATGATCCCCAGCGCAAGGAGGACCGACCCGGCGGCCAGCGTCGAGCGGCCCGCCGCAAACGTCTCGTCCCGCCGCGTGATGACCACCCGTACCAGAACCACCAGGATCAGGATCTCGACCACAACCTGCGTCAGGGCCAGGTCCGGCGCGCCCAGAAGCAGGAAAACCATGCTGGTGCCGAACCCCACCGCCCCGACGCAGATGACGCTCGAAAGGAGGTCCCGCGTCTCGACGGCGATGAGCGAGCCGATGAGCATGAAGCCCAGCAGCACGAGCAGAAGAATCAGAATGGGATCCATAATGCGAACTCCTCCTGCCGCGCCGACCGCGTTTCGCCGGCGACCTTGGTCGCCGCGCCCCAACGCGGCGAGTAAACTCGCCGGCGAAACGCTAAAGCGCCAGCGCAATCACCAGCACCACCAGTCCGACCACCACCCAACTCGCGTACGCCGCCAGCAGGCCCGTGTGCCAGCCGCGCAGCCGCTCGACCAGCGTCTGGCCATAGCGGCCGGTCAGGCGGTAGACGTCGAACGCGCCGTCGGAGGCGTCGCGGAACGCCCCCGAGAGGACCGGCAGCCGCCGGATCGTCTCGTAGAACTGCGTCCCCGAGACGTGCCACTGCTCGTCCGACTCCTCGTTCTCGCCGCCCACGAAGTTCGGGACGACCCGGACGCGCAGGGCCCGGCTCCCGAGGTAAACGAGCAACCCGATCACGATGCCGATGAGGATGAGGGCGGTGGCGGTCGTCGGTTCCCAGAGCCCCTTGCCGCCCGCCAAGGAGATCGAGCCGGCGGCCGTCTCGACACCGGTCGGGGCGACGCCCACGGCCCCCGCGGCCGGCAGAATCAGCCCCTCCAGCGCCCACCCGCCACCGACGCCCAGCGCGATGCACGCCAGCGCCATCGCGACCATCGGAACGGCCATCGCCACGCTCTCGCGCGGCCGATCGCCTTCCGGCACCGCCGTGCCTCGCGTCCCAAGGAACACCGAGTGGATCACCTTCACGAAACTCGCGAGCGTCAGGGCCGAGCCGAAGATGGCCACGACGAGGCAGGTGATGGCCAGGGGCCCGCCGACGCCGAGGGCGCCGTTGTAGACCAGCCACTTCGAGACGAAGCCGTTCATCGGCGGGACGCCCGAGATCGAAAGCGCCGCCACCAGGCAGCAGACGAACGTCACGGGGAGCGTCCGGGCCATGCCGCCCAGGCGGTCGAGATCCATCGTCCCGGCGACCCGCTCGACCGATCCGGCCGTCAGGAAGAGCGTACACTTGTAGATGGCGTGGTTGAGCATGTGGAAGAGGCCGCCCGCAAAGGCGATCGTCGCGACGGCCATCTGGCCGGGGGTCGGGCCGCCGGCGGCGCGCCCTTCCGCCAGGATCGCCGCCGCCAGGCCCATCCCGAGCACCATGTACCCCACCTGGCTGACCGCGTGGAACGCCAGCAGCCGCTTCAGGTTGTGCTGGATCATCGCCATCATAACGGCCAGGAGGATCGTGGCTGCGCCCACGACCATCAGGACGGTCGCCAGGGCAGCACTCGTGGCAAAGACGCCGAACGTAATCCTTGCCAACAGGTAGATGCCGAGGAGTTTGTCGAGGGCCGCCGGCAGCAGGGCGAAGACGGGCGTCGGGGCGTCCTCGCCGGCCGACGGGATCCACGTGTGGAGCGGCATGGCCCCGGCCTTCGCCAGGGCCGCCACGGCCATCAGGAGCATCGCGGCGCCCCCGAGGCCCGTCGTCGGCACCGCCCGGCCTGCGGCCGAGCGCGAGACCATCATCGCCGCGTCGCCGCTTGCCACAAGAAAGAGCGCCACGCCCAGCAAGAGGCACACGTCGGCAAAGCCGAGGATGACGAACGTCTTCATGGCGCCCGCCTTGCCCTCGGGGCGGCCCATGCCAATCAGGAGGTACAGGAGGACCGTCGCGATTTCCCACGCGACGATAAGCACCGGGAACGTGTTGGCCATGGCCGCCGCCGACACCGCCCCGAGCGTCCAGAGAACCCACGCGTAAAAGACCGGCTCGCGGTCTGCTCCCGCCATCGCCCGGAGGCTGTATAGGACGACCGCCAGGGCGATGCCGGAGGCCGCCAAGACGATGAGTTGCGAAAGGGCGTCCGAGTGGAACCCGAGGGCCAGCACGAGCGACCACGCCTCGACCTTGCCGAAGACATGTGCCTGGGCCGGCGACCCGAAGAGCGCGAGGGCCTGCCAGAAGGTCCACGCGACTGCGGCGACGGCGATGGCGCGCGCCAGGATCGCCAGGCCGGTCCGAAGCGCGGTCGAGCGGCGCCCCGCCCAGCCCAGGAGGACCCAAAGGACGTAGATGATCGCCCCGCCGATGAGGGGCACGCCCAGCAGGTACCCGAGGAATTCCATGTCGCGCCACCTTAAAGTGCGGAGTGCGGAGTTCGGAATGCGGAGTGAAAAGAAACGGCGCCTTCGGCGCTCTTTGGCCGTTCACTCCGCACTCCGCATTCCGCATTCCGCATTGGATTAGATCCTTCGCGTCCGCTCCTGGCTGATGCGCACGAGGTCCTGGAAACTCCACTTCGGCCGCCGCGTCTCGGCGTCGTACGCCCGGACCATCCGCTCGGTGCACGAGTAACACGGGTCAACCGACGCCAGGATGATTGTGACGTCGGCGACGTGCTGGCCGATGCAACTCGAGCGGAAGGACGGGATGTTGACGTAACTGGGCGCCCGGATCTTGTGGCGGACGGGCCCCGTGCCGCCGTCGCTCCGAACGTAATGGAACGTCTCGCCGCGCGGCGCCTCGTAATGGCCGCACCCCTCGCCAGGCGGGATCTCCTGGACGTCCGTGACGATCGGCCCGTCCGGAATCCGGTCGAGGCACTGCTCGATGATCTTGATGGACTCGAAATTCTCGAGGCACCGGACGACCGCCTTCGCAAAGACGTCGCCCTCGGTCTGCGTGATGACCTTCCACTCGACCTGGTCGTAAACGCCGAGGGGATCGTCGCGCCGGACGTCAATGTCGAGACCTGAGCCGCGCGCCGTCGGGCCCGTCACGCCCCAGGCCAGGGCGTCCTCGCGCTTGAGCACGCCGACGTTCTTCAGCCGGGCGTGAAGGACCGGGTCGTCGAGGACCGCGTTGGTGAGCATCTCCAGCGGCGCCTTCAGCGAATCCACGGCCTTTCGGATCTCGCCGTACAGGTCCTTGGGCACGTCGCGCCGGACGCCGCCGATCCGGTTGTTCGCGTAATGGATGCGGCTGCCGGTGATGAGTTCCAGGATGTCCATGACCGGCTCGCGGTACTTCCAGGCCCACATCCAGACGGTGTTGTAGCCGAGGAAGTGGCCCGCCAGGCCGATCCAGAGCATGTGGCTGTGGAGGCGCTCGAGCTCGGCAACGATCGTGCGTAGGTACTCGGCGCGCGGCGGGGCCTGGACGCCGCAGATGTCCTCGACCGCCCGGATGTAGGCCCACGGGTGGCTGGCCGAGCAGATGCCGCAGACCCGCTCGACGAGGAACGGCACCTGGTCCCACGTCATGCGGGTCGAGAGTTCCTCGATGCCGCGATGGTTGTAGGAGAGCCGCACGTCCATGTCGACGACGGTCTCGCCCTCGCAGAAGAGTTGGAAGAACTCGGCCTCTTCCTGGAGGGGATGGAACGGCCCGATGTTGATGAGTGTCTGGCCGGGCTTGAGTTTTTTCTCGGGCCGGTAGGTGGGGCGCTGCTCGCGTTTCTTCGGGGCGCCGGTCCAGTCCTCGGTCTCGCGGGTGCCGTGGCCGTCCACCTTGGGCACCTTAAAGCCCCTCCGGAGCGGATAGACGCCCTCGGGCCAGTTGTCAGCCAGGATCAGCCGCCGCATGTCCGGATGGCCCTTGAACGAGGCCCCCAGGAGGTCGTGCATCTCGCGCTCGATCCAGTCGGCGGCTGGCAGGTCCCGGCCGACCGAGTCGATCTCGAGCGCCGGCCGCGATGCCAGGGCCTTGACGGTCAAGACGTATGTGTCCGAATCCATGCACCAGTGGTACAGGATGTCGATACCGTCGCGGACCTCGAGGCCCGTGACCGTGGCGAGGCGGGCTTTCTGCTCCTCGAACAAGAGGCGCGCCATCTCGCGCACCCGGGCCGGGTCCACGCGGACCCAGCCGCGCCGCGGGTTCTGCTCGCGGACCTCAAGAACCATCCCGCCGAGGGTCGCGACGACCCGCGCGAGGACCGGGCTCTCGATTTCCGCCCCGGTTTCGGTTTTCAGTTCCGACATGAGCGCCTCCCTTGTTCGTTACAACGCGCTCGCCTGCGGCTCGCGGCTAAACACGGCCTTGCCGCCCCCCGCACGCCGCTCGAAACAGCACCGGTCAAAGTGTCGCGAGGGCCTTGGCGGCCCCGGCGATCATCGCCTCCGGCTTCGGCGGGCACCCCGGGACGTACGCGATGATCGCGTCCGGGTCCACCTCGCGGATCACCTCGTCCACCGGCCGCGCAAAATGATACGCGTGCCGGAATATCCCCCCCGACAGGGCGCACACCCCGATGCAGAACACCACGCACGGCTTGGGCGTCTGCTCGTAGACGGCCTTGAGGCGCGGCTCGGCCTGGCGCGTGCAGATGCCCGTCACCAGCAGGGCGTCGGCATGCCGCGGGCTGCCCACCAGGACCATGCCGAGGCGCTCGACATCATAGCGCGGTGTGAGGAGTTCGAGGATTTCGATGTCGCAGTTGTTGCAGGCCCCCACGTTCAGGTGGTAGACCCACGGCGACCGCTTCAGGCCCCACGTCTTCCAGCCCATGTATCGACCTTTCGTTGCGATCAAAGCCCCACGGCCGCCAGCACGAGCGCCAGGGCGGCCGCCGGCGCCAGGCCGAACCAGAAGAAGCGCACGGCCTGGTCGATCCGAATCCGCGGGTTCGTGTTGCGGATCAGGACCACCAGTACCAGCACGATGACGTACTTGGCGATGAAGGCGACCCAACTTGCGACCGATGATGAGTCCACGCCGCCGAGGAAGAGCGTCACGAGGAAGACGGGCGCGACCGCCAGCAACATCATCCGCGTCAGTTTGATCATGGCCAGCGGCGGCCCGGAGTATTCCAGGTGCGACCCGCCCATCAGTTCCGTCTCAGCCTCCGGCAGGTCGAACGGGACGAGCGTCAACTTCGCCTGCACGCACAGCAGCGCAACGGCGAAGGCGATGAAACCGCTCGCGCTCCAGAGCGTCGCCCCGAACAGGCCCCCCGCCTGCTGGAATCGCACAAGGTCGCCGAGCGAGAAACTCGGACCGAACCCCGCCGCGCGGCTCATGTGGAGGATCGGAACGAGCGCCGCCAGCACCAGCGGCAACTCGTATGAGAGCAGGAGTTTCATCTCGCGGCTCGCCCCGAACGCCGCGTGCGGCGCGCCCGACGCCATTGCCCCGTAGATGGCCGCAATGGCCGGGATCGTCAGGAGGTAGATCACCACGATGAGGTCGCCGACGAATCCGCCGCCGGCGGGCCGGATGTTGGCGACCCACAGGATCGCCGCCGCCACCGCTGCCGCCGCAAACCCCACCACCGGCGCCAGGAGGAACCCCCTGCCCTGAGCCCGCTTCGAGATGAGCGTTTCCTTCGCCAGCAGTTTCGCAATGTCGTACACCGGCTGGAGCAGCGGCGGGCCCACCCGGTACTGCACCCGGGCGGTCACCTTGCGGTCGACCCACGACGAGACCATCCCGAGGGCCGTGGTGCCGACCATCGACCCCAGGAAGATGCCGATCACAGTCCAGTCCACGGCCGGGTCCTCCCGTCTCCAAGTGCGGAGTGCGGAGCGCGGAGTGCGGAGTGGAAGAACGTCGCGCCTCCGGCGCTTCTTTGCCATTCACTCCGCATTCCGCACTCCGCATTCCGCACTGGCTTTATCTTCTTCTGATCGGGTGGTCGCCGGCCACGCGGCCGCCGAGCACCGTCAGGCCCTGTGATTCGATCTCCGGCGGCGTCGCGAACCGAAGCGCCCCCGTCGGACACACCGCCACGCAGCGCGGCTCGAGGCCACGCTCCAGCCGGTCGTCGCACAGGTCGCACTTCGCCACCTGGTGCCCGACCATCTCCAGGCTCAGCACGCCGAACGGGCAGGCCCGGACGCACGAGCCGCACGCGCGGCACGAAAAGGCCGCGCGCGCCACGACACCCGTCGGGCCGCGCTCCATCGCCTTGGCCGGGCACACCTCGACGCACGCAGGTTCATCGCACTGGCGGCACACGAGCGGCAGGACCGCCGGCCCGACCTCGACGAAGTTGATACCCGTCATCCGACCGTGGCCGTACCAGCAGGCCGCCATGCACGACTTGCACTCGATGCAGCGGTCCAAGTCCAACACGACGCGCCGCTCGACTTCCCGGCCTGCAATCGCTTCGCTCATGGCCTCGCTCCGTGCAAACAACACGCGCCGGGCAAGCCCGGCGGCTAAACGAACTATACTTTCCGCAGGCGCACGGTCGCCGGGTCGCCGACCACACGAACGCCCGGCGCCCATCCGAAGATGCTCCGAAGTTCGGCAAATGCGGCGCTCGCCCGCGCCTGTCCCGGCCGCTGCGCCTCGGAGGTCTGGACCTCGACCCGGGCCGACCCGGCCGGCCCGTCCACGCGAACCACTTCCCCGTTCACCAAGCCTGCCGCACCCGCGTCGGAGGCCGCCATCGCAAGGACCGGCCTCGGCCGGACCGACCGCGGCCACGACGCCTGCCGCGTCAGGCTCCCGTCGGCAAAGTCGAACGGGTCGCACGCCAGAGCGAGGACGATCGCCCCATCGGCCGGCTGCTCGGCCTTGCCGCAGGGCACGTCGGGCGCGCCCGCGGCCGGCTTCGAGACGTCGCCCCTGGCGTCGGCGCCCGCGCCCATCATGGCGAGGACCTCGCGGAGCGTCGGCACGCCCGCCGGCGGCGCCAGCAGCGGCCCGAAGGAGACCTCGCGGCCGGGCCCGAGGAGGGCGCGGCCGGCGCTCTCGAAGGCGAACGCCGCCGGCATGACGAGCGAGGCGGCGCGGCTCGTCTCGTTCGGCATCGGGCCGACGTACATGAGTCGCTCAACGCCCTTGAGGGCGGCAGGCTTGCCCATGTCGCGGCCGATCACCAGGAGCGTCTTGGGACCGCTCTTCATGAGTTCAATCGGGCACCCTGCGCCAGCGGCCGCGCCGGCCCGCATGGCACCCCAGGCGTTTCCGTAAGTCGTCAGCGGACAGACGGTTGCGCCGACCTTGGCGGCCAGTTTCGCAACCGCCTTGCCGAGGGCCTGGGCGTCGGCATACCCCAGGTTGGCCCCGACGACGATGGCGGGCTTCTCGGCCTCGCCGAGCGCCTTGGCACACGCCGCGAGGACCTTGGAGTCCGGCCCGAGGCCGTCGGCCTTGCCGGAAGCAATCGCGTCGACGGCCCGTGCCGCCTCGCCCGGAGCGAGCCGCGGCTGAAAGACCGCCCCGGCAAACCCGGCCGTCACGCCGCACGCGTCCATAATCGCAAAGATCTTCATCCGCGGGTGCGACGTCTTGGCCTCAAAGATCCAGTGGGCCGCCACCGGGTGCGTCGCATAGGCGTTGCCGATGATGAGGACGGCATCGGCGGCGGCGAGGGCCTCGGGCCCGACGAGCGAAGCGGCCCCAAGCGCGCTTGAGTCCAGGCCGTGGACCAGGCCGGCGTCGCTTGCCTCGACGCAGACGGACCAGCGCGCCCCGACGGCGGCGGCCAGGCGGCCGACGGCCGCGATCGCGTCGACGTCGAAGTTCCCGTCCACGAGGATCGCCGCAGGCCCTGCGCTGCGGAGCGTCTCGGCGATCTCCTTCGCCGCGGTCTCGGTCCCGATCACCACGCGGCCGCCGGGCGCGTGGCGATGCGATTCGTGAATCCGCTCCGGGTGGTCCAGCAGTTCCACCAGCACGCTGCCGCGCCCGCACAACCCGGCGTACCCGGCGTGCGGGACGTAGTCCGGCAGGTACTGGTCGGGTCCCGACCGGATGACCCTGACGGGGCAGCCGACGTTGCACAGGAGGCAGCGTGCGGCCGGCGCGGCGTCGCTGGATGGCTCAGAACACATTCGGATAGTCCTTGATCTTCGCGTAGCAGATGTCGGGCCCGTCCTTGCACAGATAATAGGGGCCGATGTTGCATCGGCCGCACTTGCCGATGCCGCAACTCATCCGGCGGTTCATCGAGAGGTAGATCTGTTCCGGCGTGAACCGCTCTTCGAGGAGTTTCAGGGTGACGAACCGGAGCATGATCTCGGGGCCGCAGATGAAGGCGTAGGCGTGGGGGACGTCCACTTGGGCGCCGATCCCGTCCAGGAGGGTGGTGACGACGCCGACTTTGCCGCGCCAGCCCTCCTCGGGGGCGTCAATGGTGGTCTCGAAGGAGACCTTGCCGGCCTTGGCCCAGTCGGCGTGCTGCCGGCGGTAGAGGAGTTCGGCGGACTCGCGGGCGCCGTACTTGATGACCACCTTGTTCAGGCGGTCGGACATGTGGATAAGCATATAGATGAGGGACCGGAGGGGCGCGAGGCCCACCCCTCCTCCGACGACGAGGACCTCCTTGCCCTCGAGTTTTTCGAGGGGGAATCCCTTGCCGTAAGGGCCGCGCAGCAGGCACACCTCGCCCTCGCCCATCTCGTGGAGTCGCTCCGTGATGCGGCCGGTCCGAAGGACCGTCACTTCCAGGTGCTTCGGGTCCAGGGGCGACGAGGAAGGGGTGAACGGGGCCTCGCCCATCCCGGGCACGCCCAATTGAACGAACTGCCCGGCGCGGAACTCCATCGGCTCCTTCAGGTCGAAGCAGAACGTCTTGATGGTGGGGGTTTCTTCAATGACCCGCTCCAGGCGGGCTACGTGCGGCGCGTACGGATTGGCTTCAAGCGTCTTCGCCACCGCCCAGCTCCTTCAGAACCTTGCGGATATCGATCTTCCCGAAGCAGGCTTCGATGCACCGGCCGCACCCCGTGCAGCCCAGCATCCCGTACTGCGTGGGGCTGAAGGCGTACTTGTGGAGGACGCGGTTGGCGCAGCGGCTCACGAGGCCGGGCCGGGGGCTGGGCTTCGCGCCCTTGGGGCCCGCCATCCGGTGGTAGTCGCCCAGGATGCAGGAGTCCCACGACCGGACCCGCTCGAACTTCTCCGGCCCGGCCGTCTGGTCGTACAGGTAGAAGCAGTGGCACGTCGGGCAGATGAACGTGCAGGCCGCGCACTCGACGCAGTCGGCCATCGCGCGGCTCCACTCGTCGCTCTTGACTTCCGAAAGGAGGACCTCCCGGATCCTGTCGGTGACGCGCAGGCCCTCGTTCTGCTTCTCGAGGGTCTCGACGGCCTTCTGGCGGACCGTTTCGCGCTCTTTCAGTTGCGCCGGGGTGGCCTCGGAGACCTCGGCGCCCATCTTGTCGAGGATAGCCTGGCCCTTTTCAGAGCCGACCTCCAGGAGGTAGCCGGAGTCGATGGGCGTCAGATTCAGGTCGAAACCCGACTCGGCGAAGGGTTTGCCGCCCAGGGCCGTGCAGAAACACGCCTCGTGGGGGGTGACGCAATCCACGGTGATCAAGATATCGGCATTCCGCCGCGCATCGTAGAACGGGTCCTGGAAATCGCCCCCTCGGAAGACCTTGTCGAGGTACTCCATGGCCTTCATGTCGCAACCGCGGAGGCCCACCAGGGCCCTCTCGCCGCACATCGGGCACGACTCCTCGGCGCTCGTGCCCGCGGTCGAATAGACGGCGACCCGTTCCTTGGCCGGCTGGAGGAACGACTTCGGGCTGGCGCTGGGGCGCGGCTGGCGGAGGGAAACCTCGGCCTCGGGCACCTGGCGGACGTTACAGTACTCGCTGCTGCGCTCGCGGCGGACCGATGCATAGACCTCGGCCGCCTCGATGGATTCGAGGAGCCGTTTGAGCGATCGCTCGCCCAAAAAAAATAATTTTGCCACAACAGCCCCCTGGTCGATCAGATATGCCCCCGTCGCCGATGGCCTATCCAGCAAGCATCCGAGCATCCGGACACGTGGACTTCATCATCGTCAGGGTGAATCGAGCCAGTCGGAGGCATAATAGGGCTCGCGCTGCGGCAGTCAAGGGGAAAAGGGGGGATGCGTGAAACTTTTCGCGAACTCCTCCTCCGTAATCAATACAAGGTGCGGCTCATCGCAGCCATGCCTTAAGGCGGTCTTGCGGCGCCGGTGGAGTTGGTCGGCCACCGGCTTGGCCTGCACTTTGGCTTCGATGTTCCTCAAAGCATCCTCCTACGCCAGACGTTGGAGGCACAAACGGCGCTCTGTAAGCCGTCAGGGCACACCGCAGTAGGGCTCATCCGCCAAGTGTAACTTCGGGGCACAACCTCTGCGATCTTGCACCATTCAATAGCCGCCCCGTCAAGACACCTTGGCCGGCTCATGTACGGCAATCCACTCCCTGAGCCAGTACCCGTGCCGCCGGTCGTTGGCGATGACATCCTGGTTGCAGGCGACGCCGGCGGCCAGTATATTAGCGGTTACTAAAGGAGTTTGACATGGGCGACGCCCGGCGGCTGGGTCGCATCCTCAAGGCGCTCTCCGTGGAGAGCCGCATTCGGATCGTCCAGTTGCTCAAGGGCCGGGCGCTGTGCGTGGGCGCCTTGGCGGCGCGCCTCGACGTGACGCAAGGGGCTGTGTCGCAACACCTGCGCATCATGCGGGACGCGGGCCTGGTAGTTGATGAGAAGCGCGGCTATTACGTCCACTATCGACTCAAGCGCCGGACCCTCGCCAGGTGGCGGGAGGCGATTGGCGAACTGCTGGGCCCGACGGCGGAGCCCCGCGAGAACACGAGAGGAGCCAGGAAATGTGTTGCTGCCGTGAGAAGAAGGAAGGGTGTCAGAAGCCGGAAAGCATGAAAAGCAAGCCCGAGGACTGCTCGCCCCGGCAGGTCCGCCGGTGCCACGGCGATGCCAGGAAGCATCCCTGCACCGCGCCGGCCAAGCGGAAGTAGGCAGACCCCATGGATGCGGCCATTGAGGTTCGGGGCCTCGTGAAGCGCTTCGGTGACGTGACGGCCGTGGCGGGCATCGCCTTCGAGGTCCGCCGGGGCGAACTTTTCGGGTTCCTCGGCCCCAACGGCGCCGGCAAGACCACGACCATCAACCTGCTGACGGGCCTGGCGCGGCCGGACGCCGGCTCGGTCCGCATCGCCGGCATCGATTGCACGCACGACGGCAAGGCCGCCCAGCACCTGATGGGCGTCGTCCCCGACGAGAGCAACCTGTACCCGGAACTGACGGGCCTGGAGAACCTCTGCTTCTGCGGCGCCCTGTACGGCATGGGGCGGCGAGACCGCGAGGCCCGGGCCTATGAACTCCTGGAGACGTTCAGCCTGGCAGAGGCGGCCGGCCGCAAGTTCGCCGCCTACTCCAAGGGCATGAAACGCAAGTGCACCATCGCCGCCGGCATCATCCACTGCCCGCCCATCCTCTTTCTGGATGAGCCGACCACGGGCATCGACGTCGCCAGCGCCCGGCAGGTCCGCGGGCTCATCGCCGACTTGAGCCGCGGCGGCACGACGATCTTCCTCACGACGCACTACATCGAGGAGGCCGCGCGGCTCTGCGGGCGCATCGCCTTCATCGTCGCCGGGCGGCTCGTGCGGACCGATACGGTCGAGAACCTCATGCAGCCGCTGGAGGGGCGGCACGTGGTGGAGTTCGCGCTGGACGGCGCGGCGGAGAGCCTGGCCGAGGACCTGCGGGCGGCGTTTCCGGCGCTGGAGGCCCAGGAACCCGGCCGGGGCCGGCTTCGCGTTACGTCGGCCCAGCCGGTGCGCATCGGCCCGCTCGTGCGATTCTTCGAGGACCGCGGCGTGGAGACGCGCGAAGCCCGGAAGGTCCGCCCCACGCTGGAGGAAGTGTTCGTCGAGGTCACGGGGATCGAGGCCGACCGGATGCGCGCGGAGCGCGAGAAGCCGGGAGGCGGCCCATGAAAACCTGGATCGCGTTCTGGAACATCCTCACCAAGGACCTGCGGGCCTATTACCTCAAGCCCCCGAACATCAGTTGGGGCCTCATCTTCCCGCTGGCGTGGACGCTGATGTTCTTCATCCGCTCGGGGGCCGGCCTGGAGAGTATCCGCGAACTCCTGCCGGGCGTCATGGGCATCTCGATCCTCTTCGGCACGACGTCGATGCTGGCCGTAACGGTGACGTTCGAGAAGAGGGGCCGCTCGTTCGAGCGGCTCCTGCTGGCGCCTA
>Ga0315284_10005590_pt1 | contig 17877 bp, 12 predicted proteins | sample YL17G09_16_MG_FD_203696 | JGI IMG/M metagenome (GOLD analysis project Ga0315284, IMG submission 203696) | Sediment microbial communities from Yellowstone Lake, YNP, Wyoming, USA - YL17G09_16 | ecosystem: Environmental > Aquatic > Freshwater > Lake > Sediment | place: USA: Wyoming | collected...
GTCTCCGCGTCGCGGGGACTTGGCTAAGGTCGTAGAATTAAATCTTGAGCCCATGATTGGTGGCTTCTCACTGGCGACTGCCATCGATATGGAGCCTGCCAGGGGGAAGGTCCTGGCGGAAGGTTTCATGCTCCGGGCTGGGCTTTGCGCACCGTAAAGCGCCGTCACAGGTACGTCAAAGCAAGAGCACAGCTCGTCGCGCCCGATTAGGAGACCGCGATGATGGACAGGACAAAATGGAACCAACGCACTCCGACCTCTTGGATTGCTGTCACAGCCTTGCTAGTTTTTGCCTGCTTCTGGGTCGCCTGTGGTGGTGGTGCGGGCTCCGTCAATAGTACCGGCTGGAACGCCATCACTACTCCGAAGCTCACTGGCCTTTCGCCCGCTTCCGGCCCTACGACGGGTGGGACGACTGTGGCCATCACGGGCACGGACTTCCAGCAGGGAGCCACCGTCGTATTTGGGAATGTGCCCGCGGCGAAGATCAACTCGGTGACTTCAACCAGCATCGAGGCGGTAACGCCCGTGCATGACGCTGGCAACGTCGACGTCACGGTTACGAATCCCGATACTAGATCAGACACCTTACTGGTAGCTTTCACGTTCGCGGGGAGTCCCCCGCCCATCGGCGGCCCCGCCCCGACCATCAGCAGCGTCTTGCCGAATTCCGGACCCGTCATCGGCGGGACAGTTGTCACGATCACCGGGACGGACTTCCAGAGCGGAGCGACGGTCACCTTTGGACAAACCCCAGCGGCAGTTGTTTTCAGCAGCGCCACGCAGCTCCTAGCCACCACTCCGGCCCACGCCCAAGGCATTGTGGATGTAATCGTCAGAAACCCGGACACCCAGAGCGCGACGGTTTCCAGTGGCTTCACTTATCAGCCGGTGCCGGCTCCCACCATCATCAGCCTTCTGCCCACCAGTGGCCCAACGGTAGGTGGAACGCTGGTGAGCATAGCGGGAGCGAACTTCCTAGCTGCGGCAACGGTGTCTTTTGGCGGGGAGCCCGCGACACCCGTCACAGTTACCAGTTCGACGCAGATTGACACTGTTACGCCCGCCCACGCTGCTGGGGTGGTCGATGTGTGGGTAACCAATCTCGACAGCCAGCTCGCAACTCTGGCCAGCGGCTTCACCTACGTCCTGCCCCCGCCAACCATCAGCGGTGTTTCGCCCACCGCAGGTCCGATAGGCGGGGGGACCGTCGTGACCATTACCGGGACTAACTTCCAGAACAGCGCCACAGTGACTTTTGCCGGTGTGGCTGCAACGTCCGCAACGGTCAACAGCTCCACCCGGATCGCTGCCACCACGCCTGCGCACGCCGCTGGCACAGTGGCCGTAAACGTCACCAACCCCGACGCCCAGAGCGCTACCCTGCCCGGAGCGTTTACTTATACTTCCGGAGCTATCACTGCCGGCTGCGGCGCGGGCACCGACAACAGCGATTGCGGCAACGTCGGTGACCCCTATGAGGGCGGATCATTCAACCCGAGCGGCAAAACTGAGTTGAGCGTCTGCGGGACTCTTTCCGGCAGTCACGACTATTATCTGTCGGGAGACCTCGGCGCTGACCAGACGGCGATCTGCATTACTTTGCCGTTCAACCCTGGCACGGGGTTGACTCTTGACCTGCGCGGCCACACGATCCAAGGAACAGTCCAAGGTGTAGGCATCAATCAAAACGGAATAACGATCTTCAATGGCACCATCCTCTGCAACACCTTTGCCATGAGCTGCCTCAAGGTAGGCGGCGCTAGCAACTACAGCGCGAAGACACGGTTCCACCACCTTACGGCACACAACTCGATCAACCCAGCCCCGCTTACCGTTGGCCTCTCGGCGATCTCTACCGACTTCACGGGACTGGACGGTACGAATACCGCTTTGGAGATCGACCATATCACCTGTTATGTCGGCACCGCTCCGGTCTCGAATCGCGCCCTGTGCCTTGCTATCGGCTCGCACAAGAAAGCCGACATCCACAACAACGATCTCACCTGCAACGCCGACACCAAGGCGTGCAATCTGATTCAGTACGTCTCAACTCAAGGTTACGTAAACACGCTCATCTACAACAACCGACTCTTGATTACAACCAATACCGTTCCGGGCGGGTTGCCACGAGCTATCTACGTCGGCGGGCCAGACGGCGGTTCCACGGGGGCGCAGGGAATTCAGGTCTACAACAACTACTGCACCGCGAATAATGGAAGGTGCTTCCGCTTTCGGCAGGTGAGTGCCCTACTGGTTCACGACAACGAGGTGGTGAACTGTGCGGCCACTCAGGGTTACGGGTGTTACCACTTCGCTGATCCTAGCAACGGTACAAGCTATGTCGGAGACGCGCAGGCTAACATTTACAACGAAACCATTGCCTTGGACACCGGCGGCGTGGGTTTTTTCCTCATCGACGGAAACGGGTGGACGGTAAAGAACTCCACGGTGACGGGTACCCACGGCAGATTAGGTGACATACGAACTCCGGGTCAAGCGCCGCCGGGCGGCCCGGTTCCGACTAGCGCCACCTTTTGCGGGATCACGGGGGCTTCCGGCCTGGACACCGACTCCACGGCGGCGGCCAGCACGACGGTGAATATCTTCAACGCAGGGAATTGGTCTGGAGCGGGAACGATCAACGTTCTTCCGAGCTGTCCATAGCACGCCGTGGGAGGTAGTTAAGACCCTCACCTACTGAGAATTGCACGAGATAGTGATCATTCATCAGCGGTCAGCAGTCGGCTGTCAGCATTCAGCAAGGAGGATTCCGTCGTCGCCGATACGCGCGGGACCAGAACCATAGGCGGCAGGACTCCACCCGCTCCACTGAAGTCCCTGAAATGTTGCTAGCCCCCACCCGCTTTGACTTATGGTTCACGGCGCAATTGGCCCAATTCCTGGGCCGACACCCGCTATTTGATCTCGGTGTCCAAAGCGCCATCTATCACAACATGCTGGGTGGGTTCTGGTATGCAGCCGCGCTTTTTGTTCTATGGCTGCGGGGAGGCCAAGCGGGAAACGAGGCAACGCGGCGACGGGTTCTGACGATTCTCCTGGGGTCGTTGATCGCCATTCTGTTGATGCTTGTGGCGCAGGCACTGGTCGTCTGGCCGCCTCCCATTCATCACCCCAGCGTTTCCGGCCTCTACCCGAGGTATATCTACACGAACCCAGAGGGCAGTTCCTTCCCCAGCCAGTCTGTTACCCTTTACGCATCACTGGCAGCCGGCGTACTTTCCTTGCACAGGATGGCAGGCTGGTTTCTTTGGGTTGGGGTGGTAATTCTAGTGGGCTTGCCGCGTATCTACGTCGGTGGGCATTACCCAAGCGATGTCTTCGGGGGGATCATCCTCGGGGTGGCCGGCTACGCGACTGCGCGATACCTGCTGGAATCACGGCTCGCTGTTCAGCTTGAACGAGTCTTCGTGGGAAAGCCTTGGCTACGGGTTGCTGGGGAAGTGATAGTCTTCGCCTGGATCCTGCAAGTCGCGATTGAGTTCCGGGAACTCGTCTGGTTAAGAAACTGCCTGAGATTCCTGCTAACAGGACACTATCCGAAGGGCCTGTAGTTGGGATGGCAGGATCGTGCGAGACGAACGGCTCAAGGCTCGAAACAGAAGAGCTTAAGCGGGCAGCAGGCCAGTCAAGGCTTGCAGTATCCGCAGCTCCAGGTTAAGCATCCCGACCGGCATCCGCCGATTGCATCCTTGACTATTCTCCTCGCGTTGCTCCCCAAGCCGGCCGCATCGCTAGCGCCATGGACTTCAGGCGGCCGAGTGCTTTGCGAGCAAAAGCGCGGTCCTCGCTATCCAGACTGAACTTCCACGCCACCAATGCATACAGGGCCAGACCGCTCCCGATGATGAGGGCAAGGGATCCATATCCGTGCACCAACCCCTGCCTGCGGCAGAACCATAACCACAGGCCATAGGGGGCGGCAGCGATGAGCGGTCGCAGGACCACTGACCGGTAGAAGCGTCCCGGTGAAATCCGCAGTATCGAGGCCGTGTAAACCGGCAAGATGATGGCTTCCACAATGAAGGCCGGGACCAACGTGCCCCAAGCAACACCGACTGCCCCCCACCACCGGATCAGGATGGTACTCAACACAAAATTCGCCGTGGCGTTGCCCAAGGACAGCCAGGCATTCACCTTATGGCGGTTCATTCCATAAAGCACTTGGCCACAGGTCAAGGCCACAGCATAGAATGCCGTTTCCGTCGCCAGCAGGACCAGGATCGGTCCCGAGCGGTCCGCGAACGATTCTCCCAACCAGAAACCCAGAAACCGCGGTCCCAAGACCGTCAGACCCACAACGCCGGCCAGCACGTAAAGAAGCCCCAGGCGCGCGCCGCCCAGGAACAACCGCCGCAGGGAGTCTTTCTGCTTCAGCGCATCCATTTGAGAGGCTAAAGGGGCATAGAGTGCGGTAATGTTGCTGAGGCTGTCCCTCAACATGTCCGCAACCTGCAGGCCCACGGTGTAGAACGCCACGGCCACGGGGCCCAAGACAAACCCCACCACCACGTTGTCCGTCATGAAGATCAAGCGCCACGAAACTGAGAGGACGAAAACATAGACGCTGAAGGTGACGAGCGACCGCAGAGTAACAACGTCGAAGAACTCGCGACGAAGGCGAACATAGGGAAGCAGCCGACGGGCCAGGAGGAAATCCAGACCGTACCCCAAATAAAGCGTTCCCGTGGAGATTGTGGCTACCGCCAGCAGCCCGTAACCCCGCCGCAGGAAGAACCAGAGCAGAAGCGCCCGCGTCACGTTGGTTGATATGTTTCGGATGCTCAGCAGGTCGTAACGCGAGGTTGCCGTGACGCAGCCGTGAAAAACAGACCCAGGAAACGTGACGGCGATCCCTGCTGCCACGACGATGCAGCTCAATTGTGCCTGAAGAAGCAATTCCGCAGGTATCGCGAAGAGTCGAGGCAACAGATAGGCCCCAACCACGCCGCCCCCGAGCGCCAGGGCGGCCGAGAAGCAGCTGAAAACCAGGCTAGTCGTAAGAACCTTGTTGATCTCCCGTGCCTGAGCGAGCGCCAGGTGGCGGGCAACATAACGCGTGACGGCGATGCGAACTCCGAAGTCCAACAGAGACGAATAGCCGAGCAACTGCCCGATTAATCCCCAAACCCCGTAAGCTGTATTCCCCAACCCGTGGACAACCAGGGGTGTAATAAGGAAGGTAATCAGTATTAAGATGCCGTAGTTGACCCAATTGAAGAGAACATTGCGCGGAATTCCCGCCTTGGCTTCATCGAGTGAATTGGCCCCCGCCGGCGCGCCAGCGCCCCGTTGTGGTCTCGTTTGTTGATTTGTCGAACTCATCTAGACCTAACTGCGAAAGTTGGCGCCGCTACCGTGCGCCTCCGCGCCGCGGCCCCCCGCCGCCGATCCAGCACCGGGTTGCATCTTGCCGACTAACTGCAGCGCATGCTGCCACATTGCGACGTTGCACCGCTCGGTGGTGAGAGGCGTGGCCGCGCGCTGAGCCAGCTCGCCCATGGAGCGCGCCTCCTCGAGATGCTCCCACAGATAACGAATGGCCTGGCGCAGGGCCGGGACATCGCCATAAGGCACGAGAACACCCGTCTTCCCGTGTTCAATATAGTCGGCACCGCCTTCAGGGTCGGTCAGAATCACGGGTTTACCCATCACCATCGCATTGAGGATAGTTTGCTGGGCGCCGGCATGGAGAAGGGTTGCCCGCATCGGCATCACCACCAGCCTCGCTTGCGCCATCAGTAGCCGAAACTCGGCGGGCGATACGCTCACCACGCTCACGTTCGGAGGCACCACCAGACCAGCCAGTAATTGCGGCCGATTCGTGGCAAGCACGCAAGGCACCGAGAGGTCAGCCACGGCGGAGAAAAAAAGTCCGTAATCACGGTCCGCATTCCCACCGGTGAAAACGTAGCCCTCGTCGCCCACCTCGAACGCATAGCGTTTCAGGGTGTGATGGTGTGGAACGTAAAGAAACTTTTCGGGCGATACACCATAGGCTTGAGCATACCGCTGCCGCTCCACAGATGCCCACACAATGCACCGATCGACCGCGCCGAGGCAGAAACGCATCCAGGCACGCTTCAGCGACCCACCTCCATACCACAGACAGTCGTGCATCACGTGGACCGGCCGCCGCCGTGCCCACAGCCGCTGCAAACACGCAAACGCTAGCCCTTCGAGATCCCCAAGAGTGACAACTATCGCAAACCGTGATGCTTGGCGAAACAGGGCCCAGGCCCCGCGCAAGGACGACGAAGCCAATTCTCAGGATGCGCTGAGGTCTCAAGGCGGGTCTCACCCTTCAGTCGGCCTCCTCTCTTGCTCAGGCTCTCGCTTTACACCTCACCGGGAAACAAGCTCGGTGGAGGACGCCGCGATCGGGAGCTTTCGCCACAAAGTTTCATACGCGGCCTCAATCCCTCGTACGCACGCGTCCAGAGGGAACTCTTGGGCTCTCTGCAGCGCTTTCTTCCCCATTCGAAACCGTTTTTCAGCGTCACCCGCGAGCTCCGCGATGGCTCCGGCAATCCCCTCAGCATCGAAGGGGGAAGTTAAATAGCCCGCGTCCTCCGTGAGCATCTCGGGAATTCCCCCAACTCGGGTCGCGATGACGGGGCGACCGCTCGCCAAACCCTCGAGGACAGTGTACGGAAAAGCATCCTGGATGGTCGAGGACGGTACTGCAACGGCGTCGGCGGCGGAAAAGATCGCGGGCACATCGCAGCGAAAGCCCAGCAGGTGCACCGCAGACTCCACACTCAGTTCTCTGCTCAATCGCTCGAGCCCCACTCTTTCCTCCCCGCTCCCTGCGATCATGCAGACGGCATCGACCCCTCGGCGTCGGGCAGATGCCACGGCGCGGACGAGCAAGTCGAACCCCTTGCCTTCCCATAGCTTCCCGGCCGCGCCCACGACGAAGGCGGAAGGAGAAATTCCCAGTTCTTCGCGAATGCGACTTCCCGCGGCTTCTTGCCATGGCCCCGGATCAATGCCGTTCTTCACGACTACGATTCGGTCCGGCCGAACATGGCTGGCAAGCAAAACGCCGCGGATGAAATCCGAAACTGCGATGATGCCGTCGTAGAAAAGCTGACTGCAAACATAGGCAGTGAAGGCGTTGCGGAAGGGATGCGGCAGGTGGCGGGTCATCACCACGACAGGTGCTCGAACCAAGCGAGCCGCCGCCGCCGGCACGATGTAGTCGCGATAGCTGTGGATGTGGACGACGTCGTATTGCCCGCGTATTATGGCGCGAAAAAACCGCGGTAGTTGCCTCCAGTCATGTGCTCTGCGCGTCTCCAGATGAACGACGGGTAGGCCGATTGCCAACGCCCGACGTTCAATCTCTGAATTGGGGCGACACGCGATGGTGACGTGGTGGCCACGCCTCTCAAGCGCCGGAGAGATGTCGAGAATGTGTCTTTCTGTCCCTGACCAGCCCGGCATGCCACTCGCTACTTGAAGAATCCTGAAATGCACGTCTTGTACCCTCGATCCAGTAGGCGTCGTTATTGCGTAGCCGGACCGCACACCTAGCTGGGGGCGCGCGATCTCGTCTGCCATCGCGCAAATGCGGTCGTAAATGTTCTGCACCGTCCAGTTTTGAGCCACTTCCCGGGCGCGTTGTCCGATTTCCTCTCGCAAGCCGGGATTTGCGAGCAGCTTTTCTATGGCCTCCCTAAGGGCCGAGGGATTGGCAGGTGGCACCAGAAGCCCCGTCACTCCGTGCTCGATGTAACTGGACGCACCCCCTGGATCCGACACGACGACGGCTTTGCCGAGCGCCATGCCGTTCACGAAGCCCTGCTGGCCGCCCGAGTGAAGAAGCCCCGCTTCCATCGGCACGACGACGAACATCGACCCGGCCATGAGCTGGCGGAATTCTTCCGGAGTCGCCCAGAGCTGGCGAACGTGCGGCGGGAGTTCGACTCCCTTGGGTAGCCGGTCAGGTTTGCAGGCAATCACGCAGGGGCAGTTGACGAACCTGACTGCCTCCACGAACGTCCCAAAGTCCCGGTCGTAGTTGCCCGCGCCAAAAATGTAGTCTCCCTCCCGGACCGTGAATGAATACCGATGTGGATGCAATGAGTTGTGCTGGGGAACGAACACAAACTTGCCAGCCTCGACCCCAAACTCTTCGCTGTACGCCTTGATCTCGCGTTCTGCCCAGACGACGCATCTGTCCACCGCCTTCAGGCAGAAGCGCATCTGCCAGTACTTGAGCGGGCGCCGCCAGGAGCGGCGTTCACGGTACCAGTTGCACTCCACGAAAACCGTAGGGAGCCTCCGGCCTGGAACCAGCCGCTGGAGGCCGGCAAAGGCGAACCCCGTGTAGTCACCCGTTACAATCGCCACGTCGTGCTGCGACCTGCGCCTGAGCATCCCCACCGCCGTCCATAACCCCGCCAGCCTTGGAACGCGCCTCATCCATTGAGGAGGCTCTGGCACCACAGTGGTCCGCGCAGTGTTGCGAGGACTGGCCAGGAACCTGTAAGCCGAGAGAATGCGCGGCAGTCTGTGGTCGCTTGTCGGGAAGCTCACGCGCCCTCCTTGTTTTGCACCCAAGCCCGCCGCAGCCGCCCGCCCCCGTACGAAACACACTCGTACACCACATGAATTGGGCGCTTGCGCCCCCTCGGACGCTCGAGGGCTGCGACGGTAAGGCCTTCGAGATCGCCGGGCGTAACAATAGCGGCAAAGTTCGATGCCTGCCGGAAAAGCCGCCAGCTCCGACGGACCATGCGCACCCGGCGCGCAAGCCCCACGAACCGAAAAACCTCCATTGCGCGTTCCAGCCACGAATCGCGCAGGGCAGGAAAGACCCCGGCCCGGGCTGCCAGCTCCGGCGGCAGAGCGACGGGTTCGCACGCGAGAATCTCCGCCGCTTCCCCTGTCGCCTCGTTCCTCACGGACTCGACCCCAGATCCCTGCATCATGCTTCCTTGTCCCAAGGCAAGTACTCCGCTGCCAGCCTAAGATAGTAACTCTGCGCCCGATGCGCGAAAGCATCCAGGCCGAACTCGATCGCTCGGCGGCGATATTCCCCGGACATCCGCGCCCGCTGCTTCGGGTCTTGCCAGAGTGAAAGCACGCGGCTGGAGAGCTCCCGGGCATTGCCGGCTTCAAAAAACTCTCCTTCCACCAACTCGCGGTTGGCGGGGAGGTCAGACACGACGGACGGAAGTCCCATGGCCATGTATTCGAGGAGCGAATTGGAGGAGCCCTCGCTGCGTGAGGTCAGCAAACCGATGTCGGCCGCGGCCAGATAGGGACGCACGTCGGACTGAGCACCTGCCAGCCGCGCGTTGGCGGTCAGTCCCAACTCCTCTATCCGCGAAGCCAGAGAAATGCGCAGCGGCCCTTCACCCACCAGCAGGAATTGCGCATCGGAAAGCGCGGGGCGCACCAGGGCCGCGGCCTCGATGAGGGTCTGGGGATCCTTGACGGGAAACAAAGTAGCCACCGAAACGAACACCGGCGCGGCAGCGGATAGTCCGAGTTGCCGTCGCGCCGCCAGCCGCTCTTCACTGGTAGGCGGCGAGAACTTGTCCAGGTCAATGGCGTTGGGGAGGATCTCAATCCGGCCCGCGGGTACGCCCTCTGCTCTCAGCGACTCGAAGGCGGTCCGCGAATTACACTGCCAGGCGTCGGCCAGGCGGTTGATTACGTTTAGAGCGAGCCGGTCGAGAGACGTCTTCCAATGCCCGGCATTGCGTCGGCAAATCACGATGGCCGGCACGCGCGCCGCCCAAGCAGCCACCGTCCCGTAGTAGGTTCCGTCCCGAAAGAAGGTCTGAACAATGTGGGGGCGGTGCTGCCGGAACAGTTGGGTCAAACGCCACAGGATCCGGACGCGAGACAACTCAGAACTCGAGCCAGCCAAATGGACGGGACAGGGGAAGTCATTGAGAGTCAGTTTCGCAGGCGGACGGAGAAAGTATAGTTCCGGCTCAAAATGCTTGCGGTCGAGTGCCGCCAGGAGCTTCCCTACCTGCTGCTCTGTTCCGCCATCTTCCCAGGAATCTATCGCGTCAATCACGAAGGCCAACCGCAGGCGCTCTGCCAGGCGTGATTTCCCCTCGGGTAGGAAACGCTTTGGATCAGCTTTCCGTAAGGCCCGGGAAGCGAGGTAGAAGTTGGTGCGGCCTGCTCCGAAACCCCCACGGATGTCGCGCAGCGAGGAGTCGCTAATCGGAATGCGCGGCAGCAGCCAAGGGTCAGAACCGCCTCGAACCATCCCTTCTTTCGTGGTGACGGCACACTCGTATCCGCTTGCCTTCACGCGTTCCCGTATGTGGCTGCCCGTGGCCCCCCAAGGATACGCAAATCCCACGGGCGGCGCACCCAAGCGTTCGGTCAGTTCGCGGCGAGACTCCTGAATCTCCCGCTCCACGATCGCCGGTTCGGCGCGAGTCAGCAACGTATGGTGAAGCGTGTGCGAACCGAACGTTATGCCGGCATCCTGCATCGCTCGCACCTCCACCCAGTCCAGGAAAGCGCGGCCCGTCAGGGCGGCAAGAGGCCCGGTAGCTGTTGCCAGGCGGTCCACGAATTCCTCGGCCTCGCAACTGGGTCGGTGCAGGAGGATCCGCCGCAGACGCTCAAACTTCTTCTCCCGGAGCGGCAGTTGCGGACACCATGGGAAACTGTTCATCACCGTCTGGAGGGTGGACTCAGCCTCATTTCGATTGTCGAGTTCCTCCAAACAGACCCATAGCCGTTCCTGCCAAAATCGGCGCTCTGTCCCGATAAACCGGACGGGAAGGAAAATCGTCGCCGTCAATTGTCGTTGTCGGAGCAAAGGCAGGGCGTGGAGGAAGTTGTCGCGCCAGCCATCGTCGAAAGTGATGGCGCAGAGTGGCGCTCCCCCCTCCTTTGGGTGCTGACGCCGCCGGGCGAGCGCGTCAACGCCCACCACGCGATACCGCTCACAGACCCAATCAAGAAAGGCGCCAAACAGGTTGGTCGAGGTGACCAGTTCCGGGTCGTAACTGGCTTCGCCCTCCGGCAGAACGCGATGGAACATGAAGACGGGCGCTCCTGACTCGCGAAGCCGTTCGATGGCGCCCCGCAACGGCGGCACGTTGGCCATAAGCTCGGCAAATCTCCGCTTGAGTCCGACCACCCGTTACTCCTTGCCGTTTGATGACCGCCGAACCGCGCCATTGGCAGCACGCCGAATCGCAAAGGATTTCAACTTCGCTGCCGGGTTCGTCCACAAGCACTTGAGCGCTTCCACCCAGAACCCTCCGCCCAGACCCGTGTGCATCAGCACGTAAACAAGGGGAGCGGCAACTAGCTCGCGCACGCCATACCGAAGTCCCAACCCCGTCGAATACCACAGCACGACTGCCCCGTAGACTGCGAGAGACGCCAAATAGAGCTTGGCTACGACAGCCGAGGCGAGCGATCCGAGAGCACCAAAGAAAAGCCAGCCCACAAACGCCGCGGGGATAAGCTGCGTGACGCTCACAGCGTCAGGATGTTTCAGTATGAAGCGGAAGCGGCCCCGACCGTAACGGAAAAGCTGGCTGAAGACCCCGAACGGCGTCGAGCGGGGTCTGTAAACAACCGCTAGGCTCGAGCTCAAGTAAGAACGCAGACCTGCTTTGTGAACTCGGTGATTGAATTCCACGTCCTCGCAAGCGTCGAATCCCTCATCGTGCATTCCCACCGTGTCGAACACCGACCGTCGGTAGAAAGCCCCCGCGCTGGTGGGATTCACAAATCCCTCAAAGTCCGTCACGTAAATGGTCGAATCCGGCCCATGGCCCAGGAATGTCGAGCGCACATGCGCGACCACATTCTGGAACCATGTGTTGCCGTCCGTCTCGAGGATGGCGGGGCGGCAGAGGCAATCCGCGCCCGTGTCCTCAAATAGGCGAACCGTATGGCGGAGAAACGCCGGGCCCGGCAACCGACAGTGGCCGTCAATGAAAAGGATGAAATCCCCGCGACTGGCGCGCACGCCCACGTTTCGCCCGGCACTCGAAAGGCGACGCGGGTTAGGTAGGCAGAGTATGCGCACACGAGCACTTCGAGCGAAGTTCTCCACCACTCCCCTCGTCTGGTCAGTCGATTCTCCGTCTACCACCAGAATCTCATAACGATCGGTCGGGTAATCCTGATTCAACAAGTCCTCAAACAACGCTCCCAAGTGCGCCGCCTCGTTGTGTGCTGGGATAACCACAGAGATCATGGGAGGCAGTGGTGCCTCACAGGGTGAGGCTGGAGCGAGAACAGGGTCAGGCAAATCAGACTTCGTCACCATATTGAGTACCTGTTGATCGTGAGGCGTGCGAACCTCCGCGCATTCGCGAACTGAGAACCAAACACCTCAGGTCCCCGGTCGTTCTTGTGGCTGCGACTGGAGAACCTCGGCATAGAGATCCAGCAGACGCTCACATTGCTTCGCTGGCGAGAACTCTTCCAGCTTGGTTTGCGCAGCACGGGCGAGCTGCACCGCCCTCGAAGGATTCGCAAAGAGATCCAGGATGGCGCTTGCCAGAGCCGCTGGGTCACCAGGAGGAACCAGCAGACCGGATACCTGGTCCTGGATCATATCCGGCACCCCCCCAACGGCAGTCGCTACGACCGGCGTACCGAGCGCCATAGCCTCCAGTACTGCGTTGGGCATGCCTTCGGTGAGTGAGGGGTTCGCTATGACGTCGCAGGCTTGAATCCAGGGCCGGACATCGGTCTGGAAACCGGCGAAGACCACACGTTCCCGCATTCCCAGTCGGATCACCTGTTTTTCAAGCTCAGGACGCTCCCGGCCTTCACCGAGCAATACGAACCGCAAATTGGCGACCCGCGGCACCAACATGGGAGCAGCGTCGATCAAGTGCCGATGGCCCTTCTCCACGCTAAGCCGCCCGACGGCCCCTACTACGAAGGCGCCCTCGGGGAGACCAAGAGACCGTCTTGCAGGGTGACGATCGAGGGGCAAAGCCACTCCTCCTAACGAGAAAAGGACTGCGTTGGGAATTACTATCGGCGGGCGACGCCCCTTTCGTCTACTTTTCAATTGCTCTGCCTGTGGCGTCGAAACGCACGCCACCCAGTCCACTCGACCCAACACAAACCGATCCAGCCGCTCGTACTGCCTCACTCTCCAGGTTTCTGCCGTCCACCCCCGCACAAAGGCAACCTGAGGGCACCCTGCTAGATGGCTGGCCGGCCAGCCCAATATGTTGGCTTTGTAACCGTGGCTACATAGCAGGGAAATCTCTTGCCGCTGCAAGCTGCGCACCAGCTCAAGAATGGCACGGGGATCAAACTTGCCCGCGCAGATTTCCAAAGTAGGTAGCCCCAGTTCCTCGGCCCGTTTTAGGATCGCGGTCCGGTCCGGCCCGTCCCGAAAGGAGCCCACCCAAATCTCTCGCTCGGGCGAGCTGGCGTCAAGAGCGTGGTTCAGGATCTGTTTCTCGGGCCCTCCCACAAAGCTGGTCGAAATCAGGTGCAGGATCCTGACTTTCTTATTACTCACACATTCCTCTCGTCACCTTGAGGCTCTCGTCCAGGCCTTCCGCCTGATGCCGAGGGCTGCGAGGCAGTGCACCAACAGCATCCATCCCAGATAAAGGGGCAGAAAGACAACCCCCCGCCACACGCTGCCTTCCCCGGACACTGTTCGGAGCACGCAGAAGAGATACGTGAATTGGAGCACTCCTGCGCTGGCCACCATCACCCAAATCAGCAACGCCTGCCAGAAGGTTGCAGCCAGGAAAGACGTCGCGAGGGCAAGCAACCCCGCATACAGCAGGACCATGCGGCTGGACAGGCTTAGCGCCAGGGCAGCCTCGGCTAGGCAGAAGTCTCTCTCCCTAAGAGCTGCAATGAGTAAGCGCGGAACATAACGCAGAATGACTTGCAGAGTGCCTGAGGCCCATCGCAGCCGTTGCGGAGTGGCTTCAGCTACCGACCGTGACAGACGGGATGTGACCTTGACAGACGGGACGAAATCGACCCGAATACCGCGTAGCAGTAGATTCAGTGAGTACTCAACATCTTCCACAATCGAATACGCCTTCCAGGGGACATGACCAAGCACATCTCGCCTGAGACAGAAGCCGGTACCCTGCAAGGAGACGGAGAGCCCCAGCCTTTGTCGGGGCCCCCAGAACAGTCTGCCTGCTGCCCTATGGCTGGCAACCGCCAGGAGCGAGAACCAACCGCGATCGCTCAGCTCGAATTCGTTGAAGAGCTGTAGGGCACGGGCACCCGTTTTCAGTTCTCGGTCGAGCGTCCCAAGCGCTCCCGGTTCAAGGGTGCTATCAGCGTCCACGAACACCGCCGCGTCGAAGACAAGCTCATTCGCCCGGTCAAGTGCCCAGCACAACGCCTGGCCCTTTCCGGGCACCTCGGGAACATTCCGCTCCCAGCACTTAAATCCCTCCCGCCGGACCACCGCAGCGGTTCCGTCTCGACAGTTGTCAGCAATCACGACGACACGACATAGGTCATGCGGGTACAGTTGCCCCCGAATGCTATCAAGCGTGGGGGCGATGCCTGCTTCTTCGTTGTGGGCGGGCACGAGCACCAGGAAACGAGTACTCGGTTCGCCTGGTTGCGACGACCCGCTCGCGGCGGGTCGTCCCCATACGCCCATCACGGCGAAAAACACAATGTACACGCTCCCAAGCAAGGCCGCGAGGGCCAGCCCTACACCTAGAATCGCAAAGATAAGGTGGTAACTCATTACGATCCGACCCCGCCACGACAGGAACCCTTTGCCCCCATCTCCGCAACCAGAATACCGACCGCTGCAAATTCCCGCAGACTCTCTCGAAACACGGTGGGGCTACGACGACAGAGTATCGAGATTCAAGGAGCCTCGTGTCGATCGAAGCCCCTTGATGCCAGTCGATTTACAACTACGAGGACCTCTGGACGGAGGGTCTGCCGCCCAGTCCCGGCCCTCTAGTGACGAAGCTTAATGAGCCCGTTGGGGCCCGGATTCCTTGGTTGACCCACTTATCCTTCCGCGTGCGGCGGCAGCCTCGGTGTCGGCAAGCCCATCCACAATGGAGCGATTCGCCGCCGCAAACCCCCCGAGCAAATACCAATAGGGCCGATACAAGGTATGGCCCACCACACTGACTGCAATTACCCCTAGAAACATCGCGCTACACGCTACTGCAACCTCATAGTTCAGAACGTAAGATCCCTGACCTCTTAGTTGCAACACGGAACGAATCGCCTTGATTATCTGGGTCAAGAAATAGGCGAACACCACGAGACCGATCATCCCGAGCTCACAGCCGACCTGCACCAACAGATTGTGGGGCCGCATCCAAGGGCCATGTGCTACGCCCGAGTACACTGTACCGTAGGCAGTGGAGAATTGACCCGCGCCCACGCCCAGTATCGGGTGGTCAAGAAACATCCTCCAGCCTGCCTTCCAGATTTGAATCCGCAACGCGTTGGATCCATCCAGTTCCCCGCCCTCGGCAAAGGTCCTTACCGTCAGGTAACGGTCTCTGTACTGCTGCGGCATTCCGACCCACACCAGACACGCTAGCGTCACAAGACACGCGAAGCTGATGACCTTGTGTTTCGACTGCAAGACGTAGTAGAGAGCCATAACCATCAGGGCTAGCAGGCTGGCACGAGAACCAGTCACAATCAAAGCTCCCAGCGCCAGCGGGAAAACCGGCAAAAGCACCAGCCGCGCAAGTAGCCCCCGGCTGGAGCGAAAAGCCGCGACGAGGAAAGGCAGCAAGCCCATAATCAAACCAGCCAGCGCGTTGGGATCTCCCACTGCGCTGGTGACGCCGACGGCGCGTTCAACACCCTGTGCAATGACGAATTCTCCCCGAGCATAGGATCTCAAAGCAGTGCCTGCATACCATGCCAGCAGTACAACCAGAACCCAGACGATGCTCCGCAGGCGAAACCTGCTGTCAATCAAGGTAGCGATAAAGAACAGGATGAAGACGAACTTGGCGAGCCCGATCGTCTGGTCAAGCGCGCCCCCCCTCCAGATCGCGAATGGAACAGTGAGGGCAACGTAACCCAATAACATGAGCGCCGCCCGGAGGATGGGACTGGTTAGAGAGGGGGCCGTAGGCGTGGAGGCTCGATGCACAACGAAGGACAAGAGGAGAAGTAGCCCGTAGATCAACTCAATCCGAAAGGTCTCCAGGGCCGGGATCAACTCCCCGGGTTGCACGAAGTGGATCAGGATGAGGACAAGCAGGCCCAGAAAGGGTCGGAGTAGGCCAACGACCGCAAGCACTGAAGCGAGGACTAAGCCGATGATGACAACAGGATCAGACAAACTCATAGCACTAGACGCCTTCTTCCCGCCTGTACCCCATGTCTTGAGTTAGCCCCCAAGCGTGCAACCGCCTAAACAACCTTGTAGTGTCACTCACCGGAATAGTCGCCGGCCAAGCCGGGTTCAGCGCACTGGGGGATTCGTCACGCGGGAAATGCACAGGCGCGTCTTCCCTGAAGGCTCCCGCTCGATGTCTTCCACCCGCTCGAACTTCCATCGCAGCTGCACACCAAAGTACTCATCGAGCCTCTTCTCGAGCAGCTTCAAGTCCTCCTCCGCAAAATCCTCCCCCGGAACAAAGCGAAACCTGAACTCCGTGAAGGTCTCTTGAATGATCTGTATCTTCCTGAGGGTGCGACAAGCCTGCCCGATGGCCCGGCTTAACAGAGACCCGCCCATGACGACGGCGCCATCCGCGAGCCGGAATAGGTCGCTGGTTCTGCCCACCAGTCCCTTGATGAGGGGAAAGCCCCGTCCGCACGGGCAGGCCTCGGAGTCCACAACCGCGCAATCGTTGACACGGTAGCGGATCATGGGCATCCCGTAGTTCAGAAGGTCTGTGACCAGAATCTCGCGTAATCCTTCGACTTCCGCGTCCTTCACCGGCAGGTACTCGAAATAGACAACTAACGGATTCACGTGCAGACCCCGATGCTCCTCGCACTCGGCTGCGGGCATGCCGAAGTCCCGGGTCCCGTAATGATCGAAAACCGGGCAGCCGAGGACTGCCTCGATCACTTGCCGCTGCTCCGGGAAAAGCAATTCTGCCGTGCAGATCGCCGCTTTGGGCCGGGCGTAAGGGCGCCCGCAGGCACGCAGGAATTCGCAGAAGAGCGCCAGGGCTCGCGGATAGGCGTAAATAATCCGGGGACGAAACCGATTGATGGCCTGCCGGTACGACTCTAACACCTTCTCACTGAGGTCGGACGTGGGAGCCCAAACCCTCCGCATCAGATGGCGGTCGTAAAGGCGGTAACGCCAGCTTGGATTCTGGGGCAAGTCGAACCTCGCACCCCACAAATAAAAGACTTTGTCCCCGGGAAAGAGCCCAGCCCAGCTATTGAACTGCCATTGGACGGCCACCTTCTCCCGCACGCACTCGGGATCGCGCAGGAGCGGCACCGGGGTGTCTGTAGTCCCTCCCGTCGCCGAACGTACGAGTTCCTCGGGCCGGTAGCGTCGCGACTGAATTTCGGCAAGGTGGTTGCGAAGGTCGTCGCGCGTCAAAGGTGGAATCTTCCTCAGATCAGCGGAAGATGCAATATCTGAGGGCCGCACACCTGCCTGGTCAAACCGTTGGCGGTAGAAAGGGCTGGAGTCGTAGGCATGGGCCAGGAGCCTGGTTAGCGCCTGCCATTGCAGCTCGCGGTTGGCTTCCAACGACGAACCTTCTATCCTCTGATAACGCTGCAGGCGGTCACTGAACCGCCCATAAGAACGAGGCTCGAATATGGGATAGATGACACGCGCGTAGACCCGGTTCAGCCACCGCGGCTGCTCGTGCTGCCCACTAGTCATTCCGCTCGTCCTCTCTCTCGTCGCAAGACTTGATTTCGCCCCTGAGAACCGAC
>Ga0315284_10005591_pt1 | contig 17877 bp, 19 predicted proteins | sample YL17G09_16_MG_FD_203696 | JGI IMG/M metagenome (GOLD analysis project Ga0315284, IMG submission 203696) | Sediment microbial communities from Yellowstone Lake, YNP, Wyoming, USA - YL17G09_16 | ecosystem: Environmental > Aquatic > Freshwater > Lake > Sediment | place: USA: Wyoming | collected...
ATAGATTGATTGAAGAAAATAAAGTGAATTTAATTATTCAGATAAACGGCAGGGTGCGCGATAAAGTAGAAGTTGAAACTGATATTTCTGAAACCCAAGCCAAGAAAATTGCTTTAGCCCAAGAAAAAGTGCTAAAATGGATAGGGAAGAATAAAATCCAAAAAATAATTTTTGTCAAAAATAAAATAATCAATTTTGTAATATGAAAAAAGTTTTGTTAGGAAATGAAGCGATTGTTCAAGGGGCTCTGGAAGCAGGGGTTAATTTTGTTTCTGCTTATCCCGGCACTCCTTCATCAGAAATAGGAAATATTTTCGGAGAAATCGCCAAGAAAAACGGAGTTTATTTTGAATTTTCAACCAATGAAAAAACAGCCTTAGAAGCTTCTATCGGAGCCAGTTTTTCCGGCTTAAAATGCCTGGTGGCAATGAAAAGTTTCGGCCTGAACGTTGCTTCTGACGCTTTATTGCCCTTTGTTTATACCGGAACAAAAGGACCGGTAGTAATAATAGTGGCTGATGATCCGTCTTGCTGGAGCTCGGGCCAGACAGAAGAAAACTCTAGGGGGTTTGCTTATTTAGCCCATATTCCTGTTTTAGAGCCGTCTGATGCCCAGGAGGCAAAGGATTTTGTCAAGCTTGGTTTTGAGATTTCAGAAAAATTTAATATCCCGGTGATTATTAGAACAACAACCAGGGTGGCTCATCAGAGAATGCCAGTGGAGATAAATCCCAAATCCCAAATCCCAAATCCCAAAAATAAGGGAGAATTTATTAAAGATACAAAACGATTTGTGACAATGCCGCCGAGAGTTTTAGAAATGAAAGAAGAATTATTAGCCAAGATAGAGAAAATCAGAGAATATGCTGAGAAAAGCGAGATAAACCGAGGTCCGACCTCGGATTTTATCCGAGGTCGGACCTCGGATAAACTGGGGATTATAACTTCCGGGATTTCCTATTTATATGTAAAAGAAGTTTTAGAAGAATTGAATCTTAATTTGCCGATTTTAAAGCTTGGTTTTTTCTACCCGTTGCCGGAAAAGAAAATCAACTCTTTCATTAAGGGGCTTAAAAAAGTTTTAATTGTTGAAGAATTGGAAGGATATTTAGAAAAAGAAGTTAATGTCTTGGCTAAAAAGATCAACCCGAAATTAAAAGTTTATGGCAAAGATCTTTTACCGGAAAGTAAAGAATTAGGCGTTGAGTTAATTCTTCCAGCAGTTGCAAAATTAATAAATAAAAATTTAAAATTAGAAAATTATTTAAAAATTAAAAATTTAAAATTAGAAATTCCCAAGAGATTTCCTCGGCTTTGCCCCAATTGTCCTTATTGGTTTGTTTTTTCCGCTGTTAAAGAAGTGGCTCCTAAAGATACTATTTTTGGAGGCGATATCGGCTGTTATATGATAGCCGGTTTTCCTCCTCATGATATTCAGGATTATCTTTTATGCATGGGCGCTTCTATCGGGATTGCCCATGGAATTAAAAAAAATTCCAACCAAAAATTGATATCTTTTATCGGGGATTCAACATTTTTCCATTCCGGAATCCCGGCCTTAATAAATACTGTTTTTAATAAATCAAATCCTTTAATTATCATAATGGATAACAGAATTACTGCCATGACCGGGCACCAGCCCAATCCGGGCATGGGTTTGACGGGAATGGGGGATGAAGCAGAAGAAATTAAGATCGAAGAAATTGTTAAAGCTTGCGGAGTTAAGCATATAAAAGTTATTGATCCCAAAAATATGGATGAATTTAAACAAACAGTCAGAGAATTTTTAAATAAAGACGAAGTTTCGGTTATTGTGGCTAAAAGAATCTGCGCTATTTGGGGAAAGAGATTAGAAGGTTTAAAAAAGTTATGAATAAAAAAACATTTAATATAATCATTACCGGCACCGGGGGACAAGGACTGATTACTTTGCTTGATATTATTACTGAAGCAGCCATAATCCAGGGCCTTGATATTAAAACATCAGAACTGCACGGCTTGTCTCAGAGAGGCGGGAGCATTAGCACTCACATTAGAATAGGCAAAAAAGTTTACTCTCCTTTAGTGGCTTTGGGCTCAGCTGATCTGGTTTTGAGTTTAGAGATTTTAGAATCGTTGAGAGCGGCCGATTACGCTAATTCTAAAACCATTTTTCTGATTAATCGTTATTCTCTCCCTTTCATGGGCACTATTCCGGAAAAAGAAATTGAAGATAAAATAAATAAATTAATTAAAGGCAAGAAGCATATAATTTCTGCGGCTGAAATTTGCCGAAAGGAATTAGGCAAAGATGTGGTCAGCGGAGTTTATCTTTTGAGCTACGCCAGTTTTAAAAAAATGCTTCCCTTAAAACCGGAATCAATCTTAAAGGCCATTTCAAATAAAATTCCTCAAAAATATCTTGACTTAAACATTAAAGCATTTAACTTGGCCCAAAAATAACTTATGAAAAAGGTTGGTTGGGGGTTAGTTATTATATTCGTTGTTTTATTAGTTTCAGTTTTTTATTATTTTCAGGAATCAGAAGTTGAGATTGATATTGCTCAAGAGCCACTTTCAGAAGAAGAGGTTTTTTTTAATCCCAACGAATTAAAATGGAATTTAGCTGCTGAAAACGCTTCTTGGGCGAAAAGAGATGCTCATACAATTGAGGTTTTCGATAAAAAAATTCTATTGATGGGCGGAATAGAAGATGGAGATATTAATATTGCTTATGAATATCATAATCATTTCAGCGATGTTTGGGCAACAGAAAACGGAAAAGATTGGGAATTAATAACTGACCAAGCAGAATTTGGCCAGAGAAGAGCTCATAATTCAATTGTTTTTCAAAATAAGATTTGGATATTTGGAGGCTGGGAAAAAGGAGCCTGGCAGCTGAAAAATGATATCTGGTATTCAGAGGATGGTAAGAATTGGACCGAGCTGAACTCTTCGGCCGACTGGACTCCGAGAAAAGGCCATTCAACAGTTGTTTTTAAAGATAAAATATATATAATAGGAGGAGTTGATAATTACGGAGCAGTTAATGATGTTTGGGCTTCGAAAAACGGCCTTGATTGGGAACTAATAACAGATTCAGCTCCCTGGGTTGCCAGGTATGATCAGACAGTCACAATTTTTAAAGACAAATTATGGTTAATAGGAGGAGTTCAGCCTGGTCTTCCAGCCGAGAAAGATGTTTGGGTTTCAGAAAACGGCAAGGATTGGGAATTAGCAATCGATCAAGTTCCTTGGAAAGGAAGACACGGCCATTGCGCAATTGTTTTTAAGGATAGATTATGGATTTTAGCTGGCTGGAGCGGGACAGGAATAGGCTATAATGATGTTTGGTATTCTCAAGATGGCTTAAGCTGGGAAAAACTTTTAATAGAGAGCCCTTTTAAAGGAAGAGAAGATCCTGATTGCGCTGTTTTTGACAATAAAATATGGATTATGGGAGGCATGCTAACATCAGGGCGGCGCTTGAATGATGTTTGGTATTTAGGCAAATGAGTTTTCCATTGAATCTGCACTTTTAACTTTTAGCTTTTTAATATAATATTAATATAATATGATTAGTAAGGTTGTGATTGCGGCGGCCGGGGAGGGAACCCGGATGCTCCATCTGACCGCAAATAAATCAAAGCACTTGATAAAGGTCAAAAAAAGGCCTTTTTTGGCTTATCTGCTTGATAATCTTTTTTTAGCTGGTTATCGGGATTTGATCTTAGTGGTCGGCTATAAAGAAGAATTGATCCGGAGTTTTTTAAACAGATATAAACCGCCCTTGAAAAGCTTAAGGTCAAGCCAATACAAAATAAGAATGGTCAGCCAGTATGAAACCTTAGGGCCTAAAACTAAAATTTACGGCACAGCTTGCCCTTTGATGTGCGTTAAGGATATTATAAAAAAAAGCCAGTTTATTTATCTTTGCGGAGATAATCTTTATTCAGTCAGGGATTTAGAAGAAATGAATAATAGCGGCAAGTATTCATATGTGGCTGGCCTTTATAAAAAGAATCCGGAAAAATACGGGGTTTTGGTCCAGGAAGGGGAGTTTTTAAAAGAAGTTATTGAAAAGCCGAAAGAGTTTTTTGGCAATCTGGTTAATACCGGATTATATAAATTTACTCCGGAAGTTTTTAAAAAGCTAAAAGAAATTAAAAAGTCGCCTCGAGGCGAGTATGAAATTACCGATGTTATAAATCTATCAGCCAAAAGAAAAAAGGTTAAAATCAAGATAATTAAAGATTTTTGGATGGATTTTGGCAATCCGGCTGATATAATATTTTTGTCTTGCTTTTTGGGCTCTTTTAGAAAATTTAAAAAGCTTTTTTGGCTCAATGGAAGATTTAATATTATTCCCAGCCGTTCCAAAGAAGCGGTTAAAAAGGCGATAGAGGCCTTAGAAAGAGGCCAAGTGATTGTTTGTCCGACTGATACGGTTTACGGTTTATTAGCTGATGCCACCAACGATAAAGCAGTGGAAAAAGTTTTTAATATTAAAAAAAGAGACCGAAAAAAAGCTGTTCCTGTTTTTGTCAAAGATATAGCAATGGCTAAGAAATATGCAGTAATGGATAAAGAGATGGAAAAGTTTTTAGAAGAAATTTGGCCTGGTAAAATTACCGTCGCTTTAATAAAAAAAGAGAAGTCCGGGCTTTCCAAAATTGTTTCCGGAAAAGAAACAACGGTTGGCTTGAGAATTCCTGATTATAAATTAGTGAATGAAATTCTGGCTAAGTTCAACAGGCCCTTAATTGGAACTTCAGCTAATATTTCCGGCAAGCCGTCTACCACAAAAATAGCCGAAGTTTATAAATATTTTGAAGATCAAGAAATAAGACCAGATCTAATTTTAAATGCCGGAGATTTGGCTTATGGCGTTCCTTCAACCGTGATTGATTTCAGCCAAGACAAACCAAAAATAATCCGCCGTGGAAAATAATAATATGAATTTAAAAAAAATAGATTCTCAAATTGCAGAGTTGATCGAAAAAGAAATAGAGAGGCAGAAGACGTCTTTGGAAATGATTCCTTCGGAGAACCATACTTCATCAGCCGTGCGGGAGGCCTTGGGTTCTCTTTTAACTGATAAATACGCTGAGGGTTATCCGGGAAAAAGATATTATGCCGGCTTGGAATATTATGACCAGATTGAAAATCTTTGCCGGGAGAGAGCCAAGAAGTTATTTGGCGTTAGTCATGTTAATGTTCAGCCCTATTCCGGTTCGCCGGCTAATCAGGCAGTTTATTTTGCTTTATTAAATCCAGGCGATACAGTAATGGGAATGTCGCTTCCCCACGGAGGCCATTTAACTCACGGCTGGAAGGTTAATTTTTCCGCTAAATATTACAATTCAGTTCAATACGGAGTTGACCAGAAAACAAACCTGATTGATTATAATCAAACAGCCCAATTAGCTAAAGAGGCAAGGCCTAAGCTTATTTGGGTTGGAGCCACTGCTTATCCTCGGATATTTGATTGGGAAAAATTCAGTCAAATTGCAGATTCAGTCGGAGCTTTCTTAGTTGCTGATATCGCTCATATTGCTGGCTTGATCGTAGCCGGAGTTCATCCCAGCCCGGTTCCTTATGTTGATATTGTCACCACTACTACTCATAAAACATTAAGAGGGCCGAGAGGGGCAATGATAATGGTGACTGAAAAAGGATTAAAAAAAGATCCTGATTTAGCCATCAAGATTGATAAAGCTGTTTTTCCCGGCTTGCAAGGCGGGCCTCATGAAAATAATATTGCCGCTATTGCGGTTTGTTTGAAAGAGGCTTCAGAGCCGGGTTTTAAAAAATACGGAGCCCAGATAATTAAAAACAGCCAGGCCTTAGCTTCAGAATTGATTAAATACGGTTTTAATCTGGTAACCAACGGAACTGATAATCATTTAATTTTGATTGATTTAAGGAATAAAAATATTTCAGGAGCAGAAGCTCAGGATAGATTGGAAAAAGCCGGCATTACCACGAATAAAAACAGCATTCCTTTTGATCCTAACCCTCCGTTTAAGCCGTCCGGGCTTCGTTTGGGAACACCAGCCATTACTACCAGAGGAATGAAAGAAAAAGAAATGAAATTAATTGCTCAATGGATTAATCAAGTGATAACTGACGAAAAAAACTGTTCTGAAGTTAGAGCCGAAGTAAAAAAACTCTGTTCAAAATTTCCCTTGCCTTAAATTAGACTTTATTATTATGATGATTCTGGATGGAAAAAAATTATCTCAAAAGATTTTGAACGATCTTAAGAAAGAAATAGAGAGAAAAAAACTAAAATTAAAATTAGCGGTTGTTTTGGTTGGGGAGGATTTGGATTCAAAAATATTTGTTAAGCAGAAAAGAAAAGCCTGCGAATTGGTTGGAATTGATTTTGAATTATTCCAGCTTCCGGAACAGATTCAGCAAATTGAGCTGGCTGAAAAAATAAAAGAGATTGTAAAAAGCGATATCTCCGGTTTGGTTATTCAGCTGCCCCTGCCAAAAAATATTGATACGGATGAAATTTTAAATTTAGTTCCAAAAGAAAAAGATGCTGAATTAATTTCACCGGTAGTTTGCGCCATCAGCCGTCTTTTAGAAGAATATAAAATATCTTTAAAAAATAAAAATATTGTTTTAATCGGAAAAGGAAGATTGGTCGGACAGCCGGTTGCCGATTGGCTGAAGAAACAGGGTTTGAATTTTTCCGGCCTAAAAGACATTAAACAGGCCGATGTTGTAATTTCCGGAGTCGGCCGGACCAATTTTATAAAAGGGGATATGATTAAAAAGGGGGCTATGGTGATTGATGTGGGAAGAGATGTTGACCTTGAAACCGTTTCTAAAAAAGCAGGTTATCTGACTCCGACTCCGGGCGGAGTCGGCCCGATGACCGTTGCTTGTTTGCTTAAGAATTTAGTTTATGGATTTATATCTATTTAATTTAATAAATCAGTTTGCTTTAAAATGGGAAAGGCTTGATGTTTTAGCGATTTTTCTGGCTGAATTTCTTCAGTATTTTTTGCTTTTCGGTTTATTTTTATTTTTAGTAAAAGATTTTAAGAAATATTTAAGAATGATTATTGAGGCAGTTCTTTCTGCTTTTTTAGCAAGATTTGTTATTGTCAGTTTTATCCGCTGGATACTGCCCAGGCTAAGGCCGTTTATAACCAATAATGTTAATCTTCTTTTTGAATATTCTGGGTCTGCCTTTCCTTCCGGACATGCCGCTTTCTTTTTTGCGGTTGCTACTGTTGTTTATCTTTATAATAAAAAAATCGGAGTTTTATTCTATTTAAGCAGTATTTTAATTGTTTTAGCTCGGGTTTTTTCCGGAGTTCATTGGCCTTCAGATATCTTAGCCGGAGCTGTGGTCGGAATATTATCCGGCTATGCGATTTATAAAGTTTCTAATAAGTAAGGCCATCCACTAAAACTCACGATCGTGAGTTTTAATAAACGGTCTTTAGTTTTTAAATAGTTTTTTTATTGTGCCTGGGGTGGGAGTCGAACCCACACGACCTTGCGATCATACGATTTTGAGTCGTACGCGTAAACCAGTTCCGCCACCCAGGCCGATAATTATTTTACCACATTTTTATTAGATTGGCAATCTTTATTGGAACATTTTGTTCCTCTTTTTGTTTCCACTATAAGAGAATCGCATTCAGGGCATTTTTTTCCGGTGGGCTTGTCCCATAAAGCAAAATCGCATTTTGGGAACTCATTGCACCCATAAAATATTTTTTTTCTTTTGGTTCTTTTCTCTGTTAGTTTTCCTTTTTCGCATCTAGGGCATTTTATATTCAAGCTATTTTTTTCTAATGCCTCAGTATATCGGCATTTTGGAAATCCGGAGCAAGCGTAGAATTTTCCGAATTTGCCTAAACGAATTATTATTTCGGAACCGCACTTAGGGCATTTCTTTCCAGTCGGCTTTTCAGTGATGTCTTTTTTATCAACTTTTTGATATTTTTTTTCTAAGTTTTTTTCAAACGGAGCATAAAAATCCTGGCAAGTTTTTACATAATTATCTTTCCCATCGGCGATTTCATCAAGCTCATTTTCCAATTTTGCCGTAAAGTTAATATCAACTATTTCAGGAAAATGTTTTACTAATATATCATTGACTATTGTTCCAATTTCAGTCGGCTGGAATCTTTTAACTTCATTTTTTTCTATATAGTTTCTAGCTTGGACTGTTGATATTATTGGAGCATAAGTTGACGGCCTTCCAATGCCGTTTTCTTCCAATTCTTTTATTAAAGTGGCTTCAGTGTATCTGGCCGGCGGTTGGGTGAAATGCTGGGAAGGAATAAGTTTTATTAATTCCAAAATTTCTTTTTCTTCTAAATCCGGAAGTTCGGTTTCTTCAAAATTCATCGGATAGACCTTAAGAAAGCCGTCAAATTTTAAAATCTGTCCGTTAGCTTTAAAGAGATAATCTTTTGCTTTTATTTCTATGTTGGTAGAATCAAAAACCGCTTCGCTAATTTGGGAGGCAAGAAATCTTTTCCAGATAAGATCGTAGAGCCGGGTTTGGTTTTCATCAAGCCTGGGTTTTTTTTCTAAATAAGTCGGCCTGATGGCTTCATGAGCTTCTTGAACTCTGCCTTTTGATTTATATCTTCTTTCTTTATGGTATTTTTTGCCGTAGCTTGATTCAATATAGCTTTTAGCTGAAGATAAGGATAATTGAGAAAGATTTACCGAATCGGTTCTGTGATAGGTGATATGCCCTTTTTCATATAATTGCTGGGCAACCATCATAGTAAACTTAGCCGGGAATTTAAATCTTTTCCAGGCTTCTTGTTGGAGGGTGCTGGTAGTAAATGGAGGCAGGGGATTTCTTATTGTTTCTTTTTTTTCAATTTTCTCCACTTCATACTCCGCCCCTTCTAAATCCTTAACAATTTCCTCTGCCTCTTTTTTATTTTTAATATCTAACTTAGGAATTATCTTTCCTTCTTTTTTTACTAAGAGTGATAAAAATTCAGTTTTGAGCTTTGCGTTTTGAGTTTTATCAAGCAAAGCTTCAATATCCCAATATTCGCTTGGCTTGAATTTTTCAATCTCTCTTTCTCTTTCTACAACCAATCTTACAGTAACTGATTGGACTCTCCCAGCTGATAATCCTTTAGCGACTTTTTTCCAAAGAAAAGGAGAAAGCTTATATCCGACAAGGCGGTCTAAGACTCTTCTTGCTTGCTGGGCGTCAACCAGATTCATATCAATATCTCTGGGATTTTTTAATGCTTCTTGGATGGCTGATTTAGTAATTTCATGAAAAACAATTCTTTGAGGCTTTTTTAAATTAAGGATTTCAGAAAGATGCCAAGCGATTGCTTCTCCCTCCCGGTCTTCATCTGTGGCCAAGATGATTGTTTCTGCTTTTTTCGCTTCTTCTTTTAATTCTTTTACAACCCTTTTTGATTTTAAAGGAATAACATATTTAGGATTGAAGTTTTCTTCAACATTGACTCCGAGTTCGTTTTTCGGCAGATCCCGGACATGACCAAAAGAAGACAAGACCTTATAATCCTGGCCTAAGAAGGTTTTAATAGTTTTTGATTTTGTCGGGCTTTCAACAATGATTAGATTCATAAAACACTTGAAAAATTATTATTTTTATGTATTATATATTAAAGTATTATACATAATTACAGCACATTAACAAGAAAGGAAATAACAATGGCTGACAGAATAAAGAAGGTGATTGCCGGAGTAGCGTCTTTTTTCACAGGAGAAAAACTTGTTATTGGCAAGGAAAGAATTATTTCTATTCTTCCTCATCGGGGCAGAATGCTTCTTTTAGATGAAATCGTGATAACAGACAACAAAGTTATGGGGAGATTTGAAATAACAGAAGAGGTTTGTCAGGGACACAAATTTAATAATCAATTGGTTTTTAGAGGAGTGGATATTATAGAAATGGCAGCTCAAGTTTTAGGCATCTGGCTTGCCCAACATCCTGAATCTGAGGGCAAAATAGCTTTCTTTAGAAGGTTATTAGGCGAGGTTAAGTTTTTTGGGATGGTTGTTCCTTCTGATGTTTTAATGATAGAGATACCCGTCAGTAAAGAAAGCGAAAAGGCGGGAGAGGACTATATGGGAAGTCCAAGAATTGAAATATCAGGCAGGCCAGATCGGTTGATCGAAAAAGCAGTTGCCGAGAATATTATCGCTAGAGTAGATAAAAAACTCAAAGCTTCTATTGCGGGCATTGAATTAAGCATTGTTCGTATTATCCCTAAAATAGAGCTTAGCTGAGAAATAATCAGCTAAGCTTTTTTATTTCAGTCAGAGCTTGCCGGACAGCCTGGTTTAATAATTCTTTTTCCTCTTTTTTAAATTTTTCAAGAACAAATTTTTCAGTGCCATAGACTAGTTCGTGGCATTGAACAGGATGGACGCCGATTCTGATTCTTGTGAAATCTTTTGTTCCCAATTCTTTAATAATTGATTCAACTCCTTTGTGCCCGGCCGAACCTCGGTTTTTAGAAATTCTGATTTTACCCAAAGGCAGATCAATGTCGTCATGAATAATGTAAAGATTTCGGAGATTCCGGGGGTCTGACCCCCGCTGATTTAGCGGGGGTCTGACCCCCGCTAGCTTTTTTACAGAGATTCCTGAGTTATTCATAAAAGTTTGCGGTTTTGCAAGGATTATTTTTTTGCCATTAATAACATTTTCTGAAATCAAAGCATTGAATTTTTTAGACAGCTTAAATTCCGGAAAATTATTTTCCTTGGCAAATTGGTCAAGAACCTCAAATCCAATATTATGCCGAGTATCAAAATATTTTTTTCCCGGATTGCCCAGGCCAACAATAATAGTCATATTTTTATTGTATCATTTTTATTAAAATGTGGAAAACTTGCATAAATGATAATCTTCTGGTAGAATAGATCATAATATGGTGAAAAACTTTTTTTCATTTGTTTGGGAAGTCGCTAAAATAGTTATCATTGCGGCAGTAATAGTCATTCCAATCAGATATTTTTTATTCCAGCCGTTTTTTGTCAGGGGCCAATCAATGGATCCTAATTTTGAAAACGGCGATTATTTGATTGTTGATGAAATAAGTTACAAATTCAGAAGCCCCCAGAGAGGGGAGGTGGTGGTTTTCAAATATCCTGATGATCCTTCTCAAAGATTTATCAAAAGAATTATCGGTCTTCCCGGAGAAACGATAGAGATTAAAGAAGGAAAGATTACGATTTGCAACGGAGAAAATATTTTATCTTTAGATGAATCAAGCTATCTTGGTTCCAGCTTATATACTTCAGGAGATATTAAAGTTAGTTTGGCTGAAAATGAGTATTTTGTTTTAGGCGATAATCGGCCTTTTTCTTATGATTCAAGAAGATTTGGAGTTTTGCCTGAAGAATATATTATTGGAAGGTTTTTTTTAAGGGCTTGGCCCTTGGATTCTTTATCAGGATTTAAAATTCCTGAATATTAATTATGAGTAAAAAGCCTAAACTTCAAAGTCCGACCGGAATGCGCGATATTTTGCCTGAAGACCAGAAATATTTTAAAAAGATTTATGACACAGTTTCTGAAATTGCTGATTTTTATGGTTTTGGCAAGATTGATACTCCTATTCTGGAAGAAACAGAGCTTTTTTCAAGAGGAATCGGATTAACGACTGATGTTGTAAGCAAGGAAATGTACACCTTAAAAACCAAAGGAGGAGATAATTTAAGTTTAAGGCCGGAATGGACAGCGCCGATTGCCAGATCATATATTGAAAACGGAATGCAGTCCTTGCCTCAACCGATAAAACTTTGGTATTTTGGGCCTTGCTACCGCTATGAACGGCCTCAAGCAGACAGATACCGCCAGTTTTGGCAGTTTGGCTTTGAGGTCTTAGGAGAAAAAAATTCGGTGATAGACGCCCAGATTATCCAGATTTTTTATAATATTTTAAAAGAGCTTAAGTTTAAAAATTTGATCGTTGAAATTAATAGCATTGGAGACAGCAATTGCCGTCCTTATTATAAAAAGCTTTTGTCAAATTATTATAAAAGCAGAGAAAACTCTCTTTGCGCCGATTGCAAACGAAGGGCGAAGGATAATATTTTAAGATTGTTAGACTGTAAAGAAGAAAAATGCCAGCCCATAAAAACCGAAGCCCCTCAAATAATTGACCATCTTTGCGAAGAATGCCATAGTCATTTTAAAGAGGTTTTAGAGTTTTTAGATGAAATCGAACTTCCATATAATCTTAATCCTCATTTGGTAAGAGGCCTTGATTATTATACTAAGACCGTATTTGAAATATTCTTTGAGTCAGAATCAGAAAAAAAAGAAGAGATTGTCAGGAACGCCTTAGCCGGCGGAGGAAGATATGACAAACTGGTAAAACTTTTAGGGGGCAGAGACACTCCGGCCTCTGGCGCTGCAGCCGGAGTAGAAAGAATTATAAAATTGATGAAAGCTCAAGGGGTAAGCTTGGGCAAAGAAGCTGAAACTCAGATATTTTTAGCTCAGCTCGGCAGTTTAGCCAAGAAAAAAAGCTTAAGGCTTTTAGAAGGTTTTAGAAAATCAAAAATAAAATTGGAAGAATCTTTCGGAAAGGACTCTTTAAAATCTCAATTGAATAGAGCTGATAAGGTTGGAGCTAAATATACTTTGATTTTAGGCCAGAAGGAAGCCCTAGACGGAGTAGTTATAATCAGGGATATGAGCAGCGGCAACCAGGAGATAGTGAAGATAGATCAAGCTGTAGCTAAAGTAAAAAACAAACTTAAAAGATAATATGCCGTGTATTTTTTGTGAAATAATAAATAGACAAGAACCCGCAGATATAATTTATGAAGACGAACAAGTTTTGGGTTTTAAAAATATTCGCCGTGAGGCTAATATCCATTTAATTTTCGTTCCTAAAAAACACATAGAATGGAAAGAAAAAGATTTAGAAGTTTTATCTGGGGTTATTTCTGCCGCTAAGAAGGTTGCTATTGATATGAAAATATTTGGTGCCTGTAAGCTTATTTTTAATATCGGGGAAACTGGTCATATCCCTCATATTCATCTTCATCTTTTGGGGGGATGGAAAGATAAAATTCCCCAAAATAATATTTAATTTTGGTAATATACAGGGGCCCGCCCCCTGTAATTTTCCCGTAACTTTTATGAGTTTAGAAATAAAAAAAGAAGGAAGAGAAACATCGCAAAATTTAGTGCGCCGTTTTTCAAGAAGAATGAAGCAAAGCGGTATTTTGCTTAGAGCAAGAAAGGCCCGTTTTAAAGAAAGGCCGAAAAGCCGGCAGATGAAAAAACGTTCTGCCTTAAGAAGAGAAGAATTGAAAAAAGAATATGAGATGCTGGAAAAATTAGGCAAAACTAAAAAATCATATTAGCATAATGTTTGAATGTTAAAATGATTTATGCTTAAAGAAACCATAAAAAGCGATCTGAATAAATCTATAAAAGAGAGCAACGAAATTATACGCTCCACCTTGCGGATGGTTTTGGCTGCTGTTCTTAATAAAGAAAAAGAAAAAAAATATAAAGAAAAAGCTGAAGATGAGGTTGAATTAACCGAAGAAGAAGTGATCGAGGTTGTTTCTTCTGAAGCTAAAAAAAGAAAAGAAGCTATCAGAGAATACGAAAAAGGCGGGAGGCAGGATTTAGCTGAAAAAGAAAAAGCCGAACTTAAAATTTTAGAAAAATATCTGCCGGAACAAATTTCAGAGGAGGAAATTAGAAAATTAGTTCAACAAACAGTTGAAAAAACTAAAGCTTCAGAAATGAAAGATATGGGCAAGGTAATGGCGGAATTGATGCCCCAAGTCAAAGGCAAAGCCGACGGCAACCTAGTAAGCCAAATCGTAAAAGAATTATTAACCGAACAAAAATAAATAGGTTATTAATTTATATAAATTATAAATTAAATTTTTTAAAAATATATGCAAAAATTAAACCCTAAATCAATTTGGATATTTTTCTTTCGTTTTTTATTGTCTGGTGTGTTTATTGGTTTTTTCTTGGCTATGTTTATCTTTCCGATGATGATGGGATTGGTATTTGATAAAAATGCTCCCCTTGAGCACTTAAAACCTCAAGCAGAAACAGTTTTATCTGTCTGGTTTTTATTTCTTTTATTGTATTTTTTATTAATTGCAGTTTTCTGTTGGATTTGGGCAAAGTTAACTTACCGTTTTTATAGTTATCAGCTTGCAGGAGATGCTTTTAAAAAAGAATATGGGGTAATCTGGAAAAAATATACTTCTATTCCCTACGAGAGAATTCAGAATGTTGATATTTCCCGAGGGGTTGTTGCTCGAATTTTAGGATTAAGCGATCTATACATTCAAACGGCCGGCGCTAGCGCCGTTGTTGGAAGGAGAATGGCTGGAATCGGGGCCGAGGGATATTTGCCAGGACTTAGTATGAACATAGCTGAGCAATTGCGCGAAGAACTTATCAAAAAAGCAAGAGGCACCAAACAAGAACTATAAAACATGATTGAGATAAATAATTTGACCAAGAAGAGAGTTGATGAGAAATTTTTGAAGGGGCTTGCAATAAAAGTTTTAAAAGAGGAGAATAAAGAAGAGATTGATTTATCCATTGCTTTCGTTGATAAAAAGAAAATAAAAGATCTTAACAAAAAATACAGAAAGAAAGACAAGGCGACTGATGTTTTGTCTTTTGGAGAAGGATTAAACGAAGTGGTTATTTGTCCAGCAATAGCTAAAACAAAAAAAGAATTAGCAGAAGTTTTAATTCACGGAATTTTGCATATTTTAGGGCATGATCATGGAAAATTAATGGAGAAAAAGCAAAATAAATACTTAAAATAATTATGTCAAAACCACGCATTATAACTGGTTTGGATATCGGTTCGGGATATATTAAATTGCTTTCTGTTTCTAAAAAATCTGGAGAAGAAAACTTTGAGATTTTGTCTCAGCTTCAGGAGCCTTCTTTGGGCATTAGAAAAGGAGTTATTATTAATGTGCCCAAGGTTACCGAGAGCATATCTTCTTTAATAAAAAAAGCAGAGCAGGATTCTGGAATCAAGATAAATAATGTTTATGCTAATATAAATGGAGGCCATATTTATTCTACTTATTCTAAGGGATTGGTTTCTGTTTCTCGGGCTGACAGAAAAATATCAGAAGAAGATGTTGAAAGAGTGTTGCAAGCAGCTCGAGCTATTTCTCTTTCTTCGAATAAAGAAATTATCCATACTTTTCCAAAAGAATTTATTGTTGACGGAGAGGGAGGAGTGAGAGAGGCAGTCGGGATGGAAGGAGTAAGATTAGAAGCAGAAACATTGCTTCTTTGCGGTTTTTCTCCTTATATTAAAAATTCAAGCCAGGCAATTTTAGGTTCTGGAGTTCAAATCGGTGAATTAACTCCGGATCCTTTGGCGAGCGCCCGGGCAGTTTTAACCCCAAAAGAAAAAGAACTGGGGGTTTGTATTTTAGATATTGGAGCTGCCACTACCGGCATGGGCGTATTTGAGGAAGGAAGCTTAATCCATGCCGCTGTTTTTCCTGTTGGTTCAAGCCATATTACAAATGATATTGCCATTTGTCTTAAAACAGATATTAATACAGCAGAAAAAATAAAATTAGAATTCGCCACCTGTAAAGATATTTCTAAAAAAGAAAAGAAAACTGAAAAGAAAATAAAATTAGAAGGAGAAGAGACGCTTTCTTTTTCAGTAGATCTTTTGTCGGATATTGTTGAGGCTAGGGTTTCCGAAATTTTAGATTTAACTAATAAAGAATTAAAAAAGATATCGCGCCAAGAAATGCTGCCAGCTGGAATAGTTTTAACCGGGGGGGGAGTTAAATTGCCGGGCATTAAAGATTTAACCAAGAAAAGACTGAAGCTTCCTTGTCGGATTGGCACCGCTGAGGGTTTTTCTGGTTTTCATGCCGATCCAAGCCTATCAACTCTTTGCGGTTTGATTTTAGAAGGGATTGATTTAGAAGAGGAGCAGGGAAGTTTTCCAGGTTCTAATAAAGGAATCAGAAACAGACTAAAGAATATATTTAGAATTTTTATTCCATGACCTCAAATATTAACATAAAAGTTGTCGGCGTCGGCGGTTCCGGAAATAACGCTGTTTCCAGAATGATGAAATATAAAATAAAGGGGGTAGAATTGATTGCAATAAATGCTGATGCCCAAGACCTTCAAAAAGCCAGAGCTCATCGCAAGCTTCGGATCGGACGAAATTTAACTAAAGGATTAGGAGCGGGCATGAATCCTGAAGTGGGCAGGCAAGCAGCTGAAGAGCAGAGAGAAGAAATAGAACAGATGTTAAGAGATACAGATATGCTTTTTATTGCTGGCGGATTAGGAGGCGGAACCTGTTCGGGCGCTTCTCCTGTTGTGGCTGAAATTGCTAAAAATCTGGGAGCTTTAACTTTAGCGGTAGTAACTATGCCCTTTTCTTTTGAGGGCGTTAACCGGATGGAGATTGCCCAGAACAGCTTAAAAAAATTAAAGCTCAAGGTTGATACTTTAATTGCAATTTCTAATAATAAATTACTTTCTATTTTAGAACCAAAAACCACAGTTTCAAATGCTTTTTGGTTTTGTGACGATATTTTAAGGCAGGCGGTTCAAGGGATTTCTGATTTGATTGTTTTGCCTGGTATTATAAATATTGATTTCGCCGATATCAAAGCAATTATGAAAAATTCTGGTTCGGCTCTTTTTGGGATCGGAAAGGCTAAGGGGGTAGAACGGGCCAAAGAAGCGGCCAAAAAAGCTCTTAATTCTCCTCTTCTAGATCTTTCTGCCAAGGGCGCCAAGGGGGTTCTTTTTAATGTTTCCGGAGGCAAGGATATAAGCTTGTCTGAAATAGATGAAGCGGCTAAGGTTATTACTGAAGAAGTTTCTTCAGAGGCAAAAGTTATTTTTGGAGCGATCCAAGACGAAAAATTAAATAAGGGAGAAATAAAAATAACCGTAATTGCCACCGGCTTTTAGCATGAATTATAAGAAAGGGATTTTAATAGCTTTTGGAGAATTATTTTTGAAGTCGAAAGGAGTGAGAAAAATTTTTCAAAGAAGATTAATCAATAATCTTCGTTTTTTTCTTGAGAAAGAAGGATTGAATTTTAAAATTAATAATTTCAGAGAAAGAATTTTCATTGAAACAGACCAGCTTCTAAAAGCTAAAAAAATAATTAAAAGAGTTTTTGGAATTGCCTGGCTGGCAGAATCTTTTTATTTTCCCGAAGTCAGCTTAAAAGAATTTTCAAAATTCATAGATAATAATTATCAAGAATGGATAAAGAAGAATGAAACCTTCGCCTTGAGGATAAAAAAAGAAAGAGCGATCGTTGATAAGATAGCCAAAAATATAAATAGAAGAGTTGATTTAACAAATCCTAAAAAAGAAATATTTATTGAGAACAGGGGAGATGGTTGGTTTCTTTATTTTAAAAAGATAGGAGGCGCCGGCGGACTGCCCAATGGGAGCAGCGGCAAGGTTTTGTGTTTGGTTTCCGGCGGAATTGATTCTGTTCCAGCTGCTTTTTTAGTTGCTAAAAGAGGAGCAGAGAATATCTGGCTTCATTTTCATAGTTTTCCTTTGGTTTCTAATTCCAGTATTGAAAAGGTTAAGGAATTGGCAAAAGTTTATCTTAAATATCAGCCCAAGCTTAAAATTTATTTTATTCCTTTTCAGAAAAATCAATTAGAAATAAAGGCTAAGACGCCAGCTAATTACAGGGTTTTGCTTTACCGGAGATTAATGTTTCAAATAGCCGAAAATATTGCCTTAAAAGAAAACTGCCAGGCCCTGATTACCGGAGAAAGCTTAGGCCAAGTCAGTTCTCAAACTCTAACTAATATTAAGATTATTGGAGAAAAGATAAAAATGCCTGTTTTAAGGCCCTTAATCGGTTGGGATAAGGAAGAAA
>Ga0315284_10005592_pt1 | contig 17876 bp, 10 predicted proteins | sample YL17G09_16_MG_FD_203696 | JGI IMG/M metagenome (GOLD analysis project Ga0315284, IMG submission 203696) | Sediment microbial communities from Yellowstone Lake, YNP, Wyoming, USA - YL17G09_16 | ecosystem: Environmental > Aquatic > Freshwater > Lake > Sediment | place: USA: Wyoming | collected...
TTGGTCCCCGGCCCTGCCTGCCAGCGCCGCGCGCATCGCCGACTTGAGCGCTGACCACGTCTCAGGCGCCGCACCCTTGGGGCAGGGCATGGCGTCGAGCTCCGCGAGTTCCTTGGACAGGTCGGCGGGCAGAGACGCCCGCCCTCCCGCATCTTGGAGCGCAGCCGTCCCTGGCTGAGATTGCGTGCCAGGCAAAGACGCCTGGCCTACGGAGCTTCCGCCGCCGCAGCCCGCGCTGAAAACCGCGAGAGCGAGCGCGCAAAGGGGAAGAACACTGAGAAAACGAACGCCCACCATGGACCCCATGGCAACCTCCGCACCGGCCAGCCGGTACACCGAAGTTATACCGCCGAAACACCCCCTCCGCAAGGCTGGTCAGAAAACTCCAACGGCAAGCGCTGCCAGCCTGTGCTAGAATGCAGCGCCTATCAGCTTATGCGGATAAGGGAATATGTTAGGCTTGGGGGGTATCCCAGCCTAGGGACATCCGCGAGATCCAGGATGCGAGACTACAATGAGCACTGACATATCCATTGGCATTGCCGGCTCCGGCGGCGACGGCGTGGTGCTGCTGGGCGAGCTGCTGGCCAAGGCGGCGTCCAAGGTCGGGCTGCACACCGTGCTGACCAAGAGCTTCGGCCCGCAGATCCGCGGCGGCGAGTCCTCCAGCCGCATCCGCGTCTCGGACCATCCCCTCACCTGGGGCGGCGACAAGATCGACGTGCTGATGCTGTTCCACTGGGCCGACCTGCTGCGCTTCAAGAGCGAGCTGGTGCTCAAGCGCGACTGCCGGATCTTCATCGACTCCGCCGACGACACGCCGGTGAGTGAGATCCCGCTCCCCGAGCACTACAAGCGCAGCGTCCAGCGCATCCCCTTCGAGGAGATCGCGCACGTGGCGGTGAACACCAAGCAGGCCAAGAACATGGCGCTCGCCGGCGCCGCCTGCGAGCTGTTCAACTGGCCCGAGGAGGGGATCAAGGAGTACATCGAGCAGCGCTTCGCCAAGGCGGGGGAGGACGTGATCAAGTCCAACCTCGCCGCGGTGGAGGCGGGCCAGCAGTGGGTGCGCGAGAACTACCAGGGCGAGAGCGGGCTGCGAATCGAGTATGAGCGCCTGCCGCCGCGCGTGTTCATCAGCGGCAACGAGGCCTTCGCCTACGGCGCGCTGAGCGCCGGCTGCCGCTTCATGGCCGGGTATCCGATCACCCCCGCTACTGAGATCCTGGAGTGGATGAGCCGCGAGCTGCCGCGCTTCGGCGGCACCTGCGTCCAGGCCGAGGACGAGATCAGCGCGGTGTGCATGGCCATCGGGGCGAGCTATAGCGGGGCCAAGGCGCTCACCGCGACGAGCGGCCCGGGGCTGTCGCTCAAGCAGGAGGGCATCGGCCTGGCGGTGATTGCCGAGCTGCCCCTGGTCATCGTCGATGTCCAGCGCGGCGGCCCGTCAACGGGGCTGCCTACGCGCACCGAGCAGGGAGACTTAAACGCCGCGATCTACGGCGGGCACGGCGACTGCCCGCGCGTGGTGCTGGCGGCAACGAACATGGACGAGTGCTACGAGATGGCGCATACGGCATTCGAGCTGGCTGAGCGGTATCAAACACCGGTGATCGTGTTGCTCGACCAGTACCTGAGCCTGTCGCAGCAGACGGTGGAGAACGTCAACATCCGCCACAGCGACCCGCAGCTCGACGAGGCTTGGCTGACGGCGCACTATAAGCCGCTGGAGTGGGACGAGCAGCGCTTCGGCCCGCTGGGGCAGTTCCTCGACAAGAGCATGCACCGGCCGCAGCGCCGCTATCCGAGCGCCGAGGACCTCGAGCATTACGTGCGCTACCGCCTCACCGACGACGGCGTGTCGCCGATCAGCTTCCCCACCATGCCCGGCGGCGAGTACATGGCCGTCGGCATCGAGCACGCCGAGAGCGACCTGCCCTCCAGCTCACACATCGTGCACCAGGCGCAGAGCGAGAAGCGCTACCGCAAGTTCGAGGCCATCGCCCAGCGCTATAAGCTGTTCCAACGCAGCGGCGCGGAGAAGCCCCGCCTGGGCATCCTCACCTGGGGCAGCACCTTCGGCGTGTGCGAGGAGATCTGCAGCGTGCTCAACTCCGCCGGGATGCCGACCGCCGTCCTAGCGCCGAAGATCCTCTACCCCCTGCCCTACCAGGAGATCCAGGAGTGGCTGAACGGGCTGGAGCAGCTCGTCACCGTCGAGACCAACTACGGCGACCAGTTCTACCACTACGCCAAGGCGTATCTGGACCTCCCCGCCGCGTCCTTCCACTACAGCCGCGCCGGCGGCGTCCCGATGTACCTCATGGAAGTTCTAAACTTCATTATGTACAATGTTAAGTTCCCCGGCGACTTCAAGAACGAGGTCATTGAGGAGCGTCTAGGTTGGTGAGCGATGGCGATTGAAGCGCGAAAACCGGAGACGCAGGAAGAGGCGCGGCGCAACTTCCGCGGCGGGGTCAAGCCGATCTGGTGCCCCGGCTGCGGCGACCATGCGGTGCTGGCGGGCCTCTCCGACGCCCTGGCCGCGCTGGGGCTGGAAACCGCCAACGTGGCGGTGATCACCGGCATCGGCTGCTCCTCGCGCCTGCCGGGATACCTGAGCTGCTACGGGTTCAACGCCATCCACGGCCGGGCGATTCCCATCGCCACCGGCGTGAAGCTGTCGCGCCCGGAGGCGACGGTGATCGCCGCGGGGGGCGACGGCGACGGGTTCTCCATCGGCGGCGGCCACCTGATGCACGCCGTGCGCCGCAACCTGGACATGACCTACATCGTGATGGACAACGGCATCTACGGCCTGACCAAGGGCCAGGCGTCGCCGACCACCCCGATGGGCGTCCGCACCAAGACCACTACCACCGGAGCCTACGAGGAGCCGATCCACCCGCTGCAGATCATGCTCGCCTACGGGACGACCTACGTCGCCCAGGGCTTCGCCGGCGACCTGCGCTACCTCTCGACGCTGTTCCAGGACGCGATCAAGCACCCCGGCTTCAGCTTCGTGGACGTCGTCTGCCCGTGCCCGACCTACCGCGGCGGGATGGAGCAGTACCGCACGCTCAAGGCGATGCAGCACATGCTGACGCCCGACAACCACGACGAGAGCAGCTGGGAGGAGGCGCAGCGGCTGGCGCGCGAGCCGGGCGTGATGCACATCGGCGTGTTCTACCGCGAGCGGCGGGCGACCTACGGCGAGACGCTCACGCACCTGCGCGAGACGGCGCTGAAGGGCAAGCCCGCCCCGCGCGTCGAAGCCCTGGCGGAGATGTACCGCTAGCGCTTCGTAGGGGCCGCAGAGATGCGGCCCGCGTCGCCCCCATTCGTAGGGGCCGCAGAGATGCGGCCCGCCCCCTCCGCCATCACCGCGCGCGTCATTACCCCGGATTTCATCGCCCTTCTCGTCGCATTGAGACTGAGACTCAGTCTCAGTTGTTGACATCTTGAACAACACGACAATGTCCACGCCTGGATTCCCCTGCGCCGGTCCAGTCCCTCGCCGACGCGCCGCGCACGCGCGGCGCCTACGAAACACGAGGCGGCGACCTGCTTTGCGTAGGGACCGCCCGTTGGCAGCGCGGATCGTAGCTGCAACGCCCGGGCCGGTTCTGACCGGCCCCTACGCCCGCCACCTGCGCCCTGCGAGCTGTTAGAATGTAGGACGCCACACGCCATCTGGGGATCGCGGTGAGCGGCGTGGTGGGCGCGGGAGGTGCGCAATGGCGGGCAGAGTAGGCGTTTGGCTCACTTGTCTAGTGGGGCTGGCGTTGGCTGCTTGCGGCGGGGGGCCGCGGCAGGCTGTGCCTGAGCGCAGCGAGTCACCTTCTGCGCAGCTAGCGCCACCCTCCGCTCTGCACGGCGCGTCGTACACGCAGCAAGGGCTGTTTCGTTGGGGTAGGGGATACGGCGACGCACTGCCGCATGACAACGTCTCACGAGTAGGCATGGAGAGCGCCTTTTCGCCCAGCTGGGCTGGGCCCGGCGACCAAGTCGGGGGCCTGGCATATGCTACGTTTCAGTTCCATTTGACGGGGTCTGGTCTCGATCCGTCGGTGCGCTTCACCTGGACGCAGACGGGAGTCTTCAGCAATGGCTGGGTGGCTCTTGCCGACTTCCCGCGCAACTGCTGGAGTTGGCATTCACTGCCAGCCGGCGGCGTTCTGGCTTTCGACCCAGCAGAGCATGTCTCAGACTTAGGGATCTTGTATGTAGTCGTGATGGTCACCGGCACGGCGCCATGGCAGCTTCAGGAACTGTGGGTTGGCGTGGATGGCGCGCGGGGCAACTGGTGGATGTTCGGGCGCGACCCGCAGCACACGCGGCGCAGCCCGATCGTTGGCGCACAGACGGCGACAGTGAAGTGGACCCACGCCACAGGTGACTACGTGTGCTCGAGCCCGGCGATCGGTGCGGACGGCACGGTCTATGTGGGGATGTTGGGCGGCGAAATCCTCGCGATCGAGCCGGATGGTGCGCGGAAGTGGACTTACGCTACGGGGGACAGGATGCACTCGAGCCCGGCTATCGGCGCGGATGGCACGGTCTATGTGGGCGGCGATGACCACTACCTCTATGCGATTAACCCGAATGGCACGCTGAAGTGGAGCTACCCCACAGGCAACTACGTGCTGTCCAGCCCGGCGATCGGCACAGACGGCACGGTGTATATAGGGAGTTCTGACCACGACCTCTACGCGGTCAATCCGGATGGCAGCCTCAAGTGGGTCTACAGCACGGGGTCTTACATCTACTCCTCCTCCCCCGCGGTTGCCGCGGACGGGACGGTCTATGTGGGGAGCTATGACGACAAGCTCTACGCAATCAACTCGGACGGCAGCCTGCGGTGGAGCTTCCCCACACGAGCGCCAGTGTTCTCGAGCCCGGCAATCGGCGCGGACGGCACGGTCTATGTGGGTAGCTGTGACTGCAGCCTTTATGCGATCGAGCCTGACGGCACGCTGAAGTGGGAATGCCCTACGGGAGGCTGGGTGAAATCCGGCCCCGCGATCGGTGCCGACGGTACGATCTACGTGGGGAACTGCGACTTCAACCTCTATGCGATCAAGCCCGACGGCACGCTGAAGTGGAAATATCCCACGGGAGGCTGGGTGGAATCCAGCCCGGCGATCGGCGCGGATGGCACTGTCTACATGGGCAGCGAGGACAACAACATCTACGCGATCAGGCCGGATGGCACGCTGAATTGGAGCTACCCCACAGGCGACTCGGTGTGGTCCAGCCCCGCGATCGCTGAGGACGGCACGGTGTATGTGGGCAGCGACGACGGCAACCTCTACGCCTTCGCCGACCCGTAGTGCCCGGTGTTAGCCGTTCACCGCCTCAGCCGCGGCGGATGGCGGCTGCCCACCCCATTCCGTAGCGGCGGACCGCCGCGCCCGCCAGCTGTGCCAGAGCCGGCGTCCTCCGCCATCGCCCCGCACGTCATCACCCTGGACTCAAGCACTCATCTTCCTCTCCTGAGACTGAGACTCAATCGCGATTGTCGATTCCCTGAACAAGAGGACGGTATCCACTGCCTGGATTCCCCTCCGCCACCGCCATCCCTAGTGGGGGCGGCATCCCTGCCGCCAGGAAGCGAGGGAACAGGTGACAGGGGATAGGTGACAGTCGGGGCCGCAGAGATGCGGCCCGCGTCCCGCCATTCGTAGGGGCCGCCCGTGCGCGGCCCGCATTCTCGCTGCCACGCCTGGGCGGCTAGTCACGGGCCCCACCGGCCCCCGCAGCCTCGCAGCCCGCCGGCGCGCCGCCGCCCGCCCGCCAAGGCCGAGCCGGCGCTCCCGGAAGGGCGAAGCACGGCTTCGCCCCTACGCCCCGCTGCACGTCTTGTCGCTCTTGTCTTCTCCTTTCTCTCATCGCACTGAGATTGAGACTGAATCTCGCTTGTTGACTGTCTGAACTAGAGGACGATCTCCACTGCCTGGATTCCCCTGTGTCCGCGCAATCCCTCCTAGGCGCGCCGCCCACGGGCGGCGCCTACGAAAGACGACCCGGCGTGCCGGGGCGCCGCCGCAGCTGCATTAGCGCCCCCAGCGTGATCTGGCACCCCCGCCCCCACCCTCGGGGGCTGCGGGCGGCACTGAAGTGCCGCCTACCTTCTGGGAGGTCAGGCCTCCGTGCCTGACGGACGCAGGCGGGGACGCCTGCGCTCCCGGTGGAGATGGGCCGGGACGGTGCCCCGCCGCGATCAAGGGTGGGCGGCTCGCGAGCCGCCTGCATCCCGAAGGGCGGACCGACAGGTCGCCCTCCCGCCGCGCTGCCGCGTCGCCAAGCGTGCTCATTGCCTTGCATTCACGACAAAGTGAGACTAAGTCTCAATCGCAACGCGAAGAGAATTGCCGGCCCCTTTCACCGTCGCCGCCACGCGGGCCGCACAAGTGCGGCTCCTACTGCCTACTGCCTTCTACCTAGTGCCTACTGACAACTGACTACTGCGTTGCGCCTAGTTGACGTACTCCGCGTAGCGCAGGGTGTGGTCGCTCGCGTTGTAGTAGCTGATGTGCGGCTTGTCGTTTGAGTCCAGCGCGAGCGAGGTATCCAATGTCCACCCGCCAAGCTCGGTGCGGTGCCAGGCGCTGCCGTCGAAGCGGGCGTATTGCAGGCCAGGCATGCTGTAGAAGGAGAGATGCGGCAGGCCGGAGCTGTCAGTTGCCAGCGAGGCGTTCGTCCCAGCGTTCGTCCCGAAGGGCAGCTCGGACTCGGACCAAGCGACGCCACTGAAGACGCCGAGATGAGCTGTGGCGGCAGTAAAGTCGGAAAAGAGCAGCTGCGCCGTGCCACCCGGGCCGACGGCAAGCACCCGCGAGCCAGCGAGGCCGCTGGCCAGGCCGTAGACGGTGTCGAATGACCATGCCAGGCCGTCGTAGTACGCATGCAGAATGCCAGAGGGGATGCGGTAGGCGATATGCGGACGATCCGCTGCGTCGATGGCTAGCGATATGTAGTCGTTCATCCCCTGCAGATCCACATTGTCACCGTGCCAGGTGGTGCCGTCGAAGGAGGCATAGCACACTGCACTCGCGCTGACGTCGAAGTAGGCGATGTGCGGGTGGTCCGCGCCGTCCAGCGCGAGGCTCGTGTAGTAGCCTACGTTGCTCGCCGGGTCGATGGCGGTAAGTGCCCAGCCGGCCCCCCCGTTTGTGGCGTACTTCAAGTCCTTGTTCGTCGCATCGAAGTAGCTGATATGAGGATGGTCGGCGCTGTCGAGGGCTAGGCTGGTGTACTCCCCCACCTCGCCGGCGGAGTCAACCGTCTCCGTGGTCCAGGTCGCGCCAGAGCGGAAGGCGTACCTCAGGTCCTTGTTGCCGGCGTCCCAATAGCTGATGTGCGGCTCGCCGGAGGAATCCAGCGCCAGGCTGTCGTACTGCCCCACGTCCGGGTTGAGCTCCACCACCGTGAACTGCCACTCCTGCGTGCCGATGCGGACCGAGCTGAGCAAGGCCTGGTCGGTTCCTAGCAGCACCAGAACGACGAAGATGCCCTGGGTGTCGCTCTCATGTGGCGTGACGCTGCCGAAGTCGAGCGGGGCTCCCGCGTACTGCCACCAGTCCCAGCGGTTGGCAGCCCGGTTGGCGACGCCGATCCATAGGTTGTTTGGATCAGGGGGCGGCGTTACCCAGCGGAGTACGACCTTCGGCTCTTCCTGGTAGTCGAAGAGGTTGAACTGGAAGCCGGCGCGCGCCGCGTCGCAAACGCTATGCGTCCCAATGGGATTCCAGGCGGGGGAGAAGCGGAGGTTTTGTCCCTCGGTAGTCAGGTGGTCGGGAAAGCCGCCGCCGACCGGCATGAAATCGCAGCCCATGATGGTCCGGTTGGAGTCCATGTAGCTGAGCTGGTGCGGCAGGTCGGAAGGACGTGGCAAGCCGAATTCTCCTGGTTGCAGGGCAGGGGCCCTGCCCCCCGCGCCGCCCGCACAGGACGCCACGGCCAGGGAGCACAGAAGCACTCCCATCCCCATGGTGCACATGCGCATCACTGCATGCCGATTCCGCCACTGACGCATAGCAGCTCCTCCCGTAACCGACTGCTTCGACTGCGCTTCAGTCGCAGTTTACATCTAGCATCATACTCGCGCCTGCGGAGTTCGCAGGGCTGGCTGAGGCGGCTAAGCCCACCAGCCCGATGCTCGATGGCCGGCGGCAGGAGCCTAGTTCACGTACTCCGCATAGCAGAGGCTGTGGTCGGCGGGGCGGTAGTAGCTGATGCAGGGCTTGCCGCTCGCGTCCAGTACGAGCTGCGTGTGCCAGCCGGCCCAGGCGGCGTCGACCGTGGTAGGGTGCCAGGCGCTGCCGTCGTAGCGGTCGTATTCCATGCCGCTGGCGCCGAACTGCGTGAGGTGCGGCAGGTCGGAGCCGTCCAGCGCCAGGGAGGTGTTCGACCCGTAGCCCGCCCACAGCGCCAGCGCCGACTCGGTCCAGACGCCGGCGGCCAACACGCCCAGATGGGGCGTAGTCGCCGCGTTGTCGTAGAAGACCAGGTGAAGCCCTCCCAGCGAATCGAAGGCGAGCACGCGGTTGCCGCTGAGCGCCCCGGTGCCTCCTGCATAGGCAGTGCCGAATGACCATGCCAGGCCGTCGTAATGCGCGCTCTCAACGCCGGTAACTCCCGTGTAGAGGATGTATGGATGACCCGCTCCGTCGAGGATCAGCGACATCCAGTCAGCGTTCGCAGTGGCAACCGGAGCCGAAGTCCACGCGACACCGCCAAAGGACGCGTAGCACACCTTCCCCAGGGTGACATCGTGGTAGGCGATGTGCGGCAGGTCCAGGGAATCCACCGCGATGCACGTGTAATCGCCGTCGGTGTCCGCCGTGGGGAGCGGCGTGAAGGTCCAGCCGGAGCCGTTGTTGGTTGCGTACTTCAGGTCGGTGTTCGTCGCGTCGTAGTAGCTGATGTGGGGATGGTCGGCGCTGTCCAGCGCCATGCTGGTGTACTCCCCCACGTCGCCGGCGGAGTCAAGCGTCTGCGCGATCCAGGCCAGGCCGGAGCGGGAGGCGTACTTGAGATTCATGCCGTCCTCGTCCCAGTAGCTGATGTGCGGCTCACCCGCCGAATCCAACGCCAAGCTGTCGTACTTGCCCACGCTTGCCGTCGAGTCCACGGCGGTGACTTGCCACAGGTCGGGCCCGATGCGCACTGATCCAAGCACCGCGGAATCGGTGCCCAGAAGGACGAGAGTGACAAAGATGCCCTTGATGCTGCTTTGGTGAGGCGCGAGGCTGCCGAAGTTAAGTGTCGCCCCCGTGTACTGCCACCAGTCCCAGCGATTGGCGGTCCAATTGGCCAGGCCGATCCAGAGGTTGCCCGAGAAGGCGGGCGGCGTGACCCAGTTCAGCTCGATCAGCGGGTCGTCGTCGTAGTCAGACAGGTTGAAATGGAAGCCGGCGCGCGCCGCATTGATGATGACAAACGGCGCTCCAGAATCCCACGTGGGTGAGAAGCGGAGGTTGGTACTTTCCACCGTCAGGTGGTCGGCGTCGCCGACATACGCGTAGTTGGAGCCGAGGAGTGTCCGGTTGGCGTCGACGAAGCTCGTAACGCGCGGCAGGTCCGATGGTCGCGGCAAGCCGAAATCACTTGCTGGCAAGGCGTCCGCGCGGCCTGAGGACCCGCCTCCCGTGCAAGAAGCCGCGGCAAGGCCACAGGCCAGCGCACAGAGGATTGCCGTGCCAGCTCTCGTGGCAACGTTCTGGCTCCACCAACAACGCATAAGGGGTCCTCCAGCGGACGAGTATCGCGATTGCGTCTCAGTCGCAATCGCCGCATACCATCATACCCGCACTCCCGCGGATTCACGCCCCGGGCGGTCCGAGGGCAGCGCTGCTATAATCGCCCTGCCCGCCCGGCGCTTCCTGGAGGAGAGATCCGGACTCATCAGGCGCCGCGGGGGCGCACCAAGAGGAGGTATGGCTTGGCCGAAGTGATGCAGCTCTCCCGGTCTGAGCTCAGTGAGATGGCGCGCACGGTGCGCAAGGACGTGCTCGTGATGACCAGTTCGGCGAAGAGCGGGCATGCCGGCGGGCCGCTGAGCGCCGCCGACTACGCCGTGGCGCTGGTTTTCAACTACCTGCGCCTGCGCCCCAAGGAGCCGTACTGGGAGCGGCGCGACCGCTTCGTGATCAGCAACGGGCACTGCAGCGCGCTGAACTTCAGCCTGCTCAGCCGCCGCGGGTTCTTCTCCCCGGGCTACTTGCCCACCTTCCGCAGCACGCCCTCGCGGCTGCAGGGGCATCCCAACCACGTCAAGCTGCCGGGCATCGAGATCGGTACTGGCAGCCTGGGCCAGGGGCTGAGTGTGGCGCACGGCATGGCGCTGGGGGCGAAGCTCAACGGCTGGAGTGAGGTGCGCGTGGTGTGCAACCTCGGCGACGGCGAGATGCAGGAGGGGAACATCTGGGAGGCGGTGATGCACGCCGGGCACCGCTGCACCGACAACCTCATCGTCTGCATCGACTACAACGACGTGCAGATCGACGGCCGCGTGCACCAGATCAAGCGCATGGACCCGCTGGACGACAAGCTGCGCGCGTTCCACTGGGACGTGCGCTGGGCCGACGGGCACGACATGGCGGACGTTTGCCAGGCGTGGGACTGGGCGTTCAGCCGCGTCGGGGGCGGCAAGCCCTTGGCGATCATCTTTAAGACGGTGATGATGAAGGGCACCGGCGAGAAGTACGAGAACCAGGCGGAGTGGCACGGCAAGCCGCCGAGCGATGAGCAGGCGCTGGAGATGCTGCACACGCTGGGCTACGACTATCCGGACACGGCGGCGGTGCGGGCGGAGTATGGCGACGCGGTGTACGACGGCGCGGTGCCGCCGCGGATGGCGGCCCCCTGGGCGCGGGTGGTCCACGCCGAGACCTGCGAGATCACGATGGGCGGGGTCTAGGGGCGCGTCGCGGCGCCCCCTGGGAGCGCCGGCATGCTGCCGGTATTCGGGCGACCTATCGGTCGCCGCTACGGGGTCATCGCGTCTGCGTAGGGGCCGCAGAGATGCGGCCCTGATCGCCGCCGCATCGGCAGGGCCGGTTTTCAGCGGTCCCTACGGCCCGGCACGGTGCCTAGAAGATCAGCGCCACCTCGGCGACGAAGCGGTCGTCGCTGTCCTGGCCGGCCGTGGCGTACTGGCCGTACACGCCGTGCGTGTACTCCAGCTTCAGCGTCGCCAGCTCCGACAGCCGCCGCCCGTAGAGCACGCCGTAGCGCTGCTTGGCATAGTCTTTCATCTCGCCCGTCCACTCGTAGGCCACGCCCCACAGGTTGTCCGGGCAGGGCTCGTAGACGAGCTCGGTGTTCAGCGCGCGGGGCTGATCGCCCACGCCGTCGCCGTTAGCGTCGAGGTCGCGGACGTCGAAGCGGTCCAGCGCGGCGGTGTAATCGGCGAGCACGTGGTAGGTGTTGCCCTGCCAGTCGTAGCGCCCGAAGACGTTGTAGGCCGCCATGCGCTTGTGGTGCGGGCCAGTGCCGGCGAGGCGGATGTCGTTGGAGTTGAGGTGCGTCGTATAGCCCGCGGTGAGGCGCCAGCCGTCCTCGCAGGGCGTGGCTCGGCGCTTCGTGACGTCCCAGACGACGCTCGCGTCGCTCAGCGTGTCGTCCTCATCCACCATCTCCACCTTCGGGTTGAACACCCAGACCGACGCGCCGCAGTCAGGGCGGTCCAGGCCCAGCGCCAGCGTATGGGCGGTGGTGTAGCCGAGGTCGTTCACCGCGGGGAAGGTCGGGAAGTAGAAGGCGTTGTTGCCGAAGGGCAGCACGCTTTGGCCGGCCCGGGCGAACCAGCCGCGGGCGGCATCGTCGTAGCCGACCCAGGCCTCGAAAACCCCCACGTCTTCGGTCACGTCGTTCCACAGCAGGCTGAAGTGGCCGCGCCAGTTGCCCTGCTCGGCGTTGTAGCCCAGCTCGCCCCAGTAGACATGCATATCGCTGGCCTGCGTTTCGCCGCCCTGGGTGTGGGCCGTGCGCGTGGCGTCGCCGTGCATGTAGAAGTTGCCGTAGACGTTGGTGGCGATGCCAAGCTCCTCCTCGGGCGCGGGCGTTTCCTCCTCGGTGGCCTGCTCCTCATCCGCCGCAGTCGAATCCTCGAGGGCGGCGATGCGGTCGGCAAGCGAGCCCAGCGTGCCGTCGTCTGCCGAAGGCGTGGGCGTAGGCATGGCCGAAGGCGGGGCGCTGCCAAGCTGGGCCAGCTCGTCGGCGAGAGATGTGCTGAGCGCGGCCAGCGCCTTCTCGACGGCGGGGTCAGTGGGCTGGCCGGCCAGGCACGCCTCGCCGTAAGCCTTCAGCCCGCGCTGGGCAAGCACCGCGGCTTCCAGGCGGGACAGACCTGCAGCGGGCACGTTGAAGCCGTCGAGCAGGCCGGCATCCGCGATGGCTTGCAGATGCGTGTAGGCCGCCTCGGTCGCCGGCAGTGGGGCGAACGGGTGGGCGGCCGAGATGACGAGCAACGCGATTAGCACAAGCGGGACGATGATCGTGATGGGCGTGAGCGGGACGATGCCGCTCAAGACAGCGGAACGCATACCTACCTTCCTCCTCTGCGCCGGGGCGGGCGCAGGAGTCGATCCTAGAACGACCCGGCAGGTGTGTCAACGCGTAGGCGCCGCGCACGCGCGGTAGGGGCGGCTTCCAGCCGCTCGGTCCATGGTGCCTACCGCCTACTGCCTTCTGCCTACTGACAACTGGCAACTGACAACTGCTCTGCAGTGGCAGGATGCCGCCGCTGGCGGAGCGCGGTAGAATCAGCAGCCCCGGGAGGGCGGGCCTGTTGCGCGCAAACACTGCGAACCGCGTCAGGACCGGAAGGTAGCAGCGCTAAGCGGGAGGTTGCGGCGCCGGCAGCCACCTGCCGCCCGGGGTGCCCCCTCCCCCCCATTCTCAGCCGCTCAGGGCGAAGCGCAGAATCTCCGCCGCCACGTCCACGCTATGCACAGTCTCGATCGTCTCGAAGCCGGGGCTGGAGTTCACCTCCATCACGAGCAGCCCCCCCGGGCTCTCAATCAGGTCCACCCCCGCCAGCCCCAGCCTGAACACGCCCGCCGCGCGCACCGCCAGCTCCACTGCCTCCACCGGCAGCTCCACCGCCCCAGCCTGGCCCCCGCGATGGAAGTTGCTGCGGAAGCGCCCCCCCCCGCTCACGCGCTCCACCGCCCAGCGCGCCTCCCCTCCCAGCACGAGCACGCGGACGTCGCGCTGCGCCGCCCAGGGGTAGTAGCGCTGTACGAGCACGTCGTACTGGATGAGGTTCATCGCTTCCAGCACCGAGGTGACGACCGTCTCGTCCGGGGCGTAGATCACCCCCACGCCCTGGCTGCCGCGGATGAACTTCAGCACTACGGGGTAGCCGCCCAGGCGCTCGATTACCGGTGCGATGTCGCACGGCGCGCGCAGCATCGCGCTTTCCGGCACGGGGATGCCCGCTGCGCTGAGCGCCGCCAACGCGATGAACTTGTTGCGCATCGCGAACAGCGCACTGCTGGGGTTGAGCGAGCGCGCCCCGGCCTGCTCGAGCAGCTCCAGCGCGGCGAGGGAGTACTCCGTTGCCGTGCTGCCCAGACGCGGGATCACGCGCAGCTCGGCGGCGTCGAGGGCGCGGCCGTTCAGCGCCACCTGCGACTGGCCATCGATGACGTACAGGTAGAGCAGGTGCGGGTCGAGCAGCTCCAGCGGCAGGCTGTGGCGCTTCGCCGCCTCCATGAAGCGGAACGCGGAGTAGCTGTCACTCTGGCGCGTGAGCACGAGGGCCGTGGGCATCGCCAACATCATACGCTGCGCCTGCCGCATGACGCGCATAGGCTCGCCGCACGATGCGCCTGCGCCGGCGGTAGACTTAGCGCGATGGATGAGCCCTACGACATCCGCCGCCTCGAGCTGGCGCGGACCTGGGCCGACGCTGGCGCAGTGCTGCGCGTGGACTGGGCGCGCGAGCTCAACGACCAGCAGCTCGCGGCGGTGAGCGCGCCCGACGGCCCGGTGCTGGTGCTGGCCGGCGCGGGCAGCGGCAAGACGCGGGTGATCACCTACCGCGTGGCGTTCCTGATCAGCCAGCGGCGCGTCAGCCCGCGCAACATCCTGCTCGCCACGTTCACCAACAAGGCCGCGCGCAGCATGCTCGCCCGCGCCCAGGCGGTGGCCGGCGAGGCGGCGCGCGACGTGGCGGGCGGCACCTTCCACCACATCGCCAACCTGCAGCTCCGGCGCTTCGCGCGGCTGCTGGGCTACGACAGCAACTTCACCATCCTCGACGAGGCTGACGCCCAAGCGGTGATGAAGCTCTGCCGCATTGAGGCCGGCGTGGACACCACCGCCCGCGCGTTCCCCAGCGCGCGCCTGCTGTGCAGTGTCGCCAGCGCAATGATCAACATCAACACCGACCTCGACTCGCTGCTGCTGGCGCGCTACGCCCATCTCTTCGACTACCGCGGCGACATCGAGCGCGTGCTCCTGGCCTACCATGAGCGCAAGCGGCAGTGCAACCAGATGGACTTCGACGATCTGCTGATCAACCTGCACCTGCTGCTCACCACGCAAGTGGAGGCGCGCCAGGCGCTCTGCCGCCGCTTCCACCACGTCCTGGTGGATGAGTACCAGGACGTGAACCACCTCCAGGCGGCGATCGTCCGCGAGCTGTACCTCGGCGGAACCGAGACCATGGGTGCTGAGACCGTACGGGGGGAGGGTGCCGATGACGTGCCCCCGCCGCTGGGGCTGGAGGACGTATCGGGCGCAGGCGCTGGTGAGCACGAAGCTGCTGCCGCCTATCCCGCCGGGCGCTCGCTGTTCGTTGTCGGCGACGACGCCCAGAGCATCTACAGCTTCCGCGGCGCGGACTACACGAACATCCGCAGCTTCCCGCATGTCTTCCCCGCGGCGCGCGTCTACAAGCTGGAGACGAACTACCGCAGCGTGCCGCAGGTGCTGGAGCTGGCCAACGCTGTCATCGAGGACGCCGACCCGCTGTTCCGCAAGGAGCTGCGCCCCGTCAAGCCGCCTGCCGCCGACCGCCCGCTGCTGCTGGCCTGCCAGGACAGCGACGAGCAGGCGGAGTTCGCCGCCGAGCAGGTGCTCAAGCTGCGCGAGGAGCACGGCATCGACTTCAGCCGCATGGCCGTGCTCTACCGCGCCCACGCCAACCGCCTCGAAATCGAGCTGGCGTTCACCCAGCGCGGCATCCCCTTCGTCGTGCGCGGCGGGCTGCGCTTCTTCGAGCAGGCGCACGTGAAGGATCTCTTGTCCTACCTGCTGGTGCTGGCCAACAGCCGCGACGAGCTGGCCTGGCAGCGCCTGCTGGGTATGTGCCACCGCGTCGGGCCCAAGACCATCGCCTCCGTGCTGGCCAAGCTGCGCGGTGCGCCTGAGGCGGACGGCGGGCCGCTTCAGCGCTTCACCAACAACGGCGCGCTCGTCGATATCCGCGGCCAGGCCAAGGAGTCGCTATCCGCGCTGCGCGACTTCCTGCGCACGCTCAGTGACGAGACGGAGTCGCTGCCGCCGCCGGACGTGCTGCAGCGCGTGCTCGACGACCGCTACCGCGCCTACATGGAGCTGCAGTACGAGAACTGGCGGGCGCGCGAGGACGATCTGGAGCAGCTCATCGTCTTCTCCGCGCGCTTCGGTAGCTTGCGGGCGTTCCTCGCCGAGGTGGGGCTGAACGGCAGCTTCACCGGCAGCGAGATCACCGCCGAGTACGACGGCGTGGACCGCGAGGAGGGCGCGGTGACGCTGTCGACGATCCACCAGGCCAAGGGGCTGGAGTGGCAGGTGGTGTTCCTTGTGCACTGCGAGGACGAGATGCTGCCGCACCGCATGTCCCAGGGCGACCCCGCCTCCGAGGACGAGGAGCGGCGGCTGCTCTACGTGGCAGTCACGCGCGCCGAGGAGCTGCTGTTCATGAGCTACCCGCAGTTCACCCAGACGCGCGACTTTCAGCGGCTGATCCACCGCCCGAGCCGCTTCCTCGCCAGCCTGCCCCCCGGGCGCTACGACGAAGCCGTGCTGGAATGGACGGGGTGAAAGCAGGGCCTAGGGCCAGGGGCCAAGGGGGAAAGGAACCGTAGCGGCGGCGTCCCCGCCGCCGGGGAACGAGGGAACAGGTGACAGAAGGACCGTAGGGGCGAAGCCATGCTTCGCCCGAGCAAGGCGGACTCAAGCCTGGGAGCGCAGCCTGCCAGGCGGCAATTGAATGCCGGCAGGATGCCAGCGCTCCCGGGCGCGCCTTGCATCCAGCTGGTACTATTGCGCGCTAATAGGCTTCCCCGCCGGCGCCAGGACCGTGGGAGTCAGCGCGCACGCTACCGCCGCCAGCGTGGAAGCCATTCCCAGGAGCTAGAGCATGAGTCAAAGACCTGGCGAATCGGGCCCGCCGGGCACTGTGGGTGCACCACCCGGCCTGCCGGAAGCCGCATATGCGCAGGGCCCGCCGCCGCGCAACGGGCGCAAGTGGATCTTCGGCGTGGTCTTGTTGGCTGCGCTCATCGCCGCGGCGCCCTTCGGCTGGCGCTTCTATCGCGAGTACGTCACCACCGAGGTTACCGACAACTGCACTCTGCAGGGCGACGTGGTGTATATCAGCAGCCGCATCGCGGGCACGGTGACCAGCGTCGACGTGGAGGACAATGCGCGCGTGAGCGCGGGGCAGGCCCTGGTGCACCTCGACCCCACGGACTTCGAGATTGCGCTGGCCCAGTCCGAGGCCGGCCTCGAATACTCCCGCCGCCAGTCCGAGACCGCCAAGACGAGCATCGGCTACAGCGCGGCGCAGTCCGGGGCGCTGACCACGCAGGCCCAGGGCACGGTGTCCCTCGCCAGCACGGCGATCTCCATCGCCCAGGCCGGCGTGGATACGGCGCAGAGCAGCCTTCAGGCGTCGCAGGCCAAGCTGGCCCAGGCTAAGGCGCAGTTCGAGCAGGCCGAGCGCGACCTGGCGCGCAACCGCCAGCTCGCCGCGGCGGGCGTGATCCCCAATGCGCGGCTCGACCAAGCGGAGACGGCCTACAAGGTGGCCAAGGCGGCGGTGGATTCCGCGGTGCAGGACGTGGCGGTGCAGCAGGCCAAGCTCGACCAGGCGAAGCTGGGCATCAAGTCCGCGGAGGCGCAGCTCAGGCAGTCCCAGGGCTCGGCCCAGGCCGCCCAGGCCAGCACGCAGCAGACTGCGGTGCAGCAGAAGCAGTACGACGCGGCGCTGGCGCAGGTCGGCGTGGCGGAGCAGGCGGCCGCCGCCGCCAGGCAGCAGCTGGCCTACACGACGGTCGTCGCGCCCAGCGCCGGGCGCGTCGGCGAGCGCGCGGTGGAGGTGGGCACGCGCGTGGCGCCCGGCCAGCCGCTGATGGCGCTGGTACAGGACGGGGCGTGGGTGGTGGCCAACTTCAAGGAGACGCAGATCCAGCGCATGCGCCCGGGCATGAGCGTGGCGGTGCGCATAGACACGTTCCCGGGCAAGGTGTTCAGTGCGCACGTGGACAGCCTGTCGCCGGCCTCGGGGGCGATGTTCGCGCTGCTGCCGCCGGAGAACGCCACCGGCAACTACACCAAGGTCGTGCAGCGCATCCCGGTGAAGATCGTCTTCGAGCCGGGCGCGCTGGCAGGCTTTGAGGACCTGCTGCGTCCCGGCATGTCGGTGATCGTCAGGGTGAAGGTCAGCTGATGCCGCCTGCGCAGGTGAACCCCTGGCCCCCCCGGCGGGAGGGTGCATCGCGGTGAGCGCGGCGGCGATGGCGCTGCCGGGGGCGATGCAGCCCGCGGCCAAGCCGGAGTGGCTGAAGTGGGTCATCGCCGTCACCGTCTCCTTCGGCGCGCTGCTGCAGGTCATCGACGTCAGCATCGTCAACGTCTCGCTGCCCCAGATGCAG
>Ga0315284_10005593_pt1 | contig 17873 bp, 13 predicted proteins | sample YL17G09_16_MG_FD_203696 | JGI IMG/M metagenome (GOLD analysis project Ga0315284, IMG submission 203696) | Sediment microbial communities from Yellowstone Lake, YNP, Wyoming, USA - YL17G09_16 | ecosystem: Environmental > Aquatic > Freshwater > Lake > Sediment | place: USA: Wyoming | collected...
TACGACCTCGGCCGTCGACTGGCCTGCGCCGTGGACGGCGAGGTGGTGGGCTCGACACGAGTCCGGCTGAAGCTGTCGAGATTCCAGCGGCTGGCCGGACTACTCCTGAGCGACGACGCACTGCGGGAGCCGCTGCTGTTGGTCCCCGTCGGGGCGGCTGACAACGGCGTCCACTACCTGAACCTGACCACTGCGGGCACCGTGATGATTGTGGGAAGCCAGCACGAAAGCCGGCAACTTCTCTCCGCCTGGCTCGCGACTATGGCTGCCATCTGCGGCCCCGACGAGTTGGCTTTCCTGCTGGCGGGAACGGTGGCCGCTCATTTAGGGGAGCTGACGCGGCTGCCGCATTTCGCGGTAGATGGCGATTCGCGGGAGCGATCGGTGGAGGAACTGGCCAGCGAGCTAGAGGAGATGATCGTGGCTCGCGACGCCTCGGTGACAGCAGACCGCAGGGTCGCCCTCGTCGCACTCGTCGGGCTGTCAGCGGATTGTGAAGGCGATGCGGATCGCCTGGAGACGATTCTCCGCCGCGGGCCGGAGCGTGAGATCTACATCGTCGCGGTGGCAGAGGGCGCGCCGGATCCTGAATCAGTCGGAGCCTTTGGCGCGCGCGTCGTCTTCGGCGGGTCGGACGACGGCTCGGAGCGCGCGCAGCAAGATGGGGTCGGTGTCAAGCCGGGCGAGCTTGCGCTGTCTGTGGGCCGCGAGCCCTCCCTCGTGCTCCAGCCAGTCGAGGTGCGCACGGAGGTCTTACGACCTCCAACTCGGAGGGAAGGCGGACTTGATTGCGAGGAGCCGGTGCCGTCGGAACACGGGCGGGCGGCGGAGGTCGAGGACTGGCCCGAAGCCCAGGCGGTCGAGCCTGGCGAGACACCGGAGGAAGCCGTCGAGGAGAGCGCCGAGGCGGATGGCCCGATGTTGCCGGGGACACTCGAGGAGGATTCACATGTCGGAGAACCACCCGATCCCACCGGCCCGGATGCCCATGAGCACCAAGCGGCTCGGCAGCCGGCCCTTCTCCTGGACGAAGAAGACGAGGAATGCGAGGGAGCCAGCGCCGTCGGACCGACCTTCACTGTCCGCTGCTTCGGCTCGTTCCAGGTCGAGACAGCAACCGGCGAGGTGACGGGCTGGACTATCCAGAAGGCGCGGGAGTTGCTGGCCTATCTCGTCGCTCGCGGCGGCATGCCCGTCCTGAGGGACGAGGTGGCGGAGGCGCTCTGGCCTGACGGAGACCGAGCGCAGGTGGAACATCTCCTCTCGAACGCGGCTTACTACCTGCGCCGGACACTGAAGAAGGCTGGGGCTGGGGTGGACGCTCAGCCCTTCGTGACCTCCGCTCAGCGCTACCACCTGCGGTCGGGGACGTTCCGGGTAGAGGCGGACGCCTTCGATGCACACCTGCGGCGGGCCGAGAGCCTGGACGGGGCGGAATCGCTGGTCGAATACGACCGGGCGCTGGCGATTTACTGCGGCGAATTCCTGGGCAACGAGCCCTACGAGTGGGCCGAGCCGTACCGCAGGGAATACGAGCGAAGGTTCATCGATGCGGCGCACAAGGCGGCGAAGCTGGCTGCGGACTGCCGCGACGCCACCAAGGCGATGGAGTTCTACGCGGCCATCCTTGCCCGCGACCCCATCGACGAGGAGGCGGCCCGCGGCCTCATGCGCTGCTATGTCAAGCTCAGCGATGTCAACGGCGTCCGGAAGGTGTACAAAGTGCTGACGGAGTCGCTACGGCGAGAGCTGGAGGACGAGAAGGCGGAGCCGCTGCCAGAGACGACGGCGCTGATGCGGGAGCTGGCTCCTTTGGCGCATGGATCGTAGCGGTCCGCGCGTTCTCTGGGATGTCCTCGGCTCAAGCGCACCCATCGCGAGCAGAGGGTCCTGCCCCTAAGACGACGTCCAATCCGGCGCAGGTCGCTCGGCGCTGAGCGGCCACGTATTGTGCGACGGAATGGTTCCTCGTAACGTTCTGAGTTCCCTGAGTACCTTCTCCTTGTGGAGTACACAATAAAGTCGGACAATCGGCTCTGATGATCGGTCGCCAAACATCGGTGGGCTGCCCTTCTTGCCATCCTCTTTGCGTTTGCCGTCTGAAAGGCGGCGATGTGACAAACTGGTTGCGGAGCAGTTGAGTTATGAAGCTACACCGCCGGGACAAGAAACTGGAGAGAATCCTCAATGACCTTAAGGATGGGGAGCCGTGGGTTGTCATTGTCGGCTCAGCCGTCTCGCTCCGCCAGCCCACCTGCATGCCGCTGGCATCGGCTGCAATGGAGAGTATCCTCGGCGATCTCTTTCAAGTGTGGCGTAGCCGAAAGGGCACACCAAATAGTAATCGTTCCAACGGACGGGGGTTGCAGCGCCTCGTGCAGATGTTGATCGGTCCGAGAGCCAAGGCGAAAGAAGGTAGCTTAGAGCGTGGAGTGAAGGCGGTCTCAAAGGCAATCAAGTTTGAGCTGTTCTTCGCAGTCCTTGGTGACTATCTCGGCGAGTTCCCGCGTCAGATCGCGGCTGACTTGTATAGAGGGATTAGGCCGAATGTGAATCACAAGGCAATTGCCTGGATCGTCGAGCAGGGACATGAAGTATTCACCACCAACTTCGACGAAAACGTGCAGGCGTGTCTTTCTGGCGAGCTCAAGGGGAGACTCACGCATATGCACGGCCGAGCACGCGAGCCTGAAACGATGGCGCTGACTTTGAAGCAGCTGAGGCCAGAAGAACGACCAGAGCTAGACAGGCTGAGGGAAAGCATTCGCAGGGTCGGGCGGGTGGTGTGCGTTGGTTATTCGGGATTCGGAGACATCGACATCATACCCGTCTTGAGAGATGCCCAGCTCAAGAGGAAGAAGGGACCGTGCGGTCCCGACAGGCACGATGGCGACAAGAAACAGGGTGTGCGCTTCGTTTGGTTTGACAGACGCGGCTTTCAGCCACCCGTGGAGGCGGAAGTCTACGTTCACGACTTGGAGAGAAATGATAACATATTGCTCCGCTGGGCTGATATGTGCGACTCGGCAGATGCTCCTGAATCACAGGTCGATGAGCCATCGGGGGTTCTCGATCGTGTTCCAACACTAGTGAAGGATGTCAGCACCTCGACTTTGCTTCGGGCTTTGGCTTCTGTGGCTCACGAGGGACGTATAGGGAAGCTGGCTCTGAAGTTGTACGCGTTAGCAGATCAGAAAGATGTGACCTGCCACGATTGGGCCGTAGCGTATGAAAGGGCAAACGACCGCCGCAGGGCGGCCGAGTGCTTGTTCCAGGAAATGGAGCGGGCTCCTCAGGATCGGCGTGGGGGACTGCTGGCAAGTGCTGGTTTCTGCCTACGCCAGGTGGGTAGGTGGAGGCTGGCGATCGGGCTGCATGAGGAAGCCAGAGAGAAGCTCCAAGCTAATCCAGATGTTCCCTACGGTGACTACGACAGTGTCCTCCGCGGCAGGGCCGGGGCTATTTGCAGGGTTGCCGCCAGAATAGGAGACCGAGGGAAGCGGGTAGAGCTGATCTGCAAGACCGGTGTGCGGAGAGATCTTCGTTATCTGCGGCTGATGCCCGATCCCCAGGGCGAGCGGAATCAACGCCTCGCTTTGCTCATCGATGTTGCTCGCCTACAGATTGCGGCCCTTTCTCATGGGCGGCTAAGGCGCCTTTCGGAATGGTCCAGACGGACTTGGGAAGGGTGTTGGCGACTTCAGGATGTGGAAATGGAGGCAACAGCGGCTCGCATGGCTGCCATGGTTGATCCTGGGCTGGGCAGAAGGCTGGTCGTGAAGACACTGAGAGAGATCAGAACGACCGGCGCTTCCAGAAGAGACGCGGGCAAACTCCTGTTCTTCGTCTTGGTGACACTTGTCCCTATGCTGCCTCCGAGACGTCGAATGCTCTATCCTCGCGACTATCTTCAGATTCCCATGGTGCTTGCCGCCGAGTTGATGACCGCAACGAGCGACCCGTTGCGTCGCGTCGAGCGCATGGCCGCCGGCAGCGACGGCTCCTAGGCTTGCACTCGTGCGCGTGGATGTCGGACGGCGTGGAAATCCCTCAGCCGGCTGTCAGATTTTAGTTGTCAGAAAGGTGGGATTGGAAGGACCGAGGAACGGCACACTCTCATCCTTTGGTCCACAGGTCTGGCTATCCAACTCGAACAACCGATTCAATATTCACTACGATTCGGACCCTTTGCATGCCAGGCAGGTGGTCACAGCCTCGCGTCCAGGGTTTCGTTCTAATCGACAACGCTGGTCCTTGAGAACAAAGCCACTATCCAGCGACTGAAGCGAGAAGCGCGCGGACTGAACGAGGGTAAAGGCGTGCCGTCCCCGTCAGGCGTACCACCCGAAGCAGATTCTGCCAGATCTGCCGGCGCATTTGACTCTGAGTTGTACCGTAGTGACGTGCGAGCTCCAGTTCGACCTGTTCCACATGGCCCGGAACCGAACCTCGAATGAGCCTGTCTCCAAACGGATGGTCGGTTTCCGTGAACACGCGCTCGGGAGGGATTGCTGAGAGGATGTCTGTACGGACGACGCTCGACGGATTGATCGAGAAATAGCACCCGAGCCCTGTTGCTCGCTTGGTTTCCTCTAGGCCACCAAGCCACCAATGGAGTACGGGAGCCAGCGTGGGCGTCTTCTCCAGCTCCTCCAGCGCCGCAGCGGTGGCGAAATACGTATGGATAGTGGTGAACCGAGGCATCTCGGACAGAACTTCAAGAGCGGCGCGGAACGTCCGGCGTTGGTTCTCCAAGGGAACCCTGGACCGGCCATCCAAACCGATCTCACCGGCGAGTGGCGTACGGCGGAGTTGCATAGCGAACTCCTCCACAACAAAAGCCCCTTGAGCCCGCGCAAGGCCCGGATGACATCCAACCCCCCAAATTGTCCATGGATCGGTGCGGTCAAGCGCTTGCTTACTCTCGGTGAGTGACCGGGTTACCGCAAACACTACCGCATGAAGACTATCGAGGTTCTCGGGGTCAATGCCCGGAGCTATGTGCGCATGGACGTCAACGGGCGGCAGGCGTGTCATTGCCAGAGCAACTTCAGCTCAGCAATCCCACGTTCGCACAAATCGTAGGCGTCCCGGACGGGATAGGACGTTGGGAGGCTAAGGGAAGCGATATCGGAATGCCGGATGCCGCGGTCGGTGAAGAACCTGGCAGCGGCTATCGCCGACTTGCTCGCAAGGAAACCTCTGAGCGTCGAATCTGGCGGCCGATGCACAAGATAGGGCGTGGCGTCAGTAAGACCAGAAGCGCGAAAGCCGGCACGCCGCACCAGGCAGCCAAAGCATACTCCACAATGCTCTGTGGCGGGTAATCCCAGCCAGCGCGTGTCAGTATGTCCGCAGGAGTGAGATTGCGCAATGATAGCCGCTGCTTCGTCATCGCCTAAGAGATGACCAACCAAGCGAAAAACTTCGCCTTTCGTCCGAGAGGCAAACGGGTTAACAATGTTGGCGTGTACCTCGGCAATCGCCAGCATGGCAGAGAGGTCCTCAAGCAGTCTCGGATGTGTAGTTCTGGTTGAAAGACTGCCTCGCCGTTCTGGACCAAGTGGTGGATTGAGAGAAGCGAACCCATTCTCTGGGATCCAAAGCGGCACGCCGTCAATACTAGCGATCGCGAGACCCAGCGAAATGAACAGCAGAGATCGCGTGCGGGTCGTGTAGTCGTTAGGAAATCGGCGTCCCGATACTGGCTGGGCGCTCCGACGAGAGAAGAGAATCTGCACGTGGCGCTGAGGCCCCCCGGGTACGAGTCTCTCGACGGCGCCTGCGAGTGTCTTTTGGATCGTGGATAGGTTTGTCCACGACAAGTGGGAAACGAGGACCTGGGGAGCACCCGCAAGCTCATGACGTGAGAGAAGGGCTCCGCATAGTGAATCGGCGCCGCCGCTGAAGAGCACAGCACGCTCTACAGGTGCTGGGCGCTTAGCATTCGTTTCGCCTCGCGGAGTGTTGGCTCGCACGAAATTCAGATTCCACTCGTCGCCAGAGAGCAAGCCGAGTAGTCGAACCAACTCGGCGGCAATCGCCCGCCAGCGGTCGGGATTCCACACGGGGATTGTCAGGCTGATCTCACGCCGCGACCAATTCGCTCCTCCTTGTCGTCTTGATGTTGTCCGATCAGCAGCATAGATAGCGGCCGCTAAGCGGACCAACTCGATGTTAGGTTGCGGAACAGGTCCAAGGGCACCAAGACGTGGCCCTACCGTAGCATCGAAAGATCCTCGGTTATCATTTGTCCACAGGAAGGTCTCGCTGCCCAGCGTCGGAGCCAGGCGCTTGGGAATCGAAAGGCGAAGAGAATAGTGGTGCATTACGCTGCTCCCCGGATGTAACGTAAAGTCTCCAGGCCCTCCGCAATGGCACGTGTAACGTCATCCGGCGTGGCCGCGCCCGGCGTTAGCTGGGCTCGATCTGCCAGCGCGCGCGCCAATTCGCGCATCTGTCGTTCGCCCTCCAGGCTAGCCCATGATGGATGCGTTCCGTTCCGGATGAGATGCCCAGTCTCGGTCGCAGCTGCCTCGAAAATGATCGTGGCTATTGTCTCTCGCAGGATCTCCTCAAGGTCGAGCTCCGCACCGTTTCCCTCCTGCTCGAGAACCCATTCCGCAACCTGGGCTGCGACCAGACGTCGTTCATCGTCTTCGATCGTGCCGTCATTAGTTGACCCGCAGGCTGCGTCCACTATTCGACGTACTTGCTCAAACGAATCGAGTCCTCGGAGCCCCGCGTAATCCAGACCAAGCTCGGTAAGAATCGCCACATCGCGGGTTCTGAGAGCGTAGGCGGCCGCGACTGCCCGTCCCGCGGTGCGCGCCGAAGCCAGAACAGAACGTCGACCTCTTCGGCCGCCTCGACCGACCCCGGGGCCACCTCCATCACCGACAGCGAACAATCGTATCGCAGACACTAGGGCTTCACTGGGGAGGCGAGGGACATCTGGCGGACGATCCGGCGAGCTAACAACGCCGCCATGCTGTGCTTGGGGTAATTCATCACCGGAAGTCGGAAGCGACTCGAGCCACTGTGAAATCTGCTCCCGCAGGTCACGTCCAGCTGCTCCTCCCCCACCGGTATAGGAGCCCGATGTGCCCATTTCGCTCAGCCTTTCTCGGCGCCAAGCACCTCGTCGATTGCACGGCGAGCAGGTCCGTCTGCCAGGCGCGCTCGCCAACCTTCAAATACTCCGCGGAAAACCGGGATATCCGAGCCTGTCAAACGAAGAATCGCTCCGGGCTGCAGACCGTCCGGCGGAAGGGCACGAAGCAGGCGGGCTGCGGCCTCGGCGGCACTCGGATGGATTCGGCTAACCCTGCGCAGGCCGACAAAGATCGCGGACTGATCGCTTGGCCGGTCTCGGGCAGCACGGGAGAGGTGCTCAGCCAGCGTGACGGCGTCGGGGGATGTGAGCGCGCGAAGATCGTCGTCCGTAACCGACTTCTGCTCCGCCCTGACGCTCGAAGCGAGATTTGCCGCGATGTCCCTTAGGCGCTCCGGTAGCCCGGTGTCGAGGACAACCCTCGATCCGAACGCCGCAGCCAGGTGGAAGTAAGGAGCGAGGTCAATGCCGCCGAGCCGGGGTGGGAGCTTCGCCCAGCGAACCATGTCGTCCCCCCATTCCGACGAGCCCACCGTAGCGTTCTCTTGTGTCTGATCTTGAGGGATACCAGTGGCTTCGGGGTAACTGACAGACTGGTCGGCGGGCGCGCCGATGGAGGCAGTCTCAAGAGCCTGCATCTTCTCCCGCAGCTCGTTCCTTGCGAGCCAGTCGAGCACTCTCCCGAATGCATTGGGGAGGAGGACCTCGAGCACCATGAGCTTGGCGACGACTTCCATGTCGAGCTCGATTCCCCGGCGCCCGGCCACGGCCCGGCGCACATGGAGGTCGTTGAGGAAGCGCTTGATCCGCCTGGGATTCCCGTGGAGCTTCTCGTAAAGGATAGGCGTTAGTCGTGCTGCGAGGGCGAGCTCCGACGAGATGTCGCATGAGACCGCATCCGCCAAGTCGTCGAGGTTCCCCGACTCACGGCGCAGCTCGTTGCATCGTGCGATGGCCGGGCTGATCTCATTCGATTGGAGCCGGAGCTGGAGCAGGAGCAGTGCGAGGTAGGCCTCCGTATCGAACCGGCTCAGGGCCGGTAAGGGGATCGTCGTCTGTACGATCTTGTGGAGGTAGAGACGGGTCGCTGGCTCGGTCTCTCCCTGCTCTTCCGAGCCGACCCGCATCTGCGGGAACCGTGGCATGAGAGCCTCGGCCACGCGGTCCTCATCGGCGGCGATCACGAACGACATCTTTGGGACAGCGAGAAAGAGTTTGATGGCCTCGAGGGTATCCACGACGGTCTCCGGAAGACAACGGTCTAGATCGTCCACCAGCACGACCACGCGACGTACGTGCCCTAACTCGCTGGATCCGAGGAGCTCGCCGAATTCCTCTCGGAACGCCGCCAGGCCCGGATCCGGCTCGGATGTACCCTCCCCAGACGGATCAAAGTTCACCAGGTCAAGCAGGTCCTTGAACGACGGGAGTTGGAACGCTAGCGACGTCTTCGCTGCCAGGTGGATCGCCCTAGACCAGCGCACGCGGCCAGCGAGGCGCTTCAGCAGGTTTGAGATCGAGTCCGAGGTGTCCTTGCGCGACTCGAGCTCGCCCTTCACGGTTGCCAGAACCTCGTTGATGAGCGATTCCTTCGGCCCCATCGAGGGGTCGTACCGCCACGGATCCGTTAGCACGACGAGCACTTTGCGATCACCATCGCTTGCCTCTTCGATGGCGGTCCGGACAAGTCGAAGCACCGTTGTCTTCCCACTTCCCCAGCATCCCGACACCCCAATGGCTACGGGATCGAGAGCCTCGTTCAGAACGGCGTCGATGGCGGTGGCTGCCACAGCGGCGGACCCAAGTAGATCTACCTCTGCCGGGTCATCCGACCAGAGTGGGGTTGGAACTTGAAGAGAATTGCTGCCAAGCATTTAGACTAAGGTTGTCCTGCCGATGCTCGGTCTCTCGTCTATCCAAGGACGACAACAGTGTAGCCTTACGATCGTCGCCCTGCAAGGGATCGGAGAACCCTCGCGAGCGCTTGCCCTGGGGCTGGACTCGGACTTCTGGGGAGTCAGCCGGCCTCCATTATGTACTGCTCCTCTTGAAGCGGGGAGACCCTCACGGTTTCAACGATCCCATTCGACTTCCAACCGGCCACGCTGGAATCGGCTGGTGGCTGGTCGTTGGGGAATCGCTGCGGCGCGGTCTGCGGCTTCGACGCGTTCAGCGTTATTGAGAGGGCGAACGTACTGCAAGTACAGAGCAGCCGTTTCTTGCTTCGTCCCAGAGAGCGGTTCTTCGCGCAAGGACGACGGTACGCAGGCAGCCCGCTATGCCTTCCCCGGCTACTGCCGCACCACCCTCATCTGAAAGGTCAGCCATCTATCGTTGAACACGTCTGAACACTCCTTCAGATTCCCTAAATAGTAGCCCTCAATCAGTGGCATTCTCCCCCCCGAAGCATCAAGGATATCCTGCCCAGCGGAGGGATTCCCCGAAGTGTACATCTTGGTTGTGCCAGGCATATATTCGAGGGCTGTTCCGGAGGGGATACTCGCCAGGACCGTCTTCTTGAGCTCGAGTCCGCTTCCCAGCCCCAGAACAGCCGCGAGCGCGGCACCGTCGACTCCATAGGACAATTCAGCCCTCAACGACAGGTCATTGGCTGTGCTGCCAACGATCCCGTTGTGCACCCAGATACGGAATCCCAGAACGTCACCGGCGCTTGCCACCACGCTATGGTCTGTGAACGCAGAAGTGGTGGTTAGGTTTGCCACCTCGTCATCTAGGTCGAGTTTCGGCGCCGGATACGCGTCTGGTACGCTGTCGTCAACCAAATCCATGCTGAAAACATACCACGTCTTGTATTCGTCCCGGCCCCCCAAAACGCTATTCAGCCGATGGCCCCTACAGGTCAATGGATTGATGTCGTTGATGTCAGCGATGAGTGAGCCGATGGTATCGTTGAAGCCGAACACTCGGGTAGACAGCGCCTGATACTTGAGCTTCTTGCCGGGTGGAAGGTGGAGAAGCGCATCACTGTAGACCGGAGGGATTGTGTCTGAGAAAAGAGTGGCGCTGGCTCGCACAGCGTCTTCTTCTTGGATGAAGACCACCTCAAGCCGACCGTTTTCCAGCGTCTCAGATGGGAATACGTAAATCCGGAACTTGACGGACCTGTCGTCAGGTCCGAGGGTCCGTTCGTTGGTGTAGTCAGGATCGCGCTCGGTTCGGACTTGTGTTGCGAAGTCAAGGTTTACAGGGTGCCTTGTAGGCAACTGTGGTGTCTCGGCAACTGTAGCCCTAAACGTCACCCATAAGGCATTCTCCTCGCCGGGCAGGAGTTCGCCTATCACAACGCCTGGGCCTACGATGTCGTCCGCTGCCCCGGACGTTTTTGATTTGACCTCGAAGATCTTTGTGCTCCCAGCGACATACTCGAGTTGAGCGGGACCTGCGGTGCGCACCGTGAGCGATTTCTTGAGACGGGACCTTTCCGTGGCTTGTCCTGCAATGGTGACCCCAGGTTCAATGGACGCCAGTTGCGTGCCGTCACCGGCATCCAGTCCCGTAAGCGCCAGCGGTGGAAGATCAACGACCAACCTGAGATTCGTCAACCGGAATGGGCCGCTGTTGCGGACGATTAGACGCAGGACCAGCACGTCATTTGGCGCGACCGTGAAAGCGCTCGGTATGACTGTTGCCGGGTTTGTCTCGTTTTGCGCGTCCATTTCAATGGAAACGGCTTCGACGGCACTTGGCCCGACGAGGTTGATGTCTGCCTTCGCGACTTGATTTCCATTATCATCACGCAGTATGAGGGTGAGGCTCTGGGAACTGTCTGGCGCGAGTCGCGAGACCGTGGCGACGTTGAACAACAAAGGATGCCTAAGGCGAATACCAGGCCAGATAAGCACTTTGCCTTGACGCATGGGCTCTTCTATTGTGTCTCCGCGCGTTGTCCCTTCTTCGTACAGCCATCCTTGTGGGAGCTCAGCGAATAGCGATTGGCTCCCGCTGCCAGATTGCCCTTTCGCCTCGACCTCGATTGCGACCGTCGAGCCATCGATTTCCTGTACTACTGATAGCGCCATTGGATTGCTCCTGGTGATTCTGCCAATGGCGAACAACGCGGAGAAGACGACCGCTGTAATGACTGCGCCAACGAACAAAAGGTGATAGGCACGGTCGAGCCATCTGCCCAAATTGCCGCTCGGTCGCCACAATCGGGTAGCGATACCTATGCTTAGCGCTAGCGCCCACAAAGCGACGGAAAGCTCTAAGGTCATGGGGGCTCCTGCAGTCCTAAGTCATAGAAGCTTCACGAAAAGGCTGGCCGAAGGAAGCTGGCACCTCAGCGGCTCACCGTGGTCCACTGGGGAGATTATAGAACTCCCCACGCGTTCCGTCAGCCTCAAGTCCTCGCAGCCTCATTGGACTGAAGTTGGAGCAACAAGTCCCATCTTGGACTGATTAGACTGAGTTTCTGGACTTCCGTTGGACTAGCAGACCTTAGGCTGGCTCCCAAAACCGCTTGACCAACTGCCCACGATGGAGCGGGCGGCAGGCGGTGGAGGGGAGGAGCCATGCGAGGCCTGCTTGTCGGAACAATCGTTGTCGCCATCGTCATTGTCGGCGTGCTGGCGACCCATCCTGCCTATGCCGAGGGTCCCGACACAACCGATCGCCAGGCGCTCGCTGAGCTCGTCTTCGCGGGGGCGCCGCTGACTTCGCAGTCCGTCGACGCTCCGCCATCGAACGCTCCCGCAGCCCTTCCTTCTTCTGTAGGCTCGCCCCCTGCCGGCGCACCGGCTGCCGTTTCGCCTTCGGTGTCTGGACCCGGTCCGGAAGCGGCTCCCCAGGCTAGCCCCATCGACATCCCCAACCCCCTCGACTGGTTCGACAACCTGGACCCGCGCAAATGGGCGGGCGACATTCTCAACGCCGTCCTCACGACCATCGGTCAGGCGTTGTTGGAGGCCATCCGCGGCTTCGTCGATTGGGCGATGGGGCTCGGCGACTCCTCCCTCAACTTCGTGACCCGCACGCCCGCCGAGGGCACCTACGCCAGCCCTACCGTGCGCAGCTTCTGGGACTTCTCCCGCGCGCTCGTGAACGTGGCCCTGGCGGTCATCGTCATGTGGGGTGGCTTCAACGTCATGGTCAAGGAGCACACGCGCAGCCCCTACCACGAGGCGATGGAGTTGCTGCCGCGCGTCATCCTGGCCGCCCTCGCCGCCAACCTGACGCTGGAGTTCGCCCGCTTCCTCATCGACACCAACAACGCCTTTTCGGCCGCCGTCGGGCAGGTCGGTCTGCCCGGCTACGACCAGGCGACGCCGACCCAGGAGGGCATCGCCCTCATCTTCACGGCCCTCGCCTATGGCATGGTGGCCATCCTGCTGGTGTTCCAGATGCTGATGCGGCTGGCCCTCATCGACATGCTTATCGTGCTGGCGCCGGTGATGGCGCTCCTGTGGGTACTGCCCCAGACGCAGAGTTGGGCCCGCTGGTGGGCCGACCTCTTCCCGATCACGGTGTTCCAGCAGGCGATCCAGATGATGGTCCTGCGACTCGGCTCGGCCCTAATGGTCGAGCTGACGCCGGGCAGTCTGTCGAATGCCCTGCTGACGCTGCTGCTCGGCATCGCCGTGTGCTGGCTGACCTTGAAGGTGCCGTCGATCCTGCGCAGCCGCATGAGCGCGGCGGGACTCGGGAGTGTGGTGACGCTGGTGGTGGCGAGTCGATTCCTGGGAGCGATGGGCGCCGCCGGTCGAGGCGGCGGCTCGGCAGCAGCGGGCGGTGCGGCCGGCCGAGCGCCGCAAGCAGCTTCGACAGGCGCTGCCGGCGCAGCCTAGAGGAACGGAGAATGAAATCAGCGGAGCTCGAAGTCCCCGACGTCCTGGGCAGCATGGGCCGCGACGCGATGAAGCTGGTCGGCGGGCTGGCGCTGCTTCTGTTCGTGCCTCTGCTCCTCCTGCTGGCGGCCTTCGGCGGCCTTCCCGATGCCGCTCGCACCACCGCCGCGTCGTCCGCCATCGCCGAGATACCGTCCGATGAGTTGGCGGTCATGCAGCAGGTGAGCCTCCAGACCGGCATCCCCTGGCAGATTCTCGCTGCCATCGCGAAGGTGGAGAGCGACTTCGGCCGCAACGTGCCGACCAGCGGGGCCGGCGCCATCGGCTACTGCCAGTTCCTGCCCGCGACCTGGGCGGCCTACGCCACCGACGGCAACGGCGACGGCATCGCCGACCCCTACGACTTCCACGACTGCATCCCGGCCATAGGTCGCTTTCTCTTGGCCAACGGCGCGCCGGCCGACATGCGCCGCGCCCTCTACGCCTACGACCACTCGTGGACCTACGTCGACAAAGTGCTCGCCTGGGCCGCCGCCTACGGCTATGTCGACCCGACCAGCATTCCGGCGCGAGCCGTTGCGCTGGCCCGCTCGAAGATCGGCGCGCCCTACGTCTGGGGCGCGACCGGCCCTGACGCCTTCGATTGCAGCGGTCTCGTGCTCTGGGTCTACTCGCGGCTCGGCTTGGAGGTGCCGCGGACCGCCCAGCAGCAGTTCGAGTGGGCGGTCCCGGTCGAACCGTCGCAGCTCCAGCCGGGCGACCTCGTCTTCTACGAGAACACCTACGCCACGTCCGACCGCATCACCCACGTCGCCATCTACGTGGGCGGTGGCATGGTCGTGATGGCCACCGGCAACGGTGGCTTTGTGCGAGAAATGCCGCTCTCCGACCCGTACTGGATGTCGCACTTCGCGAGCACGGGCCGCCCGCCTTATTGGGGGATGACGTCGTGATCGGCGGGCGAGGCGCGATGGTGGCCCTGGCCGGCCTGGCCGGTCTGCTGCTGGTGATGGCGGTGGTGAGCGGCTGGCAGGGGACGACGCGCCTGACGAACCGAGGGGACGACACAACGGCGGTCGGGGAAGCGGCGCGGGCGTTCGTCGAGGCCTACGGGACGTTCGACTTCCGCGACCCGGAGTTCTATCGCCAACAGCTTCTCACCCTCACCACCGGTTCGCTCAACAACGCCATCGCCGCCTCACAGGTCGACCCAGCCGCCGCTAGCCAGCAGCGCACAATCGCAACTCGCGTCGTCTCCGCCCAGGTGAGCGCCCTCTCCGACGACGAAGCGACAGTATCGGTCAGCGCCGAGCAGCTTCGTCGCAGCGTCGACCCGTCGTCGGGACGGATGATCGAGGAGCGGGTGCTTCAGCGAGTCGCCTGCCGCCTCGTCCTGCAAGAAGGCCGCTGGCTGGTAGCGGAGTTCCGCCTGCTGTCAGAGGAGCCGCAGGGGCAGGCATTTGGGAGTTGAGAAAGGAGTAGTCGTCCTGTGGATCAGATCAACACGCTTTTCAACAACCTGCTGAACGTGGGAATGGGCGTAGGCGTCGCGGTTTCGGCCTTCTTCGTCATGTGGGGCGCGTTCCTGTACATGTCGGCGGCGGGCAGCCCCCACCAAATGGAGCGCGCCAAAGGGGCCATCGTCAACGCTCTCGCTGGACTGGCCATCGTGCTCATGGCCCGAGTCATCGCTGGCATGATTCAGAGCGCTATCGGGAGCTAGGAGGTCGCGACCGTGGACCGACACGAGATACCGACCCACCTGAACGTCGAAGACAAGGCGTTCGCCGGGCTGACGATGCGACAGCTCATGACCGCCGCTGTCGGCCTCGGCCTGGCCTACGGCGTGGCCAGCGAGCCGCCTCTGCCGATGACGATTCGCTTCGCTGCCGCAGGCGTCGTGCTCGTCCTGATCGCCCTGCTCGCCCTCTGGCGACCCGCCGGCCGGCCGCTCGAAGACTGGGCCTTCGTCCTTCTGCGCTACTGGGCTGTGCCCCGCGTCGCCGTCTGGCGGCCCCGGCGCGTCGACATCGACGAGACAGTCGCAACGCCCAGCTACGAGGTCGTCGTGCCGGAGCCGGCCTGGGCGCGAGAAGACGCTTGCCCGTCCGGGCAGCGGTCGACTTGGAGGCGGGAAGAGACTCATGCGACGCAACCCTAAGCGGCGGCTGGCAAGCATCCAAGAGCTACTGCCGCTCGATGACGTCGTCGACGGGGTCGTCTGCCTGCGGGGCGGCGACTACCGGGCGGTGCTGGAAGCGCAGAGCGTCAACTTCGCCCTCAAGTCGGAGGTGGAGCAGGAGTCGATAATGGCCGGCTACCGCGCCTTCCTGAACTCGCTCAGCTACCCCATCCAGGTCGTCGTGCGCATCCTGCCGACCGACGTCGAGGCGTACCTGGCGGGTGTGCGCGGGCGGTTCGGCGGTCGTGGCGGCGAGGCGCTGCGCCGGCTCGCCCTTGACCACGAGGCCTTTGTGCGACGGCTCGGCCGCGAGCGGACGCTGCTGGAGCGCCGCTTCTACGTCGTTGTGCCGGCGGGACTTGAGGGGACATTCGAACGACGGGGCATCCGCTGGCCCTGGCAGGGGGCGCCGGGCAATGTCCGCCAAAAGCTGGATGCAGCGGCGCGGCAGCTGGCCTTCCGCTGCCAGGAACTCGCTCAGGCGCTGGCTTCCTTCGGCGTCGCCGCCCGACGGCTGGACAGCGAGGAGACGGCGCAGCTCTGGACCGCCTGCCTGCGCTCTGAAGTGGCGGCGTCGGCCCTGGCAGTGAGCGGCCGCCCCGTGGTCACGAGACGGAATCGAAGGGAGGTGAGCGACGATGCGTGATCTGCTGGCGCGGCTCAAGGGACGCAGAAACGGGCGAATACCGTCGCCCTCAGAGGAGCGTTTCCAGCGTGGCACACGGTCGGTCGCGGACCTGATCGCCCCCGCCGCCATCGAGGCCGGTCGCTCACACCTCCTGCTCGACGGCCGCTACGTGCGCATTCTCGCCCTGGCCGAGTACCCGCGCTATGTCCATCCCAACTGGCTGGGCCGTCTCATCGACTTCGACCAGCCGCTGGACATCAGCCTCCACCTGGAGCCGCTCGACTCCGCCGCCGCCGTGCGTGGGCTCACCCACAGGCTGGTCGAGCTACAGTCATCGCGCCTGCTCGACGCCCGCAGCGGCAAGATCGCCAGCGCCGAGCGCGAGGTAGCTTACGAGGACGTGGAGCGGCTGCGCGACGCCCTCCAGCGGGGCGAGGAGCGGGTCTTCTCGGCCAGTCTCTACCTCTGCCTGCGGGCGCCCACACTCACCGCTCTGGACGACCTCACCCGCCGCGTCGAGGCCGCCTTGGGCGGGATGCTGGCGTCGTCCCGTCCGGTCCTCTACGAGATGCTGCCCGGCCTGCTCTCCTGCCTACCGGCGGGTCAGGATCACCTGGGGCGCTGCCGCAACCTGGACACCACGAGCGCCGCCACCATGATCCCCTTCACCTCCAGCCACCTCTCCATGGAGCGTGGCATCCTCTACGGCCTCAGCGTCCACAACAGCTCCCTGGTCATCTTCGATCCCTTCAGCCGCGAGCTGGAGAACGCCAACAAGGTGGTCTTCGCCAAGAGCGGCGCGGGCAAGTCCTACGCCTGCAAGGTGGAGGCGCTGCGGGCGCTGATGCTGGGCATCGAGTACTACGTCATCGACCCCGAGGACGAGTACCGCCGCGTCTGCGAGGCCGTCGGCGGCCAGTACATCCGGCTGTCGGGCACGTCGCCGAACCACATCAACCCGTTCGACCTGCCGGCGGCGACTGCGAGATCGGACCCCGAAGCTCGCGACCCTCTGGCCGAGCGACTACTCGCCATGCAGGGACTTCTGGGCCTGATGCTGGCCGACCGTGGCTCGACCTTGAACCAGCGGGAGAAGGGCGCTCTCGACGCCGCGCTCCTCGAGACCTACCGCCGCGCCGGCATCGACCGCGACCCGACGACACACGGCCGACCGGCCCCCGTCCTGCGCGACCTCTACGCCGTCTTGCGGGAGCAGGGTGACCAGCACGGTCTCGCCGACCGCCTGGAACGCTACGTCGACGGCAGCCTGGGGCAGGTGTTCTCGTCGCCGACCAGTGTCGACCTCGACCGGCCGTTCGTCGTCTTCAACGTGCGCGACCTGGAGCCAGAGCTGCGGCCGCTGGGCGTCTACCTCATCGCCGACTACATCTGGCGGCAGGTGCGGGCCAGCCGGAAGCCCCGCATGCTCCTCATCGACGAGGCGTGGTCGCTGATGCAGCACGAGGAGGGGGCGCGCTTCCTGTCGTCGATGGCCCGTCAGGCGCGCAAGCACTACCTGGGCCTGACGACGGTGACCCAGGACGTGGAGGACTTCCTGGCCACGCCCGACGGCCACACGGTGCTGGCCAACAGCTCGGCCCAGCTCTTGATGCGCCAGGACAGTTCGACCATCGACGTGGTGGCTCAGACCTTCCGACTGAGCAGCGGCGAGCGCGAATTTCTGCTGTCCTGCCGCAAGGGCGAGGGGCTGTTCTTCTCCCGCGGCAACCACATCGCCCTGCGCGTCGAGGCGAGCCCCATGGAGCACGCCCTGGCCACGACCGACCCGGCGGAGTTGGCGGAGCGAAAGCAGGAGGAAGCGTAATGGTTTACGACATCGACACGATTAAGCGGCGAAATCCTATCGAGGAAGTGGTGACGCGACACGGTGTCCAGTTGCGGCGCAGCGGGTTGCATTTGAGCGGGCGCTGCCCGTTCCACCAGGATGAGCACCCCAGTTTCGTGGTCTATCCCGAGACAGCCAGCTTTCACTGCTTCGGCTGTCGGACAAGCGGCGATGTCATCGACTTCGTCCGCCGCGCCGATGGGCTCAGCTTTCGGGAGGCGCTGGAGCGCCTGAGCGACGGTCCGGCACCGCCGCGAGAGAATCGCGTCCCCGAGGAGCGCCTTTCCCTGGACGACCGC
>Ga0315284_10005594_pt1 | contig 17867 bp, 12 predicted proteins | sample YL17G09_16_MG_FD_203696 | JGI IMG/M metagenome (GOLD analysis project Ga0315284, IMG submission 203696) | Sediment microbial communities from Yellowstone Lake, YNP, Wyoming, USA - YL17G09_16 | ecosystem: Environmental > Aquatic > Freshwater > Lake > Sediment | place: USA: Wyoming | collected...
AATTTTACGCGGATGCCAATGACCTGCCGATTCAAGTGGCCGCCACGTGGGATCCGGATGATACGCTATCCAAACTCTGGATAGATACGGACTACAAGTGGGAGGATGAACACCCGGAGTTCAGGCCCGCCATCTACATCAAGCTTAAACCGCTGACATACAGCACGTACAGTGGCCGGCAGACCAGTCTGATTTCTGTGGATCTGAAAGAGGGCGAGTACAGGCACGAACGGCTGGGAACCGGGGGCGCGGAATGGATACACATCGGGCGGTCACGCGGAGAAAGTTTGATTCTTGCGGGCTCGACCATGGATTACTTGGACAGTCTCGGCACGGTAATACGCGATGATTTTTGTTTTGATACGTTTCAGCTGGATAGTCTGCAGCCGTTGTCCGTCGACAAGGAGTCGCAGGAACGCTATCGTTCGATCGTATCCGTTACCTTTACATGGCAGGATCTGTGGAGTCTGAAGATGGAAAGCCCGAAGTTGAAAAGGCTGGTGATTAATGCGGGCCAGGGACTGTACGCAGGATTGCAATAAAAATACTGGACGTAAGGAAAATGAGTGTGATATAGTAGGGGGTACGAAATCAAATAGGAAGTGACTCTGGTTTAAGCCAAAGTACTGTAGCTAAGGAGTGACGGCATGACATACATACTACCGCAAGTGCAGGTGTTCCAAGACTTCAGATTGATCCCCACCGCGGTGATCAAGAACTTGAACGCGTTTGTCTTCGGGCCGAATTATCAGCTTTTCCGTTATGCTGAAGCGGCCGAGAAAGCGCTGATCAGCTTGGGGGCGTATGATCGGCTTGCCGATCACGCTTACGCGTACCCGAACCAGCCAGGCGGCACGACCGTAGATCAGTCGTACGTCAAGCTGTACCTGGACAACGTCTGGGCTGAGTACATCAACATTCCGGCAGGGGATGCCAATCCTATCAACGTCGTCAGTCCGTCCGAGCTGAATAAGCTTCGGGCCGCGCCGGTGATCGCCGATGTGACGAACGGGAATGCCGTATCGGCCCAGTTTGGGACCGATACCAAGGGCTGGTTCGTGGGCGGCGTTGCGCTGCCTGAGTACTATTACTTCTATCCTACCGGTGGGGCAAATGGCGGAGCCACGTGGCTGTCCGCTGGCTATATTACGGATCTGAATACCGGGACTGCACCCGGTAAACTCGCATACATCACGTCTGAGGATCTTGCGGGTACGGTCAGCGTGGCTGTTAACGCGTTGACTGCCGGAGTGCTTACACCCGGACCGGACGGCATCCAGATCGATTTCGATGTGGGATCAAGCCCCGGTCAGATACGCTCTGCCACCAAGCTGAGTGTGGTTGGCGGTGCGTCACCGTACCAGATCTTGGAACCCAATCTTGCGAATGTAAAAAACATCATCGATCAGAAGCTGGATAGTGCGCTGCCTGTGCAGATCAATATCGCCAGTGCTGCAGCGCCTACCTCCGCAGTATGGAGCAATGCCACGCTTACGCTTACGATCAACTTGAACTCCGGGGGTATGCCGTCGGTGACCGCGCTCAGCGCGGTGATTGCTGCGGCGTTCGCAGTTCCTGGGGCGACTGCGTCCACGTACCTTACGTTTACGACAGCTACCGATGCCGGGCTGGTGACCGATGTGGTAGACAATCAAACGGCGCCCGTAACGGTCGTCGGTGCGGGCAACATGGCTATGCTCCGTGATTGTTACCGCCTGCGCGTAACTGCCAATCCGTATACGTTCATGACCGGAAATGGAATTGCTCACAGCGCGCACTTCCTGTCCCGCGGGGTCATGGTCGGGGACATGGTCAGGTACTCGGTTACGGATGACCTGTCAGTGGTGCATACGGGGACAACCCGGGTGGTTGGGTTTGAATCCGACCAGACGATTGCCGCGATCTTTGATCCGACAACCGCAGCCTTGAACGGTGGCGCGCAGTCCGGTGATGATCTCACCGCAGCGTTATCGATCATTACGCACGGCGTTGATAATCAACGCGTATTCGATCACGCCAACACCAAGCTGTATTCGCTGGATATTATCGGCGGTGGAGCGCACGCGTACTACCCTGGCGAGCTGAGCGGCGGATTGCTTGGCGATACATTCATCGTAACGATCACCGCCAGCGGGCTTAAGGGCGTGGCACAGGCCACGGTCGAGAACGCCAGCGGAACGTACTTGCGTGAGAACGTACTTATCGAGAGCGCAGGCGCCGACGACGGCCAGATTTATATTGGCCGCAACCTGGTTATCAACTTCAAGAAAGGCGCAGGCGATGCTGACGCGGTCTTCCAAGCGGGCGACACCTATACGTTCACTCGGGATGTTTTAACCGCGTTCACGGCCATAACCCACGCAGCGGCATTGGTGTCCGCGTCCGGTATCTACGAAGGCACACAAGACACTACGTATATCGTAGAGGTTGTGCGCGGAGGCACGTTTGCCCGAGCGGCCAACGTCATAAAGGGACTTAAGGTCACTGCCGGCACCGTGCTGACGAGTACTATACCCGTAGCATGGCTCGGCGGGGATAACGACGACGAATACGTCCTCAAGTGTACGGCTGCGGGCGATATTGTGCATGCCGTGTTCTCGCTGGAATCGCAGAGGGGCGACAACCAGGCGGGGATCGTTATTGGCGCGGCGCTGACCGACGTAATGATCAGCGGCTACGGCCTGACCGTGCAGTTCAGCGCGGACGCAGCGTTTGCTGCCGGTGACTACTGGGTCATCAAGGTGAACGCCAGCCGGCCGCAGATTCAGATCTACGACAGCGCGGGAGCCGATGAAGGTTCGTACGAGGTCGTTGATTACGCTACAGATATTAACCTCGGCGTGCTGGGTGCGAAGATCAACTTCGCGGCGAATACCGATCGTGAAGGCGGGTTTGTTGGCAATGGCGGACTGCTCAAAGGCGATATCTTTTATGTGGCAGTAACCGCCTCGCAAGCGTCCGCGCTGAAGACTCTGGTGCTGGCTGACGATCTGTCGGCAGCGATAACCACCGGGTACAAGGCTGACGGCACAACCAACCAGAACCCGAATAATGTCAGCATCTGGCTGTACTTGGTGCAGGCGCACACGGCGATTACACAGAAGCGTGTGCAGTTGCCTCCGGATTACAACTGGGAACCGGCTGCCAGCGACGTGACAGTGTATGCCGGTATTGCGGTGCAGGATAGCTCTTGGAGCCTTACCGCATGGCTGCCTGTGTATCGGGCAGATATGTACCTGGAGTACAGGGCATTGCTGGTTACGCTTACGGGCAGTATTCAGCGGCTGGACGATATCGGGCTGGTGGAAACCACGCTCGGTACCATTACGCCGGATAACCCGCTTGCGCAGGGCGTATACAATGCGCTCAGCAATTCGGGCGATCGCGGCGTGTTCTACATTGCGTTGACGTCCGATGATTTGTCCGGCTACTTGATCGCGTTGGATAGGGCCACGTTGACCCAGGAAGTATACGCGTTCGCGCCCATGACCCAGGACGCCGCGATCCTGAACGCCGTGGAAGCGCATATCAATGCGCAGAGTACGGAGACGGAAAAGCATTGGCGCATCGGGTTCGTCAGCCGAATCAAACCGACTATCGAAGTCGTGTACGATTTGGCGGTCAATCCCGCGCACGAAGAGTACTTTGCGACGATCACACAGGATCCGGCCTCGTTAGTGCCCAAGTATACGCTGGTGACCTTCTACAGGGCGGATGGCGTTACGGTCAGTCCGTATACGCAGGTGTTGACCGATGTCGTAGTCGGGGATCAGATCCGAATCAAGTTCTCGACCGATGCCTGGGGCGATGCCACGTATCTCACGTACACGGTTGCTTCACTGGTGTCCAATACCGCACTTAAGCTGGTAGCCGGACCGGCAGCGCCCATGACCGCGGTGAAGGTCGAGGTGTGGCATCCGTTGACGATCCAAGAGCAGGCCGAGGCCGTGGCCGCCATTTCCGGCAGCTACGATAACCGGCGCATTTACAACTGCTTCCCGGATACGCTCGGCGCGTACGGTGTACTGCAATCGGGAGAGTTCGGGGCCGCGGCCGTCGCCGGGCTCTGCAGTTCGGTGCCCCCGCAACAGGGGCTCACGAACATCCAGCTCAATGGGTTTGACGATCTGCCGGCCGTGTACAGCACGTTCAGCCGAGCGCAACTCAATACGATGGCGGAACGCGGAACGCTCATTATCATGCAGGACGTGGTTGGCGGACTGATCTACATACGGCATCAGTTGTCGACCGCGACCGCGGACGGGAATATCAATACCCGTGAATTGAGCGTGACCAAGAACCTGGACAGCATCAGCTACTACTTTGCTGATAGGCTGGCGCCGTTTATCGGCCGGTATAACATTACGCCTGATCTGCTGGTTGTGCTCAGGACACAGATCAACGACGGACTGCTATACTTGGGTTCGTTCACCGGCATAGGACTGCTCGGGCCGCAACTCATACTGGATAACACCCAGTTGGTTACCCTGCAGCAACACCCGACGCTCAAAGATACGGTGCTGGCGATCGTGAACGTACAGGTACCGTACCCGCTGAATGTGATCGAACTACACCTCGTAGTGTAATCAAAGAAGGAGAACGAATATGGCAGCTGGCGTAAATGACGATGTCTTCGGGTACAAACGTAACCCGAAGCCGAGGGGCGTGTTCTCGACGGAGAACTCCAAGCTGACTTTCGGATCGGTTACCGATCCGGTGGGCTGGCTTGTTCAGAACTGGAGCATCAATTATCAACAGGACGTACAGGAGCTGTTCGAGATCGGTTCCAACCAACTGTACTGGGCCAAGGGCCGGCCGCAGGGGCACGGCACGCTCAGCAGGGTGGTAGGCGATCCCAGCCATGAAGTAGCGGGCAAAGCCGGGAGTTTCTTCCCGGTCGACGCCTATGACATCTGTCAGGGCGGTGCTACCATGGAGTTGACAGCCCGCGGTGGTGCCTGCGACTTCAAGGGCACGCACGTTGATACGATGCTCAACAAGGAACTGGTGGTCACCATGTCCGGTATTGTTGTGACAGCCATTGGCTTCAACATGGCGGTTGCGGACGTACGTCTGGTGGAAGGATTTGCCTGGCGGTTCGCGTACATGAAAATGGGAGGTGGCGGAGCTACTTAAGACATTTTGTTGTTTGAATGACGCGCATAGCGCGCTTCCTGGGGTGGAAGAAAACGAATACGAAAACGGGTGGACGCACATGAATTCTGCAGTTTAAGACCCCAGTCTGGATTACGGTCCGGGCTGGGGTTTTTCTTTTGAGGCCGGTATGAGCAATATCTTCGTAGACGCACAGACAGGGCCGAAGCTTGCGTCGCAGCTTGACACCATGCGATCGGCAGCCAACGCCTATTGGCAAAGCGTGTTCATGGTCAGCCGGCCGGGATGCGTGCGCGTCGGACAGGTTGTGCGCGCTGACGCCGGCTACTATGCGGTGCAGGTGCGCAGCCCTAATAGCACGCACGATACGATGTGCAATGTTGGCGGTGACATGGCGTTGTCGTACTCTGGCGCCCAGACCTGTTGCATACCGCCGGTAGGCAGCCAAGTCCTGTACTGGACAGTAGATCAAAGCTCGACGCTCGGCACCGTTCTGCGTGTGTTCCCGCATCCGCATCCGATTGAGACCTTGAGCAAGGACGGCAAACAGCAGCCGTATCAGTCGTATGATCTCTGGGACATGGAGCCGGGGGTCACATGCGGAACCGAGGATCCTCACTTCAAGGCATGGGAACAGCCTACCGACTTTATGCGTATGAACAGCAACAGCAGCCGGCCTACGGATTTGTTCCCAGGCGATTACGCGGTGATAAATGAGAATGGCGTCGGGTTGGCTGTACTGGCACTTATTGCCGCGCTACGTGGCTCGGAAAAAGCCAAAGTCGAGTGCAGTTTGATTGATGATCTTGTGCGGATTACCAGCGGGTTCTTCAAGCATTCCAACTCGCAGGGCGTACACCAGATATACAACGACAATGGCTACCTGACGCAGGAGCAGACTGCGGCCATGTACCAGTTCGAGAAATTTGGGCTCGAAGAGTATGGGCAGAACATCATCAAGGACGATGGGATCAAGAAGAAGTTTTTGTCCAATCCGTCTGATCCCCAGTACAAACTTACCGAAGAGCAGGCGCAGTCCGTGCAGCGATTGCATGAGTTCATGGGTTTCCTGGGGACCTTGTACACTCGGTTTGTCATGGACCCATCGGAGACCGCCGGGCAGGAAACGTATCCCAAACAGACCAAGTATAAAGGCTTGGCCCGCACACACATAGATGCATCCGGAAGGATATCGTTTGCGAGTGCGGCCGGCATATCCCTGCAGCGTACGGATGTTATTCCGGTGCCCAAGCGTTTGAAAGAACCGTGGGATCCGGCGGGCGATAAACCCAAATGGACGGGCGATGGTAAACCGAAGAAGCGTGAGCCGTACGATTATCCGGACGACCACCCATCGGCCCGGGGCTTGCTCACCCGTGAGGTAACGTTCTGGTACGATTCGTTGATTTACCAGCGGTTCACGGAGCAGGTAAAAGACTGGTATATGCCCAAGCCGTCGCAGCTCAGACCGCTGACCGACATGTACGATCGATTTACGGAATCAGAAGAGAAGTTCAGCAAAAACAAGAACCGGCAATCGTTCATCAATCAGGAAGCGGACGGCAGTATTATACTGCGCGATAACTGGGGGGCGGAGATTGTGATGTCAGGCGGGAACATCACGCTGAATGCGGCAGGCAACGTGTACGTACGCTCGGGCAAGAGCACGGTCGTGCTCGGAGGCGACGACGTCATAGTCAAGGCCAAGAACAGCGTGGATGTTACGGCAACCGACCATGATGTGCGAATCAAAGGCGATCGTAACGTGCAGATCTTGGCCGAAGGTCGCAAGTCCAAGCTCGGTGGCATATTGATCGAAAGCCGTAGTCCGCGTGCGGGTTTGGGATCGGGGACCTACGGGGGCGAGAACGCAGCGTTGGGCGGCATAGTGATCAAAGCCAAGGACTCGGCCATAGCCATCACCAGCCCGATTACGCGCATCCATGGAAGTCGCGTCCTGTCCTTGGATGGCCGGCCGGATATGAGTCCGACCGCGGAGTGCACTGGTGTGCTCCAGATCGGGGTAAACATGATGCTGGCGTCCGCTAAGCAGATAGGGCTTACCGCCGGACAGAATTCCGCGTTGGTTCTTACACGCAACTACGCGATATTGTCCGGGCCCGCGGCGTACTTAATTGCCGGGCGGAGGGCTGCGGTTACCGAGGGCGCAAAAGCTTGGATACCAAAGTATAAGGTCGATATCACGGGCCAATTACCGTATCCGCAGATACAGCGGTTTGCCACCGATATGTGGACGAACTATCAGATAGCTGAAGACTGGCTGAATCCGTTTGCGCCCACAGTGGTGAAGGATTTTACGTTCTCTTACCGGACTACCGATCAGTACGGGACTGTGCGTGCTTCCGAGGTGTACGGCGCCACAGCCTTCCGCGTATATCAAGCGAGCTGGGCGGCGATGAAATCTTCCGGCAGTATGTTTATCCAAGGCCAGAAAACAGCGTGGATGGATTACCCGATCAACGGCGAATACGCGTGGCCTGGCGCGGGCCCGTACGCCGGACAGCCGTACTATCAGCTGGGCGAGGAGAAGAACGTAGGGAACAAGGCGGCGGGCGTGCCCGCCGATGATCCGGTGAACAAGCCAGCAGATTTCTCAGGCAAGTCATTTAACGAATACGAAGTAATGCAGACGTAAACCTAAAACGAAAGGGGACACGCACATGGCAAGTCTACAGGAAAGAGTGCAGGAGCAGTTGAAAACCGGAAACGTAAGCCTGTCGTCGCAGGACATACTGGCAGAGCCCGAAAAGCCTACCGGGCAGCCTACAGTGGGGACCGTTAAAGCCGAGGCCAAGGAGTACAGGGACCCGGTCATGGAGGCAGCCAACAAGGGTGATTTTCAGCCGATAATCGGCGTGCCGCCGCTCAAGGTGGAGATCACGCAACCGGAACGTGATCTGTTCTTGGATGCGGTGGTTACCGGCAAACGCTTCCGTTTGTCGTACACGTTATTTGATGGCCGGTACACGGTTGTTTTTCGATCCCGATCGCAGGCGGAGACCCAAGCGCTAACCGCCCAGTTGATGCATGAAATGCGCACGTCCCCGAACTTGAGCGCCGAATTTCAGTACGGCGCACGGCTGCGTTGCATGCTGCTGGCGGCCCAAGTGGACAGCATTAACGGCACTGCGTACACGGAGTTGGCCACCCCGCTATTACGCACAGTGGATGGGGATAAGATCACGGAGCCGGGTTGGCTTGCGCAGGCAAACGGCTGGCAGCAGGCGGCCGAGGGCCTTACCGTGGCAATATACGCGGCTTTGCAGGAGTTTGAACGCAAGTACTGGACAATGGTGGAGAACGCACGGGACCAAAATTTCTGGAAGCCCGTTGGATCTATTTGAGGACGGCTGTTCTCCTACGGGCAGTACATAAGCCGATTGAGTATGAGTACCCGCATTCGGGATTGACCGAAAAGTTGCGGGCCGACGTACTGGAGTCTGAGTATCTGTTTGGTTTGAGGCTATCACATATGGTAGCATCTTGTGCGTTGGGTTCGCATCCGAATGCGGACTTGAAGTCGGCTTCGAGCGCATTCAGTACAATGTATCTGAATGCAATGGCGTCGATCCCGTACTTGACGGGCGGACGCTCGGGCACGCAAATGATCGAGGATGAACGCATGGCCGCGATTGAAGAGTATAAGCGTATGCGCGATCGCATACTGAAGAAGAAAGGGCCGGAGAATGCCGTTCCAGGACCAACCAAGTGATGTAGACCAAGCGATAGCCATCTTGCAGCAGCTGCAGTCTACGGGCGCGTTTGTGGGCGGGGGCATGGTCCCTAATCAAGCGGGGCTCATGGAGATGGGGATCTCCGCCTTGGGCGAGCTGATGACCGGATCGAGTGCTCCGTTCTTTCTTAGTATGGGCCCGCAGAATGTACCGCCGTCACAACGCCTGTACCAGCGTGACGTCATGGCGCCCATATGGCAGCAGGAGCAGCAGCGCATATTGCAAAGCATGGGCCGTAATCTTGGCCAGGATTTTGCAAGCAAACTCGCCGTACCACTGCAACGCACCGGTGTCTTGGACATGATGAATGTCACTCCGGAGCAGTTTATCAACCGTATGGGACGGGCGGGCGGCACTGTTCCTGGACAGATTGCGACCGCCTTATTAATGCAGCAGATAGGCGATGTATTCGGGGGCACGGAAATGGATCTGGCACGCGGGCTCGAACCCATGCGATTTGGTACGGCCATGACCGGAGGTCGCGTACTGAATCCGTATGCGGAAGAAGACGTCTATATGGCGCGGCAAACAATGGATATCAGGCGCCAGACATTGCAGACTGCGATTAAGGGCAAGGTCGATGCGCAAGGAAACATAATTGAAACACTGGATCCGAATATAGCGTTTACCCGCGGATTCTCCGAACGTCAGATCGGTGAGGTGGCGACCTTACTTGCGCGCCGGGGTACAACCGTTCAGGACGAACAGGGTCGGGATGTCCGGATGGGCACCGTGCTCGATCCACGGACGTTTACGGGTCCTACCGGGGCTGCTGACTGGGAGAAGGCACAGCAACAGTTGGAACAAGCCGGTGTCCAACGCGTGGGCCAGACAATGGGCGTACTGAAATCTGTGGGAGATTTCTTGGGAATGACCGCTGAGCAAATGCCGGAGATCATCAAGAGTTTAGATGCCATGCAGGCTAATTGGCAGCGAATGCCTAACCTGCAGAATGTTGAGCGTACGTTCCGTGAAATAGGAGCGGTAGCCGACGTTGTGTCGCGGGCGACCGGTACGACTAAGCAGGAGTTTGCTGCCGGTATGTTGCGGGCGGGTAAGGTCATGTCCGAAGCCGAGGGGCTTGGTGAAGGAATGCAACGCTTTGGATTCGGCCGTGGCGTAGGCGGTCAGCTACAGTACATGGCACAGCAGGAACTTACTGCCGGGGCATTGGTAGGTGTTGCACGCGGATACGGTCGCGACCTGAACATGGGGCAGGCGGAAAACGTTGTCAATCTGATGAGCACTATCGGTGCGCAATCGGCGGTTGGCGTCGATCTTCAGCATATGTTCTGGCTGCGACAGCAAGGGCGGATCTCCGAAGAGCAATGGATGACTGTGCGCACTGCGGCCACGACCGGTACATCGGAAGACCGCCGGATGGCATTTGACGTGGGCTATAGGCAGGCGTACGGGAGTACGGACATTGGACGGGCTACCGCGCAAAATAAGTGGATACAGCGCAGGGTGGACGAGGAGACGGCAGCCGACTGGGTGGAAGCTGGCGGCCCACAGCTGATGCGGGATGCACAGACGGCCAGCTGGCGTAGTATGACGCGCAATGAACTGCAGCGTACGTCCATGGCTGAACAACGGCTGGGGAGCATAGGCGGCCCCACGTATGCGCTGGCTGGACGGGGCATGCACGAAGGTATGCGTGCGTTCTTTGCCCGGCCGGAAGCCCGTGGCCTGGGCGATGTACAGACGTTCTTGGAGGGCGAGTACAGACGAGCGCGGGCGACCGGTATGGATGATACGGCGGCGTGGCAGGTGGCGATGCGCAGGGCCGAAGACGACCCGCGTATGCGTGACCATATGGGCCAGTTGCGCAGGGATGTGGCCGGCGCAACCACCGAGGCGATGGCCGGCAGGTTTGCGGGTGCCGGCGAACAATTTCGGACACGTGGCGGATTGGCATACTTGGGTAGTTTGGCGGGAACAAGGGGCGAAACATATCAGCGAGGATACAATCAATTACGTGAACGGGAACAACAGGCGATCACCGCCGATCAGCAAGGGAATACTTCGCAAGCAGCGCGCTTACGCGGTCAACTAGCCAACCAGTACGCCACGTTTGTTGGCGGGCTGGATGTGGATACACGGAGTGCCGTACGTGCCGTGGAACGTGATCTGGATAGGCAGCATGGCGAACAAGTACGGAGCAATGAGGCGACGGGCAATGCCATGAAACTGGCGCGTCAACTGGAAGAAAACCAGACGATGACCAAGGTTGACGCCATGAAGCAGGTAACGGGACGAAAAGGCATAGTTCAAGGGTTCAAGGACATTGATCTGCGTACGGCGGATATCGAAACAATTAACAGACTTATGGGATTGGCGGGCGGGGAAGGATTGGTAGGCACTGAGCGGGAAGCGCTTACCACGGCGATTCGTAACCGGGATCAAGCGGCACTGGGAAGACAATTGGGACAGATAGCCGAGACCACAGGCAGGTATGAGACTGCAGTAACGAAGGCCGCTGGAGAGGGCGCAAACTTGGCGCCGAACACGTTGGCGGCTTATCTCAGCAGCGATTTGCGGGAAAGACAAAACGAGATAAAAGCGCAAGCAGAAGAACAGCGGCGATACGATGAATCGGTACCACAGACGTCCACTAATCTTGCGGAAGCTATTTATCAGGCATTGCCGCGTATTAACCTGACAGGTGTACTGACACTGGTTGATAAACTTGGTAATGTGCTGGCTACTGGTTCGATTACCGGGGATCAAGGCGCGGCGGGTGCGGGCGGTGGCGCGGGCCCGGGAGCAGCGGCGGAAGCCAATGAGGGAAGCCATGCGGCATACCGTGGTTGGCAAGGAGATTAACCATGTACGTATTTGGTAGTGAAATGAAGAGCAGGGGTTGTTTCTTTGCCATCCCGCTTAGCCTGCGGTTCGGCAAGGGCGCACGCTTGCAGTTGCCGGTTGGTGGCCAGATGCCAGCCAAGAACGTGGACCAGTATCTGGCGACGGACATTCGGGCAACTCAGCGGGAGAAATACTATCTGCTACCGTGCTTTAACGAAGCCACGTACACGTATGCGTTCGGTCACGATCCGACACAGAGCACGGCGTCGATCACCTTTGTAGGGTTCATGATCACATCCAGCGGGCTTCGAGTGTCCGGCGTATTGAATACCTTCAATCAGAAGTATGGTGGCGCTCGCCTTTCCCGCAGCAAGAGTCTGGCTACGATCACGGTCGGAAGCAATAAACTGAGCGGGTTTGTTGTCGGGCTGGATGTCGGTACCGCAGACATACAACATAACCTGCAGACGTTTACTGTTCATTTGTTGTTGATCAGCGCCCAAGGCGGTGGGGCGGGCGCTGGCGGTGGGGCGGCCGGTGGCGGTGGCCTCGGTCTTGGTGCCAACAGCGGCGGGCTTACAGATTTTGCCGGCAACGCAATCGGATCGAATAACCAGCAGTTCTTGGGTCCGGGCGGTGCCCCGCTCACCATAGGGGCAGGGCTTGCGGCTTCGGTAGCTAACGCTGGACTGAGCATCATGGGGTCAGCCGGTAGTCCGTCAGCCGGCATACCTGGCGGTGCCAGTCCGAAAGTGCAGGTGTTCTAATGATCAACCATGCGGCAATACTACTGTTGAACAGCCAGCAGAACAAATACACCGGGCTGCCGAACGTCATCTTTATACCGCCGTCTTTCAAACCGCTGGCGCTCACAGGTGTGCTGCAGCGCGTACATGACACGTTATTTCCTGCCGGCATCAGCCCGGAGATAGAACTTGATATCGTGCGCGCTATCTTGCCGTTCGTACATCAGCCTGATATGCAACTGTTTTTGGATGAATGGGATGCGCGGCGTACGTACGAAACGGGTACGCTCACGCCCAACGATTTGATCAAGCCGCCGGTAACTATCGGTAAACAAATATACGGTACGTGTGATGTTACGCCCGTGTACCGTTGGGAAATGACACAGACTGATATTTCGGTGGGGTCCGCTGGCATATTCAATTGGACATTTACGTACGTGGATCCGGTTGTGGCAAAGCTCAGAAACCAGTCTGGAGCTGTTAGTCAGATTACGATGGTGGACAGCACCACATCGCAGAGCACCAAGGAAGTTACGTTGGTGCCTGAGCGCTTGCATGCTTATTTCTTGATCCCCAGCCGGGTGCTTACCCCGCATTTCGTATTTACGTACGCGATCAACTTGGCGCCTACTTACTACATGTCTGCGGTTATGAACCAAGTGTTTGCGCTGTTGAACGACCATCACGACCGCGTTGAACTGTTTGAGCCGTTCAATCCTTTGACCTCCGAACTGCAGGTCATGCGTTACACGTTCGAGTCCTCGCCGGAAATCAGTTTGCGGTTCGGGGCCGTGCTTATGGCATACATCTATCAAGCATCAAGACGGGCATTCTTTACGGGAGCATACAGTGGCACAGCGAGCTAACGAGCAAAATGTCTATACGTTCAGCGACGTGTCGTTTACCCTTGGCGGTAAGCGGTACAACGTTGCGGGAATAGTTTTTTCATTGGTCGAGAACGGGATACCAGAGGTGACGGTAACGGTCGATCCGGCGCATAATCTTGGAGCCCCGTTAACGCCCGCTGTGACCACGACGCTTACACTTATCAAGCAGATCAATGATGCGTTTCAAATGGCGGCCGTGCGCCGAAGTAAGGCAAGTCTTGCGTTCAAGTGGGCATGCACTGACGGCCAGAAGTTTCAGGTTTCACTCAACGACTGGATTTGTACGTCGGCGGGTTTCAGTCCGGTATCGGCTGTAGGGGGCGTGGCATTAAGGCTTACGATATCGCATCCGGTGGTGATACTGAACGGCACATCGATTGTGCTCGGGAACATTACCGGAGGCACGTCCTCGATGTATGCGTTTGCTACCGGCAACAATGTACTGGAGACCGTCAAAGCGATTTTGACCGCATATCAGACGGTCAAGCGGCAGCCTGATTCGCCGACGCCTGATCCGACGTGCATTACCGGGGACATGCCGGATCCTGGTAAAGTACTGCAGTTTCTTCAAACCAGGATTACGGCGGCTGCCAACGCTATACCGCAGACACTTACATGGCATGCGCCTGCGGGGTTAACCAACTGGCCACTGCAGTACTGCGCGGCCGATCTTGTTCCCTATATTCGATACGCGTTGGTGGATCAAGTGTGTGCGGGCACGGAATTTAATGTTTGGGATCTGTTGATACAACGTATTTTCCCGGCGTTCATGCTCGCTCTGGTCCCGCTCTGGACGCAGAAACAACTCCGGGTGCAGCCCGCTGGCTATTGGGCAAGTCCGCAACTGTTTATCAATGAGTGGGAGATTAATAGCGTAGCGCTGCCGCCCACGGATCCTCAACCAGTGGCCGGTACCATGTTCTTGCACGGCACGTATACACCTACGGGAGGAGAAGAATCGTTGATTGATCAATCGTCGTTTCAGATGCGTGCATACTCGCAGATGGCATATGTTCCGGATATGTTCGTTCAAGATCCGCTGATGTTCGGCCGGATTATAATGGCAAGCCCGCCGTTTTGGTTCCCACGTGTTTCACAGTTAGCCCAAGATCCACGGATGAACTCGCTGCCCGGTAGGGACACGCTTGGCGCGGGTAACGGACCGAGCAGCTCATCGCCACAGGAAGCAATGTTAACGGACCCCACTAGCAGCCAGTATAATGAGGCGCGGTACAAAGCGTTACTACGGGCGTACGCCCGGGCGTTGTTCCAAGAACTGTTCCGGCGTGGCATGCAGATCCGGTTAACAACCAAGTTGATGATCAACCATCCTGACAGCCAGATGCCAGACAAGTTGATGGTCCCGGGAGCTGTTTGCCGAATACTTACCGCGCAAGGCAAGTTATTCTACGATTTCTATGTGACACATGTCGTGCACGTTATCGATGTGCAGAATAATAACGCACATACGGAGATCGGCGGCATGTTCGTACGTACTGAAAACCAGTACGGTGGCATTGTACGTACCGGTGTGCCCAATGTGTTGTACGCGTTGGTAAGCGGTGTTGAGCAGAAGGGCGCAACGCCTGAGGCAACGGCCGAAGAGAGTTCATTGGGGAGCGGTCCTCCGCCTCCGCCGGAGACCGGAGGACTGGGCGCAGAGGAGGACATTGGGGAAGAGAATTCTACGTTCAAAGGTTGGGTGCCGGACGAAAGCACTGATTCGCCGGAGAGCGGTGGCGGTGGACTAACGCCCATAGAGAGCGCTGCTGGGCCGGTAAACCCGGCAACAGGCCAGCCTGTAGGCGGTGCGATAGCGAGCAATGCGGGGCTTGTAAGCCCGAGCACTGGTCAGCCTATTCCGATAGTCGCGCCATCCGCTATTAGCGGGTCTGGTGGCGGTACTGCAGCGCCTGCCGGTGCGCCAACATCGCAGGATGCGGTGGCCGCGGATGCGGTGGCCGCGGCTGTGGCGTCCGCTGCAACAGCGAGCGACACGGTTGAAGGCACGCCATGGTCAAGAATGCCGCCCACGCCAGAGTTAACAGCCAGGCGGGAAAGAATGAAGAACGCGGTGATGCCGGAAGGAGTTTAAGTATGTCTACGCCGGAATATCTTGAATGGGCGAACCAGCCGACGCCGGAGAATATGGGCCGGGTGGTGGATGCCTTGGATCCGTTGTTAAACTCCGAGATCCAGCGCTATACCGGACCGAAGCCTTTGCTTAAGACCAAGGCCCGGGAATTGACGATCGGCGCCATCAAGAAGTATGATCCCGCTTCCGGCGCGAAACTGCAGAGCTGGGTTGTAACCCAGTTGCAGCCGTTGTCTCGGTATGGCCAGCGGCTCAGGCCTGTGCATGCGTCGGAAGCCGTTATCAGGCAGGCTGCCGAGTTGAACAGGTTGCGCAGGGAATTGTCTGACGAACTGGGCAGGGATCCGGACGACGATGAGCTGGCGGATAAAAGCGGGATATCTACGCGTAAGATCTTGCGTATACGCAGGTCCACGCCCGCGGTTGTGGCAGAATCCGCGTTCGAATCCCAGGACGAGGATGATGTTGCCCGTTTGCCGGCGATGACCACCCCCAATAGAATGGGGTCTGCGGAGGAGATAGTGTTCACTAGCTTGGCTCCCCGTGATCAAGCGATTTTCCGGTTCAAGACCGGCCGGGGCGGAACCGAACTCAGCAACGAGGAAATAGCACGCCGTTTGGGAGTGAGCGCGCCGTACGTCAGTCAACGAAGCAAGTACATAGCGGACCAGATCAATAACCTGTATATGCGGAAGATGATATGAGCTTTACGAATGCAACGAACTATTTCAAAACGTACCGGGAGAACCGGGAAAAGGCATTGCAGGGCATGCAGCCTATTGAGTGGTTCATGAACGAGATGAATAACGTGGAGGATATTGTCCCCAAGTTTGAGCGCTCGGCGGATCGTGCGGATTGGACAGGCACGTACATGGATATGTTAACGAATCTGAAGAGCACGGCGACAATGGACAAACCCATGCGTATTGCGCAGCGGATTAACTCGCTCGCCCGTTGGGAACGCGATATTCGAATCCTGTACATCGCGGCGCCCAACCGTATACGCAGCGAATTGGATCGGGAGCGCTACGAGTATTGCAGGGTGGCGTTCGTACGCAAACGATTGCTTCGGTACGTAGCTATAGTAGGAGATTAACATGGCAATAGCAGGCACCAGCACTGATTACACGGGCCGGCAACTGGATCTTGAGCTGCTGCAGTCGATCGCGAATCCGGTTGGCAGCCAAGCGGTAAGCGTGAGTACGGTACAGAAGCCGCCCAAGGTAGTAACCGGGGTTGAGAAATTAGTGCAGCGATACGCGTTGCTGTTCCTGACAGTTCGCGGTGAACTCGTATACGATATTATGCAGGGTACGGACTTTATCCAGGCAATGCTGATGGGGTCTATACAGGATCAGGCGGCATTGCAGGCCCAGTTTGCGGCCGCTAACGAACTTGTACTCGGTCAGCTACAGCAGGACGATGATGCGGTGACTACCTTCGGGCAGCCGCCGGACGATGAACTCATTGCATCTGTACAGTTGCTTGATTCTACTATAGATTATGCGACGGCGACAGTCATGCTGTCGATTGAGTTGACGACCCGGGCCGGCACGTCCGTGACCTTTGTGTTGCCGGCTACGACAATAAGATGAGGTGAGGTTAATATGCCGAATACAGCCATAATATTGCAGCAGATAACACAGGATGCGTTTACCAACGCGGAAGCGATCTTGATCGACTTGGTGCGCCAGTCGTACCCTACGCTTGATCTACGACGGGGTACCGTACTGCGTGACTGGCTCATCAGACCGGCGGCCTCCGTCTACGCGCTCAACGAAGCACGATTGACCGAGGTCAAGAACCTGATCTCAGTGAACACCATCCTGAATAATCCAAATGCCACATCCGCGGACATAGATGCGGTGCTCGCTAATTACAGCGTCGTGCGCCAAGCGGGCACGACCGCCGCCGGGTTATTGCTCATACGGGTGACGGACTCTCGTACGTATGTGCTTGGGGCGTTTACTTCGTTTGCGACCGCTAACGGCCTTGTGTATGCAACCGACCAGTCGTTCACCATCAGTCCCGCGCCGGCGGCTGGTTCCGGCGAACTGCAACTGTACACAGCGTCCGACAATACGTACTATTATTTTGTCGTTCCGGTAACCGCGCAAGCGGTGGGCAGCGCGTATAACGTGTCGCAAGGCACCGTGTTTACGCCCTCGGCCACGATCTTCAGTTTCATATCCGCAGAGGCTTACACGGTGTTTGCGGGCGGTACCGATCCGGAGACCCCGCAGGCGGCGGTTGCCAGGCTTCCGGCTGCGATATCGTACCGTGCACTGGAAAGCCGGCTGTCGATCGAGGGTAAGCTCCGGGATGCGTTCCCCAGCATACAGGCGATCAGCGTCCAGGGGTTTGGCGACAGCGCGCAATTGCGGGACAAGCATAATCCCTTGGGCTGGGCGGTGGGCAGCCGGGTGGATGTGTATACGCGCACGTTCCAGGCGCCGAACGT
>Ga0315284_10005595_pt1 | contig 17867 bp, 16 predicted proteins | sample YL17G09_16_MG_FD_203696 | JGI IMG/M metagenome (GOLD analysis project Ga0315284, IMG submission 203696) | Sediment microbial communities from Yellowstone Lake, YNP, Wyoming, USA - YL17G09_16 | ecosystem: Environmental > Aquatic > Freshwater > Lake > Sediment | place: USA: Wyoming | collected...
CCCTCAATTCGGTAATCGGTTTTGCGAATATCCTATTGAAGAACAGGGAGAAGAGCCTCAATCCGCAGGATCTTTCCTACCTTGAAAAGATACTCGCGAATGCCAAGCACGTGCTCAGCGTCATCAACCAGATGCTCGACCTCTCGAAGATCGAAGCAGGACGACTTGAATTGAACTTCTCGGCATTCTCTCTCGAGGAGCTGATCAGCGAAACGATGGCCGAGATGCAGGGTCTGGTCCATTCGAATGCCGTTGCGGTGTTAACTGATATCCCGAGGGGCATGCACCTGCTCGAAGCCGACGAGCCGAAACTCAAGCAGGTGTTGATCAACCTGCTGGGAAATGCCCTGAAGTACACGGAGCGAGGTAGCGTGACCGTTGGAGTTGCCTTGGATAGCGATCAACGCCCCACCCGTATCGATGTGGTCGACACGGGAATTGGTATTCCACCGAGCAAGCTGAAGGCAGTTTTCGAGCCGTTTGAACAGGCGCACGTGGACGAGTTGAGGGAGCAGGAGGGGACCGGCCTTGGTCTCACCGTTTCGCGCTCGCTCTGTCAGCTGATGGGATACAACCTCGTAGTTCGCAGTGAGTTGGGTAAGGGCTCAACATTCAGCATCCATCTCAAGCTGGAAACGCCGACGAACTGAGTGATTCGGCTGCAACAAACTCGGCGCCAGGATTGAAATGCGAAAGGGTGGAAAGGCCATCAAAACGTCTCTCCACCCTTTTCCATTGATTTGCCACCCGCCGAGTAGGAGAGAGGCCGGTCAATGTCTGCTGCTACTTCACCCCTATCAACTCTACCTCGAAGATCAGTGTAGCGTTTGGTCCTATGTCGGCTCCGGCGCCGTTCTCCCGGTAGGCGAGTTGGGGTGGGACAAACAGCTGCCATTTCGATCCCACTTTCATGAGCTGTAATGCCTCGGTCCAGCCGGGAATGACGCCTTTGACGAGAAAGGTTACCGGCTCACCGCGATGGTAAGAACTATCGAATTCCTTTCCGTCGATCAGCGTGCCGCGATAATGGGTAACGACCGTATCTGTCGCCCTCGGCGTCCTTCCGGTGCCTTCTTTCAGGATCTTGTACTGGAGGCCGCTTGGAAGTGTTTTCACACCCGGTTTCTTCTTGTTCTCCGCCAGGAAGGCTTCACCCTCCTTTTTGTTCTTCTCGCCAACTTTCTTGGCGTTTTCGCTCATCTTTGCCATCTGCTCTTTCTGAAATGTCGTCATCACTTCGCGCATGTCATTATCACTCAAGAGAGCCTTTGAGTCAGTGAGCCCATCTTTGATACCTTGCATGAGAAGATTCAGATCGACATCTATAAGCTGCTGTTTGAAGTTCTTTCCAATATTCAATCCAATCGAGTAACTGACCTCGTCTTTCTGAGTCTTTAATGGACCTTTCTGTTGAGCACCGGCAGTCAGCGCTAGCGGGACAAGGATGATGAATGCTCCTGTGAGGGTTTTCAATCGAGCGACCTTTCGTTCTATGATGGAAGTTGGATGATGACGGATCGTAAGGTAGAGCTTTTTTGGGCGAAGGCCAAGGAAGATCTCAGTTCCGAGCAGCCTGGTCAACGTTGGAGTCGAAAGCTGCTTGGAACGCGGGGTTGTGCTCGTGAACGGTTGGATAGAGAACCACTGTGAGCGATGGTTTTTGCACCGGCGGCTTGAAAATATGGCACATATCCCCTACCTTCGTGCAGCAACATCCTACCGTGAGAACCACAACTCACTTCTATGGAGGAGCTCCCATGAACCATTTCATCAGAATTGTCTGCTTACTTATCGTTGGAGGCGTTATGACGAACCAACTCGATGCACAAGGATCGGCATTCAATGGACTTAACTTGAACCTGGGAAACCTCTCCCGGCTCTCCAAAGCCAAGACGCGGTCCATCTCACCTGAGAACTTCACCGGCGAAAAAGGGAAGGCGGGCATGGCGACGAGCGGAACAGGTGAAAAGGCAGCGCGGGGATTGGGTCAAGGATGGAAGGTCTCCCCATCGGTAAAAATTGAAAAAGGAACGGTCTTTACGATGGCGGAGATTGACGGGCCCGGCGCGATCCAGCATATCTGGATGACACCGACCGGCCATTGGCGGTTCTTGATCTTCCGCATGTACTGGGATGGAGAAAAGGATCCGTCGGTTGAAGTGCCTGTGGGCGACTTCTTTGGCAATGGCTGGGGAGTTATTACGCACATATCATCGCTCCCGGTAGCGGCCAATCCTGGAAGCGCCTTCAACTGCTATTGGGAAATGCCGTTCCGGAAATCGTGCAAGATCACGATGGAAAACGTTGGCGAGAACGATATCACCCTCTACTATCAGATTGACTACGCGCTGACAGAAGTACCGTCAGATGCTGGGTATTTCCACGCTCAGTTCCGGCGCGTGAATCCCCTGCCGTACAAATCCGTGTACACGATCCTGGACGGCGTCAAAGGCTGGGGACACTATGTCGGCACCTACCTGGCCTGGGGGGTCAACAATAATGGATGGTGGGGAGAAGGCGAAATCAAGTTCTTCATGGACGGTGATGACAAATTCCCGACGATCTGTGGCACGGGAACCGAGGACTATTTCTGCGGGTCGTACAACTTCGAAAACCAGGTCACGCATCAGTATCAGGACTTCAACTCGCCCTACAGCGGCCTTGCGCAGGTGATTCGCCCCGATGGCCTGTACAACTCGCAGCAGCGGTTCGGCTTGTATCGCTGGCACATCATGGATCCCGTTCGATTCGAGAAGGATCTGAAAGTGACGATTCAAGCTCTTGGCTGGCGTGCCGACGGCCGATACTTGCCGCTGCAAGACGACATGGCTTCGGTTGCATATTGGTATCAGACGGAACCGCACGCCGCGTTCCCGAAGCTGCCGGATAGGGATTATCTTGAGGTACGGTAGCGGAATCGCCGGTAGTCACGATCGATTTATGGTCTGCATTTCAGGAAGGCATCTCTATGGATCTGATACAACTTCTCCACGATTCGACCGGTGAAATCTTGACGGGGGCAAAAGCGGCTGTAGGCCGCACGCACCTCAAGAGCTACGAGCAGGCCGGTAGAGATCAGACGCATCAGCGCCTCAAGGCGCTCTATGTCCTGACCGTGCGTGGCGTGAAGGAGCGAAACCTGGGCCCGATGATCGCACACGCAGAGACCATTGCGAGGGAGCGCTTCGCAGCCGGCTTTGACCTATCGGAGGTGCAGACGGCGTTCAACGTGCTGGAAGAAGCGATTTGGAAACGAGTCCTGAAAGGCCTCCCGGCCAACGAGTACGGGGAGGCATTGGGTCTGGTGAGCACCGTACTTGGGGCAGGAAAGGACGCGCTGGCTCGCACGTATGTCACGCTCGCCAGCAAAACCAAGACCCGTTCGTTGAATCTGCATTCTCTGTTTTCTGGGACCGAAGGGACGTAAGGAATCAGCAGAGGGCGTTTTTCATCGTCGCGATCGCATACGCATTCATTTCAGCTTCGACATGCCACTCTTGGGTGAACTGAGCGCGCTGCTCACCGCCTGCTGCTGGTCGGGCAGCGCACTCGCATTTTCAGCCGCAACGGTTCGAGTTGGACCCATCCGGCTTAATGTGACCCGTTTGATTCTCGCCAGCCTCCTGCTGTTCGTAACCGTGGTGATTGCGGGGATTGACGTACATCTCTCCTCATCACAGCTGCGAAACCTCGCCCTCAGCGGCATTATCGGGCTGGTCCTTGGTGACTCCTTTCTCTTCAAGTCATATGAATACATCGGCGCTCGTCTCACGATGCTCATCGCGTCGGTTGCGCCGGCCATCAGTGCATTGTTGGCCTATTTCCTTCTTGGAGAGGTTCTCTCGTGGCTCGGAGTGATCGGGATGTTCGTCACGCTCTTCGGTGTGTCAATCGTTGTTCTCGAACGACGTGACTCCTTCGGACATTCGCAGCGCCACTTTGGCGTCGGCATCCTGTACGCTCTTCTCGCGTCGGTTGGCCAGGGTGTGGGCCTTGTGATCGCCAAGATGGCTTTTCTGGAGGGAGCGATCAATGGGTTTGTCGCGTCACTCGTCCGAATTGCCACTGCAGTTGTTGTCATCCTCCCCGTCGCGAAACTTGCGGGACGCTATGAGAACACCTTCAAAGTCTATTTGAACGATCGGAAATCGATGGGTCTGACCTTGCTGGGAGCCTTTCTTGGCCCGTATCTGGGGGTTACATTGAGCCTCGTTGCCATTAGCTATACGAAAGTCGGCATTGCCGCAACGTTGATGGCAACGGTCCCGATCATGATGCTGCCCCTCGTCAAGTACATCCAAAAGGAGGTCTTGAGCTGGAGGGCCATCATCGGTGCATTCGTGGCCGTGGGTGGAGTGGCTATCCTCTTCCTACGATGAACGGCAAGCCCGCGGGTTACGAAAGGGACATTTCAAGTTGAAGATGGAAAGGGACATCAACAACACAACGCTCCCGTGGAGCCTTTTCCTCGCACTGTTGCTTCTCTGTGCTCCTCTCTATCCACAAGAAGGCGACCCACATATTGACCAGCCCGGCATCGACGTTCTGCACTACACCTTTACACTTGATCTCCCCGACACCGGTCGATTCATCCAGGGTTATGCCGAGCTGTCTGTGAGACGCTACCGGCCTGTCGAGAAACTGACGCTCGACCTGATCACACTCCGGGTCGACACTGTCTGGGTCAATTCAAAACCGGTCCGATTCCTACGGGGCAGCGCAACCATCAGCATCCCGCTGAAGAAGCTCACTCGACCCTCTGCAGACACACTGCAAGTGTCGGTGAAGTATAGTGGATGGGTGCACGATGGACTTATGATTCAAACGGATGAAGCAGGTCGCTGGACCGGCTTCGGCGACAACTGGCCGAACAGGGGACGCTACTGGCTTCCTTCGGTTGACTATCCGAGTGACAAGGCGACGGTGACATGGAATGTCCGGGCACCGAGCGACCGGAAGGTCATCGCTAACGGTGCCTTGTTGGAGGAGAGACGCCTCGCTGAAACGATGGGATTGTCCGGGAAACCCCGCACGCTTACCAGATGGAGCACGAGTAGACCGATTCCCGTGTATCTCATGGTCATTGCCGCCGCCCCGTTGACATCGTTCGACCTTGGACTGACGGCCGAGGGCTTGAGCGAGTTTCCGCCAGGAGTGAGGCAGACCGTGTACGTCGCTCCAGAGATTCGAGATTATGTCCCCGGGCCGTTCGTCAGCGCCGGAGCGATCGTAGAGTTCTTTGCTGGGACCGTGGGTCCCTTTCCCTATGAAAAGCTTGCCCACCTTCAGAGCACGACGCGCTACGGCGGGATGGAGAATGCAAGCGCGATCTTCTACAACGACAACGCTTTCCGTGAACGACAAATGACTGCGGGGCTCATTGCCCACGAGACTGCGCATCAATGGTTTGGAGATGCAGTGACACCGCGATCCTGGGGGCATCTGTGGCTCTCAGAGGGCTTCGCTACCTACTTTGAAAAGCTCTGGGTGCAGAAGTCGTCGGGGGACTTGGCCTTCAAGGAGGAAATGAACAAGCTGCGCGATGAAATTCTGCAGGCTCGTGAGTCGCATGATCGTCCTGTCATTGATTCGCTGCAGAGCAACCTTTTTGACTTGTTGAATGTCAACAGCTATCAGAAAGGCGCATGGACGCTGCATATGCTGCGCTCGCTCCTCGGTGACAGCATGTTCTTTTCAGGTATCAGATCATACTACACTCGATTCCGCCACTACACGGCCGTCACCGATAATTTGCGCGAAGAGTTCGAGCGAATCTCTGGCAAGGAACTTGGATGGTTCTTCGACCAATGGCTTCGCCGGCCAGGGTATCCGATAGTCGCCGCTCGTTGGAAATACGACAAAAAGGAGCGACGGGTGGAATTGGAGATCGCCCAAGGCAAACGATTTCCGCCATACCGCTTTCCGCTTACGGTCGAGGTCCTTACGGGAACCGGTCAGAGCTGGCGCGCATCTCTTGAAATTCCTGCCCAACGACTCGTCAAGGTCACCCTGTCGATGGAAATCGAGTCGAGTCCTGCGGGAGTCTATCTTGACCCGGATGTTCGGTTACTGGCTTCAATGAAATCTGAGCCCGTAGAATGACTTCCTGCCCGCCATTTTGAATTTGCGAATTCTGGCTGTTTATCCCCCAATCTTGTGATATCGGAATCCTTCTTCGCATTTCAGCATCAAACGAAGGAGATCAACAACGGATCGAGCGTGCACAGCTTCACACTAGTCACGAAAAGCTAGCCGCTGTCGGCTGAACTGTTTCGGAGTTCTTGAAGTGAGAAAATCATCATTACATCACAAGGAAACGGACTAATGCCAGAAAACTTGACAAAGCAGACTTTTCTCGAAAAAATCTTCAACTACGAACAGAATCCGGAGTGGAAGTTCGAGGGTGAACTCCCGTGTATCGTCGATTTCTGGGCGCCGTGGTGCGGACCGTGTAGAATACTTGGCCCCGTCCTCGATGATCTTTCGAAAGAGTACCACGGTAAGGTGAACTTCTACAAGGTGAATACGGAGGAGGAACAAGAACTCTCAGGCGCATTCGGAATCCAAAGCATCCCGGCGCTGCTATTTGTGCCGAAGGCCGGTCAACCGAAGATGGCAGTGGGCGCGCTGCCGAAAAATGTGCTGAAAGAAGCGATTGAGAACGAGCTCCTCACGCCTGCTGTGAACTGAGCGAGAGGACCATCAACGCGGGAACGCAGTGGGAGCATGGAATGAAAAACCCGCCAGGACTTTCGTTGAGAGTAAAACGAACCTGGCGGGTTTCGCGTTTCCGCTCCTGGACTCTGTATTGCGGGTCAGCGCCTCACTTCCGTTTGTCGGGATACGGAGGTGGAGGTGCGAGCTTTGCCGGCATCTTCTTCATCTCTTCCACTATGACCTCGATCGCTTTGTTCAGCTGTTGATCCTCGCCTGAGAATTCCTTCGCCGGATCGTTATCGACGACGATGTCAGGGTCGACTCCGTGACCCTCCATGATCCATTCCTTCCCTGCGATGTCATAACGCGAGAACTCCGGCTTGTTCAAGAAACCTCCGTCGAGGAGTGGCAGCGTGCCTCGGATTCCCACGACGCCTCCCCAGGTCCGTTTGCCGATAACCGCTCCCAGCTTGTACTGCTTAAATCTGTAGGCAACAATATCTCCGTCCGAAGCTGCAAACTCGTCGATGAGCATGACCTTTGGTCCAAGGATGGTTCCCCCGGGGTCGATGCTCGGCGCGGCGTTGCGGGCAATATCGATCATCGCGATTTCGCGCCTTAGCCGTTCGATGATCTGAGGCGACACGCTTCCTCCGCCGTTTCCGCGCACGTCCACGATGAGTGCTTCCTTCCTGAGCTGGGGATAATAGTACTTGACGAATTCATTGAGGCCATTTGCGCCCATATCAGGGATGTGGACGTAGCCGACCTTGCCGTTCGTCGCCTTGGACACCTTTTCAATGTTAGACTGGACCCAGTTGTGGTAAAAGAGTCCCTGCTCGTCGGCGGTGGGTACAACCACGGTCTCACGGAAGCCGGTTTCCTTGGGAGCAGAGTTCACTTTGAGCTTGACCTGTTTGTCCGCCTTGTTCACCAGCAGCTCAAAAAGATTACTGACCTGATTGGTCGGCTTTCCATCGACGGCGAGGATGTAGTCTCCTTCCTTCACGTCCACGCCAATGTCGGTCAGCGGCGAGCGGCTGCCCGGATCCCAGTTCTCTCCTTTCAAAATCTTCACGATGCGGAAGTACTTCGAATCCGGATCTCTCTCGATTGTGGCTCCCAGCAATCCGAGTTTGATCCGCTCGGGCTGCGGCATATCGCCGCCACCCACGTAGGTGTGCCCGGCGCTCAGTTCGCCGATCATCTCCCCGATGATGTAGGTCAAATCGGCCCGGTGGTTGACGAAGGCGATCAGAGGCTCGTACGTCTTTCGCACGGAGGGCCAATCCACCCCGTGCATGGTTGGTGCATAGAAGAAATCACGCATCTGCCTCCACGATTCGTTGTAGATTTGCCCCCATTCGGCGTGGCGGTCGAGCTGGACCTTCATGTCGGAGAGGTTCAGCTTCTCTTTCACCTCGATTTTCGACGTCGGAAGATCGATGACGGCGTAGGAGTCGTCCTGACCGATGAGCATTTTCTTCTTGTCGGCCGAAATCTCGTAGCCATTCACCTCACCGAGCTCCGTCTCCTTCTGCTTATCGAGATCGTAGAGCAGCAGCTTCGGTTTCTGATCCTTACTCCCACGACGGATGTAGTAGAGCTTGTCGCCCACCGATTGCAGGTTTCGATAGCTCGACGCCGTTACCGGCACGACGGCAATCCGTTCCTGGAGCCCTTCCGTGTCCACCTTGACAGTTACCTTTGCTTCGGTCTCTTTCTTCTTTTCTGACTTTTCCGAATCGCCTGAGCTCTCTTTCTTCTCTTCCTTCTTCTCTTCCTTCATCTTCACTTCATCGCTCTTCGGCGCGAAGGGGGATTTGATGTCCCTGGCCAGTGTCACCAGGTAGATCTTGGCCATATCGAGATATGCGTGGTTCCATTCTGTCTGGCTGTAGGTGGGGCTGAATGAACGGTTCGAGACGAAGAAAAGGTACTTTCCATCTGAGCTGAATACCGGCTCGTAGGAAGAGAACCAACCGTCCGTCACAGCGACCGTTTGTGGATTGTCAAGGGAATAGAGGTAGACCTTCGTCATCCACTCTTCTTCGGGCTTGGCATAGGTAATCCACTTGCTGTCCGGTGACCATCGATAACTGGTGATTTCCCACGCCGTCGCCTGGGCGACCTGTGTGACTTTTTTCGACTCGATGTCAACGTACTGCAAGCGTTGCTTCTTGTCCGACCACAGCAGCTTCTTGCTGTCAGGTGACCAAAGAGGCTGATACTTGTAGGTATCGCTGCCGCTCGTCAGCTGAATGGCAGCTCCGTTCCCGTCCTGAGGCATCACGTAGATCTCGTCCTCTCCCGACGCATCGGAGATGTAAGAGATCCACTTTCCATCCGGCGACCATTTGGAGTTGCGGTCATGAATCCCGGGGGTCTGGGTCAGGTTTCGCGTGTTACCGTACTTGGCCGGGACGGTGAAGAGATCGCCGCGTGCTCCGAAAAGGGCACGGCTCCCGTCGGGGGCAATTTCATAGTTCGTGACCTGTTTGCTGACATCGATCAGTCCTCCGCGCCCGCCGTTGAAGTCGTCGTTGATGGAAATCGGGACTCTTGCATACGAGCCGGCGGCCATATCAAAGCGGTAGATGTAACCCCCGCTTTCGAACACGATCGCCTTATCACCAAGCGACGGGAACTTGACATCGAATTCTGTGAAATTTGTCAGAGCTTTCGTCTGTCCCGTCTTGAGGTCGTAAGAGTACAGATTCATTCGCTTGTTCTCGTCACGGTCGGAAAGAAAATAGACCGCATCGCCGCTCCACATCGGGATGATGTCCTGAGCGGGGTTGTTCGTGATGTTGGTGGTTTTCTTTGTGTCGAAGTCGTAGATCCAAATGTCGTCCGCCTGGCCGCCCCGATAACGCTTCCAGGTGCGGAACTCGCGGAAAACACGGTTGTACGCGAGCCTCTTGCCGTCGGGTGAGAACGAACCAAACCCGCCGCGCGGCAGAGGGAGTTGTTGCGGCAAGGATCCATCGGTGGAGACGATGAAGAGCTGTCCTTTGAAGCTGTTCGGCTCGATCATCCGCGAGCGAAACAGGACGCTCCTGTTGTCGCGCCAACCGAACACGATGTTGTTAGGCCCCATACGATCGGAGACGTCGTCGCGTCCCAGCGTGGCCGTGAAGGTGAGCCGTTTCGGGATCCCGCCTTCCGATGGCATCACGTAGACTTCGGTGTTGCCGTCATATTGAGCCGTGAAAGCGAGCTGCTTTCCGTCGGGTGAAAATCGCGCGAACATCTCGAATCCAACATCGTTCGTCAGTTTCCGGGCGACGCCTCCCGTCGCAGAAACAGCATAGAGATCACCGGCGTACGTAAAAACGATCTGATCCCCGTGTGTGGCGGGGAACCGGAGGAGTCGCGCTTCCTGCTGTGCGAAGAGAGTGCTAACTGCAATGAGCGGCAAGAACAGGATCAAAAAACCAATGGATCGTCTCATCGGGATATCCTTTCAAAAGTGGAGGACCTGCCTGAACGAACCTGGGAATGGCAAGAAAACAAAGCTTTGACAAGCTAAGGAATAGTGCAGAGAGTATCTACGAAATTTGAGCGCGTGGGTTGCGCAAGATCCGCTGATTCTGGATGAGAATCGTGCAAACGAGCTAATTCCCCGGAGGAGTTGATATTTCACCTGCATCACAAGAGACGCAGAGGAGACCGTCGTGGTGACGTCTTGACGCCGGGTAGGTGCTCTGCAAGTCCAGGTCGAAATCGGGTCGTTCAAGAGCACAGCTCTGCCTAGTTTGGAGCTGCCATGAACGCACTGTCCATCGTCAGCTTCAACTGAATTTTTCTCCTCATTTCTCCAGCATGATCGGTTGTGGTCAAGCTGTGGGAATGATCCCAGAGCTTCCTCACCGTGTGACGCGATTTGAGCATGTTGAGGTAGGTCCTTCATCGTGGCACCTGTCGGGCACATCTGGCCAACTTCAATCGAGAAGCCCACTTATCGTCTGCGCGAAATTGCATCCTAAGGCGTTCGTTTTACGTATATCGGGGAACATTCTTAAGACAGAGAAAAACGAGGGACTGTATGTTTCCTGCTACCGAAACGAGGCTCCAAACCCAGCTTCTTGACCGACGCAAGAGGCTCCAGAGTGCTCTCTCCGAAGCTGCTCACCAGGAACATCTGGCTCACCTGCTCCAAGAGGTCGATCTGGCGCTCGAAAAGATGAACAACGGCACGTACGGGATTTGCGAGACCTGCCACGATTCGATTGAAGAAGAGAGAATCCTCGCTGATCCGCTGTGCAGGAATTGCCTGGACCATCTGTCGCCTGAAGAGCGAAAGGCTCTGGAGAGCGATCTGGACCTTGCCTACCAGATTCAATCGGCGCTCCTGCCGAAGAAAGAACTTCAGGTCGAGGGTTGGAGCATTGCCCACCATTACGATCCTGCGGGACCGGTGAGCGGTGATTACTGCGACCTGATTGTTCCGCCAAGGGAACCCGGCTCCGTCTATTTCCTCGTGGGCGATGTCTCAGGGAAAGGAGTGGCTGCATCGATTCTCATGGCACATCTCCATGCAATCTTCCGAAGTCTCGTCGTTCTAAACTTGCCGGTCAATCAACTGGTGGAGCATGCCAATCGAGTGTTTTCTGAAGGGACGCTCTCCACACACTACGCAACATTGGTGTGTGGAAAAGCGACTGCAACCGGCAAAGTCGAAGTGTGCAACGCGGGCCACTGTCCACCTTTGCTGTTGCAGAAGGGGAGTGTGAAACGCGTCGGAGCCACAGGTCTTCCGGTTGGTTTGTTCGGGCACAGTCAGTTCGATGTCACGAGTATCGAGGTCGAGCGAGGCGATACATTTCTTCTCTACACCGACGGCCTCACGGAGTCGAGGAATCCTTCGAACCTGGAGTACGGCGAGGAGCGATTGATAGCCTTTGTGTCAGGACAACGCGCTCTGCCGCCGCACGACTTGCTAAGCGCCTGCCTGACGGATCTGGCCGGTTTCAGGTTCGGTGCTCCCATGGTGGATGACCTGACGATCATGGCCCTCAACCGCAGATAACCAGCTAGGAATTGGATCCGAAGAGCCGGAGCGGCATCGACGCGCTGAAAAAGTTGAAAGCTCAGTAGAGAACCACCTCCCCTTCTGTCCCCCTTCTTTAAGGGGGACGCGTTCCACTTTGCGCGTGGCAAAGCGGAACGCAGGGGGTCAAGAACCGGTAGGGAGGAATTCGATCTCGCGCAGACGAGCCTCCTAGTTCGCTTTCAATTTCGTTTCATCCAGTTCTTTCCGCAACCGCCCAGCAATTTCCTTCAACTGCCGCTTCAATTCAGGATCCTGTTCCTTCGACTCGAGTTTATTGAGAGCGCTGAGATGCGCCGTCTTCAAGGCAAGATCGGCGGGCACGCTGATGTCTGGCGCGACGCCCGTGCCTTCCCAGTTCGTCTTGGTGATCGGATTGATTGCGCGGCCGGTCGGGACGAACATGCCAAAATGATCGCTGATCCGAACGCCTTCACCCGGATGAGCTCCTCCACCCGTAGTGTCGCCGACGATGGTCGCGCGCTTCAGGTTCTTCAAATTGTATGTAAACTCCTCGGCAGCAGAAAAGGTGCGCTTGCTCGTCAGCACATAGATATCCTTTCCAACGTACCGCCTGCCGGGTACGTAAGCAAGCGTCCACCACTGTTCTGTCGAGTTGGTCGGTCGCCAGTAGAGATCATTCAGATGGACGGGCTCGCCTGTAAAGAAGTATGAACAAATGAGCGCCACCATGCCCGGAGCGCCGCCGCCGTTCTGGCGAACGTCGATGATCAACGCGTCTGTGTTGGCGAGGAAACTCATGGCTGCAGCAGCTGTCTGCCCACCAAACTCTGCCGCGAAGAAGCCGCGAAGGTCGAGGTAACCGATGTTTCCGCTCAATCGCTCGACCTTTTCGAAACCGAAGTTTCTGATCTGGCCCATACGCTCTTCGCGTTTGCGGTCCTCGTCGGCTGGCTCTTTCCGCTCCTGCTGCGGGAATGGTTTGGCAAAGTAATCAACGGAAAGATGCTTGTCGTGACTGACCTCCCGCAGATCTCTTGTGAGCTTCTGGGCAAACGCTTGCGCACTGGACAGGGTGTCGTATTCTTTCTGTCCCATGCGCTCACGAATCGCCTTCGCCATCTTCTCGGCGACATCGGGGAAGACATATTTCTCCGTTACCATTTTCACCACTCCTTCAATGACCTCGGTTCGGGCTGCCGCGTCGATTTTCATATCCGGTTGTTCTCTGGCCGGCTGGGCCAATGCCAAATTTGCCAAGGCAAAGACTGCAATGACGATGCGGGGGAGAGGGGTGAGACGATCCATTTTGCGCTTCCTTTTTTGCCTGAATGTAACGAAAAGAGGGAATAGATGGCAATTTGACGTATCAGGAAGACGCCTTGTTCCACCGCAGAGTGACTTTGCACTGGCTCCTTTTCGAAAGGATGATCATCGAAGCTTTGACCCCTTCGAGTTGAAGCTGTCCAAAACACTCTGTACCTTGCGACCGGCCTACGAAACCGATACGAGGAAATGCCAATGAAGAACCGCAAACTCCTGATGATCCCCGGTCCCATCGAGTTCAGCCCTGATGTTCTACGAGCAATGGGAATGCCGACGACGAGCCACGTCGCGGCGAATTTTATTGAGGTGTTCGGTCAGGCGCTGGAGAACCTTCGAAAGGTTTTCCTTGCACCGGGCGCGCAACCGTTTGTCGTCGCTGGCTCCGGCACGCTGGCGATGGATATGGCTGCAGCGAATCTCATCGAGCCAGGCGACCACGCACTCGTCGTGAATACTGGTTATTTCAGCGACCGATTTGCCAGGATCCTTGAACGCTATGGCGCTGCTGTGACGCACGTGCATGCAAGAGAGGTCGGCGATGCCGCACCGCCAGAGGAGGTCGAAGCCGCATTGCAGTCTGTGAAGCCCAAGCTGATGACAATCACTCACGTAGATACCTCTACGGGGATAGCGATGAATGTGAAAGCTCTTGCTGAGCTTGGACGGCGGCACAACGCGCTGGTGGTCGTCGATGGTGTATGTGCAACGGCGGGGGAGGAGATGCGGCAGGATGAATGGGGGATCGACCTTGCGCTGACCGCCTCGCAGAAGGCGATCGGCGTTCCGCCCGGACTGGCTCTCCTGGTTGCAGGACCGCGCGCGATGGAGGCTTTCCGGAAAAGAAAGGCGCCTGTCGGCAACTACTATGCCGATTGGACCGAATGGCTCCCAATTATGCAAGCATATGAGGCTCGCAAGCCAAGCTATTTTGCGACCCCCGCCGTCAATCTCGTCTGGGCGCTCAACGTGAGCTTGAAAGAGATCCTAGCCGAGGGAATGGACGCACGGTTTGCGCGTCATCGAAAGCTCAGCGGCGCGTTCAAAGCTGCTCTGACGGCGCTCGGCCTGAAGCAGGTCCCCAAACGGCCCGAGCTGTACGCTACAACCTTGAGTGCGATCTACTATCCGCAGGGCGTCGACAAAGCGCTTCTCAGGCACATTGATGAAGCGGGCATCATCGTTGCCGGTGGACTGCATCCTGCCATCAGGGATCAATACTTCCGCGTGGGGCATATGGGAGCGGTGGGTGCGAGCGATGTGATCGCTACGATCTCCGCAATCGAAACCGCGCTTGGCCGTTGTGGCTACAAGTACGAGGTGGGAGCAGGTGTGGCTGCTGCCCAGAGGCAGCTGCAATGAGTAGCGCGTCGGTTAGGACCTCACCCTAACCCTCTCCTGAGAGGAGAGGGAACGTTTCGCGCTGAATAATGCACTGAGTACCATGTTGCGAGGGAGTTCTGCTCCCGAGCTTGTGGTTCACATCTTACGACTTACGGTTCACTGTTCGCTATCACCTTCACTGCTTACTGCCAGACGGAACGGAGTCCTGCTCCTCATCTACTCAGAAAGGAGGTCTGACCATGGCCACCTTCATCCTACTTACGAAACTCTCATCTCAAGCACTTGGCAGCCCGCGCAAGCGGGAGACGATCGGTCGGAAGTGGTTCCACGAAGTGAAAAAGAAGTGCCCGGAAGTGAAGTGGGTGGACTACTATGCCCTTCTCGGCCCATTTGACTTCATGGACATCTACGAGGCGCCGAACGAGGAAGAGGCAGCGAAGGTCTCGATAATCACTATGTCGAAAGGGGCGGTTAAGGCCGAGACGTGGGCCGCGCTGCCATACGCGAAGTTCGTCAAGATTGCCAAAGAGCTTTAAGCTCCCCCCAAAAAAACCAAGTCAGCTCGAGTCCCGACGGCCTGCCTCGATGTTTTTCCATCGGCGAGTCGGGAAGAACTGTACCCTGCCAGCTTCTGCCTTCGTCTTGCAACATCAAGGTCCGCTCGGAGTCATCATGCGGGCGCAGAGAAATGCTCAGGCCATTCCCGCTAGACTGAAGCCGCCCCCGCGTGCCTTGCTGCATCCCTCCGCGACATCACAGCCAGATACAGTCCAAACATCACCATCCAGGGCAATTCGGGCATCTGCAGGGCTTTTCGGTACATCTGCACGGTCATGTTGTGTCGAAAGACGCCCCGGTTTACCGTGTGGATCAGCGTTTCACCGGCCTCCGTGCGGAACTCAAGTGTGCTCTTCCAAACGTTTGCTGTTACAGCGACCTTGCGCCCGCCAGACAGTTCCAACGTTCCGCCGCCTTTCCACGCATTGTGAATGTAAACGGCCAAGTCGGAGTCGGCACCGCATGCCCGGACAATAATCCTCGATTTCCAGAATCCGACTCGCTCGAACGTCCAACACCCTTCTTCGCTTTCTGCTTGAGCGAGTGTGCTCAGGAACTTTGGAAAACGAAGCGTCGCGACGAGCTCGCCTCCGAAGCGCAATTCGAATACGGACTTGAAAGCGTTCGGCTGAGTCCAGTTCAGTTCGTGGTCAACGAGTGCTGTGATTCTTCGCATGGTCAGTTGTCCTTAGTTCCTTCGAATCGGAAGGCGCTTTTCCTGGGTTCACAAATAGCCCACAATCAAGCACCAACCAAGCATTAACAACCAGGGGAGTTCGGAGATCTGCTTTCCTTTCCCCAAGACTTCGACCTCGGCTGTTAGTCGTAACACGCCGTGAAAGCGATAGCGAAGAATAACTTCGCCTGTGAGCGTCTGGAACTCCGCTCGCCCTTTCCAGAAATCTGACCGCAGAAAAAGGGCGCGACCGTCGGAAAGCTGAAGCACTCCTCCGTGATCTGAGAGACCGAGGTCGAAAGCTGCAAGGTCAAGGTAAGAATCGCGTGCGCGCACGATAATCTTTCCTGGCGCAGGTCCAACGGGCTCGAAGGTCCAGGAGCCATCAGCACTCTCACCCGTTGCGATGGGACGGAAAAGTCCTTGGATCCGCATGGTAGCAACACACCTCCCAGCGGATCGGAGTTCGTACTGGCTTCTCAAGACGCTCGGCTGCATCCACCGAAGATCGCCGGCAGCTTGCGCTGGTATCTCCCGCTTGAGTTCAGCCAGCCTGAGGCCATGAGCCTGAATTTCCTCTGCTATCACTGTTTTCATCCTGTGTTTTCGCCTCAACTGCTTGATGCACGGCATCCGTACAAAGCTCTTGCCTGGAGGGAGCTCCCGCAGACTTCAGGGGGTCGATGTGCTCCAGACCCTTGATGGGAACACTGATTGTCTATCTCATCCTGGTGCGGCGGATCGCGTTTGTCACCACGTTACACAAGGCATCTGCATCGTCCGTGCCAATTTGAAGTCTCTTCGCATTCTTCAGCATGAGCCGTACAGCCGTAAAACCAGACACGTTGAACAGCCAGCCTTGTGGGGTATAGCGGATTCCCCATCCATAGTACCACGGGAATAAGCTTATGCCGCAGTCTGCAATTTCAGAGAGGGGAATGCTTTTCCGGACTAACCCTATGCCAAACCAGAAAATGAGCTTCTCGTCGCGGATCTCAACAGTAAGAGTCCCAAAAAGGAGGAGAACCAGAACGATGCCAACGCCTAAAGCGATTGCTCCGCTCGTGAGCATGATCGGAATCATAACAGCTGCGGCGACTGCCATGAAAGCAAGAATGATGTAGCCGATTTGTGTGTGTTTGTAGAGTTGCATAACTTGCCATCCCTTCCCTATAATATTGAAGAACGAACCATCACGATGGTGTTGCGGCGTCGTCCTTCGCGGGCTCGACATTATCGGCTTTCCACCTTCCAGCTTTCCGCGCCGAATCCGTCAGCAGGAACTCGATCTGCGCGTTGACACTGCGCAGATCGTGTGCGGCCCACTTCTCGAGAGCGGCGTAGAGGCTCTCGTCAAGCCGAAGCAGGAATTTTTTTTTCTCGCTCATTGATATAGTGTGCCGGTGTTAATGACTGGCTGCGCCTGTGACTCGGACACGAGCGCCACCAACAGGTTGTTTACCATGGTTGCTTTCTTCTCTTCGTCAAGCTGAACAATCTTCTGCTCGCTCAGTGTGCGCAGGGCCTGGTCCACCATCCCGACGGCGCCTTCCACAATCAGCTTGCGCGCGGCAATGACAGCCTGAGCTTGCTGGCGCCTGAGCATGGTTTGAGCAATTTCCGGAGAGTACGCCAGGTGACTGATACGTGCATCTTTCACTTCGACGCCGGCGATCTCGAGCCTGGTCTGGACTTGAAGTTTCATCCGCTCCGAAATTTCATGCGGTTTGCCGCGCAGAGACAGGACCTCCTCGTTCGCCGCGTCATACGGGTATTCCGAAGCAAGTGCCCGGATCGCGGTCTCGCTTTGAATGGCAACGAAGTTTTCATAGTGCTCGACATCGAAGAGCGCACGGGCGGAATCGACTACATACCAAACAACAACGGCTGCTATCTCGATCGGGTTGCCGTGGAGATCGTTCACCTTGATCTTCTCGCTGTTGAAGTTGCGGATCCGGAGCGACACATGCCTTTTCACGGCAAATGGATTCGCGTAATGGAATCCTGACTCACGCACAGAGCCGATATACTTGCCGAACAGGACCAATACGCGTGCCTCGTTCGGCTGAACGACAAAGATGCCTGCCGGAAAGATCATCGTGATGATGAACAGCGGGATCTCGAACCAGAGGTATTCGGGCGCCTCGTTGATCGCCATCCAGTAGATCAGGTAAGCGTTAAGGGCGAGCAAGAGCATTAAGAGGAAGAGGACCAAATAGCCGCTCATTCGTTTGGCGGGAGTTTCGGTGACAGTTTTCATAGCCTATTTCTCCTTTCCTTGGTTTTGATAGCACA
>Ga0315284_10005597_pt1 | contig 17866 bp, 30 predicted proteins | sample YL17G09_16_MG_FD_203696 | JGI IMG/M metagenome (GOLD analysis project Ga0315284, IMG submission 203696) | Sediment microbial communities from Yellowstone Lake, YNP, Wyoming, USA - YL17G09_16 | ecosystem: Environmental > Aquatic > Freshwater > Lake > Sediment | place: USA: Wyoming | collected...
CAGGTGGGCCACCTGGCCGGTCGCGTGCACCCCGGCGTCGGTGCGCCCCGCGCCCACCACGCGCACGGCCTCGCCCAGCAGCCGCCCCAGGGCCCGCTCCAATTCGCCCTGGATCGTGGGCTGGCGGAGCTGCCGCTGGAACCCGGCATAGCCCGTGCCGTCATACTCGATGAGCAGCCTCAAATTGCGCATCGGCCCGGGCCACAGCCCGCTAGGCGACGAAATCAATCAGTTCCAGTTTGGCGATGCCGGTGCCGTCGCCCCGGCGCTTGCCCAGCTTGATGATCCGCGCGTAGCCGCCCGACCGCTCCTTGTAGAACGGCCCGATCTCGTCAAACAACTTCTTGATGACCGTCTCGTCATCCACGACCCGCCGCGCCAGCCGCCGCGCGTGCAGGGAGTTGCTCTTGGCCAGGGTGACCATCTGCTCCACCAGTGGCCGCGCCGACTTCGCCTTCGCCTCCGTGGTCTCGATCGCCCCGTGCCAGAGCACCGAGGAGACCAGGTTCCGCAGCAGCGCCACCCGCTGGTCGGCGGGGCGCCCGAGTTTCCGGCCGGCCTTCCTATGTCTCATCCTCGGGCTCCTCTTCCTCGGGCTCCTCCTCCGCCTCGCTGATCCGCGGCCCGCCCGGCGACGGCGCCAGCAACAGGGCCAGCGCCCCCAACTTCTCCTTCACCTCGTCCAGCGACTTGCGCCCGAAGTTGCGCACCCGCATCAGGTCGTCCTCGCTGCGCTCCACGAGTTCGCCCACGGTGCGGATCTGCTCCTTGCGCAGGCAGTTCGAGGTCCGCACGGAGAAGTCCAGGCTTTCCACCGGCATCTCCAGGGTGCGCTGGCGCGCCGCGTCCATCTCCTCCACGGCCCGCTCCTGCTCCTGCTCGGCGAAGTCGAAGAAGAGGATCAGGTAGCGGTCCAGGATCTTCGCCGCCTCGCTGATGGCATCGGCCGGGCTGATCGTCCCATTGGTGGTGACTTCGAGAATGAGGCGGTCGAAGTCGGTGAGGTGGCCCACGCGCGTCGGCTCCACCCGGAAGCCGACCTTGCGCACCGGGCTGAAGATGGCGTCCACCGGGATGGTCCCGATCGCCTGGCCGTGGCCCAGCTGCTCCTCGGCGGGCAGGTAGCCGGTGCCCCGCTCCACCTCGAATTCAATGGCCAGCGCGGCCTCGGGCGAATCGAGGGTCGCCAGGTGCAGGTCGCGGTTGACCACCTCCACCTCCGGCGGCGCTTCGATGTCGGCGGCGGTGAGTTCGCCGCGGCCCTTGCGCTCCAGGCGCAGCCGGAAGGGCTCCTCGCCCGCGCCGGCCTCGCCGTCGGTGATCCGCAGCGCCAGTTCCTTGATGTTGAGCAGGATCTCGGTGGTGTCCTCCACCACCCCGGGGATGGTCGAGAACTCGTGGAGCACGGGCTCGATCCGCACCCGCGCCACCGCCGCCCCCTGGATCGAGGAGAGCAGCACCCGCCGCAGCGCGTTGGCGATGGTCGCGCCGTAGCCGCGCTCCAGCGGCTCGATTACGAACTTGCCGTACTTGGGGTCCGCGCCGTCGTCAATGCGCTCGACCTTCGGATTCAGCGTATCCACTAGCATGGTGTATCTCGCCTCCCGAGCCGCCGCTAACTACCTGGAGTAGAACTCCACCACCAACTGCTCCTGGACGTCAATGTCAATGTCCTCCCGCGCGGGGAGCGACACCACCCGCCCCCGCATCGCCTGCAGGTCCACCTCCAGCCACGCCGGCAGCCGCCGCCCGGGCGCCGAGGCCACCGCCGCCTGGATCATCACGTTCGGGCGGCTCTTCGGCCGCACCTCGATCGCATCCCCCGGCTGCACCTCGTAGGAGGCCGTGGCCGCCGTCTTCCCGTTCACCGTGAAGTGGCGATGGTTCACCAACTGCCGCCCCTGCTGGCGCGAGGTGGCGAACCCCATCCGGTAGACGGCGTTGTCCAGGCGCCGCTCCAGCATCTGCAGGAGCAGTTCGCCGGTGACCCCCTTGCGCCGCCCGGCGATTTCGAAGTAGCGCCGGAACGGCCGCTCCAGGACGCCATAGGTGCGTCGGATCTTCTGCTTCTCGCGCAACTGCAGCCCGTAGGGCGACACCTTCCTCCGCACCTGGGTCTGCTGCCCCGGCGGGTAGGCGCGCCGCTCGATCCCGCACTTGGGCGAATAGCAGCGGTCGCCCTTCAGGTAAAGCCGCATCCCCTCGCGCCGGCAGCGCCGGCAGCGCGGACTCAGATCCCGTGCCATCTTTGCTCCTCTACACCCGGCGCCGCTTGGGCGCCCGGCAGCCGTTGTGCGGGATGGGGGTGGTGTCGCGGATCGTGCTCACCTCGAGGCCCGCCGCCTGCAGCGATCGGATCGCGGTCTCGCGGCCGCTCCCCGGACCCTGCACGTAGACGTCCACCCGCCTCATCCCCGTCTCCATCGCCCTGCGCGCGGCGTTCTCCGCCGCCAACTGCGCCGCGAAAGGCGTGGACTTCTTCGTCCCCTTGAACCCCACCGTGCCCGCGCTCGCCCACGACACCACTTCGCCGTTGGGGTCGGCGATGGTCACGATGGTATTGTTGAAGGTCGAGCGCACATACGCCCGCCCATGGGTGAGCGCTCGCCGCTCCCGCTTCTTGGGTCTGCCTGTCTTCTTGGCCATATTGCCTCCTGAAATCTCCCCTCTCCCTCTCAGGGAGAGGGTTGGGGTGAGGGTCCGCGCAAGCGCTACGACTTCTTGCGCCCGCCCACGCCGGGCCGCCTCCCCTTGCGGGTGCGCGCGTTGGTGCTGGTGCGCTGGCCGCGCACCGGCAGGCCGCGGCGGTGGCGCACCCCCCGGTAGCAGCCGATATCCATCAAGCGCTTGATGCTGGCGCTCACGTCGCGCCGCAGGTCGCCCTCGACGCGGTGATTCTTTTCCAACAGGTCGCGCAGCCGCGCGATCTCGCCCTCGGTGAGGTCGCGCATGCGTATCCCCGGCTTGATCCCGGCCTGGCTCACCAGCGCCGCGCTGGTGGACCGCCCGATCCCATAGATGTAGGTGAGGGCGATCTCGACCGGCTTGTCGCTCGGCAGATCCACCCCGGCGATGCGTGCCATCCCGACTCCTTCCTATCCCTGCACCTGCTTGTGCTTGGGGTTGACGCAGATCACCCGCACCTTCCCCGCCCGCTTGATGATCTTGCAGCGGTCGCAGATCCTGCGCACTGAACTCCGGACCTTCACGTCCCTCTCCTCACTTGTAGCGCCACACGATGCGGCCCCGAGTCAGGTCGTAGGGCGACAACTCCACCTTCACCCGGTCCCCCGGCAGCACCCGGATGAACGCCATCCGGATCTTGCCCGACGCCTTCGTCAGCACCTGCTGCCCGCCGTCCAACTTCACCCGGAACATCGCGTTGGGCAGCATCTCCGTGATCACGCCTTCCGCCTCGATCGCTTGCTCTTTCGGCACGGTCTCCGCTCCGTTCTCCCTCAGGGCGCCGTCAGGATGACCGGCCCCTTCGCCCCCACCGCCACGGTGTGCTCCCAGTGGGCCGAGAGGCTCCCGTCGCGGGTGCGGAAGGTCCACCCGTCCGCATCCCGCGCGATCGCCGCGTCGCCCTCGTTCACCATGGGCTCGATCGCCAGGGTCATCCCGACCTGCAGTTCCACGTCCTCCACCTGGTCCACGAAGTTCGGCACCTGGGGCGGCTCGTGCATCGCCCGCCCGATCCCGTGCCCCACCAGGTCTCGCACCACCGAGTACCCGTTCCGCTCCACGTGGGTCTGGACGGCCCGCGCGACGTCCACCAGCCGCTTGCCCGGCGCCGCCTGCGCGATCCCGCGCGCCAGCGCCTCGCGGGTCACCCGCACCAGCCGCCGGGCGCGCTCGCCCACGCGGCCCACGCGCGCCGTCACGGCGCCGTCGGCCTGGTAGCCGTCCACGATCGCCCCCACGTCAATGCCCACGATATCGCCTTCTCGCAGCCGGCGCTCCCCCGGGATCCCGTGCACCACCTCGTCATTCACCGAGAGGCACACGCTCGCCGGAAACCCCTGGTACCCCAGGAACGAGGGCACCGCGCCTCGCTCGCGCATGGCCCGCTCGGCCAGCGCATTCAGTTCGCCCGTCGTCACCCCCGGCGCGCAGGCCTTGTCGAGCAGGGCCAGGGTCGCCGCCACCACCCGGCCCGCGCGCCGCATCATCTCGATCTCCTCGGGCGACTTGAGGACGATCCGGTCCTCCGCCTCCTCCGGGCGCCGGGCCCGCGCGCGCGCGCCTCTCACCGGCGCGCCTCCGCCGCGGCGGCGCGCTCGATCTCGTCCAGGGTGGCCTCGCCCGTGCCCTGCACCACGTGCAGCAGCCCGCGCTCCCGGTAGTAGGCGATCAACGGCTGGGTCTCGCGCCGGTAGACCTCGAGCCGGCGCCGCACCGCCTCGGGGCGGTCATCGGCCCGTTGCTCCAACTTCGAGCCGCAGCGATCGCAGAGGCCGGCTTGCCGGGGCGGCCGCGTATCCTTCTGGTAGATCGCCTCGCACTTCGGGCAGACCAATCGCCCCGAGAGCCGGCGCACCAACTCCTCCTCGGCCACCTCCAGGTCCACCACCGCGTCGAGCGCGATGCCGTGCGCCTCGAGGATCCGCTCCAGCCCCTCGGCCTGCGACAGCGTGCGCGGAAACCCGTCGAGGATGAACCCCCGCGCCGCGTCGGGCTGGGCCAGCCGCTCCTCCATCATCTCCAGGATCACCGGGTCGGGCACGTACTCGCCCGCCTCCATGTAGCCCTGGGCGCGGCGGCCCAACTCGGTGCCCTCGCGCACCGCCTGGCGGAGCATGTCGCCGGTCGAGATCTGGGGCACGCCCCAGCGCGCCTGCAGCGCCTGGGCCTGGGTGCCCTTGCCGGCCCCCGGCGGCCCCAGCAAGATGATGCGCCTCACTTGATGAACCCCTCATAATGGCGCATCACCAGGTGGGCCTCCAACTGCTGCATCGTCTCCAGCGCCACCCCCACCACGATCAGCAGCGAGGTCCCGCCCACCAGGTAGAAGGTCTGCACCCCGGTGATGTCGCGCACGTAGTACTGCATGAGCGCGATCACCCCCAGGAAGAGCGCCCCCGCGAAGGTGATCCGGGTCATCACCCGGTCCAGGTACTCCTGGGTCGGCTTCCCCGGCCGGATCCCCGGGATGTACGACCCCGACTTCTTCATGTTGTCGGCCACCTCGGGCACGTTGAAGGTGACCGCGGTGTAGAAGTAGGTGAAGAAGATCACCAGCAGGAAGTAGATCGCCGAGCCCCACACGCTCCCCCCGGGCCCGGACGCCTGCACGAAGTTCGTCACCGGCTCCTCCCACGAGCGCGGCAGCATCTGGGTCACGAACTGCACGATGGTGCTGGGGAAGAGCGACACCGAGATCGCGAAGATGATCGGGATCACCCCGGCCGTGTTCACCCGCAGCGGCAGGTAGGTGCTGGTGCCCCCGTAGATGCGCTGCCCGATCACGCGCTTGGCGTGCTGGATGGGGATCTTGCGCTGCCCCTGCTGCACGTAGATGATCCCCATGATCGTCGCCACGAAGATCGCCACCAGGAAGAGCACGTTGTACCACTGGTGCACCCCCTGGCGCAGGTAGGTCCAGGTGAGCGAGATGTCCGGGGGCAGCCCGGCGGCGATCCCCGCGAAGATGATCAGCGACACCCCGTTGCCGATCCCCTTGTCGGTGATCTGCTCGCCCAGCCACATCAAGAACGCCGTCCCCGCGGTGAGCGAGATCGCCACCGGGATCATCTCCACCCAGTGGCCGAAGTGGATGATCTGGGAGCGGTAGAGCACCAGCAGCGTGCCCCAGGCCTGCACCATCCCCAGCACCATGGTCAGGTAGCGCGTGTACTGCGAGATCTTGCGCCGCCCCGCCTCCCCCTCGCGCACCCACTGCTGCACCCGCACCGAGGCGATGGTCAGCAACTGGAAGATGATCGAGGCGTTGATGTAGGGCATGATCCCCATCGCGAAGATCGAGAACTTCTTGAACGCCCCGCCCGAGAACACGTTGAACAGCCCCAGCAGGTTGCCCCCCTGCTGCATCAGGTTGTCCATCGCGTCCTTGTCTATGTGCGCCGCCGGGATGTGCAGCCCCGCCACGAACACCGCGAAGGCGCCGATCACGAACAGCAATCGCCGCCGCAGGTCCGGCAGTTTGAACGCCGCCAACAACGCACCTAGTGAGGCAAACACCTTACCGAGTCTCCTGCTCCGCCATCCCACCCCTCTCCCTTCCAGGGAGAGGCTGGGGTGAGGGTGATCCCTAGCCTATTCCTCCGCGCTCGCCTTGGCCGCCTTCGGCTTGCCGGCGATCACCTCCACCGTGCCCCCGGCCGCGCGGATCTTCTCCGCCGCCGACGCGCTGAAATGGTGCGCCTTCACCGTGAGCGCCCGGCCGAGTTCGCCCTGGCCCAGCACCCGCACCCCGTCGCGCAGCTTGCGGATCACCCGCCGCTCCAGCAGCGCCTGCGGGTCCACCGTCGTCCCCGCCTCGAAGCGCTCCAACTGGCCCACGTTCACCTCCGCGTACTCGCTGCGGAAGGGCCCCACCGGCATGGCCGTCTTGCTCACGCCGCGGCGCTTGCGCATCCGCCGCTGCAGCGGCGTCTGGCCGCCCTCGAACCCCGGCCGCACGTTGGTGCGCGCCTTCTGGCCCTTCTGGCCGCGGGTCGCCGTCTTCCCGTGCCCGGAGCCGATGCCCCGGCCCACGCGCTTCATCTTGTGCTGGGCCCCCGGCGAGGCCGCCAGTTCGCCAATTCTCACCGCACCATCCCCATCACATTATGTCATTCCGAGCCAAGCGAGGAATCCGCTTCCTCCGCACCCTCCCGCCTCGCCTTCGCCGCCGGCTTCTCGCCCGCCGCGATCGCCTCCACCTCCACCAGGTGCCGGATCTTGTTCACCATCCCGCGCACCTGGGGCGTGTCCTGGTGCACCGCACTCCGCCGGATCCGGGTGAGCCCCAGCGACCGCGCCGTGTGGCGCTGGTCGCGGGGGAACCCGATCACGCTTCGCTTGAGGGTGATTCGGATTTGGCCTGCCACTGTCCCGTCCCCGAGGCCGCCCACTAGGGCGATCCTGACGGGCCGCTCTCAGAGCGGCCTGGAAGGGCCGCGCCCGGAACCATCAGCAGCGCGGCGATATCGTCCACCGATTTCCCCCGCAGCGCCGCCACCTCGCCCGGCGTCCGCAGGTTCATGATGCACTCCACCGTGGCCCGCGCGATGTTGATCGGGTTGGCCGACCCCAGCGACTTGGCGAGCACATCGCGCACCCCGGCTGCCTCCATGATCGCCCGCACCGCGCCGCCGGCGATCACCCCGGTCCCCGGGGCCGCCGGCTTGAGCATCACCTGGGCCGCCCCGAAGCGCCGCGTGATCAGGTGCGTGACGGTGGTGTTCACCATGGGCACGCGCATCAGCCGCTTCTTGGCGTCCTCGACCGCCTTGCGGATGGCGTCGGGCACCTCGGTCGCCTTGCCCAGCCCCACGCCCACGACCCCGCGCCCGTCGCCCACCACCACCAGCGCGCTCCAGCGCAGCGTGCGCCCGCCCTTGTGCACCTTCTGCACGCGGTTGAGCGTCACCACCCGCTCCTCCAACTCCAGCGAGCCCGCGTCTATCTTCTCCTGCCTGATCCCTTCGCTGCTCACCACCCGCATGCTAGAACTCCAGTCCCGCTTCTCTCGCGCTGTCGGCGAGCGCTGCGATCCGGCCGTGATACTTGTAGCCGCCGCGGTCGAACACCACCGCTTTGATCCCCTTCTCCACCGCGCGCTCCGCCAGCGCCCGCCCCACCGCGCGCGCCATCTCCTTGCGCCCCTTGGCGTCGCGCAGCGCCTCCTCCAGCGACGACGCGGCGCAGAGCGTGGTCCCGCCCTCGTCGTCCACCAACTGCGCGCTGATGTGCTTCAGGCTGCGAAACACGCTCAGCCGCGGCCGCGCGGGCGTCCCCGTGACGTGCTTCCGCACCCGGCGCCGCCGCCGCTCCCGACCCGTCCGTCTCACGCCGTATGCCACTTCCCGCCGCTCCTCGCCTACTTGGTTCCGGCCGCCTTGGCCGTCTTGCCGGGCTTGCGGCGCACCCGCTCGCCCAGGTAGCGCAGCCCCTTGCCCTTGTAGGGCTCCGGCTTCCGCGCCGCCCGGATCTTGGCCGCGAATTGCCCCACCTGCTCTTTATCAATCCCCTCCACCGTGATCCGGCTGGAGAGGTACTGGTTCTCCAGGGTGGGGGTGAAACTCTCCAGGCTGATCCGGATCCCCTCGGGCGGCTGCACCTCCACCGGGTGCGAGAACCCCAACTGCAGGGTGACCTTGTCGGCCGCCTGGATCGCCCGGTAGCCCACGCCGTACAACTCCAGGGTCCTGCTGAACCCCCGCGACACCCCCTCCACCATGTTGGCGATGAGCGTCCGCGTGAGCCCGTGCAGCGCGCGGTGCTCCCGCGCATCGGAGGCGCGCTTCACCACGACCTGACCGTCCCCGGTCTCGATCGCGATCCCCCGCGGCAGGGCGCGCGTGAGCGTGCCCTTGGGGCCGGCCACCGTGACCTGGCGCTCGGCCCCCTCCACCTCGACCCCCTCCGGGATCGCTATCGGCAGTCGTCCCACGCGCGACATGGTTCTCCTCCGCTACCAGACCTGGCAGAGCAACTCGCCGCCCAGCCGCTGGCGCCGGGCCTGGTGGTCGGTCATGATCCCCTTCGAGGTCGAGAGGATGTTGATCCCCAGGCCGCCCTGCACGCGGGGGATCTCCCGGCTGCCCACGTACATGCGCAGCCCCGGCTTGCTCATCCGCTTCAGCCCCTGGAGGATGGGGTCGCGCCGCGGGCCCAGGTACTTGAGGGTGATCCGGATCACGCCCTGCTTCTTGTCGTCGCTCACGTCGTATTTCTGGATGTACCCCTCGCCCTTGAGGATCTTGGTCAACTCGATGTTGAGCCGCGACGCCGGGATCAACACCTGGTCCAGCCGCGCCTGCGAGGCGTTGCGCACGCGGGTCAGCATATCGGCCACGCTGTCGGTTACCGCCATCTTATCCCTCGCTACCAGGAAGCCTTGGTGACGCCGGGGAGCAGCCCCCGGTGCGCCATCGAGCGCAGGCAAATCCGGCACATCCCGAACCGCCGGTGATACGCCCGGGCCCGCCCGCACAGTCCGCAGCGGTTGTAGCGCCGCGCCCGGAACTTGGGCGGCCGCTTCCACTTCTCGATCAACGCCTTCTTCGCCACCTGGTCTCTCCTGGAATCAGGCCTCGCGAATCGGGGCGCCCAGCGCCACGAGCAGCGCGCGCGCCTCCTCATCGGTCTTGGCCGTGGTCACGATCGTGATATCCATTCCCCGGGTCCGGTCCACCTTGTCCAGGTCTATCTCGGGGAAGATCACCTGCTCTTTCAGCCCGATGCTGTAGTTCCCCCGGCCGTCCACCGAGCGCACCGGCAGCCCGCGGAAGTCGCGGATGCGCGGCAGCGCCACGTTGAGAAGCCGGTCCAGAAACTCGTACATGTAATCGTGCCGCAAGGTGACCCGGCAGCCCACCGCCATCTTCTCGCGCACCTTGAACGCGGCGATGGACTTCCTGGCCCGCGTGATCGCCGGCCGCTGCCCGCTGATCACCGCCATCTCGGCCGCCGCGTTCTCCAAAAGCTTGGCGTCCTGGGTGGCCGCGCCCACGCCCATGTTGAGCACCACCTTGGTCACCCGCGGCGCCTGCATCGCGTTCTTGTAGCCGAACTGCTTGATCAGCGCCGGCCGGATCTCGTCATGGTAGCGCAGTTTGAGCCGCGGCGGAATCTTCGGCCCCACGGGGCCCGACTCCGCCGGCTCCTCGGCCTTCGCCTTCTTCTCTTTCTTCGGCTGCTGCGGCCCGGCCGCCCGCTGCGGTTTCTCTTGCTTGGCCTGCTGCGGCCCGGCCGCCCGCTGCGGTTTCTCTCGCTTGGCCTGCTGCGGCTTGGGCTCCGGCTGCGCCGGCGCCGGCTGCTCCTCGCCGCCAGCCTGCGGCTTATCCTCTGAATCGGCCATCGCTCTTCGCCCTCAATCCCCGGCTTCTCTCGCATTCATAATTCATAACTCATAATTCATAATTGGTTCGCGTCACTTCTCGTCAATGAACTCCCCGCACCGCCGGCAAGAGCGCAGCCGCCTGCCCTCGTGCTCGCGCCGCACCACCCGGGTGGGCCGGTCGCAGCGCGGGCAGACCAGCATCACCTTCGCGATCGGCATCGGCGCCGGCTGTTGGTACCGCCCCGTCTGCTGCTGGGTGACCCGGCTCGAGACCCCGCGCGGCCGCGAGTGCCGCGTCACCACGTTCACCCCCTCCACCGTGACCCGGCGCTGCTCCGGGTCCACGCCGATCACGCGGCCCCGCTTCCCGGGGTGGCGCTCGGCGATCTGCTTCGCCGTCTGCGGGGTCGCCTTCGCCTGCTCCTCCGAGGGGAGGGTGGCGATCCGCCGCTCGTGGTCGCGCCCCGCCAGCACGTACACCGTGTCCCCGCGCTTGATATCCAACCCCTTGGCCATCCTACACCACCTCGGGCGCGAGCGAGACGATCTTGGTGAACTCTTTCTCGCGCAGTTCCCGCGCCACCGGCCCGAAGATGCGCGTCCCCCGCGGCGACCCATCGGTCCCGATCAGCACCGCCGCGTTCTCGTCGAAGCGGATGGTCGAGCCGTCGGGCCGGGCCACCGGCTTGCGCGTCCGCACCACCACCGCCCGCACGATCTCGCCCTTCTTGATCGCCGCCCCGGGCTGGATCTGCTTCACCGTGGCCACGATCACATCGCCCAGCGACGCATACCTCCGCCCCGACCCCGGCAGCACGCGGATGCACGAGATCACCCGCGCCCCGGTGTTGTCGGCCACCTTCACCCGGGTTTCCTGCATGATCATCGCCGCCTACCTCTCGCCTTCCTCGCGCCGCTTCTGGGCCTCGGCGATGATCCCCTGGGCCACGTGGTCGGGCACCTCCTCGTAGTGCGAGGCGCGCATCGTGTAGTGGCCCCGCCCGCCGGTCATCGAGCGCAGTTCGGTCGCATAGTGGAACATCTCGCTCAAGGGCACCAGGGCCCGCACCAACTGCCCGCCCACGGTCGGCTCCATCCCCAAGATCCGCCCCCGCTTGGCGTTGAGTTGCCCGATCACATCTCCCATCTGGGCGTCGGCGATGGTGACCTCGACCTCCATGATCGGCTCCAGGAGCGCCGCCCCCGCCTCCGCCACCGCCTTCTGCAGCGCCAGCGAACCCGCGATCTTGAACGCCATGTCCGACGAGTCCACGGTGTGGTAGGACCCGTCGTAGAGCGTCGCCCGCACGTCCACCATCGGGTACCCCGCCACCACGCCCCGGTCCATCGCCTCGCGGATCCCCCTCTCCACCGACGGGATGTAGTTGCGCGGCACCACCCCGCCCACGATCTTGTCCACGAACTCGAATCCCGAACTCCGCGGCAGCGGCTCCAGTTCCACCCACACGTCGCCGTACTGCCCGCGCCCGCCGGTCTGCTTCTTGTAGCGCCCCTGGGCCTTCGCGCTTCTGCGGATGGTCTCTTTGTAGGGCACCTTGGGCGTTCCCCGCTCCACCTCCACGTTGAACTTCCGCTTCAGCCGGCCAATGATGATCTCCAGGTGCAGGTCGCCCATCCCCGAGAGCAGCGTCTCGCGCGTCTGCGAATCCACGCTCACCCGGATGGTGGGGTCCTCCTCCGCCAGGCGGTTGAGCGCCGGGCCGATCTTGTCCTCGTCGCCCTTGGCCCTCGCCGTCACCGAAACGCTCAGCACCGGCTGCGGCAGTTGCGGCGCGGGGAGCACGATCGGCTTCGACTCGTCGCACAGCGTGTCGCCGGTGACCGTGTCGTGCAACTTGGCCACCACGCCCATGTCGCCCGCCGGCACCTGGGCCACCGCCTCCTGCTGCTTGCCCCGCGGCACGAACACCTGGCCCACCCGCTCCCGGGCGCCGCGCGTGGCGTTGAAGACGCTGGCGTCGGAGTGCAGGGTGCCCGAGAACACGCGGAAGAGCGTGAGTTTCCCCGCGAACGGATCCGCCTGCGTCTTGAACACCAGCGCCGCCAGCGGCGCCTCCGCCGAGGGCGGCCGGCTCTCCTCGGCGTCGGTCTTCGGGTTCTTGCCCGTGGCCGGCGGCCGCTCCGACGCCGACGGCAACAGGGCCACCATCGCGTCGGCGAGCGCGTCCACGCCGATTCGCGCCAGCGCGTCGGCGCAGAGCACGGGGATCACCTTCCCCGCCAGCACCGACCGGCGCAGGCCGCTGCGCACCTCCTCGGGCGAGAGCGATCCCTGCTCCAGGTATTTCTCGGTGAGCGCGTCGTCGGCCTCGGCGGCCGCCTCCACCAACTTCTCGCGCGCCTCCTCGAGTTCGTCGGCGAGCGCGGCCGGCGGCTCGGCGCTGCTGGCCTTGCCCTCGTTGTAGGTGAGCGCGGTGCCGGCGAGCACGTCCACCAGCCCCTTGAACTCGGCCTGGCTGCCGATGGGCAGGTGGGTGGGCACCGCGGGCACGCCCGCCATCTTGGCGATCTGCTCCACCGCGCGCTCGAAGTCGGCGTGCTCCTTGCCCATCTTGGTCACCACGCCCACGATGGGGACGCCCGCCGCGCGCGCCATCTGCGCGTAGCGCTCGGTCTGCACCTCGACCCCGCTCACGGCGTCCACCACCACCACGGCGCCGTCGGCAACCCGCAGCGCGGTCACCACCTCGCCCCCGAAATCGGCGTACCCCGGGGTGTCGAGCAGGTTGATCTTCCGCTCGTGCCACTCGTGGGGCAGCAGCGCCGCCGAGATCGAGATCTTGCGCTCGATCTCGTCGGGGTCGCCGTCGCCGACCGCGGTGCCGGCGTCAACCGCGCCCAGGCGGTCGGTCATCCCCGCCTGGAAGAGCAGGGCCTCGGCGAGCGAGGTCTTCCCCGCCCCGCCGTGCCCGATCAGCGCCACGTTGCGAATCTCTTCGGTCGAATGCCGCTTCATCTCGCCTGGTCTTGCTTCTTCCGGTTACTGACAACTAATAACTAATCACTAACAACTCACTTGGTGCGCTCCACGACCTCCACCACGCGCCATCGCTTCCGCTTGCTCAAAGGCCGCGTCTCCATGATCCGCACCCGGTCGCCGGCGCGGCAGGTGTTCTCCTCATCGTGCGCCATGAACTTCGCCGTCCGGCTCAGCACCCGCTGGTAGAGCGGGTGCCGCACCCGCGTCTCGGTGCGCACCACCACCGTCTTGCTCTTGGCGTCGGCCACCACGGTGCCGACCCGTGTCTTGCGAACCGCTCGTTCAGCCATCGCCACCTCGCCCTCACTCGGCCCGGGCCGCTTCTTCGCGTTCGCGCAGGATGGTCAGGATCCGCGCCACGTCCCGCCGCACCGCCTTCATCCGCATCGGGTTCCCCAACTGCTTGGTGGCGTGCTGGAAGCGCAGGCGGAACAGTTCCTCCCGCGTCTGCCGCAGCCGGTCCTGCAACTCCCGCTCCGCCATCTGCCGGAATTCCGAGGCCTTCATCTCACCGCCTCACCCGCCATCTCCGCCCGCGACACGAAGCGCGTCTTTATGGGCAGTTTGTGCTGCGCCAGGCGGAACGCCTGCTGCGCCGTCTCGCGGGTCACGCCAGCCACCTCGAAGAGGATCCGCCCGGGCTTGACCACCGCCACCCAGAACTCCGGCGCCCCCTTGCCGCTGCCCATGCGCGTCTCCGCCGGCTTCTTGGTGACCGAGTGGTCCGGGAAGACCCGGATCCACACCTTGCCCTGGCGCTTCATCTCCCGCGTGATCGCCACGCGCGCCGCCTCGATCTGCCGGTTGGTGAGCCAGCACGGCTCCAGCGACTGCAGCCCGTACTCGCCGATGGTCACCGTGGCGCCGCGCAGCGCCTTCCCGGTGCGCCGGCCGCGATGCAACTTGCGGTACTTGACTTTCGCGGGCATCAACATCGCTGGGCGTCCTCGCCGGGTTCGGCCGCGGGCGGCTCGAGCCGCGCCTCGGCCGGGCCCTCCTCGACCGGCTCCACGGGCTCGGCCTGCTCCGCGGGCGCCTCCAGCATGGGCGCCTCCAGCGCGGGCGCCTCGGGCTCGAAGATCTTCGCCTCCGGCGGTCTCGGCGCGCGCCGCCACCGCTTCCGCTCCTGGGGCTCCGCCACCCGGGTGGGCGGCGCGGCGCTGGGCGGCACCTTGGGCTCGGGGAGCACGTCGCCGCGGTACACCCAGGTCTTGATCCCGATGTGGCCCGACATGGTGCGGGCCTCGGTGAACCCGTAGTCAATGTCCGCCCGCAGCGTGTGGAGCGGGATCCTGCCGTTCCGGTCGCCGTAGCGCCGCGCCATCTCCGACCCGCCCAGGCGCCCCGAGACGATCACCTTGATCCCCTTGCCCCCGGCCTTCATGGTGCGCGCGATGGCCTGGCGGATCGCCCGCTTGAAGGCCACCCGCTTCTCGATCTGGCCGGCGATCGCCTCGGCCACCAACTGCGCATCCAGTTCGGCCTGGCGCACCTCCTGCACGTCAATGTGCACCTTCTTGCCGGTGAGCCGCTCCAACTCCCCGCGCAGGTCGTCCACCCCTTTGCCGCCGCGGCCGATGATGATCCCCGGCTTGGCGGTGTGCAGGGTCAGGCGCAGGTTGTTGGCGGCGCGCTCGATCTCGATCCGGCTGATCGAAGCGTCGCGGCTGCGCTCCCGGCCCCGGCCGCGGCCGCCGCCGTCGGTGCCGCGGGCGAAGCGCTCGCGGAAGAACCGCCGGATCACCTCGTCCTCGAGCACGAAGTTCTTGTACTCCTTGCGCGCGTACCAGCGGCTGTCCCAGGTCTTGATGATGCCCAGCCGCAAGCCGATCGGATGTACCTTCTGACCCATGCGATTACTTCCCGGGCTTGGCCGCCGCGGCTTTACGCGACCCCGAGGGGCTTTCGCCCCGCGCGGCCCGCCCGCGGCGTGGCCCGGTCTCCTTCCGGCGGCGCCCGGCCCGCCGGGCGGCCGCCTGTTTCAACTCCTCGCGCTCCTCCATCACCACCGTGATGTGGCTGGTGGGGCGCCGGATCACCGTCACCCGTCCCTGCGACGCCGGCCGCATCCGGCGCATCCCCGGCCCCTGGTCCACGTAGCCCTCGCGGACCCAGAGGACATCGCGGTCCATGTCGTGGTTGTTCTCGGCGTTGGCCGCCGCCGAGTGGAGCACCTTGGCCACCTCGCGCGCCGTGGGCGAATGCGACAGGCCCAGGATGGCCTCCGCCTCCTGCAGGCTGCGGCCCCGGATCAGGTCCATCACCCGGCGCGCCTTCGTCGGCGACACCCGCACGAATCTCGCTTTCGCCATTGCCGGCATGGTCTCGCCTCGTTACCTCGGCTTGGGCCGCGTCGTCGTCGGCCGTTCCGCGCGGCCGTGGCCCCGGAAGGTCCGCGTCGGCGCGAACTCGCCCAACTTGTGCCCCACCATCTGCTCGGTGATGAACACCGGCACGTGCTTGCGCCCGTCGTGCACCGCGATGGTGTGGCCGATCATGTCGGGCAGGATGGTCGAGCGCCGCGACCAGGTGCGCACGATCTTCTTCTCGCCCGAGCGGTTGAGCCGCTCGATCTTCGCCATCAGGCTCACGTCCGCGAACGGTCCCTTTTTCAGCGATCGCGCCAACTCGCTTCCCTCCTACTTCCTACGCTTGGTGATCAGGCGGTCGCTCGCCTTCTTCTTGCGGGTCTTGTGCCCCAGCGTGGGCCAGCCCCACGGCGACACCGGGCTCTTGCGCCCTATGCCGGTCTTCCCCTCGCCCCCGCCGTGGGGGTGATCGCGCGGGCTCATCGCCGACCCCCGCACGTGCGGCCGCCGCCCCATCCAGCGCTTGCGCCCCGCCTTGCCCAGTTTCACCACCTGGTGCTCGGCGTTCCCCACCTGCCCGATGGTGGCCCGGCACCCGGTGAAGACCATCCGCACCTCGCTCGAGGGCAAGCGCAGGTGGGCGAACTTCCCCTCCTTGGCGATCACCTGCCCCGTCGCCCCGGCGCTGCGGCACAACTGCGCGCCCTTGCCCGGCGCCAACTCGATCGCGTGCACCTGGGTCCCCACCGGGATCGCCGACAGCGGCAGCGCGTTCCCGGGCTTGATGTCGGCCTCCGGGCCCGAGACCACGACGTCGCCCACCCGCAGCCCCAGGGGCGCCAGGATGTAGCGCTTCTCGCCGTCCCGGTAGTGCAGGAGCGCGATGTAGGCGGTGCGGTTGGGATCGTACTCGATCGCCGCCACCTTCGCCGGCACGCCGTCCTTCTGTCGCTTGAAGTCCACCAGCCGGTACTGCCGCTTGCTCCCACCGCCCCGGAAACGCGAGGTGGTGCGCCCCGTGTTGTCGCGCCCCGCCGTCTTGCGCATCGGCGTCAGCAGCGACTTCTCCGGCCGCTTCCGGGTGACCTCGGAGCGGTCGGACGCGGTCATGAACCGCCGGCTGGCGGTGGTGGGCTTATAGGTCTTGATCGCCACCGTGCGCTCGCTTTCTAGAGCCCTTCGAACACCGCGATCGTCCCCGCCTTCAGGGTCACGATCGCCTTCTTCCAACTCGCGGTCGCCCCGCCGTGGCGGCCGGCCCGCCGATAGCCCGCCAGCCGCCGGCGCTTCCCCTTCACCATCATGGTGTTCACCTGGGCCACCTTCGTCCCGGGGAAGAGCAGTTCCACCGAGCGCCGCACGTCAATCTTGTTCGCGCTCCGCTGCACCCGGAAGGCGTACTTCCCTTTGCTCGAGGCGGCGACGCTCTTCTCGCTCAAGAGGGGCTCGATGATGATCCCGTAGGGGTCTTTCACTGCCGCGTCTCCTCCAGCCGGGCCACGGCGTCGCGGGTCATCAGCAGCGCGTCGTATGCCACCAGGTCGTAGGTCGAAAGCGCGTCGGCCGTGATCAGCGTCACCCCGGCGAGGTTCCTCGCCGACTTCTCCAGGTTCTCATCCACCTGTCCCGCCACCACCAGCACCTTCCCCTTCATCTCCAGGTTCCCGAGGATCGCGGCCAGGGCCCGCGTGCTCACCGCTTCCAGCGCCAGCGCCTCCACGAACCGGATCCGCCCCTCCGCCGCCGCCGCGGTCAGCGCCGAGGCGAAGGCCAGCCGCCGCATCTTGCGCGGCAGGCGCATCGCGTACGAGCGCGGGCTGGGCGGGAACACCTGCCCGCCGCCCACCCAGACCGGCGAGCGCCGGCTGCCGTGCCGCGCGCGCCCGGTGCCCTTCTGGCGCCAGGGCTTTCTCCCGCCGCCGCGGATCTCGCCGCGAGTCTTCGCCTTCGCGGTCCCGGCGCGCGCGCCCGCCAGGTGCGCCTTGATGGCCTGGTGCACCACCGCCGGGTTGGCCTCGACCTCGAACAGCGCCGCCGCCAACTCGACTTCGCCCACCGTCTGGCCCGCCGTGTTGTATAAGGGCTGCTTCGCCATCATCTCACCTTCGCGCACTTGCCCCTCTCCCTCCCGGTGGCTCTGCCATCCCGTTGGGATGGCAACGCCATCCCAGAGGGAGGAGAGGGTAGGGTGAGGGTTCGGACTATCCTTCACCCTTCACTCTTCACGCTCGCATTCATAACTCATGATTCATAATTCGTAATTGCTCTTCTAGCTGATGAGTTTGACTTTCGCCAGCCGCCGCGGCCGCAGCACCGGCACGGTGATGCGCAGCAGCCCACCGTTGGCCCCGGGAACTGCGCCCTCGAGCACGAGCAGGTTCTTCTCCGGGTGCACCTCCATCACGCGCAGGCCGCGGGTCGTGTAGCGCTTGGCGCCGTGATGCCCCGGGCGCTTGGTCCCCTTGAACACGCGCGCCGCATCGGTGGCGCCCGCCGAGGCCGGCCGGCGGTGGAACATCGAGCCATGGGTGGCCGGCCCGCCGTGCG